>Ga0181526_10002236_pt1 | contig 17056 bp, 15 predicted proteins | sample PEATcosm2014_Bin_35_FD_119750 | JGI IMG/M metagenome (GOLD analysis project Ga0181526, IMG submission 119750) | Peatland microbial communities from MTU Mesocosm Facility, Houghton, MI, USA - PEATcosm2014_Bin06_30_metaG | ecosystem: Environmental > Terrestrial > Soil > Wetlands > Peat | place...
GCGTTGAAGGGACCGAAGTTGGCTGAGGTCACGAAGAACCAGCCGATGACGCCGATGAAGAGGAGGGGCAGGAACTTGAGGACGACGGTGATGTTCTGGAACCACGCCATCTGGCGAACGCCCACCAGGTTGATGACAGCCGGCACCCATAGCCCGACCATCGCGATGAACCAGTTCTCCATGCCGGTGTTGTGACCCCATCCGAACAAGGCGTCGACGTAGAACACCCACGAGGAGACGATGGCCGCATTGCCGGCCCACGACTGGACCCAGTAGCACCAGCCGACCAGGTACCCGGCGAAGTCACCGAACTCGTGGCGTGAGTAGGCGTAGAGACCTCCGTCGCTGTTGGGCACACGCTTGGTGAGCTGGCCGAACAAGACCGCCAGCAGCATGGCACCGACGGCGATGACTGCCAACACCGCGATCCCCATCGTGCCGGCGCCGGCAAGCACGGCGGGCATGGTGAAGACGCCGGTGCCGACGATGCTGCCGATGACCAGGCCGGTGGCCGAGGTCAGGCCCAAGGCATGGGCCTTTGCCTCGTTGCGTGGGGTTGGCAATCCGTCAGCAGGCGCCGGCGGCGCCGGCGGGGGAGCGGTCGTGAGTGACATCGAATCTTCCTTTCATGCGAGCCCCTTGTCGCGCTGACGACCGGGCACACGTCCTCACAACAGAATGTTGGGCTTCGCCGAAAGGGCCTAGGGCCCTAGGTCCCGATTCGACAGGACCTCCGGCCCAGCGACCTGTACGTGCGGACGGGGACACCCGATGGTCGCGTAGTGGTTACCTACCGGATGGATCCGACAAGGCTGGTGGCCCCGGTTCCAACCCCGCCCCGAACCACCGACCGCAGCGATCCCCGGCCCCTGAACGGGCCTACGAGGACCGTGGCCCTCGGGCAATTCTGCCGAAGGTATCGGCTTCAACCCTCGGGCGCCGACTCAAGCTCGGCAAGGAGCTCCCTCGCTTCAACGAGCGACGACGTGAGAATCTTCCTCGCTACGTCTAGGAGTTCGAAGATCATCGGGTTACCGACCGAATACACGACGGAGGCACCCTCTTTGTGTGACTGCACGAGATTCGCTCGGCGCATGATGCCCAGTTGCTGGGACAGATTGGACGATTCGATGCCGACCTCAGGGATGAGTTGGCCCACGGTCCGATCGCCGTCCCGGAGCACCTCGAGGACTCGGATCCGAGCTGGGTGAGCGAGAGTTCTAAAGAACTCCGCCTTCACCTGATAGATCGGCATGGGAACCACGAGCGGTTGTCTCCTTGTCCAGTCCTACCCAGGTACTTCTTGACGGACTAATTGATTGATAAGTATGTCAATTGCTTGATTTGACAAATAATCTATTGACCGATTGACATATATGTCAATTATGCGGCTTAGGATACTGGGCAGAAGGATGCGGGTACGTCCGGTCGACGTGGGAGATCCGGAGAGGGGAAGCCCCGCAGTGGACGCTGCGGCGAAGCGGCTCCGCGGCTCTCTGCAGCTCCGACACGTGGACGCTGGGTCGTGCAACGGGTGCGAGATGGAGATCGCGTCGATCTTCTCCCCCATCTACGACGCCGAGCGCTTCGGCATCCGGCTAGAGGCCTCGCCTCGTCACGCCGATGGGCTCCTCGTCACCGGTCCTGTCACCCACAACATGGCCGACCCTCTCCGCAAGACGCTCGAAGCCGTGCCACGGCCACGGGTCGTGGTCGCCATAGGCGACTGCGCCCGCGATTGCGGGGTCTTCCGCGGCGCCTACGGCGTGGCGGGAGCGGTGGGGGACGTAGTGCCCGTCGACCTCGAAGTGCCCGGCTGCCCCCCGGACCCGGCCGCCATCGTGCGAGCCCTCCGGGGACTGGCCGGAACGTGACGGGGGCACTGCTTGTCGGCACCGCGCTGATCGGCCTGGCGGCTGCACTCGCAGGTGCTGCCGCTCCCGTTCGATTCCGAATCGGCCTGTCCACGGCACTCACGATCGGCGCCTGTGGGTTCGGACTTATCGTCGGGGCCGACGTCCTCCGCTCGGGGCACCCCGCCGAAGTGCACACGAGTGCCCTGATGCCGCTTTCGGGTTTCTCCCTAGCCCTCGATCGCTTCGGTGCCCTCTTCGTCGTCATCACCGCCGTCGTCGGCATCTGCGCCATGATCTTTCGAGTCGGGTACACCGGCCACGGCCTCTCGAGCCGGACAGCTTCGTGCATCCTCCCGCTGTTCGTGACGACCCTGCTGCTCATCCCCGCCGCGTCCAACGTGACCACGTTCTTGTTCCTCTGGGAGCTGATGGCCGTCACGTCGCTCTTCCTCGTCCTGACCGACCATGCGCACCGCAGCGAGGTGCAGGTCGCCGGTCAGTGGTACGCGGTGATGACACAGTTCGGTGCGGCCGCATTGATTCTCGGACTGGTCTTGCTGGCGACACGCTCTGGGAGCCAGTCCTTCGCTGTCATCGCCGTCAAGTCGTCGCACCTGCCGGTCTGGGTGCGGAGCACCGCCTTCGCGCTCGCCCTCGTCGGCTTCGGGTCAAAGGCCGGCGCGGTGCCCTTGCACGTCTGGTTGCCCCGCGCCCATCCCGAGGCACCGGGGCCGGTGTCTGCCTTGATGTCGGCGGCGATGGTGAATCTCGGCGTGTACGGCATCGTCCGCGTCGGCATGGGCCTGCTCGGCGGGGGTCCGACGTGGTGGTGGCTCCTCGTCATGGCCGTTGGGGCTCTGTCGGCCATGTTCGGTTCGCTCCACTCAGCGACCAGCAAGGACCTCAAGCGCTTACTCGCCTATTCGACCACCGACAACGTGGGCTTGATGCTGCTCGGTGTCGGTGCCTCCGGGCTGTTCGCCTCCACCGGGCATCGGACGCTCGCCTTGGTGGCGCTGGTGGCCGCGTTGCTCCACGTGGTCTTCCATGCAGTGTTCAAGGGTTCGCTCTTCCTCTCCGCCAGCTCCGTTCAACAGGCCACCGGGAGCACGGATCTCGATGGGCTCGGGGGCCTCCTCAACCGCATGCCGGTGAGCGGCACCGTCTTCCTGGTGGGTGGACTGGCCATTGCCGCCCTTCCTCCCTTCTGCGGTTTCGTGAGCGAATGGCTCCTCCTCCAGAGCATGCTCCACGGCCTTCCCTCAAGCGACGTGACCATCGCCGTGGCGATGCCGATCGGCGTCGGCGTTCTCGCACTCACCGGTGGTCTGACCGCGTTCACCTTCGCCAAGGCGATTGGCATCGGCCTCCTTGGACTTCCCCGCACGGAGCGGGCCGAACAAGCTACGGAGGTCCGTCCGTCCATGTGGACCGGGGCCGGCGTGCTGGCCACGCTCTGCCTGGTCTTCGGGGTGGCTCCCTTTCTCGTCCTCCCCGCTGTGGTCGACGCGGCCGGCAACGTCACGCGTCTCCACCTCACGGAACCTTTGAACCACGGGTGGCAGATAGGTCTTCCGGGCGTCCGCGGCATGCTCGCTCCAGGGCTGCTGGCTCTCGGCCTCGTGATCTGCGGAGCACTGGTCTGCCTCGCTCGCCGTCTGGTCGAACGCAGCCCGGTCCGTCTCGCCGAGGCATGGGGTTGCGGTCGAGAGCTCCAGACGGCCCGCATGGAGTACACCGCCACCTCCTTCGGGGAGCCGCTCACACGGGTGTTCGAGGACGTGCTGAATCCCTCGCACGACATCGATGTGAGCCACATCGCCGAGTCGCGCTACTACACCGAAGCTGCGGTGATCCATACCTCCCTCGACGACGCGTTCGAACGGCGCGTCTACCGGCCGGCGGACCGAGGACTTCAGCGCTGGGGCGCCATCGCCCGTCGTATACCCAATGGGAGCGTGCACCGCTATCTCGCCTTCGGCCTCGTGGCGCTGATCATCGTCCTGGTGGTGCTGGCGTGAGCAGCGGTTGGTCACCCCTCTCTATGGCCGCCATCTCGCTGTTGCAGGTGATCCTCGTCGTGCTCGGTGGTCCGCTCCTGCTCGGCCTCATGCGCAAGGTGCGCTGCCGAATGGAGGGCCGGATCGGGCCACCCATCCGCCAACCCCTGCTCGACCTGCGCAAGCTGGCGCGCCGTGAACGGACGCGACCCGAGCACGCAAGCTGGGTCTTCCCCTTGGCTCCAGTGGTCCTCGTCGCCAGCTCCCTGGTGATCGTCATTATCGCGCCGCTGCTGGCCACCGATCCCGCGTTCGGCTGGTCGGCTGACTTGTTCGCGGTGGTCTTCCTCCTCCTCCTCGGCTCCGTCTTTCTGGCGCTCGGCGGCCTCGACACCGGCACGGCGTTCGGGGGCATGGGTGCAAGCCGTGCCATGACGATCGGAGCCCTGGCCGAGCCCGCCCTGCTCGTGGCGATCCTCGCCCTCTCGGTCCCCGCTCGCTCCTCCAACCTGCCGGCCATCATCACGAGGTCGCTCGCGCATCCCGCATGGCTGGCCACGCCACAGCGGGTTTTGGCCCTGGTCGCATTCGTGATCGTGATCATCGCCGAAGCCGGACGGCTCCCCGTGGACAACCCGACCACGCACCTGGAGCTCACGATGATCCACGAGGCCATGATCCTCGAGTACGCCGGGCCGGACCTCGCGCTCGTGAAGCTGGGCGAATCCATGAGGTTGGTCGTGCTGTTCACACTCCTGGCCAACCTGTTCGTCCCGTGGGGCATCGCCACCGCACCCGGCCCCTCGCACCTGGCGATAGCTCTCGTGGCCACCGCGGGAAAGGTTGCCCTCCTCGGTGCAGCCCTAGCAGCCTTCGAGGTGACGGTGGCCAAGCTGCGGCTCTTCCGGGTGCCCGAGCTCATGGCGGGGGCGTTCGTCCTGGCGATCCTGGCCGTCCTCTCCGCCCTGGTGGTGCCGTGACCGGGTCGTCGTACTCCTCGGCCCTGACCCTGGCGGCCGGCGCGGTGCTTGTCTGCGCGGTGGCGACCCTGTGGCTCGCCTCGATCCGCTCGGTCATCAGTGTGATGGCGGCCCAGGGCTTGGCCTTGGGACTTGTCGCCGTGGTCCTGGGCGTCCACCTCCATGACGTCGGCCTGCTCGCCGCCGCTGCGGTCGTTGTGATCGTCAAGGGCGTGGTGATCCCGGTGCTGCTCGGGCGGGCGAGCGGCGCGAGCTCCGATGCCCGTGAGAGCAGGCCCCTCGTCAACGTCCCGGCCTCGCTGGTGGCCTCCTCCGCACTCATCGCGTTGGCCTTCGTGACCGGGCGCGGCGTGGCACGCTTCGTCGGCACAACGGCCGGTGCGCTGGTGCCGATCGGCATCGCAACGCTACTGATTGGCTTCTTCGTCCTCGTGGCACGGCGGCGACCCACGTTCCAGATCGTGGGGCTGCTCATGGTCGACAACGGGATCGCGCTTACCGCCTTCTTGTGCACCGCTGGGTTCCCCTTCCTGATCGAGCTGGGGGTCTCCTTCGACGTGCTCCTGGGCGTTGTCGTGTTGATGGTGTTGTCGCAACGACTTCGAATCGAGTTCGGGGACGTCGACCTCGACGAGCTCCAGGAGCTCCACGACTGATGGTGCTCGTGACCATTTTTATCCTCCCCTTGCTCGGGGGCGCCGCCATCGCCGCCGTCCCGGGACGGCGCTCGACCGCATGGGTCGCGGTGGCGACCAACGGGGCCGCACTCGTCCTAGGAATCCTCACCGCCGCCCGGGTCGTTCGACACGGTCCGCTATCCGGCGCGTGGGGAGCGCTCCGCGCCGACGCTCTGAGCGTATTCATGGTCATCGTCATCGGCGCCATTTCGCTGATGGCCTCGTGGGTCGGGATCCGGACGATGGCGCGTGAACAGGCCGAGGAACAGGGGAACCCGGCGCGGTCGTCGCGCTACGGCATGTTGGTCCAGGCGTTCGTGGCCTTCATGCTCCTCGCCGTGCTGGCGGCGAACGTGGGCGTGCTCTGGGTGGCCGTCGAGGCCACGACGATCGTCACCGTCTTCCTGGTCGGGCACCGGCGAACCAGGGGCTCGCTCGAGGCCGCGTGGAAATACATTGTGATCTGCTCCGTCGGGATCGCGCTGGCCTTCCTGGGCACCGTCTTCGTCTACTTGGCGGCACTGCACGCCGGAGGGCACTCGGCCCAGGCGCTCGACTGGACGTCGCTGATGGCGCACGCGCACCGCTTCAACCCTTCGTTGATGCGCCTCGCCTTCGGCCTCCTCGTCCTCGGCTACGGCACCAAGGTCGGGCTGGCGCCGATGCACAGCTGGCTCCCCGATGCCCACAGCCAGGCACCTGCCCCGGTGTCGGCCCTGATGTCGGGGGTCCTCCTCACCGTGGCCTTCTACGCCATCTTGCGCTTCAAGGCAGTGACCGATGTGACCCTCGGGCCCGGGTTCGCCCGCACCCTGCTCGTTGTCGTCGCCCTTCTTTCGCTGGCCCTGGCGGCCTCGCTGTTGATCACGCAACGTGACTACAAGCGCATGCTCGCCTACCACAGCATCGAGCACATGGGGCTCATCGCCCTCGGCGCCGCGGCGGGCATCAGGCTCGCCATCGCCGCCGTGCTCCTCCACATCCTCGGCCACGGGCTGGCCAAGAGCGTGCTCTTCTTGACCTCGGGAGAGATCATGGCCGCCGAGGGCACCAGTCAGATCGACGGTGTGCGGGCGTTGCTGGCCCGCCGCCCGGCCCTCGGCGGCGTGTTCGGGGTAGGTCTCGTGGCGTTGTTGGGCCTCCCACCCTTCAGCCTCTTCACCAGCGAGCTCGTGATGGTCCGGGCCGAATTTCAAGTGGGATTGGGTTGGGCTGCCGTCCTGGCCATGGTCGCAATGGTGGTCATCTTCATCGCCGTGGTTGGCCACGCGCGCCACATGCTCCTCGGCCCGCCGGAGTCGCCGGGCGTTGCCGTTCCGCCTCCTCGCTGGGTCGCCACACCACTTGTCGGAGGCTTGGCCGTCTGCGGCTTCATCGGGGTGTTCGCCTGGCCATTGTCTGGCCTCCTCGAGGCAGCAGCGCGGGTGGTGGCGTCGTGACCGGTCCCGCAATGCCTGCGGTGGCGCTCGAGTCGGTCGGTCGGCACCGTCGTGCCGGCGTGGTGCGGGCAGCCGAGCTGGTGGATGCGGCCGCGGCCCTCCTGGCGCAAGGGATGCGGCTCGCCCTCGTATCCGGTCACGACGACGGGGGAAAGTTACGAGTCGTCTACCTCTTCACCTCCGGCCCGCCCGACACTCGGGTCGAGCTGCACCTGTTCGTCGATCCCGCCCAGCCGACCGTGCCGACCGTGTCCGGCCTTTCGTTCCCCGCCGGTCGCTTCGAACGCGAGCTCCAGGACCTCTTCGGCATCGTGCCGGTAGGTCATCCCCAACCCCGTCGCCTGGTACTCCACCAGCACTGGCCTGCGGGCTGGCACCCCATGCGTCGCGGGTCAGGCGACCCGCCACCGATGGTGAGCGACGCCGGGGCATACCCCTTCGTCCCGGTGGAGGGAACGGGCGTCTACGAGATCCCCGTCGGGCCGGTGCACGCCGGCCTCATCGAACCGGGGCACTTCCGCTTCTGGGTGGTCGGGGAGACGATCCTGCGCATGAAGGCACGCCTGTGGTTCGTGCACAAGGGGATCGAGCGCCTCTTCGAGGGACGGGACCCTGACGCAGGGGTCCAGCTAGCGGAGCGGATCTCGGGAGACACTGCCGTCGGGCACACCTTGGCGTACTGCCAGGCGGTTGAAGACGCCTGGCGGGTGGAGGCGCCAGCTGAAGCGATCGTGCTCCGGGGGCTCCTCCTCGAACTCGAACGTCTTTACAATCACGTTGCTGACATCGGTGCCTTGTGCAACGACGTCGGCTTCGGTGTCGCACAGGCCTGGGCGCTCTCGTTGCGTGAAGACCTGCTGCAACTGAACGCCCGGGTGACCGGCCACAGGCTGCTGCGCGGTGGCGTCGTCCTTGGCGGTGCTCGCGTCCACTCTCTGCCCTCCAACGAGGAACTCGGCGAGATAGGGCGACGGTTCGACGAACTAATCGATCTCGTTACGTCCAGCGCCCTTGTCATGGAGCGCTTCGCCGGCACCGCGGTGCTCGACGGGGAGCAGGCCAGAGAGCTCGGCGTCGTCGGGGTTGCCGGCCGCGCCTCGGGTCTCGTCTTCGACGCTCGTCAAGCCCACCCGGCGGTGACGACGTCAGAGTCGTTCTCCCCCGCCCTTCGCACGGCGGGTGACGTCAAGGCGCGCTTCGACGTTCGGGTCGAGGAGGCCCGCGCCTCCCTGTCCCTCTTGGCAGACTTCATCCACCGAGCAAGAAGCCTGGAAGCGGTGGCGGTGCCGCCACGGGCCCGGTCGAGTCAGCCCGCAAACGGGGTCGGGCTCATCGAGGCGTGGCGCGGTGCTGCCGTGCACCGCGTGGAGCTCGACAATGAGGGTCGACTGACCAGGGTGAAAGTGGTCGATCCGTCCTTTCACAACTGGCCGGCGCTCCCTGTCTCGTTGGCCAACACCATCGTCCCTGACTTTCCACTGGCCAACAAGAGCTTCAACCTTTCCTACGCGGGAAACGATCTCTGATCGCTCGGGGTGCTAACACTCGAGATCTGTCAACCCTTCACATACGAGAGTTTCTCGGAGACGAGTCCGTCACGAGTGCGGAACACATCGACACCCCGAACGTGTCCACCTCGCCAGGAGTAGCGCCAACGCTGTACCACCCGGTCTGCTGTGGCGAAGGTCTCTTCGGCCTCGAAGACCGAGTCTCTGTCATCGAAGATCGGCTGCCAGGCCCGACGAATGGAGTCACGACCCTCGTAGCGGGTGCCGTCGGGCCCTGGTTCGGTGGACTCGAAGACGCAGTCGTCGGTGACGAGTGCCAGCGTTGCGTCCAGATCATGTGAGCCCCAAGCTGCACCAAATGCTTCCACGATCGCCAGGGAGTCCATGGCTGTACCGGCAGATGACGAAGGATTCTTGAGGCCGTTACGCCATGGCCGGTGAGACATCCTCCAGGCCGGATCGAATCATCTCCCGGAGTTCAGGCGTGTCCGTATGCCCGTGCTTCGCGACTGCATGCGCCACGGCGGCGTCCAATGTCTCCTCTTCCGTTCCGGCAATGGTCAGCGTGCAACCGATGTCGTTGGGAACCTTGCGGCAGTCAATCATTTTCCGGGCCATGCAAGCCCCCTTTCGGTTCAAGCCAGTGCTGCGCACGCTCGTCGCTTCCGCTCCTTGCATCGCAGCCCGCCCTCGAAGGTTTGCCCTACGTCACCACCTTACCTACTAGTAGGTAGAAGTCAACTGGTAGCCTTGCTGTCAGCGGAAATCTGCGAGGACGAGTTGAATGCAGCAGACACAGCGGGAAGAAACTGACACCGCGAACCGGATACTGGATGTGGCGGAGCACCTGGTGCAGGTCCGCGGGTTCAACGCCTTCAGTTACGCCGACGTCGCCAGAGAGCTGGGGCTCACCAACGCCGCTCTCCACTATCACTTCCCGAGCAAGGCAGAACTTGGAGAGGCCCTCATCGCCCGCTATGCGATCCGGTTCGTGGGAGCGCTGGATGAAATCGACGGCTCCATCGTCGATCCGCCACGCAAGCTCGCTGCCTACGCTGATCTCTACGCTGACGTCCTGCGCAACCAAAGGATGTGCCTGTGCGGCATGCTGGCGGCCGAGTACGAGACACTCTCTGCGGGGATGCAAGGTGCGGTCGCAGACTTCTTCGAGAAGAACGAGAACTGGCTCGCCGTAGTGTTACGTCAAGGCCGTGACCATGGAAGCTTGAGGTTCGCTGGATCTCCGCTTGACGAAGCGCGCTCGATGGTGAGCAGTCTGGAAGGAGCGATGCTCGTCGCCCGATCCTTCGGCGACACCAAACGCTTCCAATCTGCCGCGAGTCACCTGCTGACGGCCCTCGGCTCATAGGTCAGTCACACGAGGGCGAGGGAACACGCTGCCCCCAAGGTGGATTCGAACGAGGCAAGGGCTGTACGGGTCATCGTGAGACGCAGTCGTTTCGAAATCAGACCTCATTCTCGTTCGGAGTTCTGAGTCCCGTCGCCGTCGATCGTTGGGAACGGGCAGGGTCCTCCGAGACCAAGTGCTGGTACCTTCTATTGAGGAGGGAGACCTACCTCGAAGACAGGCACTGGCTCTGCAAACCCTTTGAGATTGAGCGAGCCCATTGAATCGAAGGCAAAGTGCTTCCCGACACAGAGTTCGCGCACGGCCGTCGAAACAGCGATGCCTCCGGGAGACGCAACTCCGCAGAGTCGAGCCGACAATTGAACTGCTGCTCCGAACAAATCGCCTCGCTCCGTAACGGGCTCCCCGACGCTGATACCAACACGGAGACGGATGAGATGTTCAGCACCCTCATTTCGGCGTCGCAAAGAAGATTGCATCTCTATGGCGGACTCAACGGCAGCTGATACTGATGTAAATGACGCCATGATCCCATCGCCCGCGTGCTTCACCTCACGTCCGGCTTGCTTCTGCAACGCGGCACGCACGATTTCGTCGTGCTCGCGAAGAAGGCACATGAAGCCATCGTCTCCCAATTCCTGGGTCTGTAGCGTCGAGTCACAAAGGTCGGTGAAAAGGATCACTCGAACTGCGGACTCTACGTACGCACGCCCTGGAGCGCGTCGGGGAATCTCACCAAGGAACGCATTTATGGGTCCGTTGCCCACCTCGATGATGTTGTCGGCAACCAGACCGTGCGCCTCTCGGTGCACAGCCTCCAACGACTCTCGGTCAGGCCCCTCTGCGAGACAAAACACGCTCCCTTCGTCTTCATCGAACCAATACGTGACGTAGCGAACTTTGTACTTGTCCTGAACGGCAAGGTCGAGTTCGTGCGCGGCGGCGATGTCGGCAGCCGTTGCACCAGGCGCCTTGTGTCGATCAAGGAACAAGGCCATGCACGTAAGGCTAATTCAGGGGCGATTCCGTGTGAAGGCCTGCGGGTGGCCCCTCACCTGAGCCTGTCTCGCACCCTATCGACGGGCATGAGCTGATGGCCATGCCGGTGACGCCCACGTGGTCGGATCCCAGGTCGTGCCCGGGACGGCTGGGATCGCTCTGGGAAGGCGTTACCCGAAGGGGCCCTGCTCCGGGGCGAACAGATCGATCGGCCCATTGCGCCCAGGCCCAGGACGAGCTCCGCCCGAACTGCCACCTTCCATCACGGTCCCGGTGCCCCCGGGGTGCTTTCGAACATCCGTGCGCGCTCGGCAGGCGTGGCGGTCGCCGTCAACGTCTCGAACCCTGCCAAGGCAGGGAAGAGTGCCGTCAGGAATCGGCTCTGCAGGTCGGCCACAGCTGCCTCATCGGGGCTCTGATCGAGGCCCTTCATGAGATTGAGGCGGGACGATTCCACCCACGCCAGCACGTCACCAGCCTCCCGCCACTCCAGCTCGGTTCTCATCCCAGTCAAAAGATGGCGTATCCAGTCGAAGGGTGTGTCGAACCAAATGTTCGGCGGGCAAAGCCGGTTCTTCTCGGCCGTTGACCGTCCGGACGCTTCCACAAAACCTATGAGTCCTGCGGAAAGGCTCAGGCTGGCACGGGTGATCGGTTGCAGGAGGATCGAGTCGTCAGTGAAAATCGGTCTGGGGGGATTGTCGCTTAGTCCGGCCGAGGCACAGTGCACGTGCAGCTGGTCGGGGCTGGTGGAGGCCGAACCCCCCTCAAGAGTGATCCTCTTCGAATCGATCCGAGTGACATGCCCTAGACGGACCACCTGGCCAATACTCCGCAAGCGATCGAGCTCACCGAGACTCACCGTGGCTCCCTTGATCATGGAGGGCTGGATCGAGGAGTCGAGACGCAAGATCACCTTGTGCTCCTCGAGCCGATCGAACACCTGCTCAATAGATTCGCATTCGGCCACCGCTTCCAAGTGCACGACCACCCCAGCAAACGTCGTCAGTAGACCTTCGCCGGGCTGAAAGAAGGCACGGTTCAGCATCCAAGGATCCCGAGGTCGGATCCAACGGATTTCGTCGGGCGGCGTACCGTTGTCGAGTAACCAGCACACAGCGTCCATGGCCGTCTTGCCGGCGCCGATGATCACATAACCATCGGCAGGCGTCACGACTCTCGTGAGCGCACCGATCGGGACGCACATCGCACCGTCGGCCACCTCGAACGGTGGGGAATCGGTAGCCGGGACGCGAGAGGCCATGTAGGTGGCATCCACGATGCTCTTTCGTACGGTTACTTCTGTCTCGGCGCCCGTCAGACGGGACCGAAATCGCCGATCTCCGAGGTAGTCGCACATCGGGAAGAATCGCACCCGACCCGAATTTAAGAATCGGTGACGCATGATCTCGTCGAAGTAGCCGCAGATTTCTGGACCGCTCGCTCGCTCGCAGAATCCTGCGTCTCGCCCATCGGGCTCGACCCGATTCTGACCTAGACGAGTGGAGTTCACCCCATAGTTCATGGATGGCTGGTGCAGCCGCACAAAGGGGTAGGAGTCCAGCCAGTGGCCTCCGGGACCATGCCGACGATCGATGATGACGACCTCGGCGTCGGAATCCTCGATCAAGGTGTCAACGAATCCCATCCCGAGCGCGCCAGCACCGATCACGAGGTAGTCGGTCTCCATGTCCACCCCCGTTTATCGCACAAAGACTGTAGACCCGCGCCGACGGGAGGCTCGATGTCATGGAGGACGCGCTCCTTCGACCTTCCCGTAGCAGGAGCCAACTGACAAACACGCAAGATCCGACCTGGAATCCCGACCATTCATGAGCACCTGACCAGGGCATGCATGACCTCGCTCGTGGGCTCGGCCCGGAAGTGACGGACGGATGCCCTCTCAGAGCGTCGGCCTGCATCTCTAACGGCCCCCCTTGCCCGCAAAGGGCACACCGGGGCCCTATGCCGCGGCAATCCAGCTGACACCGATCATCTGGGCGCCGCCGTGCACGCCGACCACGGCACCCAGCGTGCCGATCCGAATGGCCTCTCGGGGAAAGCGGGGAGCGATGAGGTCGAGGAACTGGTCGATGTCAGGTGCGCCACAATGCATCACCGCAACATGCTCGATCAGCCCGGCTGCGCCCATGCGTTCATAGAGCATCTGCAGCGCTCTTTTGCGGGTACGAGCCTTACCGGCTTCGTGGACGACGCCACCAGTAAGGTCGATCACCGGCTTGATCGACAGCAGTGACCCCACCATTGCGGTCGCGCCCCCAATACGCCCACCCTTCTTCAGGTTGTCCAACGTGTTCAGAGCCGCAAGCACGTGCGTGCGAGGGATGAGGTCGTTGACTCGACGCAATACCGTGCCGATATCGGCCCCCTCGGCGGCTACTTTGGCGGCTTCAATCACAAGAGTGCCGAGCCCGCTCGACACCGTCCGACTGTCGATCACATGGACGACAATCTGCCCCTCCAACGTGGCGGACGCGGTGAGGGCTGACTGAAATGTGGTTGACAAGTCGCTCGAGATGGTGAGACAAACCACTGCGTCGGCGCCAGCGTCTCTTGTGTTGCAAAAGGCCCGTTCAAACGCACCCGGCGACGGGCAGGCCGTCTGGGGGAGGTCTTCGGTGTTCGCCATTCGTCGGTAGAAGTCTTCGACACTGAGGTCCTGGCGGTCGGTGAATTCTTCGCTCCCAAATCGGATCGTGAGGGGCACGATCTCGATATTGAACGGGTCGATGTCGTCCTGTTCCAAGTCGCAAGAGCTGTCGGTGACCACGAAGACACCAGGCATCAGAGGCTCCTTCTCTTTAGGGTTTTCACCATTCTGGCGCGCCCGGCAACGGATTCCCGTCAACCCCCACGACGACGAACATCCCCGCAACTCTCTGTCAGAGGGTCTCGGTTTCGGCTCTTCGGGGGTGCCCCGGGCCGGCACTGAACGGAGGACCCCGTTCGGGGTCGAATGAGCCCTGGGCGGCCGATCGTGACGTTCGCCTCTACCCGCCGTGACGTGTCGGCCCAATCATGGTCTTGGGGCGCATTCCGCCCTAAGAAGAAAGAGACGCGTCATGACAGCTGCGAGAGCACCGGGGGTGTCTCCATGCGGGCGGTGATCATCTACGAGTCGATGTTCGGCAACACGCACGTGATCGCTGATGCCATTGCTGAGGGCCTCGAATCGCTGGACGACGTGGTCGTGGTCCCCGTGGGTGAGGCAGGCCGCGAACGGTTGAGCGACGCCGACCTGCTCGTGGTGGGCGGTCCCACTCATTTTCACGGCATGAGTCGAACCGGGACCCGCAAGGGGGCGGCCGCCACCGCGCGAAACCCCAAGAACGATCTGGTGCTCGATCGCGACGCCCAGGGCCCGGGCGTGCGTGACTGGCTCAGGTCGCTGGGTCATGGTCACATGAAGTTTGCTACCTTCGATACCCGCTTCAAGGGTCCAGCAGCTCTCAGAGGGAGGGCGTCGAAGGTAATGAGCCGAAAACTTCGGAAGCACGGGTATGAGATGGTGGCCAAGCCCGAGAGCTTCTTTGTCACCTTGAAGAATCACGTCGAACCGGGCGAGGCGGCCCGAGCCCAAGAATGGGGCAAACGGCTCGCGGCAAGAGTTGTCACGGACGGCGTCGCCAGCGCAGACGGTCCGAGGCGACCGCCCACCTCCAAGGAGACGTGATGGCCGAGGTAATGATCCCCACCCCCGGTGAGCTGCCGTCCTACCTGGCGATCCCTGCAGGCAAGGGCCCCTGGCCAGGTGTCGTCGTCATTCACGATGCGATGGGGATGAGCCAGGACCTACGGAACCAAGCGGACTGGCTTGCCAGCGAAGGCTACCTCGCCGTAGCGCCAGACCTCTTCTCCGGGAGAGGGATGGTGAGTTGCATGATCTCGGTCATGCGCGACGTACGCGCCGGCCGGGGAAGGTCCTTCGACGACATCGAGGCGGCGCGCGTCTGGCTGGGGGCACGGGAGGACTGCACGGGCAGCATCGGCGTGATCGGTTTCTGCATGGGAGGCGGGTTCGCCTTGATGCTCGCAGCCGATCGCGGGTTCACCGTGTCGAGCGTCAACTATGGCACCGCTCCGAAGGACGCCTACACGGCCAGCTTCCTGAGACGGGCGTGCCCGATTGTCGGAAGTTACGGGGGCAAGGACCGCACACTGCGCGGGGCCGCCGATCGCCTTGAGCGGGCATTGACGGCCGTCGGGGTCGAACACGATGTCAAGGAGTACCCGGAGGCCGGGCATTCCTTTCTCAACGACCACGAAGGAGCCGGAGACAAGAGCCCATTCCCGTTCTCCGTCTTGGAGCCGGTGTTCGGAATACTCTCGCCGGGATCGGGCTACCACGAGGGATCTGCGCGAGATGCGCGACAGCGCATCTTGGAGTTCTTCGCCGCGCACCTGATGCCGTAGGAGCGCGGCGTTTTGGGGAGCCGTCCTATCTCGAGGACTTGCGGCGGGTCCCTCGTGTCCGGCGGCGGGTAGCTGACGGCTTTCGACCGCTTGACGTGTCTGGCGTTGAGCGATCGTGCGTCGGAACTCTCGTCCCGTCTGCTCGGGTGTATCCCTTGACCCTCACAAGTTTGTGACCTTTCGCAGTCTCAGCCATGGTGACTCCTCTTGCTCAGCGACGGGAGCTTTGGGCATGTGCCTGCACGTGCCGTCGCGGTCAACCATCGTCCGGCCCTCTGTGAGGCCGAGCTGAGGCCAAATTTAGCGGGCGGGATTACGGCTGATGGTGATCCTCCTGGGGGGACCACGACCAATCCCCGACTGGAGGCTGTCTGCCTGACCGTGCGCGTCACCGGCGTCGCGCGGCGTTGGTCGGACCGGCATCGGCACTCCCTGATGGCCCGTGAGCCTTCCGGAGCAACGGGCTTGGTTCCATCAGTTCCGCGCCATTTGCCATCGTCAGCCAACCGTTCCCGACGCTGAGGCCACGCACTCCTGGCTCAGGAGTCGACTCGACTGCCCGTCCGCATCGTGGGGGTGTGTTGTCGGGCTACAGGCGAGCGGACGAGGTCAGAGCTCGGGGGTCGGCGCGCTGCCGGCGACCTTCCAGCTCGGCTTGCGAAGCCGATCCATGAGGAGCGGCGGAGCGATCCCGATCACGAATATCCCTCCCAGGATGAAGAGGGCGTAGAGCAGGCGATTCGAGTGGCCGAACTGCGACGGAGCGATGAAGCCGAGCACCAGCGCGGCCACCGATGACACGGCGCCGACTCCACAGAGCAGGCTGAGAACAGGTGCACGGTACCCGCGGGCGTGGTCCGGCTGCATCCGGCGCAACCTGACCGCGGCGATGAACATCAGCACGTACATGATGAGATAGATCTGCGTGGCCATCACGGCGAATATCCAGTAGTCACGTGAGACGTCCGGTATGAATGCGTAGAGCAGGGCGATGACGGTGATCACGATCGCCTGTCCCGTCAGGATGCGTACCTCGATGCCCTTGCGGTTCACCTTCTGAAAGAAGGGGGGAAGGAAGCCCTGCTCGCGCCCGATTCGGAGCAGTCCCTCGGAGGGACCGTCGAGCCAGGCCATCATTCCTGCAAGGGCCCCGATTGCAAGAGCGATCGCAATCAGCGGCACAGCGAACTTGATTCCGAAGTGCACAAAGAGGCTGTTGAAGGCTTGCATCACGCCGGCAGTGAAGCTGATCTTGTTCTCGGGGATCACCCATGCGATCGCCAACGTGGGGAGGATGAAGATGGCGAGGACGAGTGCCATGGCGAGGAAGATGGACCGTGGGAACTCCCGGCTGGGGTTCCGGAGGTCGTCGACGTGCACGGCATTCACCTCGATACCGGCATAGGTGAAGAAGCTGTTGACGACCAGGACGACACTGGCGATTCCGGTCCATGCCGGCAGGAGATGGTGCGTGTTGATCGGGGCAGCCGAATGGTGTCCCTGCAGCAGGTAGACGATGCCGAGGACGACGAGGATTGCCCCCGGGATCAGGGTCCCGATCAGTGTCCCGCTCGAGGAGAGCTTCGCCACGAGACCAGCTCCCCGCGAGGAGATGAACACGCCACCCCAGAACAGAACGATGATGACGACGGCGTTGTAGACGCCGTTGGCGGCGAGGCCCGGATCGATGACGTAGGCGAGCGTCCCGGCGACGTAGGCGAGCAGGGCGGGGTAGTAGAAGATCGTCTGGGCGAACTCGCACCAAATGGCCAGGAGCCCCATCGGGGCGGACAC
>Ga0181526_10002238_pt1 | contig 17034 bp, 11 predicted proteins | sample PEATcosm2014_Bin_35_FD_119750 | JGI IMG/M metagenome (GOLD analysis project Ga0181526, IMG submission 119750) | Peatland microbial communities from MTU Mesocosm Facility, Houghton, MI, USA - PEATcosm2014_Bin06_30_metaG | ecosystem: Environmental > Terrestrial > Soil > Wetlands > Peat | place...
CGCCTGCGCCTTCACCCAGCTGCGCAACTGTGACTGATGCACACTGAGATCGTGCGAGGCCTGGGCATATGACACGCCCCGCTCCTTGATCAACCGCAAAGCCTCAAGCTTAAACTCCCGCGTAAACTTCCGCCTCTCCATGAGCCACCTCCGGTTCCAATAAAACACCTAACTCGGTGTCTTCGGAACCGGGTGCAGGCCACAATATGAGCAAAAGCATCAAAGAAAAGAAGAAGCCATGCAAAAATTGCGAGGGCAAGGGCACGCTCAAGAAGGGAGATAGGGTTGTGAGATGCCAGAGATGTGGCGGGACCGGGATAAAGCCGTCATAGCTCGTCCGAGTTTGCCGGCACCGCGCCGAAAATTTTCAAAATCGTGGCGTCGGCACCGATCGGCAAGCTAACGCGACCGATCCCCGTAATACAACTATTAGAAGAAACATTATTGAATTACAACCAAGTCGTCCAGTTTGGCAGAACGAACCCAACGCGGCAAAAGCAGCTATTCGCGTGTCTAATCCAGGCACTTCGAGGAGGTGCACATTGTCAGCGCGCTGCCTACCGAACGCCGCGACGCCAACTTAGCCAGCGACCGCATAATCGCGCAAAATCTCCGGCTTGAAGGCGAGCCCATGGCCCGGCCGTTCCGGCGCCGTGATCGCGCCGTTCACCACCGGCACCGGCTCGATCCAAAGATCGTCCGAGAGCCCCATGTCCTCGATCCACAAGCCGTTTGGGATCGAAGCCAATAGCTGCACGTTCAACTCGGGAAACAGATGCGGCGCCATCGTCATGCCCCAGGTGTCGGCGACGGTCGCGATCTTGCGCAGTTCGGTTAAGCCCCCGCGCATCGGATCGGGCTGCAGGATCGGCAGCCGCGGATTTTCGAAAAACGGCTTGAGATCGAAACGCGTGAAATGGGTCTCGCCGCCGACGATACGCAGATCGAGCTTCTCGGCGATGCGCAGATAGCCGGCAAAGTCGTCGGCCACCACCGGCTCTTCGAGCCAATAGACGTCATAGTCCTGGAATTTCCGGCCCATCTGAATGGCGACGTCGGCGGTCCAGCCCATATTGACGTCGATCATGATGGCGATGTCGGGCCCGAGTGCTTCGCGCATGCGTCTGACGTTATCGAGATCGGTCGCGAGGCTGCCGACATGGGCGACCTGCATCTTGATCGCCTTGTAGCCGCGCTCTTTGTAATGCAGCGCCTTGGCGATCATGCCGTCGCCGCCCGAGCCGCGGAAGCAGCCCGAGCCGTAAGCCGGCAGTGTCGCGCGGTAATGTCCCCACAGCCGGTGCAGCGGCAGGCCCGAGCGTTTGCCGAGCGCATCCCACAGCGCGATATCGAGCGCCGACATCGCCATGGTGGCGATGCCGCCGCGCCCATAGGTCATCGTGGCGCGCCACAAATCCTGCCAGATCGCCTCGACTGCGCTCACGTCTTTGCCGAGCACGCGCGGGATGATGCACTCCTCGAGACAGGCCGCGATGGTGCGCATGCCGAGACGGAACAGCAGCAGATAGCCGATGCCGACAATGCCGCCACGGGTCTCGACCTCGAGCACCAGAATATTGCGGGCATCGCCGAAGGCATGGCCCTTGAGCCATGGCGTTTGCGGCCAGGGTACCTGCAGCATCCGGGTGCGGATGCCGATGATGGTCATGTCGGTCGTGTCCGGCATCGGAACGGTGCTCCCGTTGAGAAATCTTGCTCGATGGGCAAGCGATCATGTCGCGGTCTTTGCACGCGGCCACTTCGTCTTTCGGCGTACGCCTTTCGTAGTATTGCGTCAAAATTTCGCACGCAATCGTCCCAATTTGCCGCCGATGCGACACGAAAAAGCAGGCAAACTTACTACCTCGATTGGTGAGGTCGTGAGGGCGACATCAAATCGCTGTCACCACGCGTGACCGCGAACATAAGACAACGGGAGGAAGACGTGACCAAAGACAATAACTCATTTTCCATGCCGCTTTCGCGGCGCCAGCTGCTGCGAACCGTGGCCGCGACCGGTACGGGACTCGGCGCATTTTCGGTCGGCGGCCCCGGCCGCTTCGATCTGTGGCCAGTCGCTCGGGCCGAGGATCATCCGCCGCTCGGCACTTGGCCGGCAGGTTCGTCGGGCAGTTCGGTCAGCATCGGCGCCACCGTGCCGCGCACCGGCGCGTACGCGGTGCAGGGCGAGGACGAGCTCAAGGGCATGCAGCTTGCCGTCGACCATATCAACGAGGGCAATGCGCTGATCAAAAAGATTTCGCCCAAGACCACGAAAGGCGTGCTCGGCAAAGAGGTGAAACTGCTCGTCGCCGACAGCGCCGCCAAGCCGAACCAGGCCGTGCAGGAACAGCAGGGCTTCATCAACGACAGCAAGATCGTTCTGATGACCGGTTCGACCTCGAGCGCGGTCGCCGTGGCGCTGAACAAGCTCGCGGAACGCGAAAAGGTGCTATATGCGGTGGCCATTTCCGGCTCCAACGATACCACCGGCAAGGATTGTGCGCGCTACAGCTTCCGCCAGTGCTTCTATGGCGAGACCGCGGCCAATGCCATCGGCCCCGTTCTCTTGAAGACGTTCGGCAAGGACAAGAAGGCGGCCTTCATGACGCCGGACTACACCTATGGTCACACCGTGACCAAATCGGTGAACGACTATCTGAGCAAGAACGGCGGCTGGACCATGGTCACCAACCAGGTTTCCCCGCTCGGCACCCCGGACTTCAGCCAGTACCTGACCAATATCGCCAACTCCGGCGCCGAAATCCTGGTCAACGTGAACTGGGGCAATGACGCGGTGCTGTCGATCAAGCAGGCCAAGCAGTTCGGCATCCTGCCCAAAATGAAACTGGTGGTCCCCTACCAGGTCCCGTTCCTCGCCAAGGAAGTCGGCCCGGAACTCACCGAAGGCGTCTACGCCGCGACCGATTTCTGGTGGACGCTGGAAGACAAGTATCCGTTGGCCAAAATGTTCGTCGAGGCCTTCGACAAGAAATACGGCTACAAGCCGGAATGGGGCGCCAATAACGCCTATATGCAATTCGCCATCTGGGCGCGCATGGTCGAGGAAGCCGGCAGCTTCTATCCGCCTGACATCATCAAGACCTATGAGAAGGGCGAGACCTTCGCCTCCACGGTGGGCGACGTGCATTTCCGCGCTGCCGACCATCAACTGGTCCGTCCGGTCGTCATCGTTCGCGGCAAGGCGCCGAAGGACATGAAGAACGCGGAGGATTATTGGGAGGTCACCGAGGTCGTGGCGGGCGAGCCGCTGATGCAGGCGCCGGACGCTTTCGGTTGCAACCTCGGCGACTATTCCTGACGATCGCGCAGTGCGGCGCCGCCGGCGGGGCATCCGCCTGCGGCGCCGGATATTTCGCCACTCGCAGGGGCCTGCCCGCAGGTCGGCGAGGTCGTATCATTGCTTTGCCGGATGAAGCTGCGGCCTGATGATTACCTTATGATTACTTGGCCCAATTTCGTCTCACAGCTGTTCAACGGTCTGGCGCTGGGCGCGCTGTTAGCCCTGATCAGTTCCGGCCTCACCATCATCTACGGCACGCTCGGGGTTTTGAATCTGGCGCATGGCGCCATGTTCATGCTCGGCGGTTATGCCGGCTATGTCGCCTATCAGGCGACCGGATCTTTCACGATTGCGGTGATCGGCGGGACGCTGTTTCTGGTCGTGGTCGGCGTGGTTCTGGAACGCCTGATCATTCGCCGCTTCTACAGCCGGCCGCCCGAGGACCAGCTGCTGGTGACATTCGGCCTCGGCATAGTCTTCGTCGAACTTGTCCGCTTCTTCTTCGGCAGCCTGTCGCTTCAGGTGCCGCCGCCGCAATGGGCCTCCGGGATCACCGCGCTCGGCTTCATGTTCTACCCGACCTATCGTCTTGTCGTTGTCGGCATCGTCGCGGTTGCGCTGCTGGCGCTGTACTTCATGCTCTATCGCACGCGGCTCGGCATGATCGTGCGGGCGGGCATCGAGGACTCCACCATGGTGGATTCGCTCGGCATCGACGTGTATCGCGTCTTCATGGTGGTGTTCGGCATCGGCGCCATGGCGGCGGGCTTTGCCGGCATCGTCAACGCGCCGGTGGTATCGCTGACACCCGACATGGGTGATGCGATCCTTGTCGAAACATTCGTCGTTGTCGTCATCGGCGGTGTCGGGTCGTTCCCGGGGGCGATCCTGGGTGGCGTGATCTCCGGCGAGATTCTCAGCCTGACCTCGATGATCAATCCGGCCTATTCGGGCGTGATGCTGTTCGCCGTCATGACCCTGGTTTTGCTGCTGCGGCCGCAAGGGCTGCTCGGCACCGGGAGCCGCGAATGAATACGGCCGGCTGATGCTACGCCCCCGCGTTTTCCTCACCGAGCTGTTGACGGCGATCGGGCTGATCGCCGCGCCGTTCGTGCTGCCGTATCTGGATTTTGCCCCCGGCACCGTCAATCAGATCGTGGTCTGGGGCGTGTTCGGCATCGGCTTCGACATCTTGTTCGGCTATACCGGCCTGCTCTCGTTCGGCCAGGCCGCGTTTTTCGGTACCGGCGGATTTGTCGCGGCCTATCTGCTTGTCGTGACGGGCCTCCAGAACGTCCTCCTCGGCCTCATCATCGGCACCGTGGCGGCCGCCGCCGCGGGCCTCCTTGTCGGGCTGATAGCGCTGCGCCGCACCGGGATCTATTTCGCGATGATCACGGTTGCTATCGCCGAGACATTCTTCTTCCTGGAAAACAATCCGTTGTCGGCCTGGACCGGCGGCGAGAACGGCATACCCGGCGTGCCGACGCCGTCATTCCGCTTGTTCGGCTGGCACTATGAGGTCGGCACCGGCTGGTCGATGTACGGCTTTCTTGCCGCCTGCTACTTCGTCGGCATTGTCATTGCACTGCGCATCGTGCGTTCGCCGGTCGGCGCGATCTTGAGCGCGATCCGCGACAATCCGTTGCGGGCCGCCGCCGTCGGCCACAATGTCCACGGCTACAAGCTCACCGCCTTCATCATCGCGGCGGCCTATGCGGGCTTCGCCGGGGGATTGCTCGGCGTGCTCCAGGCCTTCATGCCGCCCGACGCTTTCACCTTCGACACCTCCGGGCAGCTCGTGATCCAGACCGCAATCGGGGGAGCCGGCGCCTTGTTCGGTCCGCTGCTCGGCGCCGCCGTCTGGCTTTGGCTGCGCGATTTTCTGCAAGGCGCGCTCGGACTCGGCGCGACCTGGAAACTCGTGCTCGGCGCGGTCTTCGTCTTGCTGGTTTGCTTCCTGCGCCGGGGCCTGATCGGCGGCATCGAGGATCTCTATGCGCTGGCCATCCGATCCGGTGCGGAGAAAGCCGAGCCGGAGGAGACGCCGGTGGTTCCCACCATGGCAGCCGACGAGCCGCGGCCGGCAGCGCGAATTGCGACGCTGCCCGCAACCGCAGCCGCGCCGTTGCACTCCCGGAGAAACGTTCGGTCTTCCGGTCCGATCCTTCAGGCCAGCGGTCTGACCAAACGCTACGGCGGCTTGCTCGCCAACAGGGACATCGATTTCACCGTCAATCACGGCGAGCGGCGCGGGGTCATCGGCCCGAACGGCGCGGGTAAGACTACATTCTTCAAAATGTTGACCTGCGAAGTGCCGCCCAGCGCCGGCCAAATCGTGTTCGAGGGCCGCGACATCACGGGAATGAGCGTGACCGACGTGTGCCAACTCGGGCTCACCAAAAGCTATCAGGTCAACCAGCTTTTCACCCGACTGAGCGTGCGCGAGAATCTGACGATTTCGGCGCTCGCCGAGCTGCGCGGTAAATTCCGGCTCGATATGTTCCGGCGCTTGCCGAATATACGAGGCTTGGCGGAGCAGGTCGAACATACGCTCGAACTCGTTAATCTGACGGCGCGCCTGGACACGCCGGTTGCGGCGCTTGCCTATGGCGAGAAGCGGCGCCTCGAGGTCGGGTTGGCGCTCGCGAGTTCGCCGAGCTTGTTGTTGCTCGACGAGCCGCTGGCCGGCATGAGCCCCCTGGAACGGATCGAAATGGTGCAGCTCCTCAAATCGATCGGGCAGGGACGCACCATGATCATCATCGACCACGACATGGATTCGCTGTTCGAGCTGGTGGAGCGGGTCACCGTGCTGCAGGAAGGCCGCGTGCTGGTCGAAGGCACGCCTGCCGAGATCAAGCTCAATGCGGCGGTGCAGGAGGCCTATCTGGGCGGAGTGCACGGCGCATGAGCTTGCTCGAAGTCAAGGGACTCAACTCCTATTATGGCGACTCGCATATTCTGTTCGATGTGTCGCTCGCTGTCGAACGCAACGAGGTGGTGGCTTTGCTCGGCCGCAACGGCGCCGGCAAGACTACGACATTGAAGAGCCTGATGGGCGTGGTGACGCCGCGCTCCGGATCGATCGTGTTCGACGGCGTGGAAATCGCCGGCAAGAAGAGCCATGCCATCGCTCAGGCCGGCGTCCAGCTCGTCCACGAAGACCGCCGCATCTTCGGCAGCCTCAATGTGGAGGAGAATCTCATCCTCGCGGGGCTGACCGCGCCGAATCGCTGGCCGCTCGATCGCGTCTACGCGATGTTCCCGCGACTGCAGGAGCGGCGTTTGAGCCGCGGCACCGATCTTTCCGGCGGCGAACAGCAGATGCTGGCGATCGCGCGCGCGCTCATTCGCGAACCGAAAATCCTGTTGCTCGACGAGCCGTTCGAGGGCCTGGCGCCGATCATCGTCCACGACCTCCTGGCCACCTGCCGCGCGCTCGCCGAGGCCGGGCAAACCATCCTGATCGTGGAGCAGAACGTCTCGGCGGCGATGACGCTCGCCGATCGTATCTACGTCATCAATAACGGCCACATCGTCGACGCGCTATCGGCGCAGCTAGTGCGGGAGCGGCCCGACCTGCTGCATGGCCATCTCGGTGTTTAACGTAACGCCGCGATTTCAAGCATCGTGGACTCGGCGTAGGGTGCGGCGGCGCAAGCGCGCCGGAGTATCGTATGGCCTCGACGATCAATGTTGCCGCCTATAGCGACGCGCTGGTCGTGCTCGGCACCGCGGGTATCGTGGTGCCGATCGTCAGCAGGCTCGGTTTCTCCCCGGTGCTGGGCTATCTCGGCGCCGGCGCGCTGCTCGGCCCGCTTGGCCTTGGCTCGCTGATCCAGGCCTTTCCGCCGCTCTACTGGGTCACGGTCGGCGACGCCAAGGACGTGGCCGGCATCGCCGAGCTCGGCATCGTGTTCCTGTTGTTCCTGATCGGACTTGAACTGTCGCTGCATCGGCTGCTGACTATGCGGCGGCTGGTATTCGGGCTCGGCGGCTTGCAGGTGCTCATCACCACCGCGCTGCTGGCGGGAGCGGCCGTCTATTTCGGCCAGGATTTGTCCGAGGCGATCATTCTCGGCGCGAGCCTGTCGCTGTCGTCGACCGCAATCGTGCTGGAACTCCTATCGAACCAGGAACGGCTGACCACCAATGTTGGCCGCGCCAGCTTTGCGGTGCTGCTGGCGCAAGATCTCGCCGTCATTCCCATCCTGATGTTCGTGTCGCTGTTGGCGGCAGGCCCCAGCGGTTCGGTGCTGGCGAGTCTCGGCCGCGCGCTGTTGCAGGCAGTGATTGCGCTCGCCGCCATCGTACTGTTCGGCCGCGTCTTGTTGCGGCCGTTGTTCCGGATGGTGGCGGCGACCCGATCGCGGGACCTTTTCATCGCCACGGCCTTGTTCGTCATCATCGCGGCCGGCGTGGTCGCGAATCAGGCCGGCTTGTCGATGGCGCTCGGCGCCTTCGTCGCCGGCCTGTTGCTTGCCGAAACCGAATATCGCAAGGCCATCGAAGCGACCATCGAGCCGTTCAAGGGGCTCTTGCTCGGCATTTTCTTCTTCACCGTCGGCATGGACATCGACATCCGCGAATTGCTGCGCGAGCCGCTCTTGCTCAACGCCGCGGTGCTCGGCCTGATCGCCGGCAAAGCGCTGTTGCTTTTCGTCCTCGCGCGGCTATTCCGGTTGTCGCGGCCGGTGGCGGTCGAGATGGCGCTCTTGCTCGGGCCCGGCGGCGAATTTGCCTTCGTGGGCATCGGCATGGCGGCGGGCTTGGGTTTGATCGACGCGCGGCTATCGAGCTTCGCGCTCGCCGTCACCTCGGTGACCATGGCGCTGACGCCGCTACTATCCTTCACGGCGCGGCGTTTCGCGTCGCGGCTGCGGGCGCCCGGCGCGATGGCGTCCGAGCTAACGGCGCGGCCCGAAGGCCGGCAAAAACACGCGATCGTCGTCGGCTACGGCCGTGTCGGCAAAGTGGTCTGCGCGCTGCTGAAGCTGCACGGCATTCCCTACATCGCCGCCGATTCCGACGCCCTGACCGTGACGCGCGACCGCCGCGACGGCCACGATGTCTATTACGGCGATGCCAGCGACGCGAAATTTCTCGACATCTGCGGGCTCGGCGACGCCGCGGGCGTCATCATCACCATTCATACCAAGGAATTGATCGACGAAGTCGTCGAGCACGTGCGGACCATGCGCCCAGGTGTTCTCATCGTTTCGCGCGCCCGCGACGCCGATCATGCGCGGCATCTTTATCAGCTCGGCGTCGCCGACGCGGTGCCGGAAACCGTCGAAGCGAGTCTGCAACTCTCCGAGGCGGCGCTGGTCGGTTTGGGCGTTCCCACCGGGCCGGTGATCGCCTCGATCCACGAGAAGCGCGACGAAATCCGCCACGCCTTGCAAGAGGCGGCGCGCGAAGCGGGGCTTGAGCGGACCCACGCCGTGCGGCCAAAGCGGCACAAGCTGCAGCGCAGCCGCGGCGGAGCCTGACCCGCTCTCAATACATCTGCAGCGGCAGTGCGCCACCCGGGCCGATGAGAAGACCCCAGGTCTCATCGGCGCCGATTTCGACATCGTCGCGCTGCGCCGGACCGCCCGGCATTTTGATCGAATAGGGATATTTGCCTGGCACGAGATCGAGCGACGGTCCGTCCGGCCCCTTGGTGCCGACGCCGCCCGCGACCTTGACGGTCTTGTTGTTGATCGTGATGGCTGCGTCCACCGGCATCGCGTTGCCCAACAATAGCCTGGACTGACCCGCCTTCGGCATGATGCCGGCGCTGGTCGCGGCCTGCGGATTGCGCACCGCGAGATTGATGTCGGTCTCGCCGTTCTTGCGTTCGAGCTTCAGCACGGCCGGACCGTCGGGCGAAGTGAAGGCGATGACGGCGCGATTACTGGTGGCGGCCGCGGCCTTTTTGTCCTCGGTCCAGCCCAGCTTGCCGAGTTCGCGGCGATAGAACGCCAGCACCGCGGCAAGATCGGCCGGTACGCTCGCGGTCACTTGGCGGCGGAACGGGGTTTGCGATCCGTCGCTCAACGTATGGTCCTTGGGGACCGGCAGGCCACCCGATTCGTCGGCTTCGAGTTCCTGAGCCACGCTGGGCTGCGCGTCGGCATCCGCTACGGCCTGTTTGCTCTCGGCGCCCTCGAGCGCCGAGCCGTCCGCGGTGACATTCACCGACGGACCCATCTGCATGATGGTGAACGACAGGTCCTTGCCGGCCTTGGTGAAGTTGAGCTCGACCATGGTGGGCGAATTGATCACCGACGGTTGCGGCTTCCAGCCCAGGGGTTTCATGGCCGCGCGATAAAAGGCCACCACCGCCTTGAGCCTGGAGGCCGAGTTGAATTCAAGTCTCCCGCTCGATGCGTTGAAGTCGATGTCCTCCGCGGTCTCCGGGACCGGAACCGGCGTTTTGGCGCCGGCGAGCGCGCCCAATGTTTCCACGGGGCCGCTAGAGGCGGCGTTCGCGGCGGCCAACCGTTTCGCATCCGCGGCAAGAGTAGCGTCGATCAAGTCTTGGGCATCTTTGTCGAACTTGTCGTCGGCGTCTTTTTTTGCTTTCGCCCGCGCCGCCAATACGGCTTCGGAGTCCCGCACGACCAGGTTCACGGTTGTCAGGTCATATTTGCGCGTGATCTTAAGGAGCGCCGTCCCCTCCGCCGAGGTGAATGTGAGCAACGCGTCGTCCGGATTGACGACGGTGCCTTTTGTTTCTTCCTTGAAATTGCGAGCCTCGAGCTCGCGGCGGTAGAACGCCAATACGGTGCCGACTTCGGCGGGCACGAGCGCCATCAGCTGCTTCTGGGTGGCGCTCCCGGAGCTCTTCGATTCTATCGCGCGTTTTGGCGTCGGCAATTCAGATGAGTAGGGCCCGGTTTCGAGGAACTGAGGTTCGGCAAAAGGCGGAATCTTGATCTCGACTTGAGTTTTTCCGGTGGCGCCGATTTGGAGCGATAGCAGAATCGGCTTCTGATCGCCGTCGATGAAATAAGCGCGCGCGCCGGGTGTGGCGCCATCGTCCAGGATCGCATTTGGCCAATGCGCCACGGCGTCGGCTGCCGACAGCGTCGACCAGCCCGAAGTGGCGAGTTCCTTGGCGAAGAAGGCAAGCGTAGCGTCGACCGTTCCGGCGGTCATGCAGCTCAGATACGGCCGACGCGCGTCGAATATGATATCGCTGGCATCGTCGGGGACGGGCAGGTCGACGATCAACCGGTCGGGCGTATAATAAACGCTGGAGAGATCCTCGCGCCCCGCCGTCATCGTGAAGGATACGATCAGTCCTTGCCTCCCCTTTTTGAGGTCGAACCCGGTCGGGTCGGGCTCCGCCGAGGGCGTCACATAGGGCTTCCAACCGTTCGCGACTAATAGCTTCCGGGTCGCCGCTACGGTATTTGCGACCGAGCCTGGAACCGAATAGGCAAAGTCGTCGGCTGCCGCATGGTCGGGATTTAGCACCGCGCCTTCGAGGCGCGGCAAAGTCGTGACATCGACCAGCGCGTCATCGGCTTGGCAGGGTACAGACGCGGTAAACAGCGCGGCTGCGCCAATGAGGCCGCAAATCACGGCGCGAGAAATATTGAAATCGGCGGCCGCAAACCTGCTGATAGAGCGCATATACGATGTTTCCCCGATATTGAATGATCTGAAAGTTAGGCAAGGCTAATAAAGCGCGCCATTCGTCGCCGCAGTCAGTCGCAAAGTTCATCGAAATAGTGCGCTGGTCTGCCCCGGCGGCGACGCGCCGTCATCACCCTTCATACGCGATCAGGCCGCGGGCGCAATGCCGCGCGCATCCTTGCCGCGCCGTACTGCGACGATTTCGGCGAGGATCGAGATCGCAATCTCGTCGGGCGTGATAGCGCCGAGATCGAGTCCCGCGGGCGCTTTCAGTCGGGCGAGGCGTTCGGCGGCGACGCCACGTTTGCCAAGCGCTGACTTCAGCGCCTCGGCCTTTTTGCGGCTGCCGACGAAGGCGATATAGTCGACATCGACCGCGAGCGCCGCGGCGAGCGCCGCTTCATCGCCGCGCCCCTGCGTCGACACCACCACATAACGGGTGGCGGCTTCATCGACCGGCAGTGCAAAGCCCTCGATGCGGCGGTCGGCATCGGCGAATGCGGTCTGCTCGGCCGCCGGCGCGCACACCGTCACCGCAAATCCTGAACGCCCGGCGAGCTCCGCGATCGCGACCGCCACGGGACTCGAGCCGCAAATCACCACCTGTGGCCGCGGCAGCACCGGCTCGACGAATATGTCCATCGTGCCCTGGCTGGGGCACATGTTCTTGGCGAAGCGCACGCCGCCTTGTTCCTTGCCCGGCGTGAGTCCTTGTCCTTCGAGCTCGTCGGGCGGCTGCACCGAGACGAGGCGCGACTTGCCGTCCTCGAGCGCGTCGCGCGCGGCTTTGAGCACCGCGGCCCGCGCGCAGCCGCCGCCGATCCAGCCTTCCGAGATCGTGCCGTCGGGCAGGATCACCGCCTTGGCGCCGGCCTTGGCGGCGGTCGCCGCCACCGTGCGCACCACGGTGGCGAGCGCAAAAGGAACGCCCGCGGATTTGCGTGTCGAAATCGTATCGAGAATGTCGTCGGCGTGGGTCATGCTAAATCCTCGCCAAATAAGGTTCGAGCGCCGCGAGACTCTGCAGATTATGCGCGGGTGCGAACAAATCGATATAGGGCAGCGCCGCCTGCATGCCGCGCGCTTGCGGCGAATAATCGCGCCAGCCGATCAGCGGATTGAGCCAGATGATCTTCTTGCAGCGGCGGCGCAGCCGCCGCATTTCCGCGCCGAGCTCTTCGGGCGCGCCGGTATCGTAGCCGTCGGACACGATCAACAGAGCGGTGCGCGAATTGATGACGCGGCGCGCATGCCAGCGATTGAAACTGGCGAGGCTTTCGCCGATCCGCGTGCCGCCGCCGATGCCCTGCGCCATCAGCGCGAGCTTATCGACCGCGCGGGTGACGTCGCGGTCGCGCAGCGACGGCGACACATGGGCGAGGCGGGTATGAAAGACGAAGGCCTCGGCCTCGCGGAAGACGTCGACCACGCCATGCAAAAAGCGGACGAAGAACGCCGTGTAGAGGCTCATCGAGCCTGAGGCATCGAGCAGCACGACGAGCCGTAGCGGTTTGATCTTGCGGCGGCGCCAGGCAAGCTCGACGAGCGTGCCGCCGTGCGAGATGTTGCGATGGATGGTGCGGCGCAGATCGAGGCGGCGTCCGCGGCGGCGGATTTGTTCGCGGCGCACCAGCCGCGCCCGCATGACCTGGGCAAGCCGCGCTGCGAGCGCATGCGTTGCCGCAATGTCGTCGGGGTCGACGATGTGGCGCAGATCGGCGGTGCTCAATGTTTCGGCGCGCGATGCGCCTTCGCGGCGGCCGCGGCCTTCGGCGGGCGTCTCGCCGTCTTCGCCGCTGCGCCGCTCGACATGATCGGGCAGGCCGAGCGCATCCTGTGGCACCTGCGCCTCGGCGAGCCGCCGCGCCGGCGCTTGGGCGGCGCTCGGCACGCCCGATACCATTTGCCGCTGCCGCATATCGCGGCCGCGCCAGAACGCATCGAAGATGTCGTCAAAGCGCTCCCAGTCGGAATGGGTCGCGCAGAAAAGCGCGCGGAAGGCCGGCTTGAGCGAGGTTGGATTGAGCGCCGCGGGCGACCCCAAGACGCGTAGCGCGTCACCGGTTTCGGCGAGGCCGATGCGAAAGCCGCTGTCGCGCAGCGTGCGGGCAAAACCCGCGAGCCGGCGGCGGGCGCCGGATAATTGATTCCGCTCATTCCCGCGAACGCGGGAATCCAGCGCTGGGTCCCCGCTTTCGCGGGGACGTGCGGATGATGTAAAGGCGCTGACCATTCACGCCACCTTGCCGAGCAACCGCTCGCTTACCTCGCGGGTGACCCGCGAACGGTCCTCATGGGTCTTGAGCAGACAAATCATGGTCTCGTAGATGGTCTCTGGCTCTTGCCGCAGATCGTGCAGTTCGAGGCCGAACAGCGTTGCCGCCCAGTCGAGCGTCTCGGCGACGCCCGGCACCTTGCGCAGATCCTCCTTGCGCACCGCGGCGACCATGCGGGCGATCTGCAATGCCAGCGTGGTGTCGATGCCCGGCAGCCGCGTCAGGATGATTTTTGCCTCGCGGTCGACTTCGGGAAAATCGATGTAATGATAGAGGCAGCGCCGGCGCAGCGCGTCGGATAATTCGCGCGTGCCGTTCGAGGTCAGCACGACGCGGGGAATCGCGGTCGCCTTGATGGTGCCGAGCTCGGGAATGCTGACCTGAAAGTCGGACAGGAGCTCCAGCAAAAACGCCTCGAATTCCTCGTCGGCGCGATCGACTTCGTCGATCAACAACACCGGCGGCGACAGGCGGCGGATGGCGGCGAGGAGCGGACGCTCCAACAGATATTTCTCGGAGAAGATATGCTCTTCGATGGCGTCGGCATTCTCGCCGGCGGTTTCGCGGGTTTTGATGGCGAGCAGCTGGCGCTGATAGTTCCACTCGTACAGTGCCGCGTTCTGGTCGAGCCCTTCGTAGCATTGCAGCCGGATCAATTCGGCGCCGTGCAGCGCCGCCAAGGCCTTGCCGACCTCGGTCTTGCCGACGCCGGCCTCGCCTTCGAGCAACAGCGGCCGTCTCAGAAATTCCATCAGCCACAGCGCGGTCGCGATATCGTGGTCCGCGACGTAGCCGACGGCCGCGAGTCGGTCTGAGATTTCTTCGCGTTTTAGGCTCATGTCTCGTCATTCCGGGGCGCGCCAAAGGCGCGAGCCCGGAATCCATAATCACAGAAATAAGAAGTCTGCACCGCCCCCGCCACCGCGGCGCGGCGGAGGCTATGGATTCCGGGCTCGCGGGCTTTGCCCGCGCCCCGGAATGACAGGGCCTCACCCATGCAGGCCGAGCTTCTCCGCCGCCGTCCAGGTGCGCCAATTGTCGTGCGGCATCTGGATGTGGGTCGAGCTCAGGAACGCAAAAGCGTCGTTCACGGCGTTGGAGAAGCACGGCACGCCGCCGACATTCGGGCTTTCGCCGACGCCCTTGGCGCCGATCGGATGATGCGGCGACGGCGTCGTGGTCCAGTCGGTTTCCCAATGCGGGGTCTCGACCGCGGTCGGCAGGAAATAATCCATGAACGAGGCCGTCGTGACATTGCCGTCGTCGTCGTAGTGAATTTCCTGACCCATCGCAATGGCGAAAGCCTCGGTCAAGCCGCCGTGGATCTGGCCCTCGATGATCATCGGATTGATGCGCGTGCCGCAGTCGTCGAGCGCATAGAAGCGACGCACTTTGATCTGACCGGTATCGACGTCGACATCGACCACGCCGATATAGGCGCCGAACGGGAAGGTGAAATTCGGCGGGTCGTAATAATTGATCGCCTCGAGGCCTGGCTCCATGCCGGGCGGCACTTCGTGATAGGCGGCCCAGGCGAGTTCAGTCATGGTCTTGAAGCGCTCGGGATTGCCGCGCACACGGAAGCGGTCGACATCCCATTCCAGATCATCGTCATGCACTTCAAGCATATAGGCGGCGATCATCTGCGCTTTGGCCTTGATCTTGCGGCAGGCCATCGCGGTCGCGGCGCCGGACACCGGCGTCGAGCGCGAGCCATAGGTGCCGAGCCCATAGGGCGCCGTGTCGGTATTGCCTTCCTCGATCATGATGTTGTCGGCGGCAATCCCGAGTTCACTGGCGATAATCTGCGCATAGGTCGTCTCGTGACCCTGGCCCTGCGACTTGGTGCCGAGCCGGCAGATGCCGGAACCGGTCGGATGGATCCGTATCTCGGCGGAATCGAACATAGCGATGCCGAGTATGTCGCAGGCGCGCGACGGGCCGGCGCCGACGATTTCGGTGAAGAAGGAGACGCCGATGCCCATCAATTCGCGGGTCTCGCCGCGCCTGAAGGCGTCGCGCTTTGCCTTCTGCTCCTCGCGCAATTTCTTGTAGTTGACCGATTCCATCGCCTTGGTGAGCGCGGTCTGATAATCGCCGGAATCGTATTGCCAGCCGAATGCCGAAGTGTAGGGGAATTGTTCGCGGCGAATCAGGTTCTTCATGCGGAACTCGGCGCAATCCATGCCGAGCTTCTGCGCCATGATGTCCATGGCCCGCTCGATCGCATAGGCGGCTTCGGTGACCCGGAACGAGCAGCGATAGGCGACGCCGCCCGGCGCCTTGTTGGTGTAGACGCCGTCGACCAGGCAATGCGCCGCGGGAAAATCGTAGGAGCCGCTGATGATGCTGAACAGCCCCGCCGGCCATTTGGTGGCATTGGCGCAGGCATCGAAGGCGCCGTGATCGGCGATGGTGTAGCAGCGCAAGCCGGTCACCTTGCCGTCCTTGGTCGCGGCGAGTTCCATGTCCATGTGGAAGTCGCGCGCAAAGGCGGTGGTGGAGAGATTATCGATCCGGCTCTCGGTCCACTTGATCGGCACGCCGGTCACGATCGAGGCGACGATCGAGCAGATATAACCCGAATAGGCGCCGACTTTGTTGCCGAAGCCGCCGCCGATGTCCGGAGCGATGACATGGATCTTGTGCTCCGGGATCTTCGAAATCAGCGAACCCACGGTGCGGATCACATGCGGTGCCTGGAACGTTCCATAAAGCGTCAGCTCGCCCTTGATCTTGTCGAACGACGCGACGCATTGGCAGGTCTCGAGCGGGCAGGGATGCACGCGCGGGTATGAGATCATCTCCCGGATGGTGACGTCGGCCTTGGCGAACGCCGCATCGGCGGCGGCCTTGTCGCCTGACTGCCAGGAGAAGATGTGGTTGTAGTGCTTGCGCTTGCCGTGCGCGCCCTCGGTCTTGTCCTTGAGATCCTCGCGGATCATCGGTGCGCCGACCGTCATGGCCTTCATCGGGTCGACATTGACCGGAAGCGGCTCGTAGTCGACCTCGACCAGGTCGGCGCCGTCGGCCGCCGCCTCGCGGGTCTCCGCGATCACGAAGGCGACCTCTTGATTCTGGAACAGCACTTTGCCGTCGGCGAGCACCATCTGCACGTCGCCGGCAAGCGTCGGCATCCAGGCGAGGTTGACGGTCTTCAGCGTTTCGGCGGTGATGACGGCGACGACGCCGGGGACCGCCGACGCCTTTGCGGTGTCTATTTTTTTGATGCGGGCGTGGGCATGCGGCGAGCGGTTGAAGTCGCCATAGAGCATGCCCGGCAATTTGATGTCGTCGACGTAATTGCCCTTGCCTTGCGTGAAGCGGATATCCTCGACGCGCTTCCTCTTACAACCCATGCCTTCCAGCTTGACGGCGCGTTCGGCGGAGGTGGGGGTCATGTCGTTCATTCTGCGGCCTCCTGGAACGGCACGCCGGCAAGTTTGGCGGCGGCGAATTGAATGGCTTTGACGATGTTCTGATAGCCGGTGCAACGGCACAGATTGCCGGAAATGCCGTAGCGGATTTCCACTTCGGTCGGATTGGGATTCTCCTGCAACAGCCGATAGGCGCGGGTGATCATCCCGGGCGTGCAGAAGCCGCATTGCAGCCCGTGCATCTCGCGAAAGCCTTCCTGCAGCGCGTGCAGCGTGCCGTCGGGGTTCGCCATGCCCTCGATGGTGCGGATCGCGGCGCCGTTGGCCTGCACCGCGAACACGGTGCAGGATTTCACCGATTTGCCGTCAAGATCGACCGTGCAGGCGCCGCAATGGCTGGTCTCGCAGCCGATATGCGGGCCGGTGATGCTGAGCTGATCGCGCA
>Ga0181526_10002239_pt1 | contig 17033 bp, 16 predicted proteins | sample PEATcosm2014_Bin_35_FD_119750 | JGI IMG/M metagenome (GOLD analysis project Ga0181526, IMG submission 119750) | Peatland microbial communities from MTU Mesocosm Facility, Houghton, MI, USA - PEATcosm2014_Bin06_30_metaG | ecosystem: Environmental > Terrestrial > Soil > Wetlands > Peat | place...
AAGATGCGGCCTCTGGTCCCGCTGCTGATTACGCCTTCCGTGGATTTGTCGGAATTGGCGAGGCAACACCAGAGGGACCTGCCCTATCTGATCCAGTACTTTGTAACCAGTCTGGGTCGCGATGCGGCAGCGTGTGCGGACTTGATGAGTTATCTGTTGTTTGCCTCCAACTACACACAGGCTCTGATTGATATTGGCTACCGTGATGCCGGCGAGCGGATCGATGAGATCGAAGACTTCCTCTATGCTTCCGATGATCCCTCCGGTTCCGAGGACTACGGAAAACCTCCGGTCCGAGCGCTAGCAACGGCCAAGGCAAAACCGGCAAATGGGTCTCCCAGGCGGGACTCCATCCCGGTGCGATCGCGCGACTGACCTGGCTTAGCTTACTGGCCCTGATGCAGCTGGGGCGGGGCTGCCGGCGGCGTGACGGGGACGGATTCAGGCTCCTCCGGCATGACGATCCAGGCGATGATGTAGGCCAGTATCCCACCTCCTCCGAACAGCGCAACGATCAGCCAGACCACGCGAACCACAGTGACATCGAGGTCAAAGTACTCAGCAAATCCGGCACAGACGCCGGCAATTTTGCGGTCGGTTCGTGAGCGCATTAACTTGGTGCGTGCGGCGACCGCGCCCACACGGCGTCCGCAGTAGGCGCACACGTTGGCATCGTCCTGGATCACTTTTCCGCAGTAGTTGCAGTACATAAGGCCTCCCTTAAGCTAGATACGAATAACATAGGGAGAAGTTCCCGGGGAAGCAAAGACGGCGGAAGCAAAGCAGTTAGTAGTTAGTAGTTAGTAGTTAGTACTTGGTGTTTGGTATTTAGTGCTTAGAAAATGGGCGCCGCGGAACGACTGCAATGGCTCAATGCCGGCATTAAGCGCCAAATACCAATTACTAAACACCAACTGCGGATTCTACGGGCTCTTATACGCTTCCTTCATATAATGCCGCGCAAGGTCTGCCGAGCCGGAAGCGGAATTCTCGGCCACGACCGCGCGGTACTTCGCCAGCGCAGTGTCTCGCTTCTGGAGCACGTCGTACATCTGTCCTGCGGAGAGGGTCGCTTTCTGTCGCAATTCCGGATCGGCTGTGCTGCTGCTCGCAGCTAATTCATAGGCCTCGGCGGCTTCCTGATATTGCCGCTGACCACGCAGCGCCTCGCCCATGCCATAGGCCGGAACTTCCACGCGGCACGATGAATACACATTGCTGCGGCAATTTGCTATGACTTTGCGATAGGCCGCAATCGCCTCCTGCCCGTGTCCGGCGGCATTCAGCAGGTGAGCATATTCCGCCGCTATCAGGGCGTTGCGCGGAAACTCAGTCTGCATGCGTGCGACGACCTGCAGAGCTTCACTGTAATTTTGCTCGCGCCGGAGGAAGAGGGCATAGACGATTTGGGCGTCGCTGGCGACTTCGCTGTGCGCCTCCGTCGATGCCTGGCGCAGGTAAGCCAACCCTTTCTGCTTGTTGCCGCTGATGCCGGCCATGGAAGCCGCCACCCTGGTTGGCCAATTCAGACTGCCGACAATGTAGAGGTCAGCCCCCACCAACACTTTCGCGTCCACAAAGTTTGGGTCGAGCTCCAGGACACGCTCGTGGTCATGGCGAGCGGCAACCGCGCTGCGCAGGGCCGAAAACCACGCCCTCTCCGCGATTCCCACGTAGGTTGCGCGCATCCCGCGCGTAACGCCGCGCGCGTAAAGCGCGTCTACATCGTTGGGGTTCTTGTCGAGTCGGGCCTGTGAGAGCGCCAGCGCCTGGTCGCTTAACTTCTTGACGCGGTCACGCACGTTGGGATCGAGCGGCGCAGCGAGCTTCTTAGTCAGAAAACTATCGCCGGCGTAGGCCTCGGTATCGAGGGCCCCGACTCGGAATAACTCTTTGAAAATCAAGGCTTCCAGGGTGTGGTTAAGCGCAAACGGATCGTCGGGATGCGCCTGCTGGGCGGTTTCGAACTCGCGGATAGCCTTGTCGTACTCCAGGTTGTAGAACTGGTCGAAGCCCTTGCGCGTAGCCGCGTCGTTGTTGGCCCGCGTGGGCACATAGCCTGGGTCTGCTACCGTGGCCTCGACCTTATGCAACAAGCCGGCTGCTGCACAGACACATCCCACACTCAAGATGCACAGCAGTCGTTGGTAGGATCTCATCAGGAAGCCGGTTAGTAAGAGTTTACCCGAAAAGCAGCAATCAGCAGATTGGCAACTAGTAAACGCCACTCTCAGTCCGGCATCGACAGCGCCTCCCCAGAGCCAAGCGTGCCTGCTATAGGGGCTAGTTGCTAGTTGCCCATCTCTGGATGAATAATCCAGCTCGAGGCCCGAATTGACTGAACGGCTCTACTACACCGATTCCTTCCTGCACGAATTTGAGGCCCGCGTCCTGGCCGTCAGCGGAGAGACGGTTACGCTCGACCGCTCGGCGTTTTATCCCACTAGTGGTGGACAAGTCTTCGACACCGGCTGGCTTGAGGTGAAAGGCTCCGACCGCATTCGCGTGAAAGATGTGACGGAAGATGAACAGACCGGCGCCGTGCTGCACCTGGTGGAAAGCGCGGATGCGTTGCAGACGGGCGCGGAGGTGCTTGGCCTGATTGACGCCGAACGGCGCCTCGACCACATGCAGCAACATACAGGTCAGCATGTCGTCTCCGCTGCGTTCGAGGAGCTGTACGGCTTCGCGACCGTTTCGTTTCACATGGGCGACCAGAGCTGCACCATTGATCTCGCAACCGAGGCGCTAACCGCGAAGCAACTTGAGGCTGCCGAAGCGCTTGCCAACAATGTCATCTCCGAAGATCGCCCGGTCGAGATTCGTTTCGCCACGCCCGATGAGGCGCGCGCGTTGGGCGTGCGCAAAATTCCTCCAGCCGAGCGCGATAGGCTGCGCCTCATTGATGTTCGCGATTTCGATTTAAACGCCTGCGGCGGTACGCACGTGCGCAGCACCGGCCAAATCGGCTGCATTCTGCTCCGCAAAGCGGAGAAGGTAAAGCAAGGTGTGCGCGTGGAATTTGTTTGTGGATTGCGTGCGGTGCGCACAGCGCGCCGCGACTTCGAAACACTTACCGACGCGGCCGCGGTCTTCTCCACTCACATCTGGGAGGTGCCGCAACTGGTACGCAAGTCGCTCGAAGAGGTCAAGGCCGCGCAAAAGGTCCAGCATAGGCTGCTGGAAGAGGTCGCCGAACTGCAGGCGCGGCAGATGCTGCAAGCATCGCCTGAGCGCGGCGGTCACAAGCTTGTGGTGGAGTTCTTCCCCGAGCGCGACCTCGCCTTCATCAAGATGCTGGCGCAGAAGCTGACGAAATCTGGCAAGGCCGTCGTGTTGCTCGGTTGCGGAGGTCAGCAGCCGTCTCTCGTTTTCGCGCAGACATCTGGCCTCGCCAACGATATGGGCGCGTTGATGAAACAGACTGTGCAGCAGTTGGGCACGCGGGGCGGCGGCAATCGCGACATCGCGCAGGGCGGAGCGCCGGACAGCGCTCGCGCGGAGGGGGCGCTGCACCAGGCGGCAAGCGCGTTAGGATAGGGGCGGGGGATTAGGGGCTAGGGGATAGTGCGCAGTTCTCAGTTGCAGATGTAAGAGGTGGGTGCTTTGATTGAGTGCTGAAGCGCCGGCACCAGTTATCTTAGAAGACACCATCCGCCATTCACTAGACCCTAAACACTAGCCCCTGACCACTGGCTATGGACAACCACCTTATTCTCGTCACTCTGCTGATCCGGCTCGGCGTGGCCGCAGCCATCAGCAGCGTGGTGGTGCGCGCGCGGCGGTTCCGTGTGCTGCTGTTCCGCGAAGAGCGCACGCTGGCGGAGAAACTGGAGCTAGTCCTGATTCTGAGCACGCCCATCCTGCTGGGCGTGTTGGTCCGGCACTGGGTGCCTAACTTTCTCGCGGCCGACATCAGCTTTGAGGGCGCCATCCTGATGGGCGTCATCGGAGGCCGCCTGGCTGGTGCAGTAGGAGGCACGCTGGTCTCGCTGCCGGCGCTGCTATTGGGCGAGTGGCTCACGCTGCCGACGAATGTGCTCGCCGGTCTTCTGGCCGGATTGCTGCGTCACATCGCTGGCGATCGCGAAGCTATCTGGTCCTTTTCGCCGCTTTTCGACCTCAGTATCTATCACTGGATCCGGCGCAGCATTCGCAAGTCCTTCATTGACTGGCAGACTTCATTTTTCTTCCTCATCCTGGCTATGGAGTTCGTCCGCATTCACCTGCACCGCGCCTTCCCCCGGAGGATCTTCGCGCTGGACTCGGACAACTTGTGGGTGGAACTGGCAATCTACGCGGGCACGGTGATGCCAGTCGCCATCGCTTTGAAGGTGCTGAACAACGTGCGCATCGAGATGAAACTGGAACAGCAGGAGCGGCTGCTGTTGCAGGCGCGCATGGAAGCGCTCCAGAGCCAGATCAATCCGCACTTCCTGTTCAACACGCTGAATTCAATTTCCTCGCTGGTGCGGCGCGATCCTGACTCGGCGCGAGAGATGATCGTGAAACTTGGGAACATTCTGCGCCGCTTGCTGCGCAAGGGAGATTCGTTCGTGCCGCTGCACGAGGAGGTCGAATTCCTCGACGACTATCTCGACATCGAAGTGGCACGCTTCGGTCGTGACAAATTGAGAGTGGTGAAGGAATTGGAAGCAGCTACGCTCGACCACCTTGTGCCTAGCATGATCCTGCAACCGCTAGTGGAGAATGCCGTGAAGCATGGCTTCTCAGCGAAGGTCGACTCTGGCAGTATTTATATTCGCAGCCGCAACGCAGGTGACCGGCTGGCTATCGAAGTCGAGGATGATGGCGTTGGCATGCCCGCAACCGGCGCAAGCAGGAGTATGGGGACTGGCATCGGCATTTTGAATGTCACCGAGCGTCTGCAGGTGGTTTACGGAGACGCCGCGGAGATCACCATCCAGAGCCAGCCCGGACGCGGCACGCTGGTTCGGCTGGTATTGCCCGTGCTGCAGGCCGAGGAGATGGGTGGTTCGGTAGCGGGTGCGATTTACGAGGCCCGCTCCAGCACTTCGCGGTAAAACTGTTCATACATGGGAATGATCTTGCTGGCGCAGAAGCGCGCCTGGGCGCTGGCCCGCGCCGCTTTGCCCATCTGCGTTAACTTCACTTCGTCGGACAAAACCTCGATGGCGTAGCCGGCCATCGTGTCCACATCGCCAACCTCCGCCAGGAAACCGGTCTGGCCATGCTCGATGACCTCGGGGACGCCGCCTTTGTTGGTGGCGATGGGCACCACTTCACAGGCCATGGCTTCCAGTGCCGCGAGGCCGAAGGATTCGAGTTCGCTGGGTAGCAGCATCACGTCAGCCACGGGAAGCTTCTCGTGGATGCGGTCCTGCTTGCCCAGGAAGTCCACTTTATTGTGGATGCCCTTGTTCACCGCCAGCCACTCGGCGCGCGAGCGCTCCGGCCCATCACCAATAAGCACCAGCCGCGACGGGATTTTCTTCTGCACGCGATCGAAGATCTCGATGACGTCAGCGAGGCGCTTCACTGGACGGAAGTTCGACAAGTGCACCAGTATCTTCTCGTTCGGCCGGGCATACTCTGCGCGGTGCTGCATAGCTTCAGGAGTGCGGTGATAGAGATCGCAATTGACGAAGTTGGGAATCACTGCGATCGGGGTCCGCACCTCGAACACCTCAACCGTCCGCTTCCTGAGATACTCGGAGATCGACGTCACGCCGTCACTCTGGTCAATCGAGAAGCGCGTGATCGGCAGATACGATGGGTCGGAGCCTACCAGCGTGATGTCGGTGCCGTGCAAGGTAGTCACATAGGGCAAGCGGCGGCTCTTGCGCGAGTGGTCACAACTGAGCATCTGCCGCGCCAGCATCGCGCTTACCGAATGCGGAATGGCGTAGTGCACGTGCAGCAGGTCGAGATCGTAAATCTCCGCCACTTCCGCCATGCGCGTAGCCAGCGCCAGGTCGTAGGGCGGATATTCGAACAGCGGGTAACGCGACACCTCCACCTCGTGATAGTGGATGTTCGGCAGCGGCTGGGTCAGCCGGATGGGCTGCGAGTAAGAGATGAAATGCACCTCGTGCCCGCGCTCGGCCAGCTCGAGACCTAACTCAGTAGCCACTACGCCGCTGCCGCCGTAGGTGGGGTAGCAGGTAATTCCGATCTTCATTGTCGTATCCGTCATGGTTCGCGCTCAGGATTGGATGGCAATTCGGGAACCGGGATTCAGCGGCGAGTCCCGGGAGTCGAGCACAACCGATCGTGCACCTGCCCTTTCATTGACCGTTTGCGGCGCGAGCCCTAACATTCGCATAGATGTCCCTCCCTGCGCCCAGTATCGGACAAGTGTTGGGCCACTACCGGCTGATCGAGCAGATCGGCGCCGGCGGCATGGGGATCGTGTTTCGCGCCCACGATGAGCAGCTCCAGCGCGATGTTGCGCTCAAAATCCTACCCACGGGCATGCTGGTGGACGACGACGCACGCCGCCAGTTTCGAAAGGAGGCTCTGGCGGTTGGCAAACTCAACCATCCCAACATCGCTATGGCCTTCGATTTCGGCCAGGAGAGCGGCATTGATTACCTTGTCACCGAATACATCCCAGGGAGCAATCTCGACCAGAAGATCGCCAAGCAGCCCCTGACGCAAAAAATGGTCCTGGAGCTGGGCATTCAACTGGCGACCGGCCTGGAAGCGGCGCATCGCGAAAATGTCATCCACCGCGATCTGAAGCCCGGCAATATTCGCATCAACCCGACGGGTCAACTGAAGATCCTCGACTTCGGCCTTGCGAAATTGACCGGGCCGGTGGACGAGCACGCTGAGACTGCCAACCTTACCTCCGAGCTGGGGCTAAGCGGCACTATGCCCTATATGGCTCCCGAGTTGCTGCGGGCAGAGCCCGCTGATGCCCGCTCCGACGTCTGGGCCGCGGGCGCCGTGCTTTACGAAATGGCGACCGGCAAACGCGCCTTTACCGCCCGTCAACCTTCCCTTCTGATCGACGCCATATTGCACTACGACCCGGTGCGGCCCTCGCTGATCAATCCGGCAGTTTCCCCCCAGTTGGAGGCCGTCATCCTGAAGAGCCTCGAGCGGGACCCCGAACGCCGCTACCAGTCGGCGCAGGAGCTGGGGGCCGACCTTGCCCGGATTCTTGCGGGCGACGAGTTGTCCACGGCCGGCCTGCGCCACACACAGGTGCTCGAGATTGAGCGCAAAGCCTGGCGCAGAAAGATAGCGCTGATTCTGGGAGTTTTGCTGGTGGGATTTGCGGTTGGCTACCTGGTCAAGCGCTGGTGGCCACAGGCAGCTTCGGATCGGCAGAGGATCCTGGCCGTATTGCCTTTCGATGCCGTGGGCCAAGATCCGGCCACCGGGGCCTTAGGCATGGGACTTATGGAGACCCTTACCGCCAAGCTTGCCCAAGCCAGCGACGGCGACTCCATTCAGGTGGTGTCCCCGCGCGATCTGCGCGATCATGGCGTCAAGACCGCAGAGGACGCGCATCGCGAGTTTGGCACCGACTACGTCCTGGAGAGCAGTTTGCAACGATCGGGCCAGACAGTCCGCGTCAATTGTTACCTGGTGGACTCCAGGACCCACCGGCAAATCGCAGCCCGCAGCATCACGGCCGACGCCAGTGACGCGTTCGATTTACAGGACCGCGTGGTGAGCGAAACGCTGGACATGCTCCCGGCGCAGATCAAACCGGAGCAGCGGCGCCAATTAAATGTGCACCGCGATACGCAGCCCGCAGCCTACGAGGCCTACATCAGGGGGCGTGGCTACCTCCAGCAATTCAACAAGCCGGAGGACATCGACAATGCAATCGCAGCGTTCACCCAGGCGACCAGGATTGATCCCAACTACGCCCTCGGTTACGCGGCGCTGGGCAACACGTATTGGGCTGGATTCGAGGAATTCTCCAAGGCTAACGACTGGGTGGCCAAGGCCTCGCACAATTGCGAGAAAGCTCTGCAATTGAATCCGGACCTCGTGGAAGGTCATATCTGCCTGGGCCGGCTCTACAACGGGACTGGTAAGTACGACCAGGCGGTTGAGGAGTTCCAGCGGGCGGTGCAGGCAGAGCCCACCAGCGAAGACGCTCTTCGCGGGCTGGCTGACGTCTATACCAACTTAAATAACTTCACTGCCGCCGAGGCCACTTACAAGAAAGCCGTGGCACTGCGCCCCAATTATTGGGCTGTCTACAGTTGGCTGGGTGCGTTTTATTTCGGCCAGAACCGCTATGCGGATGCCGCCGCGGCATTTCTCCAGGCCACCCAACTTGCGCCCGGCAACTATCTTGAGTACTTCAATCTGGGGGCTGCCTACGTCATGGAAGGGCGCTATCAGGAGGCCATCGACGCCTTCAAGCACTCCCTCGATCTGCGGCCCAGCCCAGATGCCTACGGTAACTTGGGCTACACCTACACCCTGATGCGCCGCTTCCCCGACGCAATCGCCGCCTTGCAACAGGCGCTGAAGATCGATCAGGATGATTGGCTCAACTGGGGGAACCTGGGCGATGCGTTGTATTGGAGTGGCGACCGCAGGAGCGAAGCCGCGGCAGCCTATCGCAAGGCAATTTCCATTGGCGTACCCAAGCTCGAAGTCAATCCCCGGGATGACAATACTCTCGGTTATCTCGCCGAGTACTCCGCTATGGCCGGGGACCGCCAGGCAGCGCTTGACTATCTGCAACGGGCGATGAAGGTCGCGCCCAACAAGGCAGAGGTGCTATTCCGCGCCGCTATCGTTTCCAACCATTTCAACCAGATGGAGCAGGCCCTCTCTTCCCTGAAGAAGGCCGCTGACGCGGGCTACTCGCGCAGCGTCATTCGCGACACCCCTGATTTCGCCGGCTTGCAGCAGAACCAGCAATTCCGCGCTATCGTCCAGGCACCCTAAGGACCCGGCTTAACGTGCAAACCATCCATGCTTGGCCCGTTCGAACATTTGGGCGGAGGCGTCGCCGTGGAATCGAAGCAGACGATGTACGTTATGTCAGTCTCTGTCGCAGCGGTCGCGGCATAGGGTCGGGAATAACCGTACGGAAGGCTTCCTCCGGGTGCTGCCGGAACCCTGTAATTATTTCCAGAGTCAGTCGGATTGCTGACGCAGGCGTTAGTGCCAAATTCCACCCAGTACACCGGTGTCCCAGTCGACGGGTTGTAGTCCGCCGCATTGAAGTAAACCAGGTTCTGGTCCGTGAGAACCATGAATGGATGTTGGGGAGTAGCAGAACAATTACTCGTCCCAGCGATTGTCGCAATGTCAACCACTCTCGGCGGCGACGTGAACGCAGCGGTCCCTGGCAGCTTTTTCCCCTGGTTTTCCTGCTGGCAACCCAGCAAGCCGAGCACCAGCGCCACGACCGGCAATCCGAAGGCGAAGGTCTTTTCCATAGTGGTCATAGCTCTCCTCCTAATTTGAGGATCTCAAGCGGCCGAATCACTTCATTATTGGACCCGGCTTTACGTGTAAACCAAACGAGCCAGGGGGATTGTTGCAAGTCTTATTGCCGATAGTGACCGTGCTGTAATAGAAGGTGCCCGCAGAAGGCGGCACACCAGCATCCGTCGGCGCTCCTGTAGGGCTGGTGACGGGGCAGTTACTGAATGCACAAGTCGCAAACTGAACTTGAAAGTAACTTACGGCGGTCGAGCTCTGATAACGGACATCCGAACCGAGATCTACGTCAATGACCCCCGTCGAACCGTTCTGCTTGCATGTACCCCCGTTGTAATCGATGCTTATAGAAAACGTGGTTTGGCTACTCAAGGTCGGCAGAAAAATCAAGAAGCTCGCAAGAATAACAAGAGTAATCCAGCTTTGGCGCGAAAACATGGAGAAACTCCTTTCGATTCATCGTGCAACAGTACCACTACGTACGCTACTGTCAAGTAAAACTCTCGCATATTCCCGCAACCCAATGAAAATGCCCGCCAAGGCGGGCATGGACAAAACCGTGGTCGGAATCGGCGATTACGCTTTTTCCAAGTTCATCGCGCGCCGGAACGAGCCGCGGTCATTCTTGATTTTTTCCTGCAACAGCATGATGGCGTAAATCAACTGTTCTGGTCGCGGCGGGCAACCGGGAACATAGACGTCCACCGGAATCCACTGGTTAACGCCCTGCACCAGCGCGTAATTGTTGAACACGCCGCCCGAGGTAGCGCATGCGCCCATGGAAATGACCCACTTCGGCTCCGGCATCTGCATGTAGAGTTCGCGGATGATTGGCGCCATCTTCTGGGAAACGCGGCCGGCAATGATCATCAGGTCCGACTGGCGGGGTGAGGGGCGGAAAACCTCGGCGCCGAAGCGCGCGATGTCGAACCGCGATGCCCCCATGGACATCATTTCGATGGCGCAGCAGGCCAGGCCGAAGGTCATCGGCCAGATTGAATTCCTGCGGACCCAATTCACGACCGCGTCCATCGAGGCCATAACAATGCCCTCGTGCTGCTGCTCCCCGAATGTAGCCCGCAGAATTCCGGCGCGACTCTGATCGGATCCGGCGAGGTTATCGAACCGTTCGCGTCCGGACTCAGGATTCTCGAAGTGGGCCGGTTTATATTCAGAACTCATCGCAGACATTATACCTATTTTGTTTGGATGCCTGGCCACCTTGGTGGATGCACATCAAAGCGCAGGGGTTCTGCTCACCAACCCTTGAATACTCCGTCTCTTACCTTACGGTGGGGACGGATTTCGCACCTCGTGCTTCCCCAGATGCATCCAAGATTTTGGGGCCGAATCTGGCGCCTTGGGAAGTCGGCACTACATGCTATACTGCGGATATTCCCGCGTCGGTGCACGATTGATCGATATTTCCGGCCAGCCGAAGGAAACTTAAATGGCACGCAGTTCGCGTCGTTCAGCAATTCTTGTCCTCACCGTTATTCTCGCCTGCGGTTGCGTCGGCATGTTGTTCGGCCAGCGCCTCGCTTCCAACTCGACTTCCAGCGACGGTGACGTACGCGAAAGCCTGCGCAGTTTCAGCGATGTTTACGACGTAGTGCAGCAGAATTATGCGGAGCCAGTCAATCCCGACAAAGCCATCTACAACGGGGCGATCCCCAGCATGCTACGGGTGCTCGATCCACACTCCAATTTCTTCGATCCCAAGTCCTACGCCGCTCTGCGTGAGGAGCAGCGGGGTAAGTATTACGGCGTGGGCATGCAGGTTGGACCGCGCAACAACAAGGTCATCGTGATCGCGCCCTTTGCCGGCGCGCCGGCCTATCGCGCAGGTATCCGCCCCGGTGACGTCATCATCGCCGTGGACGGCAAGCCCACCGACAACATGAGCACTAGCGACGTGGCCGAGCTGCTGAAAGGCCCCAAAGGCACCAGCGTCAAGATCACCATGCTGCGCGAGGGTTCCGACAAGCCACTCGACTTCACCGTAGTGCGCGACGAAATCCCCCGCTACAGCGTGGACGTGCACTTCATGATTCGCCCCGGCATCGGCTACGTGCACATCTCCGGTTTCCAGGAAACCACCGAGCACGAGCTGCGCCAGGCGCTGGATGAGCTGGGCGATCTCAAGGGCCTCATCCTCGACCTGCGGCAGAACCCCGGTGGACTGCTGAGCGAAGGCGTTGGCGTGGCTGACCAATTCCTGAAGAAGGGTTCGGTCATCGTTTCCCACCACGGTCGGGCTTCTACGGAGAAGGTTTACAAAGCGGCCCACGGCAACGGTGGTAAGGACTACCCACTGGTCGTACTGGTAAACCGCGGTACCGCCTCGGCGGCTGAAATCGTTGCCGGTGCCATTCAGGACCACGATCGCGGACTGATTGCCGGCGAAACCACCTTCGGCAAGGGCCTGGTGCAGACCGTCTATCCGCTGTCGGAGAACACCGGCCTGGCCCTGACCACGGCGAAGTATTACACCCCAAGCGGCCGCCTGATTCAACGCGACTATAGCAACATCTCGCTTTACGACTACTACTACAATGACCGCGAGAACGCCGACGCACCCACCGCCACGAATCACGAGGTGAAGATGACCGACAGCGGTCGCACCGTGTACGGCGGTGGCGGAATCACTCCCGATGTGAAGCTCGCCTCCCCCAAGCCCAACAAGTTCCAGGAAACACTGCTGGAGAAGTATGCGTTCTTCAACTTCGCCAAGCACTACGTCATCAACCACAAGGTGGGCAAGCAGTTCGAAGTGGACGATGCCGTGATGCAGGAGTTCCGCAAGTATCTCGACGAGCAGAAGGTCTCCTTCACCGAGGCCGACCTGTCCGAGAACGCCGAGTGGATCCACGCCAACATCAAGGCTGAGTTGTTCATCAACGAATTCGGCCAGCAGGAAGGCATGCGGGTTCACGCCGAAGGCGATCCTGAGGTGCAGAAGGCGCTCGACCTGCTGCCCCAAGCTAAGCAGTTGGCCGAAAACGCCAAGAAAACTATCGCCCAGCGCAACAACGCCCGCCTGACCGCGCAGCAGGGCGACACCCCGGAGCCGCAGTCGGTGAAGCGGTAAACCGGAACTTTAAAGATCCACGCAAAAGCCCGCGTTAGCGGGCCTTTGTGTTGCGTCTCGACATTTCACGAGTGTCACTACGCACGTTGCCAGGCATGCCGCAAAATGGTGGAGCACCGCTTCAGCGGTGCATTAAGTCAGTTTTGTTGGCACCCGGCTTTGGCCGCTGAGGTAATTCATCCATCGCGAAGGCTGGATTCGCCGACGAATAACGATATTCCTCTGCTGCGCCAACCATTCCGGCTTTAGTTGAATTCTGGTGAATATAAGTTCGGTACTTTTCAAGTTCAGCGCTATCTCGCACACGCCGGTCCACAAAACTCTTCTGCCAGATTGGAGACCTCAGCCCGAACTGCTTGCCCGCCTGAAAGGAAAACCCACCTTTGATAAACTGCATCGCTCGCTCCAAAGTTGAGCCTTCCGGCACAGTCAAAATGATGTGGAAATGATTCGGCATTACCACAAAAGCGTGAATTTGAAATCGGTGCGCGTCCCTGTAGTCGAAGAGCGTCTTGCAAAATAAGCCTGCCATGCGGTCAGACTGAAGCAGGCTCTTCTTGAAAGCAGTTCCGGCGGTGACGAAGTAGGTAGCGGGGAAGGTTGTTCCGCGGTAGGGGATGGCCATGGATTACCTCAGCGGCTGAAGCCGGTCTTCAACAGAGTCTGCTCCATGCACTGCTGAAGCAGTGCTCCACCAATATTTATTCCCTACCAAGAACCTGCCTAAGCTCTCTCCTACCGCGGAAGCAGCCTTCGGGCGCATCCCGGCGCGCTCTTGTAGCTGATTTCTCCGCTGTCTGTGCCCCGCTATAGCATCACGGCCATGCCCGCGTGTGCGGACGAGAAGCTCATCACCTCAGGCCCCACCAGCCTCTCGAAGTCCGCGTACGGCAGCCGGATCAGCTCATGATGCGAGCCCGCATTGAAAGCGATTTCCTCATCGTAGGTCAGGGTCTCGTCCACGTACACGGGAATCCCGTACAGGTTGCCGAACGGCGGCATGGCACCCGTCTCACAATCCGGGAAATGCTGCTTGAACTCTCGCTCGCTGGCCAGTTCCGCGGTCTGCACGCCGGTGGCCCGCTTGATCGCTGCCAGGTCCACCTGATACGACGCCGGGAGGACCGCCATGCCCAGCGCGCCATCCAGCTTAACAATCACGGTTTTGGCCAGTTCCTTGCCGGAAATGTGAGCTACGGCCGCAATGCCCTGTGCCGTGTAGGCCTTGGAATGAGAGATGATGACATACTTCACCTGATTTGCATCGAGAAACGCTTTAACCTTGCTGAGATGCATATTGGCCTCCTGCTAAAACTGTTGCGACTCGTCGGCCCGCAAGGGTCGGCTAACTTAGTTGGCAGCAATTAGCTCTTGGCATTTGGCTCGTATTTTCGTGGCGCTTGTTTGTGAGCCGCCATCGCTGGGACGCGCGGGCTTTCGACTACGGATGCCGCGAGCTCAATGCTGAATGCACTTCTGGCCCCAGTGTAGTCCGCCTGAATTCGCGCGCAAGCACAGCCGTCACATAGTGAGTGTGATGCCCGAAATGGGAACGAAGAGCAGCAATCAGCAACTAGCAGCTAGTAACTAGAACTCGCGGGTAGCAGGCCTTCAGGCCTGCTACCCGGGCACATCAACCTAGCAACTGCTTTAGAATCCCCCCATGCCCTTCAAGCGCGCACAGAAGACCTACGACGAAGAGTCGCTCTACGAATACGCGATCGGCGCGCTGGGGCGGCAGATGCGCACGGTGGCGGAAATCAAGCGTCTGATGCGCCGCCGCGTTGGCGATCAGCCGCACGGCGAGCTGCTGGTCGAGGTGGTGGTCGCGCGCCTGAAAATGCATCACTACCTCAATGACACCAGCTACGCTGAAAGCTACGCCCGCTTCCGCAAGGAGAACGAAAAGTTCGGCCGCATGCGCGTGGTGCAGGACCTGAAGGTCAAAGGCGTGCACGGCGACATCATTGACAACGTGGTCAGCGCCGCCTACAGCGATGTGAACGAACAACAGTTGGCGCGCGAATTCCTCAAGCGCAAGCGCGTCTCAAAGCCGGTTGGCCAGAAGCAGGCGGCCCGGGTTTTCCGCATGCTGGTGCGCGCCGGCTTTAGCAGCCGCGTGATCTTTCCCATCCTGAAAAAATGGGATGTAGACGACGAAACGCTCTCCGCGCTGGAAAGCGAAGCGACTGAGATGCAAGAGGCGAAAGAAGAAAATCATTGACCGCGGATTGCGCGGATACCGCCGATTCTTTAGATTAATTTCAAGGCTTATCCGCGTGATCCGCGAAAATCCGCGGCTGAAATCTTTCCCACTATGCCGAAGAAACTTAACCACACCGCTGCCCTCGAACATCTCTCCCGCGTTGACCGCAAGCTGGCGCGCATCATCGCCCGCTCCGGCCCCTGCCGCCTGCAGCAGGAAACCACGCAAAGTATCTTCGAGGCGCTGCTGGAGTCCATCATCTACCAGCAGCTTAACGGCAAGGTCGCGGCCACCATCACGGCGCGCGTGAAGGCGCTATTCCCGGGGAACACCAAACGCATCCGCACCCGTCGCGGACTGGTGGACGGATTCCCTTCCCCAGAGCAAATACTGGCGGCGACCGAAGAGCGGCTGCGCTCGGCAGGGCTATCGCGCGCCAAGATGCTGGCCATTCGCGATCTCGCTGCCAAGACCCTGGACGGCACCGTGCCGACAGTGAAAGAAGCCCATCGCATGAGCGACGAGGAGCTCATCGAGCGCCTCGACAGCGTCCGCGGCATTGGCCGATGGACGGTCGAGATGCTGCTCATCTTCCGCCTCGGGCGTCCCGACGTGCTGCCCGTGGATGACTACGGCATCCGCAACGGCTTCGCCAAGATGCGCAAGCTCACCGACCTGCCTAAGCCGAAGGAGTTGTTGGCGTATGGCGAGCGGTGGCGTCCGCACCGCAGCGTCGCTTGCTGGTATCTGTGGCGCGCCGCCGAAATGAAAGACCTGCCTATTGCGGGCGCGCCGAGCAGAAAGACCTCAGCCCCAGCGAAGAGCCCTGCCTTAAAGGGGAACAAGAAGCAGCGGACACGCACGAAATAGCATGTGCGCGATTTCGCAAGATACGGCAGCCGACTGCAATGTCGCGATGCTGGTTTCGTTACTTTGTATAGATAACCAGGAAAGCCAGGAACGCAATCGCGGCGAGCAGAACGACAATGCCGATGATAACCGGCAGTCGACTCGTCCTTGGCGCCACCAAAGCCGGCGGCTCCAAGTCGGCGGTTGCGGGACTCTCTGCGGACCCGGCCCAACCTGACCCGACCTCGGCCGGCAAGCCCTCGGGTGTCATCTCTTCTGCTGGCGGAGCTTGCTCTGCGGCTTCGAATCGTGTCTGCTGCGCTGGTGCCGGAGATGGGGGCGGATTGACAATCGCAGGCGCACTTGCCGGCATGACCTGTGCTCGGGCTTCTTCGAATCGCGGTTGCTGGACCGGCACAGGAGCTGGCGGGCTAACGATTACCGGGCGATATATCGGCGGCGGATCCTGGGCTGGCGCTTCTTCTGGGGGCTGGGCCTGGTCCGAGGCTACTTCATAGCGTGTCTGCTGGGCGGGCATTCGCCTTTGCGCCACCAGCGTTTCCAGCAACTTCCGGATGGCGGACAGGTGCCCCAGGGCGACTACGAGAGCGATGGCAACAACAACGCTGGCCAGCGTTAGCACCAACTGAAACACATTCTCCATCGCCCTATTAGACCATTTTCACAGCCAGTCAGGAAAATGCAGGCCACCACTCAGGATGGGGCCACTTACTCGAATGGCTATACTGGAGAGGCAATGATACGCACGTTGCGTCCTCTTCCCCTGAAGAAAATCAAGCTCGTCATCTTTGACCTGGACGGCACGCTCATCGATTCCGAACTCGACCTGGCGGCGGCGGTAAACGCCATGCTGCGCCATTACGGCCGCAAAGAGCTGCCCCTGAAGGTCATCGACACCTACATCGGCGACGGCGCCCCGATGCTGATCCGCCGGGCGCTGGGCGACCCCTCCGACGGGAACTTCCTGCAGGATGCGCTGAACTTCTTTCTCCTCTACTACCGTGATCACAAGCTTGACAATACCGTTCCCTACGAAGGTATCAAGCAGGCGCTGCATCAGATTAGCAACAGCGAGCGCAAGCTGGCCGTCCTCACCAACAAGCCGGTGAAAGCCTCGCAGGGGATATTGGCGGGACTGAAGCTGGCGGACAGTTTCTTTCAAGTTTATGGCGGCAACAGCTTCGAAACCAAGAAACCCGACCCTCTTGGCGCCAACACCCTCATGCGCGAAGCGGGTGCCCAGCCGGACGAAACCATCATGGTCGGCGATTCCGGCGTGGATATTCTCACCGCTCGCAACGCCGGGCTGTGGAGTATCGGCGTGACTTACGGTTTCGCTCCGCACACGCTCGAACAAGTGCCTCCCGATGTTCTCGTGGACACTCCGGCTGAATTGGCGGAAGCGTTAATGGTGGGTCCTGCGATGGCGCATGCCGACAAACAACCTGGCTAATTGGT
>Ga0181526_10002241_pt1 | contig 17030 bp, 16 predicted proteins | sample PEATcosm2014_Bin_35_FD_119750 | JGI IMG/M metagenome (GOLD analysis project Ga0181526, IMG submission 119750) | Peatland microbial communities from MTU Mesocosm Facility, Houghton, MI, USA - PEATcosm2014_Bin06_30_metaG | ecosystem: Environmental > Terrestrial > Soil > Wetlands > Peat | place...
CGCATCTGCGCGCCGCAGGCGTAGCGCCCGGTGGAATTGAAGGCAAAGCCGGTGACCGGCTTGCCGTCGCGCACGACGTCGGTGATCACGGCGACCACCGATGTCGTCATCTCGGAAAAATTGAATCCTGAATTGGCGAGCGTCGAGTTCAGCGGGACCGCGGTTTCGCGGATATCGACGATGCGCATGGAACGAATTTAGGTCGTTATTGAATCTGCGGAATCTTGGCGTCGACGATGACCTTGTGCCAGCGATCCACCTCTTTCTTGATATAGACGGCAAACTCCGCCGGCGTGTCGGCGACGATCTCGAGACCGACCTGTTTGCATTTCTCCTGCACGTCCGGCTGATGCAGCGCCTTGACGATCTCGCGATTGAGAAGATCGACAATTGGCTGCGGTGTGCCGGCTGGCACGAAAACGCCCTGCATGGTCTCGGATTCCTGGCCCTGGACGCCTTCTTCGATCATCGTCGGCACGTCGGGCAATGCCGCGGATCGCTTGAGCGAGGTCACCGCGATGCCGTGCAACGTCCCGGCGAGGATCTGCGGCGCGGCCGGCGTCAGATTGGCAAACCCGACCGGCGTTTGATTGGCAATCACGGCCTGGATTGCCGGGGCGCCGCCGTTATAGGGCACGCTGGGCTGGTCGAGCTTGAAGTCGAGCTTGAACAGTTCGGCGGCGAGCTCCGGCGTGGTGCCGAGCCCGGCATTGGCGATGGCATATTTGCCGGGATTGGCCGCCATCAGCGCGATCAGTTCCTTGGCCGTCTTGGCCGGAACGGAAGGATGCGCGAGCAGTATGTTTGCCGATGCGCCCGCAAGCGTGACAGGCGCAAAATCCTTGAATGGATCGTAGGGTTTGCGGGCGTAAAGGCTCGGATTGACCACATAGCTCGAGCTCGCCACCAGCATGGTGTAGCCGTCGGGCGTGGAGCGGGCGACCTGCACCATGCCGATATTGCCGCCGGCGCCGGCGTGGTCCTCGACGTAGAACTGCTGGCCGAGGCTCTGCGACAGCTTGTCGGCCAAAAGCCGCGCCACGAAGTCGCTCGGGCCGCCGGCGGCGAACGGCGCGATAATCTTCACCGGATGGTTGGGGTAGGCATCCGCGGCAAAGCTCGATCCGGTCCACGCCAAACCCAGGCACAACGCCACCAAACGCGCGACCAAATCCGCTGCCGACATAAAGCCCTCCCCAGACGTTTTGGCGATGCTATCATTGTTCGATCACGGCCAATAGCAGGGTAGGAACGAAACCAATGGCAGGGCGCAAAGTGACGCGAGACGATCTCCGCGCGGCCGCGGAGAAATACAAGAACTGGGGCAAATGGGGTCCGAACGACGAGATCGGCACGCTCAATTACACCTCGCCGGAAGACGTCGTCGCCGCGGCGCGGCTCGTCAAAAAGGGCAAGGTGATCTCGCTCGCGCTCAATTTCGACAATAACGGCCCGCAGGGCGGCAAGACCAATTATCCGGCGCTCGGCCGCATCAATCCGTTGCACACCATGCTGCGCACCGGCACCGATGCCTATTCCGGCGTGCTCGACAAGCGCGGCATCCGCGCCGCCGACGACACGGTGGTGATGCCGCTGCAATGCGGCACGCAATGGGACGGCCTCGGCCACGTGTTCTACGAAGACAATATGTGGAACGGCTACGATTGCCGCGAAGTGTCGTCGTTCGGCGCGGCGAAATGTGGCATCGAGAAGACCAAGAACAAGATGGTCGGCCGCGGCGTATTCCTCGACGTGGCGCGCGCGCTCGGCAAGGACTGCCTCGACGACGGCTATGGCATCACCTGCGACGATCTCGATCTCACCGCGAAGAAGCAAAAGATCACCCTCAAGCGCGGCGATTACATCGTCGTGCGCACCGGCCAGATGGAGCGCTGCCTCAAGGCCGGCAGCTGGGATGGTTATCCGGGCGGCGACGCGCCGGGGTTCGCTTTCGAGACCCTGGAATTCGTGGCCAAGACCGAGCTCGCGGCGCTCGCCAGCGACACCTGGGGCTGCGAAGTACGGCCGAACAATACCGAAGGCGGCATCAACCAGCCCTGGCATTGGATCACCATCCCGATCATGGGCATGACCATGGGCGAGATTTTTTATCTGAAAGATCTTGCCGAGGATTGCGCCCAAGACGGCGTCTACGAATTCATGTTCGTTGCGCCGGCCATTCCGATCACCGGCGCAGTCGGCTCGCCGACCAATCCGCTGGCGATCAAATAGATATTCGGCGTCATTGCGAGCGAAGCAAAGCAATCCAGTGGACGGCACAGCGACTGGATTGCTTCGTCGCTTCGCTCCTCGCAATGACGTGGGAGGAAGAATGAAAAAACAAATGTTGGCCTTGGCTGTGGCTTGCTGTCTGATCGCGGTTACGCGTTCTGCGCCGGCGCAGGACTATCCGCAGCAGCCGATCCACATCATCGTTGCGTTTGGCCCCGGCGGCGGTTCCGACATCATCGGCCGCATCCTTGCCGACGCGATGCAGCAGCGCCTCAGCAAGCCGGTGATTGTCGAGAACAAACCGGGTGCCGGTGGCATCCTGGGCAATGAGCTGGTCGCCCATGCGGCGCCCGACGGCTACACGCTCGGCGTCATGACGGCCGGCCAGATCATCGCGGCGGTCAATCGCAAGGACATGCCGTACGACACCGCTAGCCTTACTCCCGTAGCGCAGGTCGCGAGCGCGAGCCTGTTGATTGCGGCGCGTCCGGATTTCCCGGCCAACACGATCAAAGAACTGGTGGCGCTCGCCAAGGCCGATCCAGGCAAGATCGTGTTCGCGAGCCCGGGCTTCGGCGCCACCCAGCACTTCGCCGGTGAATTGTTCAAGCAGCTTGCGGGCGTGAACCTGCTGCATGTTTCGTTTCGCAATTCGCCGGAAGCCATCAACGCCGTGCTCGGCCGCCACGCCGATGTATTGTTCGAGACCGTTTCGGCTCTGCTCGGGCAAATTCAAGCCGGCACGCTCAAACTGATCGCCGTCACCGGTAAGGACCGCTTTCCCGCCGTGCCCAATGTGCCGGCGGCGATCGAGTCCGGCCTCTTGCCCGGCTACGACGTCACCACCTGGTACGGGATATTCGGCCCGCCCGGGATGCCGGCCGCAGTGGTCGCCAAGCTGAACGCGACGCTCAACGACATCGTCGCCGACCCGAAAGTGAGCGAGCGCATGGTGACGGCGGGCGTCGTCGTCACAGGCTCGACGGCAGCCGAGTTCGGCGCCTTCATGGCCAACGAGTACAAAAAGTGGGACGCCGTACGCGAGGCCGCCGGCATCGCGAAGCAATAGGGAGAGGCACATGTTTCCCGGATGCGGTGCAGCACGAAGTGTTGCACCGCTGCTCCGGGATCGTTTCAAGTTCAGCGTCTACGAAGATCCCGGTTCTACAGCGCATCACTTCGCTTCGCTGCGTGCTGCGCAGCGCCCGGGCAACGCAACAGGGAGCCATAAATGGACGACAAAGACCAGCATGATCGCGGCCTCAAGCTGCGTATCGACATGTTCGGCCGCGAGGCCGTGGAAAAGCGCATGAACGCGTTCGGCGAGTTCGGCAAGCCGCTGCAGCACATCATCAATGCCTATGCGTATGGCGATGTCTGGCAACGCGCGGCGCTGCCGCAGGCGACCAAATCGCTGGTCATGGTGGCGATGATGGCCGCGGCCGGGCATGCCAACGAGCTCGGCGTCCATCTCAAGGGCGCGCTGAAGAACGGCTGCACGGCCGAGGAGATCCAGGAGGTGCTGTTGTTGCTCGCACTTTACTGCGGCATCCCGGCCGCCAATGAAGCCCATCGCATTGCCGCCGAGGCGTTGCGTGAGCATATGCCGGGCTGACGCCCCGCCCACAGTAGCAATCTGGGCGGTGTCATTTTATTATATTCCCGCGGAGGTAGATTTAAAGTCCGATCGGGGGGACGCCACCATGATACGTGCGGTCTGCATTTCCGTATTCGCGATTGCGTTATGTTCTTTTGCTGCATCGGCGCTTGTCGCACCGGCACTCGCCGCCCATTGCGTGAGCATTGAGGCGCGATGCGCCATCGAGGCCGGCGGTCATTGCGACGTCCAGAAGAGCCATTGGTGCGTCGGCTCGAAATGCGGCGGCGACCACGCGGCCTTCGAGGCATGCCTGGAACGCCATGGCATTCAACGCGAACCGGCGTCGGCCCGCGCGGCGGCGACGCCGGCAACAGCGTCCGACTTCGGCAAATGCACCAGCGCCCAGGGGCGATGCGCCGTAGAGGCCGGCGGCATTTGCAACCGCCGAACCGGCTGGTGGTGCGTCGGCGGCATGTATGCGAGCCGCTGGTGAGGCGGCACCCTCATTGCGTTCCAGTCGTGCATGGATCACGCCGTCGCGGCGCAGAAGTGATCGCGGCGAAGGTTGCGCTTTGTGGGGCGGGAACTAGGTTTAGGTAGCCTTCCATTGCAGATCGGCGCACCCCATGAGCACCACGACCGACACCAAGCGATATGCCGTCACCCACACCGACGCGGAGTGGCGCAAGATTCTGACCCCCGAGCAATTCCACATCATGCGCGAGCACGGCACCGAGCGGCCGGGTTCTTGCGCGCTCAATTATGAGAAGCGCGCCGGCACCTTCTATTGCGCCGGCTGTGAGCAGGCGCTGTTCGCCTCGAAGACCAAATTCGAAAGCGGCACCGGCTGGCCGAGCTTCAACGACCCGGTGCCGGGATCGGTCGAGACCACGACCGACCGCGCCTACGGCATGGTGCGCACCGAGGTGCATTGCAGCCGTTGCGGCAGCCATCTCGGCCACGTCTTCGAAGACGGCCCGCCGCCGACCCATCTGCGCTATTGCATCAACGGCGTAGCGACGAACTTCAAGCCGGAGTAAATTCAGTCCGCCGCGGCAAGGGGCGCACGTCCCGCCCGCGGCGGGAGGAAACATGAAACTGGCGCGCCGGAATTTCCTGCATCTGGCGGCGGGAGCCGTTGCGATGCCGTCGCTCAGTTCGGCGGCCCGGGCCGAAGCCTATCCGGCGCGGCAAGTCTATCCAGCGCGTCCCGTGCGCCTTCTGGTCGGCTTTCCGCCCGGCGGCCAGGTCGACATCGTCGCGCGCGTCGCGGCGCAATGGCTCGGTGAGCGCCTCGGCCAGCCCGTAGTGATTGAGAACCGGCCCGGCGGCGGCGGGACGCTCGCTGCGGGGCTAGTCGCGAACGCGCCGCCGGACGGCTATACGCTGTTCGAGGGCACCACGGCGAATGCGGTCAACGCTTCCCTGATCGGCAATCTCAGCTACGATTTCGCGCGCGATCTCGTGCCCGTCGGGGCGATCAATCGCATCAATCTCGTGCTCGAAGTGAATCCCGGGTTCGGGGTCAACAGTGTCGCCGACCTGATCGCGCAGGCCAAAGCCAATCCGGGCAAGATCGATATTGCGTCGCCCGCCACCGGGACGCCGCCGTATATGGCGGTCGAGCTTCTCAAAATGATGGCTGGCATCGACATCGTGCACGTGCCATTTGCCGGCGAGGGCCAGATGGTGACGGACCTGCTCGGCGGCCAGATCAAGACCGCGATCGGGGGAATCTCGTCCAGCATCGGTCATATCCGCGCCGGCAAGCTGCGCCCGCTGGGGCTGACGACGGCATCGCGGCTTGACGAATTGCCGGGCGTGCCGACCATCGGTGAAAGCGTGCCCGGTTTCGAGGCGAGCGGCTGGAGCGGCATCGTCGCGCCGAAGAATACGCCGCCTGAAATCGTCGAGAGACTCTATGCCGCGATCCGCGATATGCAGGCCGACCCAAAGTTTGGCGCGCGGCTTGCTGACCTCGGGGTGAGCGTGCTCAAGCTATCGCCCGCCGGGTTCGGCAAACTCATCGCTGAAGAGACCGAGAAGTGGGGCAAGGTGGTGAGATTCGCGAATCTTAAGGCGGGATAATATCCGTCCGCTCAGATTTCGACGCGAAAACCCACTTCGATGATGGCGTCCTGCGGAATCTTGAAAAAGTCGGGCGCGCGGCTGGCGATGCGGTTGAGGAACGAGAAGATCGCGAATGTCACCGGCCCCATCGCCGAGCCCTTGGCGCGCCGCACGATGGTCTCGTGCGCCAGATAATAGTTTCTGTGCTCGAGGTCGGCGTCGAAGCCGAGCGTGTTGCAATGAAGCAGGCTCAACGGGATATCCGGCGTCTGCATGAAGCCGAGCTTGACCTCGATGCGGTAGAATCCGTGGCCAAGCTTCTTGACCGAATGGCGTTCGTGGAACGGCACGCGCGGCCGCCGATCGGCGATGAAGGTCAACAGCACCACGGTCTCGTGCAATACGCGATTGTGCTCGATGTGGCGCAGCAACATCGGCGAGGCGCCATGCTCGACTTTGGTGAGCCAGACTCCCATCCCGGGCGCGCGGCCGATGACCGTCTGGTCCGCATAGGCAAGAAAGCGATCGAGCGGCATCGACATGGCGACGAGCTGCTGTCTGACTTCCGACGCGCCTTTGCGCCATGACAGCATCATGGTCGCGACCGCCGCGCCGACGAGAACGGGAAACCAGCCGCCGTCGACGAATTTCATCGAATTGGAGACGAGGAACGTCGCATCGATCGTGCCGAACGCCGCGATGATCGGAATGGCCATAGCGGGCGGCCAGGCCCAGCGCGCCACCGCGACCCGGTAGAGCAGGATCGTGGTGGTCAGCATGGTTCCGGAAACCGCGATGCCGTAGGCGGCGGCGAGATTATCCGAAGTGCGGAACATCAAAACCGTCAACAGCGTGCCCGCCATCAACAACCAATTGGCGGCCGGGACGTAGATCTGACCGGCCTCATCGCTTGAGGTCGGAACGATCCGGGCGCGCGGAGATAATCCCATCAGCATCGCCTGCCGGGTCAGCGAGAACACGCCTGAGATCAGCGATTGCGAGGCGATGATGGTGGCAAGCGCGGCGAGCGCAACCATTGGGATTAGGGCCCAGGCGGGCGCGAGCCGGTAGAACGGATTGTCGGCCGCGGCAGGCTCGGCGAGGATCAGCGCGCCCTGGCCGAAATAATTGAGGATCAGCGCCGGCAGCACGAGCCCGAACCAAGCGCGGCGGATCGCCGCCGGCCCGACATGGCCCATGTCGGCGTAAAGCGCCTCGCCGCCGGTCAGCGCCAGGAACACCGCACCGATCACCGCGAACGCGATCACCGGGTTGGTGGCGAGGAAAGCTCCGGCTGCCGCCGGATTGATCGCTTTGACGATGGCGGGCGCCGCGACGATGTTGATCGCACCGAGCACCGCAATGACGACGAACCAGATCACCATCACCGGGCCGAACAGCCGGCCGATGCTCTCGGTGCCGTAACGCTGGATCGCGAACAATCCGATGAGAATGGCCAGCGTCACCGGAACGATGAATTCGCCGAATGACGGCGCAACGAGTTTGAGGCCCTCCATGGCGGAGAGCACCGAAATCGCCGGCGTGATGACGCCGTCGCCATAGAGCAGCGCCGCGCCCACGGTGCCGAGCAGCACGAGAACGGGAAGCTTGGCGCCGCTGGCAAGCCGATCCGCGCCGACCAGCGACAACAGCGCCAAAATGCCGCCCTCGCCGTCATTGTCGGCACGGAGGACGAATACGACGTATTTCAGGGACACCATCAGCATCAGCGCCCAGAAGATGAGCGACACGATGCCGACGACGTCGGCCGGGGTCGGGACCGGATGGCCGATGCCGGTCAGCGCGACCTGGAACGCATAGAGCGGGCTGGTGCCGATGTCGCCGTAAACGACCCCGAGTGCGGTCAGTGCCAGGAACCAGGGATTGCCGGTATGCGCAACAGGCCCACCGCTAATATGGCCGGCGTGACCGCCGCCAACTGCCGGATACAAGCCGGCACCCGCCGCCAGAGAGGCGCCGACGGGGACCGGTGCGCGCGAGGACATGTCCATCTTCGACCCTGCGGCAGGCCGTAGCTGCAGTCTCCCGATTTTTCATTCAAGATTCAGGCCATTCGGGCCATGTGACGAAGCGGATCAGGCGGCGCGGGCACCCCACAGCTTCTTGCTCGCCATCGCGGCGCCTTCAGAGAGCGCGCGCAATTTCGCCCAGACGATGCTGTCGACCACCATGGGTTCGGTGCGAACCGCGGTGCCGAAGCCGCAGTCGACGCCGGCGATCAGGCGCTCGCGGTCGATCACGCCGGCGTAACGCTCGATGCGTTGCGCCACGAGGCGCGGATGCTCGACGAAATTCGTCGTCGAATCGATCACGCCCGGAATGAGGATCTTGTCGTCGGGGATTTTGATCGTCTTGAGGTCCTCCCACTCGTGATCGTGGCGCGGATTGGCGGCTTCGATGCTGATCGCCTGCACCTTGGCCTTGAAAGCGATGTCGATGATCTTCGTCACCGGCAGATCGTGGGTGTGCGGGCCTTCGTAATTGCCCCAGCAGATATGCAGCCGCATGCGGTCGGCCGGCAGGCCCTCGATCGCCGCGTTAAGCGCCGCGATGTTGCGCTCGGCGATTTTCGAGCGGAACTCGTCGTCGGTGAGATGCCGGTACTGATTGTTGCGGGCCGAGCCGAGATCGGGCGCGTCGATCTGCAGCACGAAGCCGGCTTCGACGATGGCGCGGTATTCGGTCTTCATCATCTCGGCAAGCGCCGCCACATAGGCCTCCTCGGTCGGATAATGCAGATTGATGATGAAGCGCGTCAGAATTCCGGGCGACGGCGCCGTCATGAACACGTCAGTCGGTTTTGCTTTCGTGGCGGCGGCTTTCAGGTGCGCGATATCGCGGTCGAGCGCCGAGCGATCCTTGTAACGCAATTCGCCGACGCAGCCGGGAAACGGCGAGGCGACGAAATTGCCGCTGCGGACAAAATCCGGATGCGCCAGAAGATCGCGGCCGATCATGATGTCGTGGCCCTTCTGTGCGGCGCGCGGGTCCGGCGCGATGCCGTCGACGCGGTGGCGGATATAGGTGGTGTAGGACGGCTTCGACATTTCGCCGTCGCTGACGACGTCGATACCGGCCGCGACCTGCTGCGCTACGACGCCGTCGACCGCTTTCGCGGTCTCGACCTCGAACAATTCGGCCGCGACAGGTTCGCCTTTCTCCCGCCGCAGGATGAGATCGATCAGCGGCTTCGGCCGCGGCAGGCTGCCGGTATGGGTGGTGAGGATGCGGTCGGTCGACGTCTTCATGCGGCGCTCCCTGCGGCGTTTCTTTTGTCCGGCAAGGCGATGGGCTGCTCTGCCGTTGCGGCGATTGTCCTCAAACGGACCGGGCGATAGTGTGCGCGCCGTGCCGGCAGGGCAAGGCCGGAACGCAGACGCTATAAAAAGGGGAGGCGGCCCGCATGCGCATCGTCGATTTGAGCCGGGAGCTTTATCACCGTACGCCGTCCTATCCGGGCCAGCCGCCGATCATCCACGGCATCTGGAAAACGCATGAGGAGGCCTTCGCCGATTCCGGCAATGTGCAGGGCAACAGCGTGATGTTCTTCTCGATGCCGGATCACGGCGGCACCCATATCGACGCGCCGCGGCATTTCGGCAAAACCGGCACGCCGATCGATAAATACCCGCTGGAGAACTGCATCGTGCAGGGCATCTGCATCGATCTGCGCCATATTGCGCCGCGGGCTGAGATTACGCCCGAGGATCTCGACGCGGCGGTCAAGACATCCGGCGTGCCGATCCCGAAAGGCGGTACGGTACTGCTGTGCACCGGCCATCACGCGCGCACCTTCCCGACCGCGGCCTATGCGACCGAAAATTCCGGCGTCAATGTCGCGGCGACCGAATGGCTGGCACAACAGGGCATCGTGCATTTCGGCATCGACTCGATGCGGCCGGGACCGGAAGGCAAAGTGAACGCGCTGGTGCACAAGGCCTGCCTCGAGCTCGACATCACCCATATCGAGAGCCTGTGCAATCTGGAATCCTTGCTCGGGCAGGGCGAATTCCAGTTCATCGGGTTGCCGCTGAAATGGCGCGAAGGCACCGGCTCGCCGATCCGCGCCGTTGCCGTGTTCAACGACTAAAACAATAAACAACAATTCGGATTGAGAGAGGACGACAGCTCATGCTGCCCGGACATAATCGTAAAATGACAGGCGCCCAATGCATCGCCGACATGCTGAAGGGCTACGGCGTCACCCATGTGTTCCATGTCCCGGCGGTGATGCGCACGGCATTCGCCGAGATGGAGCGGCGCACCGACATCAAGCGGCTGCATGTGCATGGCGAGAAGTCGGCCGCCTATATGGCGGACGGCTATGCGCGCGCCTCGGGTAGGCCCGGCATCTGCGCCTCGCAGGTGATCGGCGCGCTCAATCTTGCCGCCGGCCTGCGCGACGCTTGGCTTGCGCATTCGCCGGTCATCGCCATTACCGGCGGCCGCGATCCGAGAACAAAATTCCGCAAGGTCTATCAGGAGGTCGACGACGTGCCGGCCTTCGAGCCGGTGACCAAATTCAACGCCACGGTCGACGACGTGGCTCGATTGCCCGACATGATTCGGCAGGCGTTCCGCACCGCCGTCACCGGCTGTCCGGGCCCGGTGCATCTGCAGTTTCGCGGCAATGAGGGGCAGCTCGACGCCGACGAAGCCGAGATGGAGCCGCTCTGTGAGCCGCAATATGCCCGCGTGCCGGCGTTCCGCCCGGAACCGGATGTGGCGAGCATTTTAGCGGCGCTGAAAATCCTGCAGGCTGCCGCGCGGCCGGTGATCGTCGCCGGCGGCGGCGTGCGTGCCTCCGGCGCGGCTCAAGAACTCGTTGCGCTGGCCGAAGCCTTGCAAATTCCGGTCGCCACTTCGCTCAACGGCAAGGATTCCATCCCCGGCAATCATCCGCTGTCGGTCGGCGTGGTCGGCTCCTATTCGCGCGAAAGCGCGAACCGCGTCGTCAACACGGCCGACCTCGTCTGTTACGTCGGCAGCGAAACCGGCGGCATGACGACGCATTTCTGGACAGTGCCGAAGATCGGCGTCGAGGCGATCCAGATCGATATCGATCCCGAGGCGCTCGGCCGCAATTATCCGCTGGCCGCCGCCGTCAATGGCGACGCCAAGGCAACGCTGACGCGCATGCTCGCCTCAGCCGACCGTTCGAGCGCGGCAAAGCGCGCGGCGTGGGTCGCCGAGGCGCGGAAGATCTGCGGGGCTTGGCGCGAGAAATATAAAGACGTGCTCGAGTCCGACGCGGCGCCGATCCGGCCGGAGCGGCTCTGTCACGAACTCTCGAGGCACGTTCCGGACGACGCCATTGTGGTGGTCGACACCGGCCATGCCGGCATGTGGATGGGCGGCATGTACGATCTGGCCTCGCCGCGCCAGAGCTATATGCGCAGCGCCGGCCATCTCGGCTGGGCTTTCCCGGCCGGTCTCGGCGCCAAATGCGCCTGTCCGGATCGCCCGGTCGTGACCTTCACCGGCGACGCGGGCTTCTGGTATCACATCGCCGAAATCGAAACCGCGGCGCGCTGGAACATCAATGCGGTGACCGTGGTCAACAACAACGGCGGCGGCAACCAGTCGAAACGCGGCTTCGACCGCGTCTATGGCGGCAAGCAGACCGACAAGGCGCGGGAAATGTGGACCTTCCGCAAGATGAACTTCGCCCGGCTCGCCGAAGACATGGGTGCACTCGGCATTCGCGTCGAACAAGCCTCCGCCTTTCCCGCCGCGCTGGCGCACGCGCTCGCCGCCGAGCGGCCCGTCGTCATCGATGTCGTCACCGATATCGAGGTGCTGGCGCCGACTGCGGTGACGTGATCTCCGCTCGTGGGCGCAAGCGGGTATCCGGTTCCTTGTTGCTTGCCGTTATGGGTCTTGCTGGAATCCCGTTTACGCGGGAATGAGCGGTTGCAGCGCGCTGCAATTAGGGCGAAATGCGGGCGGTTTGTGACAATCAAGTAACGCTTCACGCTATTTGAATCACGAAATTGCAATCACGTTTCGGCGATGCCGCCTCGTTGGCGCCCAGAATTGTGACAAGATTCCATCCGTTATGCGTGGCGCCGCGATCTAAGGCGCAACATTCGGCCGCAACATCCGGAGCTCGATGCGCACCGAACGGGAATCGGCAATCCGCCTGCTGCAATTGTTGATGCTCGCCTCGCTGGTGTTTCCGGCGGCGCTGTTCGCCTACGCGTCCTATAACGACTATCGCGACGTCTACGCCGCTGCCGACGAGCGCATCGATCGCTCGCTCGACGTGCAGCAGGAACAGGCGCTGAAGGTGTTCCAGACCGTCGACCGCATCTTCCCCGAGGTCGACGAGGTCGTGCGCGGCATGTCGGACGCCGATATCCGCGCCGCGCAACCGAGCCTCACGCCGCGGCTTGAGCGCATCGTCGGCGTCATGCCGCAAGTGCAGTCCGTCTTGTTGATCGGGCGCGACGGCCATGTGCTCGCATCAAGCGGGCTGCCGCCTAAGCAACTCGCGGCGGATTACGCCGGTCGCGACGACTTCAAGGCGCAAGTGGAGCGAGATGCCGGCACTTATGTGAGCGACCTGCATCCTGTGGCGTCGCCCGACGGCGGCGCCGACGCCGGCAGCTTCGACGTGTCGCGCCGCTTGACGTCGGCCGACGGGTCGTTCCGCGGCATCATCGCGGTCGCGGTGCGGCCGCGTTACTTCGACGATTTCTACGCCATGATCGAGCAGTCGCCCGGCAATTTTTACGATTTGGTGCGCTCGGACGGCGTCCTGCTGGCGCGTTATCCGGCGCCTGCATCGGGCTTTCGACAATTGAGCCCGCGGAGCCCGTTGCGGGTCGCGATCGGCCAGGGCATTACCCATGGTCTGCACTCCGCCATTGCGGAGGGCGACGGCATCAGCCGGCGTATCGGCTTTCGCAAATTGCCCGGCTATCCGCTCTATGCGGTGGCCGGCACCGAGACCGCGGTGATCCGCGGCGCCTGGCTGTCGAGGATCACCGGCCATCTGTTGTTCGGTTTGCCGGTGACGCTATTGTTGTTCTTTACGCTCTGGGTGGCGTTGCGGCGTACGCAACGCCTGCACGACGAATCCGAGCGCCGCGAGGTCGCGGAAGATGCGCTGCGCCAGGCGCAACGGCTCGAGGCGATCGGTCAATTGACCGGCGGCGTCGCCCACGACTTCAACAATCTCTTGATGATCGTGAGCGGCACCGCGCAGCGGCTGCGCCGCCATGTCAGCGGCGACAAAGAAATCCAATTGCTCGATACCATCGTCACGGCGACCCAGCGCGGCGAGAGCCTGACGCGGCAATTGCTCGCCTTTTCGCGGCGGCAGATGCTGCAGCCAGGCGTCATCGACCTCGCCGAGCTCTTGCCCGAGATCAAGGATATGCTCAGCCGTTCGCTGCGCGGCGACATCGACATCCGCGTCGGCGTCGTGCGGCGGCCCTGCCTGATCAAGGTCGACCCCAACGAGCTCGAGCTCGCTTTGCTCAACCTCGCCTTCAACGCCCGCGATGCCATGCCGTCGGGCGGTACGCTGACGATCACGGCGAAGCCGGTCATGCTGCGGGGGGAGGCGTCGGAGGAGGGCTTGAGCGGCGAATTCGTCGCAATCCGCGTCGCGGATAGCGGAACCGGTATCCCGCCCGATGTGCTGCCGCGCGTCTTCGAGCCGTTTTTCACCACCAAGGAGGTCGGCAAGGGTACCGGCCTCGGTCTCAGTCAGGTCTACGGTTTTGCCCGGCAATCAGGCGGCGCCGCCACCATCACGACGTCGGCGCGGCGCGGCACCGCCGTGACGCTATTGCTGCCGCGGACCTGGGAAGCGGCCGCAAAGCCGCGCCGGACCACGGTGCCGGCCGGCCGCGCGTCGGCAGCCGGCGCCGTGCTGTTGGTCGAGGACAATGCCGAAGTCGCGGCGGTCGGACGGGCTTATTTCGAGGAGCTCGGCTATCGGGTCTCCCACGCGGCGAGCGCGCAGGCGGGGCTCGAACTGATCGAACGCGAGCACGATATCGATCTCGTGTTCTCGGACATTTTAATGCCCGGCGGCATGAACGGACTCGAATTGGCGGAGACGCTGCGGCGGCGCTTTCCGCGGCTCGCGGTGCTGTTGACCACCGGTTACAGTTCGAGTGCGCAGGATGCGGTACGCCGCGGCTTCGAGGTGCTGCAGAAGCCCTATGATCTTGCCGCGCTGGAACGCGCATTGCACGAGGTGCGAAGTGCCGCCGCTCACGAGGCGCCGCTGGCGCCGAAGCAGGCGGCGGGCTGAGCACGCGGCGCCGGCACGTGCTGCTTCAGGTCATCAGTGCTAGAAGATTCGGTGGACGAGCTCGATGCCGCCGGAAGACGCAGCATAGATCGACATCAGAAAGCCGAGCGCGCAGAAGCCGACGATCGGCCAGGCGTCGGCCGGCGCCGCCGCCGCCACGGTGCTTGGTCTTGGCCTTGCGCGCGCCAGTTCGCCACGATTGGGCATGCTAGTCTCCTCGAGATGGCCCCACGCTTACGCGAATGCAAAATCCGGGCCGCGAGCTTCAGCGAAACATTCACCCGGTTACCAGGGCGTTAAATTGAGTTTGCGGCGCCGCTGCAAAATCATGATCTGGATTGTGAGACGCCGCGCCGGAGGCATTTTTGGTCGGCGGCATCTTGCCTCTCGTCAAGCCGCCGGCCAGATTTGACTTCATCGCGGCCCGCAAGCACGACAGAAAATTCCGCTAACGCTCCAGGGAAAAGAGATCGGCATGAGCCAGGGCAAACTGACGCTGAATACGATGTTGGGCAATTACGCCAATCTGGCCGCGCTGAAAAAGGGCGAGGTCAAATCCGACGCCGTCGGCTTCGATCTCGTCGACGTCAAAGTCGCCAATCAAATGTTCAAGCCGCTGGTGCGCGACGCCAAATTCGATCTCGGCGAACTCGCGATCGTGACCTATCTGCAGGCCAAGGCCTACGGCAAGCCTTATGTCTTGCTGCCGGCCGTCGTGGTCGGCCGCGGCCAGCACCACACCATCGCCTATAATCCGGAGCGTGGGCCGCTACAGCCCGCCGACCTCGAGGGCAAGCGCGTCGGCGTGCGCGCCTATACGGTCACCACCGGCGTCTGGGTGCGCGGCATCCTGCGCCAGCAATACGGCATCGACGAGAACAAGGTGCATTGGGTGACCTTCGAGGATCCGCATCTTGCCGAATTCCACGATCCGCCCGGCATCGAGCGCGCCGCGGCCGGCAAGACGCTGCCGCAGATGCTACTCGACGGCGAAATCGACGCCGGCATCGTCGGCGATGCGCTGCCGGACCCGCGGCTGAAGCATCTCATTCCGAATCCGGACGAAGCCGCCAAGCAATGGGCGCTCGCCAATGGCGGCGTGCCGATCAACCATCTGGTGGTGATGCGGCAATCGATCGTGCGCGAGCGGCCCGACGTGGTGAAAGAGGTCTTTCGTCTCCTGCACGAGAGCAAGCTTGCGGCGAAACTGCCCGATACCGGCACGGCGCTCGACCCGCTGCGCTTTGGCGTCGAACCGAACCGGCGCACGCTCGAGGTGATCATCGGGTTTGCCTTCGAGCAGGGCATGATCCCGCGGCGCTTTACCGTCGAGGAACTGTTCGACGATACGACGCGCGCTTTGAGCGTTTGAGTGCTGGGCAATTGAGACATAGGTACTAGCCGCACTTGGGCATTCGCCGCGCTTGGCGCAGCGGGAACAAGAGCGTATCCACGGCCGTTGTAATCAAAGCCACCTTTGAGGATATCAATCCAATGCGAGCATGGAATTCCTGGTTGGCGCTGTCGTCGCAGGCCATGATGCTGGGCTTTGAGGCGCAGCAGGTGATCGCGCTGCGCGTGATGCGTCTGGCCGCGGGCGGCGCCAGCGGGCAAGCCGAAGCCCAGCGCATGATGACCGAAAAGTTCGACGCGCTCGGGGAGGCGCATGCTGCGGCCGTGTCGGGCGCGCTTGCGGGCGGCTCCGGCCATCGCATCGGCAAGAAAGTGCTCGGCGTCTATAGCAAGCGCGTTCGCGCCAATCAGCGGCGCTTGACGCGCTAGAATTTTGTTTGCGCATGATCTTTTCGGAAAACCGGTTTCCACTTTTCCGGATCATGCTTTAGCGGCCGCAAAAAAGCGAAGCTGCGGAACTAAATCTGAGTTCGGCCGGTTGACGCGACGGCGGTGGCGCTTGCTCCCGCTTAATCGGCATTCCCCGTTTCGCGAGGTACCATGTTCCAGTATCGCTCCTCGGCCTTCGGTCCAAGCGTCAACGCCATCCAGAAGCATTTGGGCGCGGTCGAGAAGGAGCTCGAAAACATCGGCCGCATCGCCGGCCGGCGCGGCTCGGCTGCCGCCTCGCAAGCGGGCGAACAGCTTGGCGATGCGATTTCCTCGCTGGTGAGCGACATGATCGAACGTTTCACGGCCCGCGGCCGGGCTACCGGCGATCGGGCGGCGCTGTTCGGCAACCAAGCCCTCAAGCTCGGCAGGAGCTACGGCAACGACGCCTTGCAGCGAGTGGCGAGCGAGGTCGAGGACCGGCCATTGATCACGCTCGGTGTCGCGCTCGGCATCGGCGTTCTGATTGGGGCCGCGGTGCTGAGCAATATGGGCAAGCGCTAGCTCCGATTACGCCTTCTCATTCGGCGGTGTCGAAAATCCCTTGCCGAACAGCGGCGGCAAATCCTCGCTCAGGCGCCATGGATCGCCGTGCTCCTGCAGCCGCAGCACGACATCGTCGGCGACGCGAAAGCGCTCTTCTTCGCTCAAGCCCTGGCGCAGTCCGCGCACGAGTTTCCGCGCGCCGCGCAGCGCAAAGGCGATGGCAAACCGGAGCAAGTCGCCGCGAGTCCGCATGGCGCATGAGAACATAACGGGAACATAAGTCAAGGATGTCACCGTTATTGAGACAACGCTTGACAAATGTCTCCGTTACAGTTACATAACCCTCCGAATCTCGCTCACCAAGGACGCCGTCGGGGAGGGTACTTTCCGGCGGTTGGGGCGAGTGCGGTGCCTGCGGGCGGGGCCATACACTCCGTTCTCGGGCGGCTCGGGCATCAACCTGCCGGCACTATGACCGGCGCGCGAGGTGCTCGCTGGACTGGGACAGGC
>Ga0181526_10002249_pt1 | contig 17015 bp, 12 predicted proteins | sample PEATcosm2014_Bin_35_FD_119750 | JGI IMG/M metagenome (GOLD analysis project Ga0181526, IMG submission 119750) | Peatland microbial communities from MTU Mesocosm Facility, Houghton, MI, USA - PEATcosm2014_Bin06_30_metaG | ecosystem: Environmental > Terrestrial > Soil > Wetlands > Peat | place...
ACGGGTGTGTTTGGCCAGAGCGCCAGCACCGCCGGTACGGGTGTGTTTGGAAATGAGACGGCAAAGACCGGCGGCGTCTTCGGTGTCCTCGGGATGGCCGTCAGTACAGGACAATATTCCGCGGGCGTCAGTGGAGTTGAAAACGCGACGACAGGGGTAGTCTCGGGTGTGGCAGGAAAAGCCAGCAGCGCGACGAGCGGTGCGGCTGGGGTCGGCGGTTTTGAAGGGTCGGCGACCGGGCAGGTTTTCGGTGTGAGCGGAGGCACTAACAGTACGACCAATTTTGCAGCGGGGGTGAGCGGCAACGAAGGGGCTACCACCGGCCAAGTCTATGGCGTGGTCGGAGTATCGAACAGCACGACCAACGGCGCTGCCGCCGTGAACGGCTACGAACCTGCAACTACGGGCGGAGTTTACGGCGTGAGTGGTAGTACGCCGAGCACGTCGGGAAGCGGCGTGGTCGGTAACGCCACGGCGACCAGCGGCAATACCAACGGGGTGGCTGGCCTCGACGCCAGCCCGAATGGGAGCGGCGTCAACGGCAGCAACTCGTCCGGCACATGCTGCTTTGCCGCGGGAGTATTTGGGCAGGCCGTCGGTGGCACCGGTGTCTTGGGGTCGGCAAGCGCTACTAGCGGCCTGAACTTTGGGGTCCAAGGTATTAGCGCGAGCTCCGCGGGAATCGGTGTCCAAGCCGGCAACACCCCGACCGGAGAGGGAGTAAGTCTGGCCGCGGGAACGTTCCTCGTTAACGCCTATGTGGGCAAGACTGGCGAGTTCAATGTCGACAATTCAGGCAACGGGTTTTTTGCCGGCAACCTCACCGTGAAGGGCAACGTAAGCAAGGGCGGCGGGTCGTTCAAGATCGACCACCCGCTGGATCCAGCGAATAAATATCTTTCTCACTCATTTGTCGAATCGCCTGACATGATGAACGTGTACAACGGAAACATCACGACCGACCGGCACGGTTTCGCCACGGTGAATTTGCCAGATTATTTCGAAGCACTCAATGGCGACTTCCGTTATCAGTTGACCGTGATCGGACAATTCGCGCAGGCGATCGTGGCCAAGAAGATTTCTGCCAACCGGTTTGTGATTCGAACGAATAAGCCGAACGTTGAAGTGTCGTGGCAGGTGACCGGTGTCCGGCACGACGCTTATGCCAATCGCTACCGCATACCGGTGGAGGAGGACAAGGCTCTTTCGGAACAAGGATACTATTTGCATCCGGAAGTGTTTGGGCAGCCGGAATCGAAGAGTATCTCCGCGGTGGAAAAGTTTGCGCCTGCTTCACAGGAAGTTATGGCGGACGCGGCACACAAATAAGGCGACACTGATTAGCGAGAGTCGAAGGTAAGGCTCAACTTGCCTGCGCGTGATCTGCGGGTATTTCTTTGTTGGAGCTTTGCTCCTCGCGGGTTAGTTCTGTCCAGCTGGGGAGGGTTTGGTCTCCGGTGATCAATTGCGCTCCTTGCTCGTGGGTGAAATACGACCAGGCCCACTGAATCAGCACGAGGATGCGATTGCGGAATCCGATGAGGAAAAAGATGTGGACAGACAACCATGCAACCCAGGCGAGGAAGCCGGAAATGTGAATCTTGCCGAACTCACCGACTGCCGCGGCGCGGCCGATGGTCGCGAGACTGCCTTTGTCCAAGTAATGGAAATCTTTTCTTGGTTTTCCTTCCAGGTCGCGCAAGATGTTACGGGCCGTAGCTTTTCCTTCCTGGATTGCGGCGGGTGCCAGGCCGGGAACCGGCTGACCATTTTTCTGCTTTAACGAAGCCAGGTCTCCGATTACAAACACGTGGTTGTGCCCAGGAGTACTCAAATCAGGATTGACGAGCACTCGTCCGGAGCGGTCGGTCGGGGCGCCGAGCTTTTTGCCTAATGGCGATGCTGCCACTCCGGCAGCCCATATAATTACGGCCGCTGGCAGACGAGTTTTGCCCATTATCACCGCGGCTGGTTCGATGCCCGTAACCATTGCGGAAGTGTGGACCTCGACTCCGAGTTCGCGCAGCTGTTCTTCCGCGCTGCGAGACAGATCCTCCGGGTAGGCGGGCAGAACTCGGGGTCCGCCTTCGAGCAAAATGGTGCGGGTCTGCTTGGGATCGATGGAATTGAATTCGTCGGCCAAGGCGCGGCGGGCAATTCCGGAGAGTGTTCCCGCCAATTCCACTCCTGTAGGACCGCCTCCGACGACGACAAAATTCAGCTGCACCTGACCTCCGCCGCTGGCCGCGCGGCGTTCGGCTAATTCGAACGCAAGCAAGACTCGCCGCCGGATTTCGAGCGCGTCTTCGATCGTCTTCAGGCCAGGCGCCAGAGGTTCCCATTCGTCGTGCCCGAAATAGGCGTGGCTTGCGCCCGCGGCCACGATCAGGTAGTCGTAAGGGAGTTCGCGATTCGCAAGCTTTACTACCCGCCGATCAAGATCGAAGTCTTGCACTTCTCCGAGTACGACCTCGACGTTGTGACGGCCACGAAAGATCCAGCGAATGGGAGATGCAATTTCTCCGGGAGATAAGCCGGCAGTTGCGACTTGATAAAGCAAAGGCTGGAAGGTGTGGTGATTTCTGCGGTCGATGATAGTGATTCGGACGGGATGGTGAACGAGCTTCAGCGCGGCGCTAAGACCTCCGAAGCCAGCACCGATGATCACGATATGCGGCGTGTTTTTATCGTTCATCCGGGTCCCCGACTGGAGCTGATGACCATTAAGATATGTTGAGCGGGGAAAAGTTGCATCTCATATAGATAGATTCGGATTATGGCGACTGAGTCGAAAAATTTGATTTCCGAGACCGCGCCGGACAGCCGAGTCGTTACAGCAAATTCGGCGTGGCCTCTGTCGGCTAACCTTTCAGACTCATTGCAAGTTGGGCTGATTTTCGCTTTGATCATGGTTGCGGTGTGGACGCCGCCAGGCCGGGTCAGCACGATCGTCAGCCTAGTGGCAACGTTTTGCATTCTGTGGTTCGCGGTGCGCGGCCGTTTTTCGGTTCGCGAGATGGGACTCTGTCGGCCGGGGTCCGGGGCGACAGTGATACTTGTTTCTGGAATTTTGTTGATTGTCGCAATCGTCTTTGCTGGCTCGCTACTTCATGACTTTGGGCCGGCTCAGCCTGTGCCTTGGCGAAGAGCCTGGAAATATGCCATATGGGCGCTGGAGCAGGAATTCATTTTGCAATCGTTTTTCTTTGTGCGTTTGGAGTCACTGCTGGGCAGCCGACGCGCGGTGATGGCTGCGGCTTTGTTGTTCGCAGCCCCTCACGTGCCGAGCCCGTTGCTAACCGGGCTGAGTCTTATCGGCGGCTTGTTGTTCTGCGAGATGTTTCGCCGCTATCGCAACATCTTTCCCTTGGGGCTGATTCACGCTGCAATAGGACTCACCATAGCGGCGAGCCTGCCTGACAGCTTGCTTCATCACATGCGCGTAGGGCTGGGTTATCTGTTGTACCGTCCGTGAGAACGTCTGAAAGTCGCAGCCAGTACTCACCGCGATAACCAGAGACCGGCCCGTTGCTGCGCCGAATCGGGTAACATGAACCGGATCAGGCGCGAGCAAACGCTTTGCCTTTGAAACCTCCGCAAATAGAGCCTCAGTCCGATACGCCGGCGCAGTCCGGCGCTAGCTCTCGCTGGCTTCGGATGTTGATGCCGTCGGTCTCTGATCTGCTTTTTGCTGCCTTGCTGTTGGGCTTTAGCTGCGGCGCGCTGGGCCGGCTCTTGCTGCGCGACGGGGGCACGGGTTGGCACATCCGCAATGGTCAGTTGATTCTGCAGACGCACTCGATTACGCGCGTCGATCCGTTCTCGGCGACCATGAGTGGACAAGCTTGGTATGCCTGGGAATGGCTGTACGACGTGCTGATCGCGGCCATTCACAACGCGCTGGGATTAAATGGCGTGGTCTTTTACACGGCTGCAATTATGGCGGCAACTTTTGTCCTGGTGTTTCACTTCGCAATGCGTCGCGGTGGCAGCCTACCGATTACGCTCTTTATGCTGGTGCTGTCGCTGGGTGCTTCAGCTGTGCATTTTTTGGCGCGTCCTCACGTGGTGAGTTGGCTGTTCACTGTGATTTGGTTTGACTTGCTCGATTCGGCCTCGTTCGCGGCTGCGCCCGGCAAAACCCGGCGAGTATTTTTCTTACCTTTGCTCATGCTGCTCTGGGTCAACCTGCATGGAGGATTTCTTCTCGGCTTCGCTTTGTTAGCAATCTACCTTGTCGGCGGCGGAGTCCAGTACCTGACGACTTCGGATGGCCGCGAAGTCGCGGGAGCGTGGCTGAAGCGGCTGGGTCTTGTCAGTGTGCTTTCGTTTGCGGCGAGTTTCGTCAATCCTTACGGCTACAAGTTGCACCTTCATATTTACCGGTATCTCTCGGACCGGTTTCTGATGGATCACGTCAACGAGTTTCAGTCACCCGACTTTCACGGCATAGCACAGCAATGTTTCGTAGTGATGTTGCTAGTGACGATCGCGGCGCTGGCCAGCGCGCGACGAAAAGTGCCGCTCACTCATTTGCTGGTAATTCTGTTGGCGGCTTACAGCGGGCTGTATGCTTCGCGCAATCTTCCGGTGGCCTCGATGTTGCTTACGCTGGTTGTTGCTCCGCTGCTCTCGGAGACTGTCGCGAAGGGGGCTGAGAATTCAGAGATTGCGTCATGGCTGCGCGCGATGTTTTCGCGGCTGCGCGACTTCAGCATGCGCATGGAGAAATTGGAACTACATCTTGAAGGCCACGTTTGGATGCTGCTGGTCTTCGTCGTCGGTTTATGGGCCTGCATGCACGGCGGAAGAATCGGCTCGGAGCATTTGTTCAACGCATATTTCGACGACAAGCAATTTCCAGTAGAAGCTGCCGCAGTTATAGCCGAGCGCAATATCCGGGAACCAATCTTTTGTCCGGACCAGTGGGGAGGGTATTTGATTTACCGACTCTATCCTCAGACCAAGGTTCTAGTAGATGATCGCCATGACTTGTACGGCAGTCATTTCTTCGAGGATTACGAGAAAATAATGTTCGTCCAGACCGGCTGGAATAAGCTGTTGGACGAGAAGAACGTAAACTGGCTGCTACTGCAAAAGAACTCAACCTTGGGGACGATTCTTGGGCAGACTCCGGGGTGGAAACTCATTCATGGGGACGGGACGGCGGTGTTGTTTCAGCGGAGCCCGTAGCGGGAACTTCGTATGGCGCACCGCGCCGCACAATCATCGGGTGTCGATGTCGAAGCCTAGGATCGCATTAACTTCTACCGGCTGTTCGCCGCGAAATACGGGGCGGAATTTCCAGTTGGTTAGTGCGGCTAAAACTTTGGAAGTCATCGCACTGCCGCCGCCGTCCAGAACCTGCATGTTTCGCAGCGTTCCCGTGCGATCGAGGATGCAGGCAATCACCAACCGCGAGGGTTTCAAGTTTGCGGGCAAATCGGAGCGCATGGGTTGCGGTGCGACCAAATCCTCGGCGTAGGGATGCGCCGCAGACGACGGATCCGCATACTGCATGACCGCCGTGCCCAGCACAGTGTCGATGTAGATGGTGTAGTTCTTGTCTCCCTTAAGCATGCCGTAGTAATTGAACGCGCCTCCCGAGCGGGCGCTGCCGACTACGGTGATGCCGGGGCCTTGCTGATCTTTGCCGACCGAGGAGCGCGCGATGATATTGGGCCCGGCTCCATCAGCCCCGAAGCTGGGGAGGGTAACGATATTGCTTCCGCCGTTGACGGAGACTCCTGGCATCGGCGGTTTCCCTGTGGTCCCATTGCCCGCGCCGCCGGGGCCGGGATAGGGAGAGATTCCGCCACGCGCCGTAGTTTCAGATCCGCGACCGGTGCCGTCTTTCGCAGCGTCGGCTTTCGCCGCGCCCGAGCCTTCTCCGGATAAGCCGCTGCCCGGACCGGCGCCACGGCCGATTCCCGATCCGCCGCCTGATCCACCTAATCCAGGTTTGTCTCCGCCGGATGGTGACATAGCGAGCGAGCCCGCGCCGGCGTTGCCTGGCATGCCGATCTTCGAGCCGGGCTGGCTTGACACCACAATTCCCGTCCCTTTGCTGCTGCCGCCGTTATTGCTCGGTGGCGCGGCCACCGAGCCGGCATCTCCGGGACCACCCAAGCCCGCACCGCGATTCCCGCGTCCCAGACCGGAAAGCGAGCCTCCACCCGAAACGGTTGGAGGTGGCGGAACCACGGCCGTTCCGCCTCCCAAACTCGTCATCGTTGAGCGCGCCAGAGAACCGCCGCCTACCTGCACGGGAGGAGGCACGACATTGGCAGTGCCCAAGCCGGGCACGGCGCGACTGCCCGTTGCGGCTCCATTCATCTGAACCGGAGGCGGCACTACAGCCCCATTGCCCATGCCACCGAACGCGCGATGGGAAGCCGAAGCATCCGCCATCGAGGCTGGCGGCGGTACCACCTGATTTCGCAGTTCACCCGCACCGAATCCGGGTCCTCTGGGATTTATGTCGTGCGTAATTTGTGACGGAGGCGGTGCGATTACAGCCGGTGCGGGAAGCGTGAGCTTTGGATTGAGATTCGTGACCTGCTCGGGAGCGGACACCGGCGGCGGAATCACGGCCACGGCTTGCGAGCCGGGTACGCGGATCGGGGTAATGTCACTCCGCGGTGCGCTGGGGCTGGGAGGAACGATGGCCGCATTCAAGGGTGGCGCAGAACGCATTTTGTCGCGTTGTGCCTCAGGCGTCGGTGGGACGATGTTGGCGTTCAGTGTCAACGCGCGCTGTGCCTTGTTATCGTTGCGAACTTCTGGAGTGGGCGCAACCACGGCTTGGTCGAGAGTTGGAGCGCGCTGCGATGATTTCAGTCCCTCTGCGGGAGCTGGTCCTGGGACCGGCTTGAACGCCAACAAATTGGCGACTGCCGAATCGGACTGTGGCAGCTTGAGCTTGGGAGCGTCCACGACTTTCTCGCGAAGGGACTCGCCGCGAGCAACACGGATGGTCTGAGTGCGGTGATGAGCTTCATGACCGCCAGCGCGGCCAGAACGACCGGCTTGTGCTCCTCCGGCATCTTCGGTGCGTGGCAGTTCCTCGCCCGAAAAATAGATGACGTCGTACTTCGGCATAGACGGCGGTTCATAAGGCCGCAGCTTGTCGATTGCTTGCGACAGCATGATCGCGATGACGAACAACGCCGCTTCCACGATCCAGGAGGCGAACATCCCACGATAGGGAACAAGTCCGGTTCTGGCTTCTCCAGCCAAAGGTTCGGGAGAGCGTTTCAGGGCGGGGCGAATGGCGGTGAAAAATTCCTGCCACGGCGAAGACCACTCGACCAGGAGTTTGAGTTCGTCGCTCACTCTGTGCTCGCCTCTTGCTTCGCGGGCAGCACGATCTTATTCAGCGCGATCTCGATTTCATCTCCGATCGTGGTTCCGCTGGATTTAAGCGTGTCTCCCGGCAACTCGAGCACCGAAGAGGTGCGCATGCTTACTCGCGCCACTCGCCACGGCTTCAGGTTCTGCTCGATGTGGACAACAACTTTGTTCGGGTCCAGGTAGAGGACATCGATTGGAAACCTCATGGCGATCGTGTGTACGCCGCGAGACGGAATAATCCAGAGACCGTCGCCAGCAGGGAAGCCGGCGGGATCCTTGCCCATGAGCCCGAGCAGGCGCGACCAGTGTGTTCCTGCCACGCACAAGTGGGTGGCCAGATACGCATTACGCGTCCGGTTGAACGCATATCCTGTGGCGGCCTGTAACGACATCACAACTCCTGAATCATGACTGCTGGATTCGGTTCGTGCTCTCAGACTCGTCTTTCCAGATCAGTTCGGCCTTATCAGTGTCCAGTCACGGGTGCCAGCGTCCGGATCAACTCAATAATCGCGGGGCCGAGAGTGACAAAGATAATCGAGGGGAGGACAAATAAAACCAGGGGAATTACCATTTTAATGGTTGTCTTGGCAGCCTGTTCTTCCGCCCGTTGCCGGCGCTCGGTGCGCAGCGAATCCGAGTGCACTCGCAAAGCCTGGGCAATACTGGTACCGAAGCGGTCAGTCTGTATTAAGGTTCCCACAAGCGAACGGAGATCGTCAACGCCGGTGCGCTCTACCAGATTGCGCAGAGCCTCAGCTCGAGGCTTGCCGGCTCGCATTTCCAGATTTACCAAATGGAACTCATCGCTAAGTTCAGGATGGGCGTGATGCAGGTCGGTGCCAACACGCATCAGTGCCTGATCAAGGGCCAATCCGGCTTCGACGCAGATGACGGTGAGATCCAGGGCATCCGGCAGCCCCAACTTGATGCGCTGCTGCCGCCCCTTGATCATCCGCTTGAGCATAAATCGGGGTAAAAAGAATCCGAATGCACCCACGCTGACCATCAGGATCGGGGAGTTGAATCCACTCGTCGCGATTACCAACGCCAACGCGAAGATCGCCATCGCCAGCCGGCTACCGACATATACCGTCAAATGGCGGGTTTCGCGATAACCAGCCTGGATCAGCCAACGGCGGGTTCGCGAGACGTCGCTCGGTGACAACGGTATAGCTTTACTGAAGGGATCGAGAGCTTGTTCCAGTCGTTCCTTGAGCGCGGGCTTTTCGGCAGCCTTGATCCGTTGCCCGCCCAACGCGCGCAAGCGGGAACCGAGGAGAGAAGAGGGCGCATAGGCCGCTGCTCCAAATGAAAACACCACCAGGGCGATGGTCAAGAACACCACGATTGTGAGCGCAAGTGCCATGCGTTAATTCAAACCTGAATCTGAATGATTTTCCGGATTACGAAATAGCCCAGCGTCTGCAAAACAATTCCAGCGACCACCAGGGCATGCCCGATGGGATCCGCGAACAGGGGGTGGATAAAGGCAGGGCTCGTCAGCAGCATCGTGACTACGATGACAGGAGGCAATCCCATCAAAAGCATCATGGTCAAACGTCCCTGCGCCGTGTAAACCCTCACCTGACGCATGATTTTGAATCGTTCCCGGATCACATAGGAAAGGTTATCGAGGATTTCGGCCAGATTGCCACCGGTTTCTCGTTGCAGCATTACCGCCGTAACGAAGAACTTCACGTCGACCAGCGGCATGCGTTCCGCCAGGTTCATCAAAGCGTCGCGGACCGGCAGTCCGAACTTCTGCTCCTCAAAAAGTTTGCGGAACTCGGAGGCGACAGGTTCAGTAAGTTCGTTGGCGATTAACTCCAAAGCCGTGGTGAAAGCATGGCCGGCACGCACCGCTCGGGCCAAGGTGTCGATGGCTTCGGGAAACAACTCCTCGAATTTCTGAAAACGCTTGGTGCGGCGATAGGAGGCGTAAGAGTAGGGGAGAAATCCGCCAAGCACTAAACCAACGGCGGCAATCAACAAAGCCTGGTTCGGCGGCAGAGATCCAGCTGCGAGAAAGCCCGCTACCGCCAATGCCACGGCGCTGACCATGCAAAGCATGAGGATGTTGGCCGCTCGTATTTTCAGGTTCGCCTGTTCGAGGAATGGCTGCAGGTTCGAAATCCGGGAGGAGCGGCGAAGCAGGTTGTCGAGCGCCGGAATCTTGCTCAACATTTCGTCGCGCAGCAAGGCGAGCTCCTCGCTGGGAGCGCGAGACGCAGCCTCTTGCACCGTTGCCAAACGTTCGCGCAGAAGGCGAGCTTGAGCACTGCGCTGGTCCAGTAGGGAAGCTACAGCGAAGACGCCCAAGGCGACCACCACGAAAACCAATATGGCGATAAGTCCTAGCATGATTTTCCGCTCGCCTTCGTGAAAACTCCTTTAGACCTCTACCTGCGACTCAAATAACGCCGGACGCAAGCGGCAACCCCCGGTAGCCAGGCGATCGGCAAATCGGGGCCGGATTCCGGTGGCGCGGAAAAGACCTTTCACTTTGCCACCTTCATCGATCCCGGTTCGCTCGAACACAAAAATATCTTGCAGGGCAATGAGTTCGCCATCCATACCAGTGACTTCAGAAATCGAAATCACTTTGCGGGTGCCATCGGAGAGGCGCGCGATCTGCACGATAGCGTGAATGGCGGAGGCAATCTGCTGCCGCATGGCCCGCTCGGGAAGATTCAGATTGGCCATCGATACCATGCTTTCCAGTCGAGCCAACGCGTCGCGATGTGCGTTGGCGTGTACCGTTGTCAGCGAACCCTCGTGGCCGGTGTTCATGGCCTGTAGCATGTCGAACGCTTCTTCGCCGCGCACCTCGCCGACTACAATGCGGTCCGGGCGCATACGCAGACTGTTGATTACTAATTGCCGCTGCCGGACAGCGCCCTTGCCTTCGATGTTTGGTGGGCGGGTTTCGAGGCGGACTACGTGCTCCTGCTTCATTTGCAATTCGGCCGCGTCCTCGATGGTGACCACGCGCTCGGAATTTGGAATGTAGCCGGAGAGCACGTTGAGCAACGTAGTCTTGCCGGCGCCGGTTCCACCCGAGATCAGCAGGTTGAGCCGTCCCTTGACCATGGCGGAAAGCAGTTCCAGCATGGGCTCGGTCAGAGTTTTGTTTTCGATCATGTTTCGCGCCGTGACTGGGTCGCGGCCGAAACGCCGAATGGAAAGGCACGGCCCGTCGATCGCCAGCGGGGGAATGATGGCGTTCACACGGGATCCGTCGGGAAGGCGTGCGTCGACCATTGGCGAAGACTCGTCGACGCGTCGACCGACTCGAGACACAATCCGGTCGATGATCTGCATGAGGTGAGCGTCGTCCTTGAAGCTCAAGCCGGTGGGTTCAAGCTTGCCCGCGCGCTCGACGTAAACTCGATCAAAGCGGTTCACCAGAATGTCGGAGACGGTTGGATCCTTCAGCAATGGCTCCAGCGGGCCGAGGCCGAAGATTTCGTCGAGAATCTCGCGTGAAAGCCGTTCCCGCTCTGCGAAGCTCAGAGGGACGGCTTCGCTGTTCACGGTAATGCGGATCAACTGGAGGACTTCGTCCCGCGCGGCATCGCTCGGGGTTCTGCCCAGTTTTTCCAGGTCAAGACGATCAAGAATCTTGCGGTGAAGGTCCGCCTTGACCTGCTGGTATTCGGTTCTTTCGAAGGTCTGCAAATTCGCCATGAAGTCTGCCTGATGGTCTAAATGCCCGAGGCGCGAAGCCTGACGGCTCAAGCCTACACCGCGTTAAATCCTAAACCGTCTTAAATAAGGACCAAGCTTTACGCTTTACTTCTAAATCATTTTCCGTCAAACGGGCCGCCAGCCCGGCGAAGGCGCGCGCAATTTCAGTGTGGTTTTGCGCTACTACCGGCACTCCACGATCGATCGCCGTAGACACCGCGAAATATTGATTAGGAATCTTCCACAGCAACTTTGCGCCCGCCGCCGCTTCGGCATCGGCCTCGCTAAAACCAGCTATTTTGCGGAAACGATTCAACACCAGGCCCACCTTCTCGCGTCCGCCGCTTTCTCCGAGATACTGTTGGACCCGGGCCGCGCTCCACAAGGAAGCAACGTCGGCGCTGCCCACCATCAACACGCTTTGGGACAAGTTGCAGACCAGTCGCGTCGTCGGGTCTATCCTCGTGGAAGCGTCAACTACGACGTAGCGGAACTGACCCATTAACATATCGAACAATCTGGCAAACTCCGCGGTGGAGGGCTCCGCCGCAACCGGAACGTTTGGGCCAGCAAGTAGTTGCAGGCCGCTGCTGTGGCGGGTCATGAAGCTTTCCAACAGAGAACTGTCAAGGCGATGGAGGTTGCGGATCGCGTCCGTCACGTTGAACAGAGGCTTCAGATTCATGTGCAGAGAGGTATGCCCCAGGGGCGCCAGGTCCACGAGAGCGGTGTTGCCGTGGGCAGACTGTAGGGCCAAAGCCAGATTCACAGCGATGGTCGTGGCGCCGCTGCCTCCTTTGGCGTTGACCACCAGAAACACTTTGCCACTAGTTCCTTCCCGATTCACTTTTCTTTGGGCTGCCGTGAGGCGGACAAACGCTTCCAGAAGATCGGTGGTCGTCGTCGGTCGTTCAATGAACTCACGAGCTCCGGCGCGCATCGCACCGACAATCACTTGAGGCTGCGAGATGCTGCCGATCGCGAATAGAGCCATTGCCGGCAGTTCCTGGTGGAGCAATTCAATAGCCCGCAACGCCAGGATCGCGTTATCAGCGGGGATGTCGACCAGAACGACATCAGCCTTTGTGGTTTGGATCCGGCGGATCAAAGGGTCGTTTGCGGCGACTGGAAAACTGGCATGGGTATACACGGCTCGCGCCACACTAGTGCCGTCCACAAGCACCTGTAACACGGCGCGCTGCTCGTTATCCGCTGCAACGATAATTACCGAAAGTTCGGGCATGACGCTGCCACTTCTCCCGCCCAGTGTCCCTTACACAGTTTTGCGGACGCAAAGGTTCGCCATGGTGATCGAGCGCAGCGCTTCATTTGCTGCCTGCCGATGGCTTCTTTCCATCAAACTTATCTTTGTCGAGGAACGGCTGCGGATTCTTGGGACCTTCAGGTGCCTGGGTGCTGGGTGAGATGCGATGCACCGTGCACAGCACCATCAATTCCGAATTGCTCTTTTGCAGATTCTTGCTTTTAAACAAATTGCCGAGAATCGGAATGTCTCCGAGTCCAGGAAATTTGTTAGCAATCTGAGTCACCCGGTTGTCCATGAGGCCGGCGATCACGAAGCTCTGCCCGTCCTGCAACTCAAATTCCGTGTCCGCGCGACGCGTGCTCAGTGCGGGGATGTTAAATCCGGAGATGGTTAACCCATCGGCGAAATCCAATTCACTCACCTCCGGCACCACGCGTAGATGGATGTTTCCATTGGGCATGATCACGGGCGTGAACCTCAACCTGACGCCAAATTCCTTAAACGAGATGCTAACTGCAGTGAAACCCTGTCCCGGTTGAACGATGGGAAAAGGGAACTCTCCACCAGCCAGAAAGCTGGCCTCCTTGCCATTCACCGCGATCAAGTTCGGTTCCGCAAGAATCTGCAAAAGGTTTTTCTGCTGCAATGCCTGGACCACAACTCCAAAGTTAATGTCGCTGCGGAATAGAAAAAGGTTCAACGGGTTGGTGAGGTTGATGGTAGGAGGCGTGGGCGCGGTGGAGGTCGTGGTTGCACTTCCGTTGGTTTGGGTGGTCGTAGAAGTCGTGGAGATCGTCGATCCTCCATATTGGCCCGTGGTCAAGGTCCCAGTCGTATGGCCCGAGCCAGGAAGGAAATAATTAACTCCCAACTGCAGCGCGGCGGTGCGGTCTACTTCCGCGAACTTGACCTCCAAGAGAACTTCCTGCGCACCCACCGGACCAAAAGTGAGCACATTCACGACATTCTTGGAGTAGGCCGCGGCAATCATTTCAGCACGCTTGGCGATATCCTCAGTAGTCACGTGACCCGAAAGCACGATTGCCGAACGGGAAGGGGTAACCGTAATCTGTTCGTCGGGAAAAACTCGTCTTTCTTCTTCGGCCGCTGCACTGACATCCACATCCACGCGCAGATCAAAGCTGCGGGAACGTTCGAGTTCATCCCAGATCAGCAGGGACACTTCGCCGGCGGAACGTCCGTGTACCAGAATTTGAGTGGGCGTGACCACGATGGCATCGGCTACGCCCGGATCGGTTACGGAAACTCTCTTCAGGCGCTCCGTAGTATTGATGAGAAGCGACTTGCCCACCATCACGCGCAACGGAGCGGCACCATGCGATTCAGCTTCGGATTGATTCTGCGCCGTCGCCGTGGGGCCTTGGGGCGCGGTTTGGGCTGGCGCCTGGTCTGGAGCCGGGGCTGGCGCTGCTGGTTGCGGTTGCGCTGCTTGCGGCGCCTGAGCATCCTGAGATTTCGGCACTGCGATGGCGGTCAGCAGCAACAGAATGCCAAACGTCATTCCCACCAGTTTGCCAGCTTGCATTTCGCGTTTCTCCCACCTGCGGGAGCGGATCGACATGTTGTGTAACCTCGCCACCGGGACTTGTGCTTAGAACTTTTCCTCTTCCTTCTTATCTCCTTTGTAAACCTCGACCGTGTAAGCGGTCGGGATTGAGGGAGGGGCCTGGACTGGGGTGTGCCTGGAAATGCTGTGCGGCTTTGCTGCCGGAGTTACCTCGGAGGCAGTGTTGTAGAGAGAGTTGGACTTCACGGCGGGCACGCCTTCTTGCTTAGTATCAAGCGGGTTGCGCAATGCCAGTTGAATATGGCCTTGAGAACTGGCCAGTGTAAGTCTTTCGGCGTCGTCCGGAGATACGAGAAGAGTCACAACGGGGGCGCTCTGCGGTTCGCCGGCAGAGTTCCGTTCAAGCCTCTGGCCTGTGGCAATAACGGCGACGTTCTCCAGGACGGTTCCGGTCTGCTGCTCGTTGGATCCCTGGGGATTTCCCGTCAACAAAACATCAACCCGCGTGCCTGGCAACACAAAGCCGGAAACGGAAGTGGTATCGTTCACCCGCACCGAAACTGCGCGCATGCCAGGGGGAATTAGCGACGGAAGACCGTATCCTGCGTTTTCTCCTGCCAGCTTATTCTGAAGAATGAATTCGCCCTTGGCGATCGGAAGCACGACGCCCCGGCCTACTACTTTGGTCTTCTGGCGGAAGCGACCGTCCGGCAGGTCGGCACTAGGAAAGTGCACGACCCGGATGTCCTTGTCGTCGATCTTTGTTCCTACTTGCAGATCGTCCGCTGCGATGACTACATCTTCGCCTAGAGGGGTTTTAGAGCCTGCCCTGGACTGCAGGTTGCGATAGACCACAAGGCTCACGAACGCACCCAGTGCCAAGGCGATAAACCCGATTAACAAGAGCCGGTTGCGATTCATCTACTATTCCTCACCAATCGAAATCTCGCGCCGACTGCTGCTGGCCTTGCCGGCAGCCAAAGCACAACCGGACAGCCGAGCTGTCTGCAATTCCATGCGCACTTAAACTTCCGGTGCGCCGGATCACTTGCTTTTTTTGAATCAAAGGTTTAGGAGCGGGAAAAGAGTTGCCCTCAATCCCCCCGACCATCATACCCTGAGGTCTCTTGCTAGAGCGACATTTTGTTGCATACCGGCCCTCCCCGGTAGTGACCATAGTTTCACAGGAAAAGGCTAGGGTACGATACGTTCTCAATGACTCCGACCCCCAAAAGTACGTGTTTTATATGCCAATCAGCGTGAACTCGGCAATTTTCTTCGGCGTTTTTAGGGCTTTGTCGTTAGCTTCAGGGGAGAATCGAGATGAAAACCCCCTCATTGAGTTTTCTTGACAAAAACAACCGCCTGATTGTCGGCATACATTTCTTGCCAATCAGGCAAGGTTCTGAGACCTGTTACGACAGGAGCATCGGGCGGGAGAACGACGGTTCGGATTCCCCAAGTCGAAAGCAGTGTCCGCCAAGCGTCACCCTTCAGGTAATAGGCGGCAGCTAGATTGTCCATGAAAGCATCGCCATAAACGTCAGCCCGGCCATCGATGTAGACACGATACTCGGGATAGAGTTTCCAAATGAAATATCCACCCCAGTTGTAGTGAGCCAAGATCGGTGCTGGCGGCTGATGGGTGGCAATGAAGGAAACGGCGGCAGCGGGAAATTCCTTGGCCTCGGCCTCCGGCTGGCGGTGAATCACAAAGCGCACTCGAGCGACGGAGAAAACAATAAGAGTTACCAGCAAAATCGTATTGAAAAGTGTCTTACGCGCAGTCATAGCGGAATGCTTCGAGTGGAAGCGTTCTGCAACTCCGCTCTCCTGCAGCCAAGCCATCAGCAATGCACTCAGGATGGGAACCGCGATAAGCGTGTAAATGGGTATGTGCCTCACCGAACGCAAGGCTGCGAATGTCATCACTGATAACAGCAGAACCTCACGGGGCCGCAGGCGTCTGGGCGAAATCGCTGGTAAGACTACGGACGCCAGGACCATGGCGAGCGCGGGTAGGTATAGGTGTTGGTGAAAATTGGGCGAACGCCACTCGCCGATGTAGCTCTGCATGGCTCGCGAACGAAGTGTTTCCAGCGGATAGGAATACATCGCCACACCATACGGATTCAGCGGGACAACGGCCGCACAAGCCACGATGGCCAATGCCAGGACCCGAAAGCGTGTGCTGGCGCGACGGCCATCTTCGGAATCTAGGATTGCGAAACCAAAGGCGACATCCAGGGCATCACCCACCAGAAACAGCGCCATCAGCGCGAGCCCGAGCGCGTATCCGGCGTGAAGATTCACCCAGAGCAGCATGAGCGGAGGGGTCCACCACAGCAGCCTGGGATGCTGGTAAGAACGCTCCAAGATCAGCAGAAGCAAACTGGCCAGTAGCAAAGTCAGCATCTGTGGGCGAACGCCCCAGCTAGGCGCCGATGCGAAAGCGCCGAGTAAAGTGATCACCCCAGCAACGTAAGGACGGCCTGGACAACGCAAGAAAACCACAAGAAATGCAGCTGCGATCACCACGCCGAAGCCAACAATTAATCCGCCCCAGCCCGCGAGCCGATACAAGCCAAAGATGAGAATCTGAGATAACCATTCGTGATCAACCCACGGTTGTCCAAACCGCGTGTAGGAGTAGGGATCGGCGTGAAAGACTTTGTGATTTTGGACGATTAACTGCCCGGTGCGCAGATGCCAAAACAGGTCGGGATCGGTGGCGGCGCGCGCCGCCATGGTAAAAAGGCCCAGCGCCAGGATGATCACGAACAGGCGGCGCGTTTGAAGGAGTTGATTCACCAGTGCGAGGATAATACCGCGCGTTCCGCCCTACGGTATAGAATCGCCTCGCCTTTTGCGAGCGGTCGCGAATTCGCGATCGCGGTTCGCAATCCGCTGACAGCATGAAACCTTCCACGCTAAAGCTCGCGATAGTCCTGTGTCTAATGGCTATGGTTTTTGTCCATGCCATGATCCTTTGGAACGTTAGAGAGAAAGTTTGGAAGGGGTACTCAGATTTTGCGATCTATTACTGCGGCGGGAGCATGGTGCGGCAAGGTCTCGGACACCAACTGTACGACACCGCCACGCAATTTCGGGTTCAGCGTGAGTTCGCTCCGGAAGTCAGTATTCGGCAGGGACCGTTACCTTACAACCATCCACCGT
>Ga0181526_10002250_pt1 | contig 17014 bp, 11 predicted proteins | sample PEATcosm2014_Bin_35_FD_119750 | JGI IMG/M metagenome (GOLD analysis project Ga0181526, IMG submission 119750) | Peatland microbial communities from MTU Mesocosm Facility, Houghton, MI, USA - PEATcosm2014_Bin06_30_metaG | ecosystem: Environmental > Terrestrial > Soil > Wetlands > Peat | place...
ATGCACGCCATCATGGACGCCGAACGCGACGCCACTTTGGCCTATCTGGATCGCGTCACCCGTCAGATGGGCGGCCGGCGAGGGAGAGCCGCCGAGGCGACCGAGACCGGCGGGCTCATCTATGCCCACACCCGCCATGCCACCTCGCGGGCCGGGGATCCCTGCCCGCACGATCACGTCCTTCTGGCGAACCTGGTCGAGATGGGCGATGAGCGGGGTGGCTGGAAAGCAGCCGACACGACGCTGTGGCGGGAGCACCTGCATGCCGCCACCATGATCGGGCGGGTGGCGTCGGCTCGAGCAGCCGTCAAGCTCGGCTACGGGATCGAAGCGGACCCGGGGCCGTCGGGGCGGCTCGGACACTGGCGGATCGCCGGCATCCCCGACGAGGCCCTTGAGCTGCACTCCAAGCGGGCTGCAGAGATCGAGGCCGAGTGCCAGCGCCGGAGCGAAACGTCCTATCGCGCAAGAGGCGTGGCCGCCCGCACCACTCGGTCGGCCAAAGAGCACCAGGCAGAGGGAGAGCTGGTGGCCCGCTGGAGGGCGGAGCTCGAGGCGGCCGGCTGGCCGGTCGAGCGGCTGACTGCCTCCGTCGAGGCCGCCCGAGGCGACGCTCGGCCGATGAGGCTGAAGGACGCTCGTCGGCTCTTGTCCGAACTCTTGAGAGACGATGGCGACCTCGCCCGCCGCAAGGTGTTCTCCCGCCGCCACGTCATCGTCGCCCTCGCACCGCATCTGTATGGCCAGGACCCGGCGCTCCTCGATCCACTCGTCGCCCGGGCCCTCGCCGACCCCGAGGTGGTCCCTCTCGTCGGCGTCAAAGGCGCGAGGGAGAAGGTCCACTCCCTCGCCTCGGTGCTCGCCCGCGAGACCGCCATCGCCGAGAGCCTCCGGCGACAGCTCACCCGCAGCGATGCCCCCGCCGTCAACGAAGCGGCTGTGGAGGCGGCGATCGCTGCCGCCGAGGCCAGCCTCGGCGCCCAGCTGTCGGAGGAGCAGCGGTCCGCAGTGCTCGCCATCTGCACCTCCGGGCGGGGGGCGGAGCTCGTCGAGGGGGTCGCCGGCGCCGGCAAGACGACGATGCTGAAGGTGGTGGCCGCCGCCTTTGCCGAGGCTGGCTGCGACGTGATCGGCACCGCCACCTCCGGCCAGGCGGCCCGCAACCTCTCGAACAAAGCAGACATCGGCGAGTCGCGGACACTGGCGAGCCTGATCTGGCGGCTCGACCACCACCAGCTCGCCCTCACCGAACACGCCGTCGTCATCCTCGACGAGGTCGGAATGACGGACGACGTCGACCTCGTCCGCCTCGCCGCCCACGTCGAGGCGGCCGGGGCCAAGCTGATCCTCCTCGGCGATCACCGCCAGCTCGGCCCGGTCGGCCCCGGCGGTGCGCTTGGCGCTCTTGTGTCCCGCCACCCGAGCGCCGTCCATCACCTCATGGAGAACCGCCGCCAGCAGGACCCCAAGGAACGGCAGGCCCTGGCGGCTCTGCGCGACGGCGAGGTTGCCGAGGCGATCTCGTTCTATGTCGGACACGACCGCATCCACGCCACGGCCGACAGGGCCGACGCCTTGCAGGCCGTCGTGGACGCTTGGGCTGCTGATGTCGCAGACGGGCATCGAACCGGCCTGTACGCCTGGCGGCGGGCGAGCGTCGCCGAGCTCAACTCATTGGCGAGGAGCTGGATGGGATCGACCGGCCGCCTCTCGGGCCCCGAGCTCGTCTGCCCCGGCGGCAACGCCTACCGAGCCGGCGACGAAATCGTCACGCTCGCCCCCGGTCCGGGCGGCACCCTCGTCACCTCCGAGCGGGCCGTGGTCGAAGCCGTTCACCCTGTCGAGGGGACACTCGATATCCGCACTACTGAGGGGCGCAAGGTGCGCCTCAGCGGAGAGGAGGCGAATGCCGACCGGCTCGGGTACGGCTATGCCACGACTGTTCACCGCAGCCAGGGTGCCACGGTGGCCCGAGCCCACCTGTTTGCCGACGGCGGAGGACGCGAGCTGGCCTATGTGGCCATGAGCCGAGCTCGCGAGTCGACCCATGCCTGGGTGGTCGCCGACGACCTCGGCCAAGCCGCCGAGGACCTGCGGCGGGACTGGTCGAGCGAGCGCACACCCACCTGGGCCATCGACACCGGCCTGCCCGCCTCCGATCTGCTGACGAAGGAGGTCGTCGCCGACCTGGCAGAAGAGGAGAAGATGCGCATCGCGGCTGTCGCCCACGCCGAGACCAAGTTCGCCGCCCGCGCTCTGGCCGCAATCGGGCGACCAGCGATCGCCCCGTCCTTGGCCGAGGCTCGCGACGCCCTTGATGGGACGCGGCGGGCAAGGACCGATCTCGCTGCGGGATGCGGCGTCTATCGGCACACCGACGCCGGGCGAGCCGTAGCTGAACTCACTTCCGCCCACGTCGCGAGGACCATCGCACAGCAGACGGCCGAGGACAGCCAAAGTTGGCGGAACCGCCGCAGCGCAGCAAAACACCTCGAGGGCTGCAGCCAACGCGAAGCTCAAGCCCTAAAAAGCTGGGGAACCCACGTGGCGCCGGAGATCGCCCGCCTCGACAACCTGATCGTTGCGCAGAAGGCCACGCTCGAGCAGCTCATCGCACGCCACGAGCGTCAGGAAACGACAGCCCGGCAGCTCCTCGAAGAGGCCGGGAGTCTTCAGCGAAGCGCCTCGCGGCTCGCTGGCCGCCTCGAGGAGCACCGGAACGACCTCTACGGCATTCTTCGACCGCCGGTCGACCAACGGACCCTTGCCCGTCTCCGCCAACCGCCGGTGACGGCGTCGACACCTGGGCCGCAACGGCAGGACACGCCCTCGCTGGGTCCGCAGCTGTAGCCGCCTCCGTACGTGAGCCCTAGCTGAGCGGGCAATGAACGCCGTCTTGCCTACTGGCTGACAGTCGGACTAGCAGGCCGCCTTTCGAGCGCTCGGGCCGCACCAGGGGTTCGGGATAGGAACCGATGGCTTCCCTCCCGTCGAGACGATCAGCTCGTCGCCCGAAGCCGTCGTGAGCGTGATCTGCGACCCGACGGCGAGACCGACGGTGTCGCTGGCGATCACGCCAACTAGCGAGCGGTAGCTTCTGCCGGCGTCGGCTCCGATCCCGACGCCTCGGGTCGTGAAGGTGATGCTCTGACACTGCGGAGTTCCGCTGGCAAATTCCAGGCATGTCGGTCCGCCATAGTTCAGGCGATTGGTACCGAGCGTCACCTTGAGAATCCCGCTTGCCGAACGCCACGTGCCTACAAAGGGGGCCATGTTCGGGTGCCGCTCCAGCGGCGTGAGACCGCCAGGCGGTTCGACGAGAGGGAAGGGCTTGCCCAGCCGGTTGAGGTCGTACCAAGTGTTGTCGAGCCCAACACCGAGGATGGTGAAGTTCGACGCCAGCACGTACAGCGTCAGCACGTGATACGTCGGAACCGACCCCGTGCCGTGCCCCGAGCAGCCGCCGCAGAGAAAGGATCCCCGCATCTCGATGACGTAGACGGGATTAGTCGCCGAGCCTCCGCTGTCCGATATCTGCTGGGCCTTGTTGACCGGAAGCGGGCCAAGAGCCCAGCGGGTGCCTGTGGCACGGTTCCCGCGTCCGAGCACCGACTGCTCACTGATGACCCAGAGCTTGGTATCAACGGCCGAGACCTTCCTCTGCGCTACCGAAGTCGTCGTCGCTGCCGGGGTCTTCGCACCAATGGAGTGCCCGGAGACGGCAATCGCCACGGCTGTGGCCGCCACGAGAACGGCCGCCGCGGAGAGGGCGACAACTCTGCTCGCCTTCCGGCGGCTTCGTCTTCGGGCAACAGCCTCGACGGGGTCGGTGGCGCGAGGGACGACGCCATCGCCAGCCTCGAGGAGGAGCTGCCGGATCTGCTCGGCTTCGGTCATGGTTCAACTCCCTGCTGCCCGATTCGGGGCGTAACCTCGTGTTCGGAGGCGAGCCCCGACCGCCTCAGCGCCTCGATCCCGCGGGCCGCGCGGCTCTTCACCGTTCCGACGGAGCAGCCGAGAACGTCGGCGGTCTCTGCCTCCGACAGCTCGTCGAGGTAGCGGAGCGTCAGGACGACGCGTTGGCGGAGCGGTAGCCCCGCAAGAGCTCGGCGAAGGGCGTCCCGGTCGTCGACGACGACCTCTCCATCACCGAGTCCGGCGCGCTCGGGAACGTGCGCGGTCGGGACCTCGCCGTTCCAACGCCGGCGAGCCTGCCGCCACCCTGCACGTGCCATCACCCTTCGCGTGTATGCCTCTCGCCGTTCGGGATCGACGCGATCGAATGCCCGGTTGAGCTTCACGAGCGAGAGCTGCACGAGATCCTCTGCGCCGGCCGGGTCGCCGAGGAGGGAGGCGCCATAACGAACGAGGGCGGCATAACGCAATCGAACGAACGCCGAGAACTCGTCGTCATCGAGCGGCATGATCACCGGCTCGCCCGCCTCCTCCACTCGTTCCTCCTATACATAAGAGCACTTGACCGGCGCGAACGTTCCATTTCTCGCCGGCCGGCGCAAAGCTGGAGAAGGATCGCCAAAGGCACCGGGGAGGAGGCCCGCGTGAGGGTGACACCGACATCCTCACCTTCTCTCGTCGGAAGGAGCTGGTCGGAGGTCTCCCTGAGTTGCGGGCGGCTGGCACGCCTGGCGTTGCCGGGCGTGCCTTATTGGCGAAGTTCGCCTTATGCCAGGTTGCGTGTCCGGTTGCTGTAGCGCGGAGCCCACGAAGCGCGTGTCTCTAGGTAGGAAGGTATCGAGTAGCTGTCGGGGAGGCCCACAGCCAGATGGACGACTTCGACGAATTCTTCGCTGAGCAGCACAAGTCGCTGCTCGGTCAAGCGTTCGTCCTCACAGGGGACCTCGAGGAGTCACGCGATCTCGTTCAGGAGGTGTTCTTCCGGGCCTGGAGGAAGTGGGATCGAGTCGCCGCCATGGACAATCCGGCCGCCTGGGCGCGGCTCGTCCTCAGGAACCTCGCGATAGGTCGGTGGCGCCGCCTGCGCGGCCGGTCGCCGAACCGCCCCCTGGCCGAGGGCGATCGTGTGGAGTCAGCCCCAGGCATCGGTCACCTCGATATCGCCCGAGCCCTGCGGGAGTTGCCGGAACGGCAGCGGACCGTCCTCATACTGCACGACCTGGTCGGTCTCAGCGTCAACGAAACAGCGCTGGAGATCCGGGCACCAGAGGGCTCGGTCAGGGGTTGGCTCTCGAGAGGCCGGCGGTCTCTTGCTAACACCCTCGAGTTGCCAGCCGAATCGAGGACGAAGGAGACGGAGGTGAAATGAACGACTTCGACGAAAACGAGCAGCTGGGGTCGGTTGTGGCAACTCTGCTACGGCGGACCGCTGCCGTTGCCGAGGAGGCACCGTGGGAGGTGAAGGCGAGCTTCTTCAAGCAGGCACCCCGGCGTCGACACTCGGCGCAGGTGCGGCGCGTACTCGTCATTACCGCAGTGGCGGCCGTCACAGTTGCCGCCGTGGCCATACCGTTGGCCCTGCGCGGCGGATCGACCCTCTCGCCCGCAGGCCATCGGTCGCCGCCCGTCGACGTTACGGCCACGCCACCTGGCTGGTCCCCTGTCGCGTACGACAATGCCCAGATATCTGTGCCGTCGGACTGGGGACTGGCGAGGCAGCAAGAGTGCTCTACAAGTGCCGGTGAGGTGTTCACCGGTGTTCAATTCCCTGTTCAGGGATGTCCTGTCAGCGGCGGCACAGCCGACGAGGCGTCGATCGCTCCAGCCCCGATGCCACGTCCAGCGGAGGCGAAGCAAGTCGTGGTGAACGGCATCACTGCTTGGCTCCTCCTTACGAGCGCAGGAAGTCGTACCTTGTACGTCCTTGACGCCCCGAGCCTCGGGGTCGAGGTCGACGCGATCGGGCCGCTGGCCGAAAAGGTCGTGCACACCCTGACGTACTCGCCGCTGTCCTACGTCGTCGGCTCAACAGGCGCAGGCGCAGGCGCACCGAGAACCTGGCGGGCGGTCACCTTCGGCGGCATCCGCTTCAGCGTGCCGAGCACCTGGCGTGACACCACGACGGCGATTTGGGGCGCCGAGTGCGGTCCTCCGATCTACGTGAGCCCGGACCAAGTCGTGCTCAGCTCGGCGAGGCGCCTGCTCGCGGGCGTCTGTACGAACTTTGCTGGTCCGAATGCTTCGTCCGCAGAGTACGGAACGGGGGTACTCGTCGGGGCAGGCCCGAAGGCGACCGTCTGGGTGGGCAAAGCTGTCGTGGGGCCATGCCTCGAACTGAGTGGTCTCCGATCGTGCGTCGCCACCTCGAGCGAAGAGACCGACGTCTTGACACTTTCGATCCAAGTGCCCGGAAGGACCTACCCTGTCGTCTTCGAACTCAGCCTCGGCCGCTCAGGAATCCCAGCTCTCGAGATCCTCGACTCCATACAAGCCGCCTGAGCGACACTCGGCACCAACGCTCAACAGGCCGACGACCTCAAATCACGACTGAGCATTCCTTGGGCGGCGGGTATCCCGTCGGGATCGAATCGCACCATCGAGACTTACTCGTTGCTGCCTACGGTGGGCCGTCGGAGGTGATCGCCGCCGTCCCGATTCCGCCCGCCTGCCTGACCGCATCCGGCTGAGTCTGCGGCGGTGCGCGGTGCGCGGTGTAGCACAATGACTCCGTCGTGCATTATCCGTGCATTAAGCAACGGGAAAAGTCGGGCGCTGAGGGTGCCGAGCGGTAAAGTACGGCGAAGTCAGAAATCACGTCTGACCTGCTCTGATGGACAAGAATCCTGAGCAGCCCCAACGGGATTCGAACCCGTGTCTCCACCTTGAGAGGGTGGTGTCCTTGGCCTCTAGACGATGGGGCCGGGGTGCTCGCAGAGCGTTCCCGGCGGCTCCCGCCGGACGCCTGGTCCGGTGTCTGGGAGCGCTTCATCGTAGCCGCCGGCGCGCACGAGCCCGACCAGGATCTACGCACTGACCGCACGCTTCGGACTCGCGAACGGACGGCGCCGGGGACTACTCGAGTAGCGCTCTGGAACGACTGAGCAACACGCTGAGGTTGGCGCTCGCCGTGAGCCCGGCGGCGTCGTCCCACGACACCCACTGGAGCGGAGCTCCGGTGTGCTCCGCCGTGGCCGCCTCGGGACGGTCCGTACCGAGCAGATACCTGAGGTCGCCATGCTCGTGAGCGCTTTCGTCCCGCCGGGCCGGTACCGGGACGACGGCGACATGCACGAGGTCGCCCGAACCGAGCCGGCCGGGCCTCACGAATGGATAGACGTCCTCCAGCCCGGTTTCCTCCCGGGCTTCGCGCAGGGCCACCTCGAGTGGGTCGTCCTCTCCGGCATCCCCATGACCGCCGACCTGCTGGAAGCGCCCGAAGCGCTCGTGCCAGCGCAGGAGCACCCGTTGCGACCGTGCGTCGACGACGAGTGCCGAGGCCGTGACATGAAGGGGCTCTGATCGTGACCAGGGATCAGCGCCGCTGGCTACGAGGTCCAGCAATCGCCGGACGTCCAACTCCTCGCGCTCGCCCACAGGCTCATAGCGCTCCAAGGCGGCGGCGAGAGCGGACGGTGTGACCTGGGGGGGCATGCCTCCATCTTGGCTCGACGGCGGTCCGAGCCGGCCGTCTCGCATCGAGGACAGCGCCAGCGCGGCATGTTCGACCCCCATCGAGACGCGTCACCGCTCGTCGTGCTCCAGCGCGCATCGAGAAGGCAGACTCAAAGCATGGAACGTGATCGAGCTGTCGCCATCGTGGAACGGGAAGCAGGACGCCTGCTCGCGCTGGCAACTGCGCCAGGTGCCGATCTCGCCGCCCCGGTGCCGTCCTGCCCCGGCTGGGATCTCGAAGACGTCGTGATCCATCTCGGCCGCGTCTATAACTGGGCCGGGACGATCGTCGCAGATGGCCTGCTCGCGTCGCCCGGCGGAGCCATTCCGCAGCGACCTGAAACCATGAGCCCTACCGACTGGATGGCGGACCGGCTCGCTCGGCTTGTCGGCGCACTGCGGGAGACGCCGAACGACGTCTCCATCTGGAACTTCGGTCTCGAGTCACCCGCGGGGGTCGCGTTCTGGTATCGCAGGCAGGCGCACGAGACAGCCGTGCATCGCATGGACGCCGAGCTGGCTGCCGGCGTGGCCGTTGCACCGCTCGAAGCTGACATCGCCGCAGACATGGTCTCGGAGCTGCTTGCAATCTCCCATATCGCCGACGTGACCGATACGGCGGCGAGCCAGTCGGTGTCCGGCCCTGGGGGTGCCGGCGTTCCGGCGGGCAGCGTTCACCTCCATGCCAGCGACGTCGACGGTGCCGAATGGACCATCGACGTGGCGGCTCGCACCGTCTCGCGCCGGCACGCCAAAGCCGATGCCGCCGTCCGAGGGTCGGCCTGGGCTCTGGCACGGTGGTGCTGGGGCCGACCGACCGACGGCGAGATCGAGATCTTCGGAGACGAAGCTGCCGCCGAGGCATGGCGCGGCACCGTCGCCCGCTGAACGGGTCACGACGGCGCAGCCCGGAGGCTTGCCCATGGTGGCGTGCGCGCCGATCTCCAAGTCCAGCGGGTGAGGGCTCGCCGAGCACCTGCAGTAGATTGCGTTTCGCTCGCAGGAGACAGCGGCCGCGCGACCGACGGGTGAGGCTTGATAGGGGGTCCGTGCACATGGACATGCCTACTGGCGCGGTGACGCTGTTGTTCACCGACGTCGAGGGCTCGACCCGGAAGTGGGAGGAACATCCCGCCGCCATGTCGGTGGCACTCCCCCGCCACGATTTCCTCATGCGGCAGGCCATCGAGTCACGCGGCGGTTTCGTCTTCAAGACCGTGGGTGACGCATTCTGCGCCGCGTTCAGCGACCCGTCCGAAGCCGCCACGGCGGCGCTCGACTGCCAACGGGCCCTCGACGCCGAACCCTGGCCACTGCCAGCGCCGCTGCGCGTGCGCATGGGCCTGCACACAGGAGTGTGCGACGAGCGCGACGGGGACTACTTCGGGCCCACCGTCAACCGAGCTGCTCGCCTCGCCGCCACGGCGCACGGCGGACAGACCGTCGTATCAGCGTCTACCGCTGCGCTCTTGCGCCCGTCGCTGTCGGGTGACGTGTCGCTCCTGGACCTCGGTGAGCACCGGCTGAAGGATCTCGGGCAGCCCGAATGGGTCTTCCAGCTCGTGGCGACGGGATTGCAACGCGACTTCCCGCCCCTTCGCTCGGCCGGGCTCCCACGGCTTCGCCACAATCTGCCAGCTCCCCTCACTTCCTTCGTCGGGCGCTCTCGGGAGCTCGCCGAGATTCGGGCGCTCAGGCGTGAGAGCCGGCTCGTAACGCTCACCGGCTCCGGTGGCGCCGGCAAGACGCGCCTCGCCCTCCAACTGGCGAACGACGACCTCGAGGAGACGACAGCCGGCGTGTGGCTCGTCGAGCTGGCGGCCATCCGGGAAGAGGAGTTGGTCGTGGCCACGGCCGCCGCCGCCGCAGATGTGCGCGAGGAACCGGGCAGGCCGATCATCGACTCGTTCGTCGACGCCCTCCGCGCCCGGCGGGCCCTGCTCGTGCTCGACAACTGCGAGCACGTCGTGAAGGCGTGTGCCGAGCTGACCGAGACGTTGCTGAGGTCGTGTCCGGAGATCTCCATCTTGGCGACGAGCCGGGAGCCCTTGGCGATTCCTTCGGAGCGCATCTACCGAGTGCCATCGCTCTCGGTTCCCCGCGGAGGTGAAGACCTTCGCGACTCAGAAGCTGCTCAGCTGTTCTTCGATCGCGCCCGCCAGCAGGTGCCCGACCTCGAGCCCACCGGTGCTTTGGCCGACGCGGTGACGTCCATCTGCCGGCAGCTAGACGGTATCCCTCTCGCGTTGGAGCTGGCGGCGGCGAGCTTGCGCCGGCTCTCGGTGACCGACATCGCCGAGCGCTTGGACAACAGGTTCCGCTTGCTCACGGGCGGCAGCCGCACGGCCATGCCTCGCCAGCAGACGCTACGCGCCACCGTCGATTGGTCCTTCGACCTCCTCGGACCCGCCGAGATGCGGACACTGAGCAGGCTGTCGGTCTTCGTGGACGGTTGGTCACTGCAGGCTGCCGAACGAGTCTGTGCGAACGACGACGTCTCCGCCGACGAGATCGTCGAGGTGCTCGGCATCCTCGTCGACAAGAGCCTCGTGCAGGCGGAGCCATCAGGCTCCGGCATGCGGTTCCGCCTGCTCGAGACGATCCGCCACTATGCAGCCGAGAAGCTTCTCGGCTACGGCGAGGCAGAGGTCATGGCCTCCCGGTGGGCGCACGCCCAGTATTTCGTGCTCTACGCCGAGGCCGCCGCGGCGGCGGCCGAGCTCTCGCTGTACGACTCGGGGGCGGTCGATTGGCTGGATGACCTCGATCTCGAGCGACCCAACATCCGAGCCGTCACGCGTTTTTGTCTCGGACGAGAAGACGGTGCGGAGCTCGCCCTGCGATCTGTCGTCGCCATGCGGCGGTTCTGGCAGGTGAGAGGTGACGTCGCCGAGGGGCTCGAGCTGGTCCGCGACGTCCTCGACCATCCCGGTGCCCGACCTCGAAGCCGGCTACGGGCCGCCGCCCTCCTCGTCGTCGCCGATCTGAACCATGTCGGTGGGCACTTTGCCGGCGCCGTAGCTCCGCTCAAAGAGGGCATCGACATCTCCCGCGACGTCGGTGACCCTCTCCTTACCGTCGACTTGCTGGCCACGCTCTGCTTGACATCAGCGGTCGCCGGCGATCTTGCCGTGGCGAAGACCGCTGCAAACGAGGCGGTCGAGCTGGCGCGTGCCCGAGGCGACGCCACCCACCTCGGTACGGCGCTCGACTTCCGATCTGTCGCCTTGGCGATGTCCGGCGACGAGGCCGCCGCCCGCTCCAACGCCGCCGAGGCGCTCGCCCTCTTCCGCTCCAGCCGGGCGCCCTTGGGCCAGGCGCTCGCCCTCATGCACCTATCGCTCCTCGATATGGCGGCGGGGAACCTTGCGGCGGCGCGAGCTGCCCTCACCGAGGCGCTCGACTTCTCCGAGGCGCTCCGGGCCGACGGCCTCACCGGATACGTGACACTGAACCTCGGCGTCGCCGAGCTTCTCGATGCCGAGATCGACACCGCTCGCGAATCCTTCGACCGATGCCTGGCCGAAGCGCTGCGAGTCGGCAATCGCTCCAGCACGGCCCACGCCATACTTGGCTTGGCCCTCTGTCGAGCCGAGGCAGGCGAGGACCGGCTCGCCGCCCGCATGCACGGCTGTGCGCAGCTCCTCCTGCACTCACTCGACGTGCAATGGGGGATCATCGAGTCGCAGCTGAGCGCCAGCCTCGAAAGGCGGCTGCGCCTCGCCATCGGCGACGCCGTCTTCGAGTCCGAGTCGGAGCGAGGGCGAGACGAAGAACCCGTCCGCTTCCTTCAACGGAGCGAGGGATCAGGCGACAACGGGCGGAGCGACGGCGCGCTCGATGTGCCATGATCCAGGCGAAATCGCGACGGGGGTGAGCCATGTCTGATGAGGGGAAAGCCGAGCCAGAGGACCTCGACGTCCGCCTGACACGACTGGAACAACGGGTTGATCAGCTCGCTGCTTCGTCGTTGCAAAAAGTGGGCGATCCGTGCTGGTACCAGCACGTTCACCATCATGTTCACGTCGTGGCCTGCTGGGCCGGGCCGTCAGCAGGGCACCACCACACCGCCTGCTGGGCCGGGCAAACGGGTGGCCACACGGCGTGCTGGGCTGGGCAGGCCGGTGGGCAGACGCCCTGCTGGGCCGGGCCGGCGGCTGCCTCCCACACTGAATGCTGGGCCGGACCGACGGGCTCCCACACGGTGTGCTGGGCGGGGCCGACGGCCTCCCATACGGTGTGCTGGGCGGGACCGGCGGCGGCCCACACGGTGTGCTGGGCGGGACCGGCGGCGGCCCACACGGTGTGCTGGGCGGGACCGACCGCCTCGGCACACACCGAATGTTGGGCAGGACCGGCTGCTGCGCACACGGAATGTTGGGCAGGACCGACCGCCTCGGCGCACACCGAATGCTGGGCGGGCCCCGCCGCCTCCGGCGGTGCTACCGCGTGCTGGTACCGGGCGGAGAGCCCGGGCTCGGGCGGGGGCGGCAGCGCCCCGGCAGACACCGGCACCGAGAGCGGCTCGAGCCCTGCCGCTGACTGAGTCATCCGGCGGGTCGGCCCGCCGATTGCGATGGTCGCCTGCGGCCACGATCGTCCCGTCACCCGGTGGTTTGCTCGTGTCCGGCGACTCTGGCCGCTTCATGCTCGATGGTCGGCACGCCCAGGTCGTCGAGCAGATCGCCGCCCTTCTCGACGGAACTGTCACGGTGGACGACGTCGCCTCCCGCCTTGCCGGCTTCTCGCGGTCGAGCATCGCATCGCTGCTCGATCTCCTGATCGAGCACGGAGTCGTGGAGGAAGTCGGCGGTGAAACGAGAGCCCCCGGCACGCCTCTTGCGGCCGCACGGATCGCCCTCGTCGGTCTCGAGCCGTGGGGACTCCTGGCGGGAGCAACGCTGGCGGCATCCGGGGTGGGCGAGCTCCACGCCCTCGACGACCGCGAGATCGTCCCGGCCGATGCGTCGTCTCTCGGCGACTCACGAGGCGAGCTTTTGGGGTCACGGCGCTCCGAGGCCTTCGCCCGCATGCTCGGGCGCCGGTTCCCCTCGAGTCGGGTCGTGCCTGGCGCCGTGGAGCTGACGAGGAACGGCGAGATCGCCTTACCGCCTGAGCGGTTCGACCTCGTGATCGTGGCGGGGGCCGCTGACGACTTCGACCTGCTGCTCGGCGTCGCCCGAGCGGCTCAGCGGTTGGGGCTCCGCTCGATGTCCGCCTCGTTGCAGGGCACCGACGCCGTCGTCGGCCCGGGGGTCGCCCCGGGCTCCACAGCCTGCTGGCAGTGCTACCACTACCGCCGCCTTGCCGCCGTGGAGAGCCCGTGGGCTGCCGATGCCCTCGACCGGGCCTTTCACCAGGGCGAGCGGGCCGCCGCCCCTCCTGCCTGCCCGCCGGCGGCCGCCGCCCTGCTCGGCAGCCTCATCGCCCTCGAAGCGGTCAAGCTGCTCGATCCCGCCTCGGTGTCCCGGCTGCTCGGCCGCGTGCTCATCCAGGATCTCGCCTCGCTCGAGACGAGCTGGCACCGGCTCGTGCAGCTCCCCTGGTGCGACGTGTGCGGCGGAGCCGCAGGCAGCGCGGCATGGGGGGGTAGCGATCCTCGATACGACGCGGTTGCCCAGCAAGGGGGGAATCCCGACGATCGCCTCAGCGATGAGGGAACGCCGGCGCAGGTGCGAGACAGGCTGGCGGGATGGGTCGACAACCACGTCGGCGTCGTGCGCTCGCTGACGATCGATCACCCCTTGCCCGGAGAGCCTGCGCTTCCCCTCACGGCGACGGCGACGCTCAGCTGGTGGGCGGATCCGGCGCAGGGGATCGACACGGCGGGCGGCAGCGGCATGAGCGCCGGGGCAGCGATGGTCGGGGCCGTCGGCGAAGCGATCGAGCGCTACTCGGCCTCGCGGGTGCGCCCGGCCGATCTTGTCTGGGCGCGGCTCGACGAGCTGCCCCCGGAAGGGCGCTTCGACCCACGTGATCTCGGCCTGTACGACCGGGATCAGTACGGGCGCCCGGGCTTCGCCTATGCCCCCTTCGATCCGGACCGGTCGCTCTGGTGGGCACCCGGCTGGTGGGTGCCGTCCTGGCAACCGGCGTGGCTGCCCGCTCTCTCGACGCACGTCGGCCTGCCCATACCTGCGGCGGACGACTTCGTGCAGGTGACCTCGAATGGCCTGGCCGCCGGCGTCTCGGCTGCGGCGGCCGCCCGCAAGGCGGCCTTCGAGCTCATCGAGCGGGACGCCCTCATGATTCACTGGCTCGCCCGCCGGCCGGGCCGTGAGCTCGCCCTCGACCGATGCCTCGGCGCCGACGTCCTCGAGGTTGCCCGCCAGCTCGAAGCCTGCGGCGCTCGCCTCCGCCTCACCATGCTGTCGGCAGGCGTCCGTGTGCCGGTCGTGGCCTGCGTGGGCTTCGGCGACGGCGTGCGCTGGCCCGCAGTGACCCTCTCGGCGTCCTCCGGGCCGGACCTCGTGGCGGCGGCGAAGGGAGCCGTGTTGGAGCACGGGCACGTTGGGCCGTCCCTGAGCCGGGCCTTTCGCCGCGGCGGCGTCGTGCCGTCCTCTCCGGAAGCCGTGCGGACGCCCCGCGACCATGCGCTCCTCTTCGCCCCGCCGGGGCGGTCCGACGACGTCGAGTTCCTCTTCGATCCGACAGAGGCCCCAATTCCGGTCGCGGAGTTGGTCGAGGCGCCTGTCTCGACCGTCGAGGAGTGCGGCCGGCGGCTCGCCGAGGCGGGAGTCTCTCTCGCCGTCGCCGACGTGACGTCACCGGACGTCCGCTCGAGCGGATGGAGGGTCGCCCGTGCCCTCGGGGCGGGCGCTCAGAGCATCCACTTCGGCTGGGGGCTGGAACGACGGGCCAATCCCCGGCTCGCACGATGGTTGCAGGGGCCGATGAACCCGCTTCCTCATCCACTCGCCTGAGCCATGGCGGCGCACGAACCCGACATCGCCTCGCTCTACCACCGCCACTCGTCCTACAACGAGGACGTGCTGCCGGAGCCGGCGGACCCCGACGAGGTGACCGGCTGGGCGACCACCTACCCCGGCGCCGCCCGGGTCGCCCTGCCGGGGCGGGAGACGCCGCTCGAAACAAGCCTCGGCGCCGCCCTCGCCGGCCGCAGGACGGTACGGCGTTTCGTCGCGGGCGACCCCATGCCGCTCGAGCTCCTCGGTGCCCTGCTTCACGCCTCCTTCGGCATCCAGCCTCGCCCCCGGCCAGGTCCCGACGAGCCGGCCGACCGCCGGCCCTCACCCTCGGCCGGGGGGCGCTACCCACTGGAGCTGCACGTTCTCACCCAGTCGCTCGGTGAGCTCGCAGACGGCCTCTACCACTACGACCCCCGCGCCCACGAGCTCGAGGCTCGGCGTCTCGGAGCCTGGCGCGAACGGCTCACCGCCGCCACGTTGCGGCACGCGATGCTCGTCGACTGCAACGCCGTCGTGACGATCGTGGGCGTGCCACGCCGCACGATGACCAAGTACGGCCAGCGCGGCTACCGGTTCATGCTCCTCGACGCCGGCCACCTCGCCCAGAATCTCTGCCTCGTCGCGACCGCGCTCGGCCTGGGGGCGCTCCCTGTCGGCGGCTTCTACGACGACCGGCTGCACGACCTGCTCGAGCTGAGCGCCGACGAATGGCCTCTCTACCTCGTCGGCATCGGACGCTCCGAAGCGACGGCTTGAGCCCGATGCCGGGCGGCGCCCGCACACTAGGTTGAGATCGACGAGACGGAGGCAGGACGATGTCGGTGTTCGACTTCCCCCGCATCAACGTGGCCGGCACGTACCTCATCGACCCTCCGACCGCCAACAACGACGTCCCGCCCGGGTCCTACGTGTCGGACACCCGCACGGTGAGGGCAGTCTCCGGCCCCATGGACGACGCCGAGTTCAGCTCCTGGATCACCGGGCTCAACGAGGAGGGGCTGCTGCGATGCTCCTGGAACTACTACGGAGACATGACGCTGCGCTTCCTCGACGTGCGCGTGACCGGGGTGCAGGTGGCAGCGGGGCGGATGCTCGTCGACGCCGCTGAGGACCCCCTCATCGGCGGCAAGCTCAGCCTGACCGACGCCGTCATGTGCGACATCGATCCCGAGGGGATCGACGCCACGCAGATCTTTGCCAGCAGCCTGCAACTGGAGTCAGCCGGGGGCCTGCGCGACCGGCTGTTCATCAGCCGCCCCCCCACGCGAGCCACGCTGCGCCAGCTCAACTTCTGCCGCAACGTCTCCTTCACGAGCGCGATCGGGCCCACTTCGAGCGCCCACGCCGGTGGTGGTTCCGCCATCTTTCAGTTCTCCGTCGAGGTGCGCCCCGAGGATCTCGTCGCCGGCGACGATCTCAGCATGGGGGCAAGCCAGCAGTTTCACAAGCTCCTGCCGGAGGTTGCTTCCCCAGGAGCGACGGCCCTCTCGGAGGTGCTGCGGTCTCCCGGCTGGCGTGGGCTCGTGTTCCGCATGACGCTGTACATGACGCACCCGCTGCTGTCCGATCCGGTGGTCGCCGACGCCCTCGCGAAGGGACAGCCCCTCCACAACCCGGCGTACGGGCTCGTCTGCGGAACACTGGCGCCGTGGCGCCAGTCGGAGCCTGCCAGCGTGACGATGGGTAGGTACCTGAGACCTGCCGGCACCTACCCCAACCCGTACCTGAAAGGAGCCTCCTACGAGCTCGGGCCGGCCGTCGCCTGCCACGACGCCGACGGCGACCTCCTCTCCGTCGACTTCGTCAATTCCCTGCCGGAAGACGGCATCGGCGGTGACAAGTTCGACCTCTCGCCTCTCGGCCTCGGCGTGCGCGCCGTCACGCCGCCGGGGACGGATCCCGCCAAGAACCCGGCGCCGGTGACGACGCTCGGCGTCGTCGTGAACGACCGGGAGGCGTACCTGCGCTCCGGTGGTCTCTGGGACCTCCCACTCGGCGACCTGAGCGAAGACGAGCGCCGGCTCCTCGGCGACGACGGCTTCGAGCTGGTCGTGCAGAGCGGCCGCGGCGGCTCGGCCGTGGTCCTGCTGTCGGAGAGCGAGTACATGGTCGCCTCCGATTGCGCCGCCAGCTATCTCGAGGAACCACTACCGGGTCACGGCTGGGAACCCGGCGATGCGAACGACCCCGCCCGCGTCTCCGACGGCGCCTTCGACGGAGAGGTTCCCGTCCGCCTGCACCGCCGCGGTCGTCCGGCCGAAGGCGCCGTCGAGCTCGGCGTCGAGCTGTGGCAGATGGGGTTGCGGCGGCGAGCGGTCGAGGCCAACTCGAGAACACCGCGCCTGTTGCAGACGAGCAGCCTCGTCGTGCACGACGGTTCCGCCCGGTTGGACCTGCGACCGCCCCCCGAGCACGGCATCTACGACTACCGGCTCGTGCCGCCCGGCTGGTGGCCGGCGATCGTCAAGCCGGGCGACTTCGTCTCCGAGACGGGCGAA
>Ga0181526_10002252_pt1 | contig 17010 bp, 12 predicted proteins | sample PEATcosm2014_Bin_35_FD_119750 | JGI IMG/M metagenome (GOLD analysis project Ga0181526, IMG submission 119750) | Peatland microbial communities from MTU Mesocosm Facility, Houghton, MI, USA - PEATcosm2014_Bin06_30_metaG | ecosystem: Environmental > Terrestrial > Soil > Wetlands > Peat | place...
AACCCATCTGAGTGTAGTTCCAGAGATTGGAGATAGGGGGAACATCTGCAGCGGCATCATTGAAGCAGGGGACGCCGTGCTTGTGAGCGACGCGGATCCAGTCCTGGCGGGAGATTTTGCCACTTACGGCGGCGTTGAAGAAATGCGTCATTACGGTTTTGTCGTTGAAAGCTTTTTCGTAATCGTCCATGGTTTCAACTTCGACATAACGAATGCCGCAGTTGCGCAGAGCGTGGTCATAATCGTAGCGGTGCGCTTTTTGGACGATGACTTCATTTCTGAGGCCAGCCATATCGGTGGGGATGCTGACGATGGCGGGTTTATTGCCGAGGGTGATGCAGGCAGCGGTGCCAACGGTGAGAGCCCCGGCCGCACCGGAAGTGACGAGAGCGCCTCCACACCTCAGGCGTTTGGCAAGATACGCGCCCGCCGCATCCTGGAGTTCGAGGAGATTCACCGGGTGTAGCGAGGCCAAAGCGATGGCGGCCTGGACTTCCGCGGGCATGGTGGAGGCAGAGAGAACGGTATACGTGCCCGCGGCGTTGATGAAGGTGTTCACGCCGAGCTTCTCGTAGTAGTCGACCCCTATGGCGGGTGTCGGAGAAGCGAATTCGCTGGCGCGCAGGGCGGTAGCGGCACAGGCGCCGACGGCACCGGCGATTGCGGCATGGGCGCCCTTGCGCAACATCTTACGGCGAGTGATTTTTTCAGACATTGATATCTCCTAAAAGTGGTGCGCTTGGGGCGCGAGAACCCACCCTGCGCAAAAGGCGCGAAGGATGGGGCACCCTCAAATACATACCGGGAGTGGCATATCGTGCGAAGTATTTTTGACCGCCGAGAAGACACAGCCATTGAGATCCTTCGCTTCGCTCAAGATGACATCGGCCGACAGTTTTGATAGTTGACCACATCGGTGGCATTTCCAGAATGGCTCAGTGGTGCGGGTAATCATCGGCGGTGGAGGGTTTATCGCCGCCCATAACCGGGGCAGTGAAATATTGCTGACGGGCTTTTTCCCACTCGATCATGCTAAGGCCAGAGGGATCGTAGACGATTCGACCGGCGCGGACGGTCATGCGCGCGGTGATGCTGTACTCTCCATCCATGCGGGCCCATCCGCAGTCGATGTAGCCAAACTTGCCGTGAAGTTCCTGAATCACGGCAATGTCAGCTTCCTTGCCAACGGTGAGAGTGCCGAGCTCGGGGCGATGAATTTCGTTGGCGGGATTCACGGTGGAGCGTTTGACGAGTTCGTTGAGGGGAACGCCCATGGAACGGAACTTCGAAAGCACATTGTCATAACTGAGGATGGTGAAATTTCCCGTGTGCAAGTCAGTGGAGATGGAGTCGGGAAGAAAGCCTTGTTTGACAGCGGGGACTGCATTGCGGAACCAGAAGCTGCCGGCGCCGTGGCCGACGTCGAAGATGACGCCGCGTTTGCGTGCTTCCAAGAGAATAGGATTGAGTTTGCCATCGGGAAGAATGATGGGGAATTGCTGGGCGAAGACGTGGGTGTGAATGTCACCGGGCCGGGCCTTCTTGAGGATAAGGTCGGCGTAAGTGCGATCGGGGCGGGGCCAAAAATCGAACATCACGGGGCGATTGGCAGCATCGCCGCAAGCCACGGCGCGGTCGACGGCGGCCCAAGGAGTGTGCTCGCCATCCCAGGGTTTATCGGTCCAGTAGTGAGCCGTCTTCACGCCAACGATGAGGTCAGGATATTTCTTGATGGTGTCGGCGCATCGCTGGACGTCCATTTCGTCGACATCCTGTTCGAGTCCACCACTCATTCCGTTGGCGACGATGTTAAGAAACGCGAGGACACGGACGGTGGCGTGATCCATGACGCTCTCTTTTTCCAGGAGAAAGGATTCGGCGCCGGCGGTACCGGCGTCGACGATGGTGGTAACGCCCGATTGCAGGACGATATCCGCGGGGACGGCGTAAGGCTCGGTATGGGAGCGCGCTTCGGGATCAAACCAATTGAGAGGCGCACCGCCATGCGTGATGTGCACGTGAATATCGATGAAACCGGGAGTGACGTACAAGCCGGAGACATCGATGACCCTTGCGGTGGAGGATGCAGGAATGTCCTTTTGAACGGCGGCAATTTTGCCGGCCGAAACGGCGACGTCCATGACGCCGTCAATATTGTTTGCGGGGTCGATAACGTGACCGCCTTTGAGAACGAAGTCGTATGCCGGGGATTGGGCGTGAGCAGCTGGGAGAAGTGAGAGGAGGGAAAAAGCGGCTGCGAGTCGAATCACCAGCTTTGCGGAGTGGTTCATACAATGTCCTTCCTTTGCTTCGCGAAAGAGAACAATCTGATTCTACTGCTTGCGGGGAAACCGTGGACAGATTCCTCAACTGACAGGGTACGTAGGTAATGACAGACTTTCCCCACCGACGGAATAACCTCTATTAAAACGAATCAAGAAGAGTCTACTCAGTCTGGAGGTGAATGTCATCCTCTCGTCTGAAAAGGAAAATGAGAGTAAGCTGGAACTTCGAGAAGAGTGGTCGAACAGTTTCATTAGAAAAAAGGCCGGAGCGGACATGGGGATGGATCGAAGAACATTCGTAAAGAGGACGTGCGTTGGAAGTGCTGGACTGTTTCTCGGAGGAGTACCGTCGCTCGGCTCGGACGAGGTCGTGCTGCCGCAAGCGCCCCCGATCGATGTGCATGAAGCCGCGATGAGCAAGAAATCTCCGCTGAGGATGCCGGGATTGTATCCGGGCCGAGTGGTCGAAGTAGCGGACGGGCGAGCCATCGTGGAAAATCGCGTGTCGCAACCCATCGTGCACGAGATGCTGGAGCGCGGATTGAAGGAATTGACGGGGGAAAACTCCGCAAAAGCGGCGTACGCAAAATTCCTCGAGCCCAAAGATGTGGTGGGAATCAAGATCAATCCTTCCGGAGCACCGGCGTGCTGCTCTTCGCCGGAGCTGGTGCGGGAAATCATCGAGGGAGTGCGGTCTGTCGGAGTGCCGGTGCGAAATATTGTGGTGTACGACCGCTTTGGATACGAGATGGATCTGGGGAGCTACCAGTTACTGTTGCCGCCAGGAGTGGAGGTGGTTGGAATACAAGACGGGCTGCTGGATGCGACGGGGTATGACGCAAACGTATATTGCGAGATGGATTTTTTTGGTGAGTGGGAAACGCGGTCGTACATGGCAAGCATAGTGGCAACGCGACTGGACAAAATTATTAACGTGCCGACATGGAAAGACCACTCAGCTTCGGGAGTGACGGGGTGCCTGAAGAACGTCGCGTACGGAACATTCAATAATGTGGCGAGGTCTCATAAAGAGCCGTACACATTCACAAATCCGCTGATCGGGGTGATGTGCACGGTGGAGCCGCTGCGGTCGAAAGTGGTGCTGAACATCATGGATGGAATGAGGATGGTGTGGCACGGAGGACCGCTGACGCAGAATCAAGAGTTCATTTATCCGGCGGGGGTGCTGATGGTGAGCACAGATCCTGTGGCGATGGATACGATCGAACTGGAAGCAATCGACAAGAAACGACTGGAGAAGGGCGCGCCGTCGGTGTGGGAGCATGATCCCAAGAGCATCACTAAAGATAGCCGCGAATTTTACGAGGATGCGAGCAAGAACCTGTTTTACCGGCAACCGGGGCACATTGAGGCTGCGGGGAAATTGGGGCTGGGGGTATCCGACTTGAAACAGATCGACCACAGAAAGTTGAAGATCAGTTGACGGCGATGACAGACAAATCATTCGTGCCAGAAGTTCCTAGTAGTGTTGAAAACGATTGGGTAACGCTGCTGAAGGATAATGCGCGAACCGGGGGACAGGGCGCTCCGGCATTGCCATCACCAGCGAAAGCGCGATGGCAGATGCGCGCCGGAAGTTCGATCCGCACGTCACCAGTGCTGCGGGAAGGGACGCTGTACGTAACCGCGTCGGAAGGACACCTGCACGCAATTCAGACGGACGTCGGGCGGGTGCGATGGAGATTCAGGGCCGGCGGACCAATTCATTCCACAGCGGCGCTGAATGGCAGCACGGTGCTGTTTGGGTGCGATAACGGCAAACTGTACGCGGTGAACGGTGATTCCGGGGCAAAAGTGTGGGAAGCGGCGACGGAGGGAGAAGTATGGGCGTCGCCGGTGGTGCGGCAGGGGATGGTGTATTTCGGAAGCGCCGACGGACACATGTATGCAGTGGAAGCGCAAACGGGAAAGAGGCGCTGGAAGGTGGAACTCGGCGGACGAATTTATTCGACCGCGTATGCAGGGGAGAAGGGGATTTATGTGGGCTGCGGAGATGGGCACGTGCACTGCCTGGACGCGGCCACGGGAAAGAATATCTGGAGCATGCTGACGGGGAATGGAATCGATTCATCACCAGCGCTGGTTGGGGACATGCTGTTGATCGGGTCACAGGATTTCTTCGTGTACGCGCTCGATGCGAGCAGCGGTGCGGTGCGCTGGAAATACGAGACGGGATTGGGAATTTCCGCATCCCCGGCAGTATCGGGCGATGTAGTGGTCATCGGAAGCAAAGATGGATATTTGTACGCGCTGGAAGTGGGAACGGGAAAACTGCGGTGGAAGGTACGCGCGGGGGAAGTGATCACGGGGCCGGCGGTGTTTGGCGATTCCATGATTTATATCCAGTCGTGGGGATTACAGACGCTGGACGCAACGACGGGTAAAGTGATTTGGCGAGCGGGGTTGGGCACAGGAGTACAGAATGCGCCGGTGATCGGGGGACGGACACTGTACCTGACGAGCAACGACGGGGACGTGTATGCGTTGGAATAGAGCGTTCGTGGCAGCGGGATTAATGGTATGGATTCCGCTGGTATTTGCGAGTTCTCCCGAAACCAAGACGCCGCTGGTCCACAAGACGAAATACAGCATGGGAACGGTGTACGAGATTGCCGCCTACGACGAGTCGCCGGAGCACGCTTCGCAGGCAATCGATCAAGCGTTCGCGGAGATCGCGCTGCTGGACGGGATGCTGAGCAACTACAAGCCGGAGAGCGATCTGAGCCGGCTGAACCGGGACGGGCATTTTCATGCGCTAAGAGTGCCGGCAGATTTGTACCGGGTGATTGAGGAGTCGGTGAAATATTCGAAGGTGTCCGGAGGAAAATTCGACATTACCGTGGCGCCGCTGGTGGACTTGTGGAAAGCGGCTCTGCGTGGCGACCGCGTGCCGACAAAGGAAGAGCAAGAGAAACAGAGGGCGTGCGTGGGATACGAAAAGATCGAGTTGATTCCACCGGACAGGGTGGAATTTCATTCGCCGTGCATGAGGATTGACGTGGGGTCAATTGGGAAGGGTTATGCCGTGGATCGAGCGGTAGAGATCCTGCGAGCGAACGGAATCAAGAATGCGCTGGTGGATGCGGGGCAAAGCAGCATTTATGGAATGGGAGCGCCGCCGGGAGCGCGCGCGTGGGAAGTACACCTGCGGGATCCATCGAATCGCGTGGATCCAAGGGTGATGCTGAACGAGAACAGCGTATCGACATCGGAACAAACGCCGCCGAGCCTTCTGGGGAACGAAACTGCAGGACACATCATCGATCCGGACAACGGGAAACCATTGGAGACGAAATACGCGCTGAGCATCGTAGCGAAGACGGGAACTGCGTCGGATGCGTTGTCGACGACGCTGCTGCTGGTGGGCCCGGAAAAAGGAAAGCCGATCGTGAAGGACATCAGGGATGCAGCGGCGATCTGGATCTCTGCGGACGGCGAGACGCAAACGGTGACGACGGGGCCGGAGATTCGGCTGGCCGGCAGGCAGAGCAAAGAGCAGGCAAGAGCGGAAGCAGGAGAAGGTGGCGGTTTGTCGGGGAGTCCAAGGAAAAAGTGATGAGGACGTTGAGAGGGCTGGTTTTCCTGTTATGGGTTGGCACGGGGTTGGCATCCACGGCGGTCGGGAAAGTGTACATCCGATGGACGGAGAGCAAGTTGCCTGCAGCAAAGATTTTGGGCGTGAACGACTTGGTCCTGCCGTGGAGCGAAGAGGCCCAAGGCCTGGTGGAGTCGGCGAAGAAGCAGGGATATCGCGTGTATCTCGAAGCGACGCTGGAGCAGGAGCCGGCGGTTGCAGCGGCAGGGGCGAATTCGGGAGCGGCGGGAATTATTCTGAAGGGCGCCGCCGCGGAAGAAAGGCAACTGGAGGCAAGCGCGGAAAAGTTGCGCGCGAAGTATCCGAAGTTGAAGATTCTGGTGCTCAGTGCGGGGGGAAAGCAGCCGGAAATGCGTGGATGGCTGGTATTCCAGAAGAACGGGATCTTGCAGGTGTCGAGCCCATCGGCGCAACCGTGGCTTGACGAGAATCTTGCGATGGTGAGGCATGAGCGGGGATTTGAAACGGGGCAAGCTCCACTGTACACGTTCTCGTGGGATCTGAGCGATCCGCTGGTAAAAAAGAATGGACCTAGCCCGGCGGATTATTCGTTGGCGATCGCGGAGGCCGGGGCCTTTCATGCGGATTTGATCCTGGAAGTGTATGAACGGCAGCAGGAGGGATTGGCGAGCGGAGATAAGGAGACGTTGGCGGATTGGGATTCAGTGAAACGGACGATTGCGTTTTACGAGCGGGAGAATGACGGGGAGAAAGAAGCGGCGACGGTTGGCGTGCTGACCGACGATTACGACACGTCGTACGAAGAGATCAACTTGATGGCTCGGCACAATATTCCGTTCCGCGTATTGGAATCGTCGAAGGTGAAGGCCCAGGACCTGGCAGGATTGGACGTGGTGATCGCCTTTGCAACACTCGGGAAGGATTTGACGGAAAGCATTCGAGCGTTCGCGGAGCGCGGAGGAGTGGCGGTGCTGGTGAATTTGCCGGGGACGTATCCGTGGGATTCGCCGTCCGCCGGAAAGACGAGCGATCATTCGGTGACTTATGCGGTAGGAAAAGGCCGCGTCATTGAGCTTGGAGAAGGGGTGAGCGATCCGGAGACGTTTGCGCAGGACATTCGACGGCTGATGGTGAAACAAGATATGCCGGTGAGTTTGTGGAATTCGTTGACGACGCTGGTGGCGGCTTATCCGCGCGAGAAGCCGGGCGAAACGACGGTGGAACTCATCAATTATGACGAAGAGCCGACGCAGCTGCAGGTCCAGGTAAAAGGGACGTTTGCATCCGTCAGATATGAAAGTCCGGAGAAGGGCTGCTGCGAAAACCTGAAAGCAGAACATGTGGATGGATTCACGGAATTTGTTGTGCCGAACCTGGTCATCGGCGGACGCGCGCATTTAGAAGCAGGGGCGGACGGCACGAAGGGTGAAGCGAAGGCGAAGGGCGGAAACTGAATCCGGGGCGATGGAGTCGCCCAAAAACGCTGCCGGGAAACGTATCTTTTCCTTTTTATTTTGTGGTGATATGGTTAGTGTGTTCAACCCGCCCTGATCAAGAAAGCAACATACCGAGTGGCCGAGTAGAGTGCAGAAAACCATGACTTTTCTGAAACAATCGCTGGCGGTGTTTCTGAGCGTTTTGCTTGCCTGGGCGATGATGCCGGCGCCGGCGGAAGGCTGGGGAGAACCATCGAGGGCTGGGCAAGAAGTCTATTCACCGGTACCAGCGAATGATTTGGATGCGTTGGTGGCGCCGATCGCGTTATATCCGGATGCACTGGTGGCGCAGATTCTTGGGGCGGCGACATATCCTGACCAGGTGGAAGCAGCCGACGCATTCGTTAAGTCCAATAACAACCTGTCGGGCGAGGCATTGATCCAGGCGGCTGGAGATCAGGATTGGGACCCCTCGGTGATGGCGCTGCTGCAGTTTGCCAGCGTGCTCGAGAAGTTGGCGCAAAACCTCGGCTGGACGTCCGCACTTGGCGATGTCTCCGCAAATCAACAAGCGGACGTCATGGCCGCAATCCAGCGAATGCGCGCAAAGGCGTACGCGGCGGGCAATCTGAAAACGGGCGAGCAAATCAAAGTAGTGAAAGAGAGCCCGGACATTATCGTGATTCAACCGGCAAACCCGCAGGTGGTGTACGTGCCGACGTACAACCCGACGGTGATCTATGGGACGCCGGTGGCGACGCCCGGATACAGCACTGGGACGGTTGTGACGACGGCGGTGATTTCCTTCGGGGTGGGAATCGCGGTCGGGGCGATGATCAATAATTCGAGTTGCGGGTGGGGCTACTACGGCTGGCGGATGAATTGGGCAGGGCAAGTGGTTTATTGCGGCAGCGGTCCTTACTATGGGAATCCTTACTGGTGGGGAGGCTACTATCCAGGATTTCGACCTGGCTATCGTCCGCCTTATTACCCGCCACCGCGGCCGCCGAGACCGCCGCCAGCGGGTTGGCGCCCCCCGCCTCCAGGTACCAGGCCACCCTATCGTCCACCGGGAGGAAGACCTCCGGGAAATGTGAAGCCGACGCCACTGCCAGAGAGACCGGGAGGAAGGCCTCCTGGACCAACGACAGGTGGAAGACCGCCCGGGACTGTGAAGCCGACGCCGCTTCCGGGGAATCCGGGAGGACCATCGACTTTACCGGCAAAGCCAGGAGCGCCGTCGATCCAGCCGGTGAAACCAGGCGGACCGACGACACTGCCCGCGCAACCGGGCGTGCCACCGCGACCAACGAACCGTCCGATAACACCGCCGAATACGCGGGAATTGCGCGGCTATCCAGCAACGACACCTAGTGCCAAGCCAGCAACGAAACCGAATGCGTTTTCAGGTTCGGCGGGGGGAAGGCCGGAGAGTGCGCGAGGCAATCGCAGCTTGAGCCCCCCGCCCAAACCGTCAAGCGCACCAGCGAAGACACCGAGCGCACCGGCCCGAGCGCCAAGCGGCGGCAAAACGAAGCGATAACGTGAGGGACGGAGCGTGAGTCAGCCGGGATGGGGCAAGGAGTAGAGATGAGGGAAGCAGGACAACCAAGAAAGCGGGAGGTTGGGTGGCGAGTCGCCGTGCTGGCGATGGCCGCTGCGGTGACGCTGCTGTGCGGGTGCAAGAAACCGGAACTGCAAGAGGAGACAGGCCCGAAGGCATTTTCCTCGCCTGAATCGGCCGGCAAAGCGGTGTATGAGGCGGCAAAGGCGGGAGACACTAACTCGGTCCTGGCGATTTTCGGGCCGGAGGGCAGAGAGTATCTGCTGACGGAGGACCCGAACCAGGACAAGGCGGCGCTAGAAAAGTTTGCCGGAGACTACGAGAAAATGCATCGGTGGGCAACTCTGGAGAGCGGCGCGGTTGTCCTGGATGTGGGAGTCGAGAACTACCCGTTTCCATTTCCGCTGGTGAGAACAGCCGATGGACAATGGGCGTTCAGCGCGGAACAAGCGAAGAAGGAGATGCAGGCGAGAGAGATCGGAGATAACGAGCTGACGGTAATTGAAGTGCTGAACCAGATGGCGGACGCGCAGACGGAGTATTTCAGCACGACGCATGACGGCAGCAAAGTGAGACAGTACGCGCAGAGATTCACAAGCAGCGACGGCAAGCACGACGGCTTGTACTGGAAAGTGGGCGAGGGCGAAGCGGAAAGTCCGCTGGGGCCATTGGCGGCGCGAGCCAGCGCAGAAGGCTATACGAAAGGCACGAAGGAATCACCCCAGCCTTTCCACGGATATTTTTACCGGATCTTGAAGGGACAAGGCGCGCATGCCGAGGGCGGAGCGAAGAACTACGTGGTGAACGGGAACATGACGCGCGGCTATGCGATTCTGGCGTACCCGGCGGAGTATCGGACGAGCGGAGTGATGACTTTCCTGATCGAGAAGGATGGGCGGGTGTACCAGAAGGATGCGGGTGCGGAGAGCGTGGAAACAGCGAAGGCGATGACGTTGTTCGATCCGGATGAAACGTGGTCGCTGGTGGAATAAAATTCTCGTCGACCCCGCGAGCGGGAAAACTCCTGAAACAGGATCCTGGAAAACCACGCAACTCCTCAATTAAAATCCAGAGCGCGGCCAAAAACAATTCATTACCAAGAGTGGAATTGGTGCTGGGCGATCTTATTTTTGAGTCGGGTGATGGAAAGAAGAAAGAGGCCGAGCGCCGCGAGGACGGCCAAGCCGAAGTAAATATCGATGTAGGAAAGCAGCCGGCTCTGCGTGATCACGTTGGCCTGAAAGATCTGCAGGGCGCCTAAAGCGGGATTGCTACCCGCACCTCCGTTGCGATGAATCAGGGTGGCATATTGCGTCAGAGTGGAGCGAGTGGTCGGGTCTATGCGGTTTGCCACATCCAGCAGCCGAGAAGAGTGTAGAGTCATGCGGTGATCGAATAAGACTGTGGCCGCAGTGACACCGAAGGTGTTTCCCAACTGCCGAACGAAGTAGTAGGTGGTCGAGACATCATTGAGATCGGGGAGAGGTGTGTTGGCGGTGGCGATATTCGAAGCTCCGAGAAGGGTCGGCGCAAGGGCCAGACCCTGAAGAAAAATGGCGGGAGCCAAAACAACCGTGGGGGTGGTGGGCGTCCAGATATAGATGAGGGAGGCGCACATCCCGATCAAGAGCAGCAAGCCCATACCGAGTGTACGCGGTCCTCCCAAGCGGGGAATGAAAACTCGTAGAGAGAGGACGAGCCCGAGGCCGAGGCCGGAGGTGTACATGGAAATAAAACCGCCGGTCTGGGTGGCATTGTAATCCTGGACGCTGCGGAGGTACTGGGGCACAACAAAAAGTCCAGCACCGAGGATCGCGCCGACGATCAGCACAACGCCAAAGGAGGTGCGCACGGCGGGTTGCCGCCAGATCACGTGCAAGTGAAATACGGGAGAGGAATTTTCGGGACGGCTGTCCCACCACAGAAACGCGATGAAGCACACCGCCGCCGCAAACAACGCCGCCGCAATCCAAAACGATTCGAACCAGAGATCGCGTTCTCCGCGGCTGGTAGCCACCTGCAAGCAAGCGAGCGAAGCAATCAGAAGGATTGCACCGCGGATATCGACTTGGGCCGTCTTTCTTCGCCGAAATAAATATCCTCGCGGGACAAACTTCCAAATCAGAAAAGCACCGAGGGTCAGGAAGGGAAAATCGATTAGAAACGCATAATTCCAGTGAATCTGATCCGTGATCCATCCCATGCCAACGGGATAGGTAATCTCGAAAATAAAGAGAAGACCGTAGAGCCACGTGACCGCTTCAATGCGCGCTTTTCCGGGAAACATCAATCCTGCCAGGATTACCGCGCGGACGAGAAAGGCACCGCCGCCGAAGCCCATAATCAAGCGAGAAATCAGCAGAAGGTCGAGGCTACGAGCACTCAGAAAACATCCGAAAGCTCCCGCGGAATAGAGCGCAATGCTGTACAAGAGGTGGCGCCTTGCGCCAATGACGCGGGTCATCCACGTGCCCAGCGCCAAGGAACAGAGGAAGCCGAGGTTGTAGAGGATCACGACCCAACTGAGTTCATCGGCGTCTGCGGCGACGTTACCCTGCAAGTCTGGAAGCAGCACATTGACGGAGAGGCGGTTTGAGATTTCAATGGCGGTCACCAACCCGACGCTGAGCAGGATGGTCATCTTGCGCGCGTGCGTGAGACCACTGAGGGACAGGTTGATGTACTGGCCCTCTTCCTTTTCCCATCCCTCGAGGGTTCCCGAAACGTTGCCGCTGAGATAGCTCATGAGATTCCTTTCGTGTCAGCGGAAGTAAATGGTGGCTTCGACGTTCATGCCAGGGCGTAAGACCAGATGCGGATTGCTTGACGGTTTGACCAGAATTTTGACCGGGATGCGCTGGACAACCTTAATGAAATTTCCGGTGGCATTTTGCGGGGGAAGCAACGCCTGCCGCGATCCGGTGGCACCCGCCAGAGAATCCACGACACCCTCGAAATCTTCACTGTACGTATCCACGCGAAGGCGGACTCGCTGGCCGGGTGTAACTTTAGCTAGCTGAGTCTCCTTAAAATTCGCGGTGACGTAGACCTGAGTGAGGGGAACGATGGTGAATAATAACTGACCGGGGGAAACGTATTGCCCCAGGTCGACCGAACGCTGAGTGACTTGGCCGGCGATGGGAGCGGTGATGCGGGTGTAGGCGAGGTTTAGTTCCGCCTGTTGCAGTGTGGCTTTGGCGCGCTCCACGGAAGCCAAAGCAGATTTGTAGACGGCTTCGGTGATGGGGATTTGGCGCTCACGTGCTTTGGTCTCCAGGAATTGAGACTGCGAGCGCAAAACCCGGGCCTGGGCCGATCTCGTGTTAGCGCGCGCAATGTCCACGGCCTGCTGGGCCGCGGACAATTGCTGTTCGGCGGCGTCCAGTTCGCTCTTGGCCACCCGGGCGGCAGCGTCGACGGCATCGAACTGGAATTTGGAGACATCGCCAGTGGACAGCAAGGGAGTGTAGCGAGACAGGTCGCTTTGGGCGCGTTCATTGGTGGCACGTTTGGCGGCAACGTTGGCCTGAGCGAGTTGAAGATTGGCGGTGGCAGACTGCTCGAGTTGCGCCTGGGAACTTGCATAATCAGCGGCATCGGAATCCTTCTGGGCGTTGGCGCCACTGGTGCTGTTAGTAGTGGTTTCGCGTGTAAGGGCGATTTGCAGTTTGGCGGAATTGGCCTGAGCTTCGGCAACATCGAGAGCGGCTTTGGCTTGTTCCACTTCCGCTTGGTAGGTTCTGGGATCAATCTGCAGCAGGACATCGCCTTCTTTGACGGGTGTGTTGTCATTGATGAAGAGATTGACGACATAGCCGGGAACTTGGGGAGCGACCGTGGTGATGTGGCAATCTACCTGAGCGTCGTCGGTGGTGACGCGGCCGGAAAGGATGTACCAAGCCACTGCGGCTAAGGCGAGAAGAAAGAAGAAAGTTGCTTTAACGAATGGGTTCAGACTGTTAATGTGTTGACGCCAGGAAACGAATTCCTGCTGGGGAGGTGGCGTGGAAGCACCGGTGGCAATGTCAGGTTTCGGAGAAGGAGTAGGAGGCGAAGAGCTCATGATCGGATTCACCTTTCACTTGGTGTACATGGATTCCATCTCGCCCGTAGCACGGGCGAGCGCCGCGCGAGAGAGGTTGAATTGATAGAGGGCACCAATCTGGTTATCGCTGGCACGCGCCAAGGCATCCTGTGCGGTGATGACTTCGACGTTTGTGGTGACGCCGGCTTGAAAACGGCGCTCCGCCTGGGCGACCTCTTCCTGAGCTAATTTGTAGCCGAGATTTGCCACATCCACGGCATTGCGGGCGGCCGTGAGTTCGTCCAGAGCAGTTTTTACTTCCCTGACGATGCGATCTTCAAGAGCGCGGCGGTTTTCGGCGACGTGTTTCTCTTCGAGTTTTGCGTTTGCTTCCTGTGCGTGGATTCGGCCACCAGTGAACAGCGGGAAGTCCAGTGAAACCGCGTACATATAGGCCGGAATGCCGTCATTAAAATGCTCGCCCTGGTAGAACCAGAATCCCGCGAATCCCAACTGAGGAAGGCGTTGCTCGCGGGCAGCGTCGGTGGACAATTTGGCGATGCGCGTCTGTGAATTTAAGGAATGAATCTCCGGGCGGGAGGCCAAGGCCTGATTGAGCAACGCGTCCTTTTGGAGCACAGGAAGATCATAGAAATCGAGATGATCGGCGGCATCAAGATCTTGGTCGCGGGGCAGGTCGAGGAGTTCCGCCAATCCATACTTGGTGGTGCGGGTCTGCGTTTCCGCATCGATAAGATTCTGGCGCTCGTTCTGTAGTTCGACATTGGCGCGAACAGTATCAATGTTGAGGCCGATGCCGGTCTTTTGGAGTTCGTTGGCTTGATCGTAGAGGCGCTGGGCAAGGGCGACGCGCGAGCTTGCGGCATCGCGAGTTGCGATCGCACGGAGAACAAGCAGGTATTGGTCGACAACCGCGTTGACCACGATCTCGCGCGTGGTCTGTTCATCGGCGCGCGCTTCGCGCTTCCCTTCCTGGCCAATCTGGTATCCACGAATCAGGGGAAGATTCAGGAGAGACTGCGAAAAAGCCGGACCAGCCTGGATAAACTGGTAGGGTCCCGCGGCCTTTCGCTGCGGCAGGAATTCCACACTTTGAAAATTGTACTGGTTGATTGAACCACTCGCGGCAATGCCGGCTTGGGGAAGAAGGGCGGAGCGGGCGATCTGACTATTGCGGTCGCTCTCCGAAACCAACAGTTGAGCAATGATGCGTTGCGGATTCTGTTTCAGCGCCAACCCCACGGCCTCTTTCAAGGTGAGTTGCAAGGCGCGGGACGAACCGGGCGACAGTTGCTGCGAGAAAGCGCCAGGGGGAAGCCCCGCCTGCAGAAATAGGAGAAGCAGGACGAAGAATCGCCTGAGACTCGCGGCCATGGGGGAACCTCCGGGTCGATAGAGAGGGCGGTAAAGACTGGCATTATAAGAGAAAATCGAGCGTTTCTGGCGCGGAACTGTGGGGGCAGCAGGTTGCCAGCATCGTCAGGATTTAGGGCGGGCCTGCATGGCCATGGCAACCAGAGCACCGATGAGAATGGCAGGGAAAAGCTGGCCGACCATGGCCTCCGCGATGGCCAGGGAACGGGCAAAGGGCGCCACGGGCAAAATGTCGCCAAAGCCGACAGTGGTCAGAGTGGCGAAACTGAAGTAGATCAACCTGGCGGTAAGCTGGTCGATAGTTGTGGGCTCGGTAACAAAGCGAAAGGAGCCTGGGTGGAGTTGTTCGACAAGATCAAAAGCAGAAGCCCAGGCCATACCAAGAAGAAGATAAGCGGAGATGCCGCCTTGAATCCGGCTCCAAGTAACCGGGCCTTGCCGAAACATCACGAGCAAGACAATGCGTGCGTAGAGCAGCAAGCTGACGATGGAAAAAATGCTGCTGAGCTGCTGGAGAAAAGGCGAGGGATGGAAGCGCGAGAGCCACAACACACAGGCACCGATAACGACGATGGCGATTGTGGCGACGGTGATAAAGCGGCGCTGAGCCACCACCAAGGCTCCCGAGATCATCAGCGTGACCATCACGATGTCGAGGAAAAATCGCCCAGAAAGGCCTTCCTGGCGAAGCGGGAAAATCACGAAAATCAGAATTCCGAGAGAAAGCGAGACCAAGGTGAGGCCGAGGTCGCCCGACCAGAATTCGCTCATGTTCATTTGAAAAATGGCGGTGCGCGATTGGTGCGAATTGTTCGTCATGAGAAAGGACCCCCGAGAGATTGGCGGCCTGGGATGGTGCGGAATTATAGCCGCGAAGGTGGCTAGCCGAGAAAAATTCTTTCGCCAGCTAGCTTAGGAGAATGAGGAAGAGGAGCGCCTGGATGGGCGATGCGTGGAGAAAGAAGTTTGAGAGTGATAAGGACCGCGGGAATGATGCAAACAAAGACTCCGAAAACCCACATGAGAGAACCGGCGAGGATCTGATCCGCTAGGGGCGTGATTCGAAAAAGTGCAGGGGCTTGGCCGTAGGAGGGGTAGAGAACACGATCGCAAAAGGCAAGAAAAGCACCCAGGGCGCTGCTCGGAAACATTCCGAAGAAAAGATACAGAGGAATGGACCAACGAGGCCAGCGCAGTTCGGAAGGAAAGGGCCGAACGACGGGCCACCAGAAAAGGATGGAAGTGGAGAGGAAGCAAATGTGTTCGACTTCGTGCCAGAAGTCGGAGCGAAGGGCGAGTTCGAATGCGGAAGGAACATGCCAGGCGATGAGGGCAACCGCCGCGAAAATCCAGCAGACGAGGGGATGGGTGAGAAATTGCCCGAGGGATTGCACGGGTTGCCAGCGCAGGAAAGGTCCTAGCGTGGTGCGCACAAACCACTGGGGCAGCCCGCGGAGGAGAGGCAGGGAGGGCGCGCCGAGAAGGACGAGGGGAGGAATCACAAGCATCAGGAGAATGTGCTGGATCATGTGGACGGTGAGAGAAGCTTCATCGAAGGCGGAGAGGGGCGAGCCAATGGCGAACCATAGTAAGAACATGCCCACAAGAAATGCGGCGAGACGCCGGATGGGGATGAGGCCGCGGAAAGAGCGATGAAGAGTAAGCCAGCCGCGAATATAAAAGAGTGCTGTGAGGAGGATGGCTGCGTTGAGAACGAGCGGTGGCGACCATGCATCGAGGAGGGATTGGGTTTCTGGGGACATGATGGTTATGGCTTGGCGTCCGTTGGAGTCGGACTCGTATCCGTGACGACTGCGCGGGCTGCATCGCGAGCCGGCTGCCGCCCGGCAGGATGAAGAGTTTTCAGGAAAGCGACGAGCGCGGTGGTTTCCGCAGGACTGAGATTCTTGCCGTAAGCAGGCATGTTTCCACCGCCCTGAATGACCTGGCGAATGAGCTGGTCTTCGGTCTGGACGAGAGCAACCTGGTCGAGAGCAGGCCCGCGTTTGCCGCCATCGTTGCCGAGAGAATGGCAATTGTGGCACTGCTTGAGTTGGAAGACGATTGCGCCCTGGCGCTCGAGCGCCGAGCGATTCTGCAGGAAGGCTGGCGGAATGGGATCGCCGCTCCAGGCATCCATGACAGGACTCCAGGGAGCGTGGCCAGCAAGGTCGGTGAAGGTGCCGAGCGCGACGGCAACGAGAAGGATGGTCAGAACCGCGATGGGACGGCGGCGCCAGCTTTTTTCGCCTTCGCCGAAAACAAAGGGAAGCAGGAGGAGTCCAAGAATGCCGAGCACCGGGCCGATGAGGAGAGCTGGCGTTTCCATATTCGGCGGAAGCAGCGAAAGGATCGCGTAGAGCCAAAGGAAGAAGTAATCGGGGCGGGGGGCGGTCTGGATGATCGTTGGGTCGGGACGGCCGGAAGGTCCGAAGGGACCGAAGTAGGCGGCGACGGCTGCGAGCGCGAGAAGAACGCAGCCACCAAGGAAGAGGTCTTTCCAAACGGCCCCTGGGACGAACGGAATGCCGTCGCGTTCTGTGAGTTCGTGGTATTGCTTGACGTACGTGGCTTTGCGAACGATGCGGCCAGGCATGGGCCACTCGTTGATACCGAGTTTGAGAACCATCAGAAGATGGAGACCCACGAGAGCAATGAGCAGCCCGGGAATGACAAAAACGTGAAGAGCGAAAAAGCGGGAAAGCGTGGCGCCGGCAATGATAGGACCA
>Ga0181526_10002260_pt1 | contig 16978 bp, 10 predicted proteins | sample PEATcosm2014_Bin_35_FD_119750 | JGI IMG/M metagenome (GOLD analysis project Ga0181526, IMG submission 119750) | Peatland microbial communities from MTU Mesocosm Facility, Houghton, MI, USA - PEATcosm2014_Bin06_30_metaG | ecosystem: Environmental > Terrestrial > Soil > Wetlands > Peat | place...
AGAGTGATGGGGCTCGAGCCCGTACCCAGGGCGTTGGTAGCGTGCACGTTCAACCGATACGTGCCGGCCCCGGTGGGAATGCCGGAAATGAGCCCGGAAGGGCCCAGTGTCAGGCCGGGAGGCACACCGGAGGCTTCGAAGCGATCGGGATTGTTCGTTGCGGCCAGCTGGTGGCTGCAGGGCTTTCCGACCTGTGCCTCCAGGTCCACTGTGAGAAGGACGGGTGCCTCCAGGTTCCTGACGATGTCGGGCATCCCGAACTTCCTGGCCAGATAGGTGTAGACGGCGGCCTGTTCCGCCATGGTCAGGGGTTTTCTGTAGAGAAGGATCTCCGCGATTTCTCCATGGAAACTGCCGTCGCCGTACCCGCCAATGTCGGGAAGGGTCTGGAAGCCGGTTTCCGGCACGTGCTTGGTCCACAGCGCGAGTCCGTTGCAGCGGTTGATCAGAATCCCGTTGGAATCGAGGGACGTGTCATAGACGAAGTAGCGATCGATCTGGCCGACGTCCTCGATGAGCATGGCATTGGTGTCCGAGCAGCCAAAGTCCTCAAAATGGGCTGAGTCCTTGTAGGAGGTGCCCCACCCGGTTCCCAAGTTCCACAGCACGTTGAGGTCGTCGGGGTCGCTGCCGATCCTCACCACCGCGACGATGTGCGCGGCACCGGCCTTCTGCATCAGTCCATTTTGCAGGGTGAGGGCATTGGCCCCGTCAAACCGGACCGCGGGCAATCCATTGACCTGGTTGGGGACGACCCGCGGGGGCTGATTCTCCCGGACAGCGGTCGCATCGTTGCCATGCCCCGTTTGGTCCGTCCAGACCCTGAGCGCCCCCGGGCCCTGGGTCCCGTCGGTGGACTCGAGCCACATGGCCATGCCGTCCGTGGGAATGCGCGGTACCTGCGCGGGGCGCATCCGGAAGCGCCTGACGAGGAACTGTATCTCGTAAATGTCCTCGTAGGGATGGATGAGGGTGGGCCGCTGGCCCAGCAGGGGTTCCTGGACGGTGTCCTTGGCGCCGTCGGCGGGAAAGCCGACGCTCAGGTAGATGACCGCCCACCTGTCCCTCCGTTGGGCCAGGATCCTCCGGCGCAGATCCTCCTCCCCCTTGAAGAAGACGACTCTCTCGAGCGTCCCGGCGTAGTCGGCCCGCCGCAGGGTGACATCGTAGTTGAAGCCCCCGTCGGCCTCGGTCACGGAAGCGTCGGGCAGGTAGTACTGCACGGATTCCGAGGGATCATCGCGGATCATCCTAAGGATCAGGGCGGCCTGTGCCATGGTGTTGCGGTCCTGGACGTACGGCTCGTCGGAGCCCCGCACCGCGCCGGGATAGCGCCGCATCTCGTTCCAGGCGGCGACGGCCACGAGGCACATCCCCAGGGCAAGGCCGTGCCTGTACTTCGCCTGGATCCACCCAAGGCCGGCATCGGCCCCGATGAGCAGCAGCCCGAGCGTCGGGATCATCGACCAATTGAGCTGGTCCAGGTTGCTCACGCCCCCGATGAGCAGCTCAAAGCACCATATGGAGAGAAAAAGGACCGTGTTGATCTGGGCGAAGCGGTCCCCCTGGCGCATGCGCCGCACGGACAGGACGAGCCCCGCGGCAAGGAGGCATAGGAACGGGGCTGATAGAAGGAGGGTTGCGAAGTATTCGCGCAGGGTCACCCACCGCTCAAGAAGTCCCTCGCGGCTGAAGATCTGCAACGTGAAGGAGAGGACCTCGTGAATCCTGAGGTGCCAGACGTCGTCAAAGTTGTAGCTGCAGACGGCCGCGACCGTGAAGAGGGCCAGCCAGGTGAAGGCCCACAGGATCTCCCTTCGCCGCCGATCCCTGCCGCTATAGGCAATGACCAGCCCGAGCAGGGGGGCCGCATAGATGAGCCCGCCATAATAAAAGAAGCAGCTGACCAGGAACAGGGTGATGCCCAGCCCGCGGAAAAGCCTGGCGCGCTCGGCCGCCGCCCTGCTGTAGAGCGGCAGGAAGTAGACATACACCGAGATGGCGGTCACGTAGGTGACCGAGTGCCACTTGTAGCGCCTGAGGCAGAGGCAGAGGACGGAGAAGAGCGCCACAAGCACAAAGGCCGCCAGGTGGGTCCTCGGGTACGCCCTCCGGAAAAGCGCGAAGAACGCGGCCACGAAGATGCTGAAGAGCACCGGCAGGGCGAAGGTGATGATCCTGACGTCGTAGCCAAAGCAAAGATACAGGGGCACGACCAACCAGACGTAGCCCTTGTTGTACTGGGGCATGCTTCCCCTGACTGCCTCCCACCACGAGTGCGTGAGTGCGGCGAACTGGCAGGTGTCGCGCGCCAGGTCCAGGGATTGCGCCTCCTCCCCCTCGAAATACGGGGGAAAATAGGACACCCGGTACATGAGCCTCAGGTACACCAGCAGGGCGATGCCGCCGAAGAAGAGGAACTCGCGCCTGCTCAGCCCTCGAGCACCGTTGAGCCCGTCGTTCATTGCGGTGATTCAATGGATGGAACCATTCGCAGGTAAAGACCCGGTTTCGAACGGCCTCCATCGCCACCGGCCGGGACCCGCAGCGCTGACCGGGTCACTTGACCCATCGACTAGCGGGAAATTGGCGGAGGTGCCGGGATTTGAACCCGGTTTCTCCACGGGCAATGCACCATCAATGTTGACGGTATTGGCCTCGGGACTGTCCCAAATTGTCCTAGGGCGCCCAAATCCGGTCGTGCGGTCGATCCTTTAGCCAAACGAGGTGACCAATAATTAAATCGGGAATCTCCAGGCAAGGGTCGTTGGCTTGAAATCAATGGTCACACAACCCGCAGGGTCGTCTTTCACTTCCGCCCTGACCCGAATTCACCCTTGAAACTGCGGGGCGATCCTACGACCTGGCCCCTGGATTGACCCCCGCAGCATCACTTGCCGGGGACCGGCACGAGGCCTGTAGACTCCTTCGGCATGGACTGAGCGTTCAATCGCGATGAGAAACTTTGCAGGGCCCGTTGCCTCAGCGGATCCTGAACCGAGATGTCGCCGTAATACTTCAGCGCCCGCTCGAGCATCTTTTCTCCCTCGTCGGGGAAGCCGTTCGTCTTCTCCGCCCATCCCCAAGCCTCATAGGTGAATCCGACGGCGTACTTGGAGTAGTCGTCGCCCTGCGAATCCTTCATCGCGTCCACCGATGCCTGAAAAGTTTTCCTGCCCTGGTCGAAGTTGCGGAATTGGGAGGGCATGAAATAAAACTGCGCCAGGTTGCGATAGGCGATCGCCCTGCTCAAGTCGTCCTGCGCCGCGCCCACTCCCTTCGCGAGGTAGTTCTCGGCCTTCCTGAAGTTCGAGACAATCAGCATTTCGGACGCGAGAACGTTGTATTCCGAGGACGAAACGTTCTTTCCGAGCTGGTCGACCAGGAGCTCGGCCTCTTCGAGGTAGACTAGGTTCTTTTGGTTTAACATCGCCGAGTGCTGCTCAAAAACCAAAGGGTCGGAGATGGTTCTCGAAGCTTCGGCAAGCTCCTCCTGAAGGGCCACCAGATTGGTCAGCAGCGATTCGAGGTGCTCCTTCCTCGCTCGAACATCTTGAACCTCCTGGGACCCTTGCGAAATCACGAACGTGATTATCGACGCCACAAATGCCACGAAACTAATAAAGGTGGACGGTTCCCGATACCACGGCTTGCGCTTTTCGGCGGAAGCAATTTGCAGTTCATCAATTTGATCGCGGATCAGCTTCATCTCCGACTCGGCGCTAGGGTCGTCCATATCGCGCAGGATGCCGATGTTGGACGGCGCATCAAGAGCGTTGCGGGGCAATCCGACGGGGTCGGGCAACATTGTCCCGATGGAACGGAGTCTGGGTGACGATTGCCTTGTTCGAGCAGGGTCGGGACTTGGAGGTGTGGGGCACGCCGTCGGAATTGTGGCGGGCAAACAGGATCGGGATGTGCTGGGATTTGAACCCGGCTGCCCTTTGGGCTGATTCGATACCGCTGCGAGTCGTCCCAATTCCAGATTCGTTGCCCATCTTGCCGTCGCCCGCGAGGGGGCCCGGCTTGACCAGCGGCATCGTCGCCGGCAGCATGAGGCCGTGAAGGGCGATGCTGGCATGCCGGACACCCCGGGACGGTGCCTGCCACTCGTGCTGGGCGTGACTGCCCATCGCGACTTGCGCCCGGCGGACGAGCCGGCGCTTCGCGCAGCGGTCCGGCGCATTGTCGAGGGTTTTCACCGGAAATGTCCGCATACGCCCGTGATGGTGCTCAGCGCCCTTGCCGAGGGGGGGGATATGCTGTGCGCGGAGGCCGCCCTGGAGGCGGGTGTTGAGGTGCTGGCCGCGCTGCCATTTCCGCCCGCAGTGTATCTCGCCACAGGGTCATTCAGAAGCGCCGCCGCGCGCCAGAGGTTCGACGCGCTGGTCGCCCGGGAGGGGGTGCGGCATTTTGTCACGCCCGCACCCGCCGACGGCCGCCCGGAGAGCGACGCCGACTGGGCCGGCGTGGCCGCGGACCCGGGCACGCGCCAGATGGCCTACGCGGCGAACGGCGCCTTTATTGCGCGCAACAGCCATGCGCTCGTTGCGCTCTGGGACGGGGAGCAGCCACGATCGCCATCGGGCGCCGCGGACGTCGTCATGTCACAGCTCAAGGGGCTGCCGCCCTCCGCGCTCTCCAGGCTGCCGGGTTTCTTCCACTGGCCCGAGACCGGCCTCGTCATGCACGTGTGGGCGCCTAGGGAGGCTTCAGGGCCCGCCGCCGCGGGGCACCTTGCGGGCGAGCAGCGCGAGCTATGGATCCCGGAGGACGTTGGGCCGGCGGAGGAGGCCCTCGGCGGGAAGGCCGGCGAACGAGCCGCAAGGAGAAGGCTCGCACTGCGCCGGAGCTTCGGGTGCATGTGCGCCAATCTCGACCGCGCCAACGAGCGGCTGGCCGCGCCGCGGGCGCCTTCGCCCGAGGGCGGAGCGGAACCCCTGGCGATGAGCTATGGCGGGCCGCCGGCCCACAGCCGGGAGGCGCTCCGCCGGCTCGCGTGGGCCCGCGAGTCCGTCGGCAGGCTGGCCGCGGGCAGGAGCGCCCTGCTCGACTGGGGAATCGTTGCCGTGTTCGGGTCCATCCTCCTCGCGGCGGTGGCGTTTCAGCTCTACGTCGAATGGTACACGATCCGGGCGGGCTTAACGGTTCACGAGCCGCTGCTGCTCGTGCTGTTCCTCCTGTCGCTGGCCGCGGGCGGGGGGCTCGTGCTCTGGCTTCGCGGCGTGGAGAACGACGAGCTGGACTACCGTTCCCTGGCCGAGGCCCTGCGCGTGGCCTGCCAGTGGGGCAACGCAGGCCTTGAGCAGCGGGTCAGCGACTGCTACCTGCAGCAGCTCCGCAGCGAGCTGACGTGGACGCGCAAGGCGGTGCAGGCGCTGCTGCTGACCCTGCCGGAGGAGCGGCCCGCATTCCGCGACCTGGACGGCGACGCGCAGCTGCGATGCCTGGATGCGGTGCGCACGAAATGGGTGCGGGGCCAGATCAGGTTCTTCGCCGACCGCTTCAGGGATTTTCGCCTGAAGGGCCGGTGGTGCCGGCTGGGAGGCCTTGCGCTGGCCGTGGCCGGCGGGGCCTTCGCCGCGGCGCAGTTTGCGATTCCCGCGCACGTTCCCGACGCCCTTGCGCCGGCTTCGGCCACCGGCGGGCCGTCGACGAGCCAGCAGGGGATTCGGGACTGGCCGCCCTGGGTGTCGGCGGAGCACCCGATCAGGTGGATGGTCGTCGGCGGGGGATTGATCATCCTGGCCGGCGGGCTCGCGATAACGTTCGGCGAGCGGCGCCTGTACGAGGAGCTCGCCCGCCAATACACGCGCACCCTCGCCCTTTTCCGGACGGCCGACACCGAGCTGAAGCGGCTGCTTGACCAGCGAAACGTCCCGGCGGCGCAGCGCCTGCTGTTTGAGTTGGGGCGCGAGGCGCTGACGGAGAATGCGAACTGGCTCGTTCTGCGCCGCAGCCGGCCGGTGGAGATGATCGTGCACTAGGGGCGATTCCGGAGAAACCGTGAGCGAACCGGGCGCGGGCGGGTGCCGGCCCCCTGACCCGGGGGCCCCGCAGGGTTGCCGCCTCGCTGAAAATGGCGGCTCGACTGCCCGTTGGGACCGGCGTAGCATGTCCCTTGGACGCCTGTCGGGTCCAACACATCCCTTCCCCGCGTGGTCATGGTCACACCATCCCCGCCTTTGCAGGAGTTTTTCTGGGACGACATCCTGGCGTTCATCGAGGAGCGCAAGGTCATCCCGATCGTCGGCGCGGAGCTGCTGCGCGTGCCGGACGGGGCGGGCGGCGAGGTGCTCCTGCAGGGCCTGCTCGCCGCGAAGCTAGCGGAACGCCTGCACCTGCCGGCGGACGGCTGCCTTGGCGACGACGCGCTCCACCGGGTGATGTGCCGCCACCTCGAGCGCGGCGGGAGACGCGAGGAGGTCTACCCGCGCATCCGAAGCCTGCTTAAGGAGCTCGCGCCGCCGGTTCCGGAGCCGCTCCGCCAGCTTGCGCGCATCAGGGACTTCAGCCTCTTCGTCACGACCACGTTCGACTCCCTGATGGAGCAGGCCCTGGACGAGGAGCGCCATGGCGGCGCGCCCAGGGCCGTCTCCCTCGCCTATGCGCCGAACCGCCTCCAGGACGTGGCGCCCGGCGCGCAGCGCGCCGCGGTGCCGACGGTGTTCCACATGCTGGGCCGCATCTCGGCGTCGCCCGACTTCGTCATCACGGAGGAGGACACGCTGGAATTCTTCACCGCGATGCAGTCGGAGTCGAAGAGGCCCAGCGTGCTTTTCGACGAGTTGAAGTCGAGCCACCTGCTGCTGATCGGGAACACGTTCCCCGGCTGGCTGACGCGGTTCTTCATGCGCATCGCCAAGAGCGAGCGCCTCTCCCTCCAGCGGGAGGAGCTGGAGATCGTGGCCGACCGCCGTGTCCGGGAGGAGCCCGACCTCATCCTCTTCCTGAGGAATTTCTCCTACCGGACGCAGGTATTCGACCAGGGGAACGCGGCCGACTTTGTCCGCGAGCTCGCCCGGCGCCACGCCGAGCGCCATCCCGCGGGCGCCGCGCCGACCGGCCCGGCGCCTGCAATTGCGGAGATCAAGCCCGGCTCCGTCTTCATCAGCTACGCCCACCAGGACGCGCCGGCGGGGCGCCTCCTGCGCGACGCCCTCGAGGCCGCGGGCGTCGACGTGTGGTTCGACGAGCGCCACCTTGAAGGCGGCGACGACTTCGACCGCCAGATCAGGCGCAACATCCGCGGCTGCTCCTTCTTCCTTCCCCTGGTCTCTGCCAACACCCAGGCACGCCACGAGGGCTATTTCCGGCTGGAGTGGAACCTGGCCGCGGAGCGCGCGAGGCAGATTGCGGAGACAATACCCTTCATCCTGCCGATCGCGATAGATCCGGTCTCGCGGAGGGAGGCGCTCGTACCCGAGCGGTTTCTCCAGGTGCAGTGGACGCCTCTGCCCGGCGGCGCGCCCACCCCCGAATTCATCGAAAGGACGGTGCGCCTGATCCGCGACTACCGCAAGAGGGAGAGGGGGCTGCTTTGACCGCCGACAAGTCGCCGCTCCTTGACCCCGAGGTCGACCGCGAAAACCCGTGGCCGGGCCTGGCGGCGTTCACGGAGGACATGCGGGGCTATTTCTTCGGCCGCGAGAGGGAAACCGCGGAGCTTGTCCGCCTGGTCCGCCGCGGCACGCTCACCGTCCTGTTCGGCCAATCCGGCCTCGGGAAGAGCTCGCTCCTCCAGGCAGGCGTATTCCCCCTTTTTCGCGAGGCGGATTTTGTTCCCCTCTACCTGCGGCTCGACCACGATCCATTGACGCCGCCGCTGGCCGACCAGGTCAAGGCCGCGCTGGTCAATTCGTTCCGGCAGGCCGGCGCCGACGCTCCGGCGCCGCGGGCGGACGAGACCCTGTGGGAGTATTTTCACCGCAGGGATATCGACATCTGGAGCGCGAAGAACCGGTTGCTGACGCCAGTCCTCGCGTTCGACCAATTTGAGGAGATCTTCACGCTGGGCCGGGGCGACGAGCTCCGGAGGGAGCGCGGCCGGGCGTTCCTGACGGAGCTGGCTGATTTGGTCGAGAACCGGCCGCCGGCGTCGCTCTGTGCGAAATTCGACTCGGGGGAGCTCGATACGGCGCGCTATGCCTTCGACAAGCCGTCGTGCCGGGTGATCCTGAGCATAAGGGAGGACTTTCTGCCGGACTTGGAGGGGCTGAAGGGGGAGATGGGCTCGCTCATGCACAACCGGATGCGCCTTCGCCGGCTTACCGGCACCCAGGCCCTCGAGATTGTCTCGCGGCCCGCGCCGCACCTGCTTGCGGAGGGAGTCGCGGAGCGGGTCGTGGAATTCGTGGCCGGCGGGCGAGGCGGCTCGGCGGAGCGGCTCGAGGAGCTGGAGGTCGAGCCCGCGCTTCTCAGCGTCATATGCCGCGAGCTCAACCAAAGGCGGCGGTCCCTGGGCCAGGAGCGGATCACATCCGACTTGGTCTCGGGCAACCGCCGCGAGATCCTGCGCGACTTCTACGAGCGGAGCGTCGGCGACCTGCCGGCGGCGATGCGCGAGTTTGTCGAGGACCACCTGCTCACCAAGTCCGGATTCCGCGACAACCTTGCCCTCGAGACCGCGCTGGAGGCCCCTGGGGTCACCCGGGCGCTGGTTGACACCCTGGTGTCACGCCGGCTCCTGCGGATTGAGGACCGCCTTGGGGTGCAGCGGGTTGAATTGACCCATGACGTCCTTGCGGATGTGATCCGGATGAGCCGCGATTCACGTCAGCAGCGCCTGGCGCTCGAGCGGGCCCGGCTGCAGGAGCGCCGCCATCACCGCCGGGTCTGGTGGCTCCGGGCCCTTTCCGCGGGACTTGTTGTTCTGCTGGCTTGCGTGTCCGTCCTGGCCTATCGGGCGGTGCAGGCGCGAAAACAGGAAGCGGTCAGGGCGGCGCAGTCCGACCTTGATCTCGGGAGCCAGCTGCTTGAGCACGGCGACGCCCGAGCCGCGATCGCCCATTTCGTCCGTGCGGCGCGAACCGATCCTTCGAATCCCGTCGTGGGCACCCGTCTGATTTCGGCCCTCGCCCGGCGCAGCTGGCCGGTCTGGCGCGACACTGGCGTCAGGCTGCCCTCGCCCGGCTTGGCGACGCAGATTCTGCCCGGGGGCAAGGAGCTGCTGATCCTTGGGGAGGACGGCATCGTGCGCCAGCTGGACGCAAGGACCTATAAACTGGAACGGGAGGTCCGATTCCCGGCCAAGGCGAATTTCCTATGGGCCGGCCGGAAGGGCATCCCGGGCAAGTTTGCAGTCCTGCTTGACGGCGGCGGAGCCGCGATTGCCTCCGCGTCGACAGGAGAAACGCTCGTCGTGCCCAGGCCCGACAAGCAATTCGGCTGGACCTGCGCGGCGATCAGTCCAGACGGGAAGTGGCTCGCCCTTGCAGCCTCGTCGAGGCTGGCGCTGGTGGACGCCCGGGACGGGCGGGTCCGGTCTCAAACCTCGTTTGAATTTCCGCATTTCCCGGCCTCCCTCAATTTCAGCTCCGACTCAACCAAGCTGGTTTACGCGGATTTTGGTTATAAGATTACATTTCTGCGCGTGCCGACGGGTGAAACGTTGCTGCAGGCGATCAAGCCGCTAACCGAGCCGGGTACGAACTACGCGGACTTCAGCCCCGACGGGTCGCTTTTCGTGAAATGCTCATTTTTGCATGGTGCGCAACTGTACGACGCCGCCACGGGCGCCACGGTCGGACCGATTCTGAGCCACGAAAAACCGTGCAACTTTGCCCAATTCGATGCCGATGGGAAGCGCCTGTTCACCGCCGGGGAAGACAACACCGTGAGGATTTGGGATGTCGCCACCCAGCGGGCCATCCTGCCGCCCCTGCGCCACGGGGCGGCCATTCCTGGTTTCCAACTCAGTCGGAATGGACGATTGCTGCTGGATCGCAGCCTCGACGATTCGGTCCACATCTGGGATACGACGACCGGGGCACAAATCGTGGAACCCACTCTGAAGGCCGGAAAAGACGGCTGCGTCTGCCTCGATGCGGACGAAACCGGCGTGCTCTTCTGCGCGTCTGACGGGCGGCTGCTGTCGCTCAGCACGACCCCATCTGCACTCCGACCGGTTGCATGGATGCCAGGGGGGGTGCCTTTGGATGGATTCCCTTTTACTCCCCAGACGGGGTTTTCCCCTTCTGGGCCGCCGATATTGTATCACGTGAATAAATCAGGGATCCAATTCTTCTCCCTGGAAACCCTCCGGTCGAGCGACGATGGAGTTACGTTTCCCCCGGGGATTGAGTGTGCTGACTACGACCTCGAATCCAAGCTCCTGCTGACGCGCTCGCCACAGACCGGCTATTCCCTGTGGCGCATCGCGACGGGGGTTCCCACCAAGATCCTGGACCTGGCCAATTCGCGGCCATGGTTGCTTAATAACTCATGGGGGCTCTTCGTGAACGCGGGTCTCATCGCGATTGGCGAGTCAACAGAGACGGCGGAATTCAAGCTCAGGATTTGGCGCGAAGCAGATGGCCGGCCGGCGGGGCCGACAATCTCTATTTCCCGGGAATCCACCAATTTAGACAAACACATCGTAAGCCCAGACGGCACTCGTGTGACTTCGGGCGGGCTCGAGGGCACCTCACCCGTCACCAGCGTTTGGGAAATTGCGACCGGGCGTCGGATCATGGAAGTCGATGAGCCGGGAGAATCGGAGTACGCCTTGTTCAGCCCCGATGGGAAGCTGGTCGCGGATGCGACGTGGAGAACCCCGCCAGAAGGGCCCTGCGCCCGACTCTGGGACGCGCGCACCGGGAGACCCCGCTCTCCGGCCTTTCCGCATTCGATGGCATTTGATCGAGGAATTGTATTTTCGGACGACGGCACGCTCGTGGCGTTTACGTCAAGGGACGGGACGGTGGATGTCGTCTCGACCGCGACCGGAACAGCTATGCACGCCGCAATAGTGACTCCGGATGTTCCAGTGAGTCTACACAACACTCGGTTCTCCGGCAACAATAGCGTCGTGACAGCGACAATCGATAGCGTCATTTGGTGGGATGCGCGTTCCGGTCTTGCGGCAATGGAGCCTTTCCGCATTTCCGGAGAACCGCTGAATGGATTTGATGTCGATCCAAGCGGGCGGTACACGGCGTTGATTGGAACGAGGGGCCGCGCGACGGTTTGGCCTGTGCCGCCCCGTTATGGAGGCCAGGGGATCCCCGCATGGCTGCCGCGACTCGCTCGCGCCCTCACCGGTCAGCGCCTCGATGACCGCGGGGCCTTGATGCCGGCGCAGGACTTCGCCCAAAGTCAGGCCGAGCTGGCTGCAGTTCGGCGGGAGCTTTCCGCCCTGCCGGAGGACGCCCCGTACGCTGCCTGGGGTCGATGGATCCTGGCCGATCCCGACCAGCGCCCCGTCGCGCCCGGCATCAACATCACCGTCGCCGAGGCCCGCGCGCGCGGACTGGCCGACTGACCGCAGGGCTATCCAGTCGCCCACTGGCATCTGCCTTCGCTGCGGGATGCCATGCAGAATCCCAAGACAGCATAAAGATTAGGGAAATCCTGTTTTGGAATAGGCTTTGTAAGTCGTGGGGTGCCGGGATTTGAACCAGCCATCTTTGTGATTCCTCCCCAGGCGCCTAAACAACTCTGTCATGAATGTGGCTAGCTTGCAGAGGGAACTGTTGGATCTTATTTGGGTTGGAAGATGCCCTCCCTATCAGCCGTGAAGAGCGAGCTTCGGCCGCCTCAACTCAGATTCGCGGCGATCGCCGCGGCGAGAGACGAAGACATGAACCGGATCCCGAATCGCTTCCAGGGAGGATGGTGGCGACCGTCCATGTCCGCTGTCCTGCTTGCATATCTTGCCGGCTGTTCCGTCGCGCCGAGCACGAACACAATGGCCTCGCACCTGCCCTCGCCGCATGCGGCCAGCTACTCGACGATGTTTCCACTTACTGAGAGTCCGGTCTCAGAAGGCGGTCGCTGGATGGGCGGGAAAATGACCGGCTTGGATTGGGGCGATGTCTCGACAACCCCCGAATATGCATTCGGTCACGCGGGCCCCAAGGCCTATGCGGACTCGGTGGCCCTTCTTACCGGCGAATGGCCTTCGAATCAGAGCGTGGAGGTGGTGGTGGAGAAAGGAGCGGTGTCTCGTTATCCGGAAGTGTCGATCCGGCTTCGATCCTCGCTGGCGAAGCACAACTGCGATGGGTACGAGATCTCCTATTCTCTGAAGGATGGGGATGCCGCCTACCTGATCATTGTAAGATGGAACGGGCCGCTGGCCGATTTCACATATCTTCTGAACGTGCAAGGGAAGCAGTACGCCGTGAAGACAGGCGACGTGGTAAAGGCGACCGTCGTGGGCAACGAGATCAAGACATACAAGAACGGATTGCTGATGGGGGCGACGAAGGACGGCAGCTACGCCCGTGGGAGTCCAGGCTTCGGGTTCAACGAGGGATCGAATGGCGACTACGGCATCAGCCGGTTCAGTGCAACCGCAACCGATGCGTCAGCATTTTGAGCCGCGAGCAGTGCTCGTTTTCCCGTCAATTGAAGGCGACTATCGGCGGGACTCTGCCGTCCATGGACACAGGCGACGCCCGGCACTCATAGTAACGGGAAGCGGGCCAAGGAAATATGGTGGAGGTGCCGGGATTTGAATCCGCTATCGGCTGAGATTGGCCCGGTGGCCGAGGTCTCTTATTGAGACGGCAGGCCCGTTCTCGCTCTGGATTGTCCGCACTTTGTCCGCAGTCACGCCAATATTCGCTTCTAGGGGCCGGGTATCTTTGCCTTTGGGGATTAAGACCTGGCGGGCGGCTTGTCGGGCCCGCATCTGACACCTTCGAATGAAGATAGCTATTCGATCTCGCGTTCAATTCCCCGTTTCTTCTGCAAATCCCGCAGTCGGGTTAGTTCCTCCAGATCGATCCGGTCTTTGCTCCGGGGAGAAGCGGCTTTGTTGGCCAGGAGAGATTCAAATCCGATGAAAGGGACCTGTAACCCAGATATGTTCACTATAATCCGGTCAGAACGACACCGGTCAAAGGTAACTCCGTCGATCCCTGTGAGGACCTGGATTTTCATGGGCTCCCTTCCGACCTCGACCACCGTGTCGGGTTCGAGAAAATCGCTAGCTTTAAGATTAAGAGATGCGAAACCAAATTCGCTAAACACATCGACAAGGCGCCCAGCATTTTCGCGGCTAATCGCTACGAAGACATCGATATCACCCGTATAGCGGGGGAAACCGTGGACCCCTACGGCGTACCCGCCGACAATTACATACTCAACGTGGTGCTTTTCGAGTAATCCGAGAAAATCTTGGAAATGCTTGTTGAGCATGGGGTGAGTCCGGAGTGGTGAGGCGAATAGCCTCGACCGCGGCCAGCCTCTCCTGGTGGGTCCGCGACAGCCAATCCCTTGACCGCGAATCAGCATCGTGAAGGCGTCGCTTGGTGGCCACAGGCGTCATCAAGCGATAGCCTAGCCCTTGGAAGGCCCCATGCAAGGCCTACCAGGCAAAATGGTGGGGGTGCCGGGATTTGAAATGGGATTCGGGTGTTTCCGTAACTCGCGGGTGAGCGCGCCATTCGGGGTTTCTCCTATGAGGACCCGACTTGGCTGCCTAGCAGGTAGTTGCAGGGATGTGCAGAAAGCTGAACGAAGTTTGGCAGGAGCGTGGCAGGAATGGCTCCCGAGAGGCGGGTGAACGCAGCGGACGATCGGATTTCGCTTACACGGGCCGATCGGGAGGTGGGGAAAACTCCCCGTCGTCTCGAGGCGAGATCGGGCCGCCTGGGGCAACGCTCTGGGCGCGTAATTCGACGTTCGCGAGCGCGATTCTGAAGGGCTTCGTGTGCCGGCCCTTTTCCTGGGGCTGCAGCGTTCGAAAATCGCGGGGATTGTCCAAGCCAAACCTCCGCGGAGCGGACCGAAGAGCCCTCCCCGCCCGATCCGGAAGGCCCCGGACGACGGACGGACCATGACAGTTGCCCGGTTTTCCTGGGGCAACAGATCGGCGGGAACACATTCTGTAGGGATCGGATATCGCAACCGCTGACCCTACTGGGAAATCCGGCCCCCGGGTACGGTGGGCCCGTGCCCAATTTCCCGCACCTGCTCTCAGTCGCGGCCCTCGCCGCGGGCCTTGGCGCCAGCGGCCAACTCGAGGCCGTCCGGCGCGCCCAGGGCCTGCTGGAGCCCCGCGTCTGGACCGAGGTGATCCGCATCGACAACTCGAACCCGTCCAGCCGCTACCCGCGGGCCGTCGACGCCCTGGTCTTCGAGCTCGATTCCGTCCTGTGGCTCTACACGCCGACCGACGGGACGCAGAGCCTCTCGCTGTACCGCAACCGGGCAGAGATGGACAAGGCCAACCTCGGGCCGCTGCTTGCGGCCATCGACGAGGGGTTCACGAGGTGGAAGGTCCTGCCCCGGCCGGGCGGCCCCCTGCTGGGCCAGGCCCGGCCCCCCAACGGCTGCTTCATCGAGTCCATCGCGATCCTCCTGCGGAGGCTGGACTATGGCGCGTCCGTCGAGAACCCGAGGCTACTCTCCTATTACGTCTCCTGCCCCGGGGGGATGCGCGGCCATACCGTGCTCCAATTCACGACCGGCGGACAGGTCCAGGTCGTCGATCCCGACCGGCCGAACCGGGTCATCAGGATAAGCCACGCCGACCCGGACGACCCGAAGAACGTCGCCGACCGGATCCGGGGCGACGTCGCGCGGGCCCGGCACCTTCCCCTCGGCGAATTCCTGGATCGCGCGCCCGCGCATTTCCTCGCAACACTCCAGCCGCATGCCAGCAAGAACGACGAGCAGGCGCTCCCCGCGCAGGCCGATGCGCCCAGGCCCACGCGCTCCTGAGGGCGCGGGCGGGAGGTCCGGGCCATGACCAGCGAACCCCTGTACCGGAGGCTCGCCGACGAGGTGCAGGGCCTGATCGAGAAGCGGTCGCTCCGGGCCGGCCAGCGGCTCCCGTCGGTGCGGGTGACCGCCCGCCAGCGCCAGATCGGCATGGGGACCGTCATCCAGGCCTACGTGGTCCTGGAGAATCGCGGTTACATCGAGGCGCGGCCGAGGAGCGGCTACTATGTCAGGAGCCGGCCGGCGGCCAGGGCCGAGGCCAGCCCCGGCTCGGTCCTCGGCCCGGCCGTCCAGGTCGCGGAGAAGGACCTCTCCGAGCACATGATCGACCTCGCCCGGGACCCGAGCTACTTTCCCCTGGGGACCGCGTTTCCGGACCCCGGGACCTTCCCGCTGAGGAACCTGGCCAGGGTCTCCGGCGCGGTGGCGCGGGCCGAGCCGGAGATCCTCGGCCGTTACACCATGGGCCACCCCTATCCGCCCTTCACCCAGGAGCTGTCCCGGCGGTACCTGCAGACGGGGACGGTCCTGTCCCATGACGAGTTCATCGTGACGTCGAGCTGCTCGGAGTCGCTCGACCTCGCGCTCGGGGCGGTGACCAAGCCCGGCGACGTCATCGCCGTGGAGTCCCCGGCCTACTTCGGGTTCCTGCGCCTGTTTGCGTCGCGGGGCATCCGCGCGGTCGAGGTGCCCGTCGACGAGAGGAAGGGCCTGAGCCTCGAGGCCCTGACCGTCGCCCTGGACAACCACGACGTGAAGGCCCTGGTCGTCACCCCGAGTTTCCACAACCCCACGGGCGCCTGCATGCCGAACGCCCGCAAGGAGCAGCTCTACTCGATCCTCTGCGACTACGGCATCCCCGCGATCGAGGATGACGTCTATGCGGACCTCCACTTCGGGTCGATCCGCCCCAAGCCCCTCAAGGCCTGGGACCGCGACGGCCGCGTCCTGCTCTGCTCGTCGCTGAGCAAGACCCTCGCACCTGGCCTCGGGCTCGGATGGATCGCGGCAGGGCGCTATCATAAGAAGGTCGATGACGGGAAGTGGTCGACCAACCCGCTCTTTCCCCAGAAGGTCGCCGCCCGGTTCCTTCAGGAGGGGTACGACCGCCAGCTGCGCCGGATCCGCTCGTGCCTCCAGGAGCGGATGAGGGCCGTGCGCGAGGCGGTCAGGACGTATTTCCCGAGGGGGACCCACGTGACGGAGCCGGCCGGCGGATTCGTCCTCTGGGTGGAGCTGCCCTCCTCCGTGGACGCCCTGAAGCTGCGCATAGACGCCCTGGAGGAGAAGATAAGCATCGCGCCGGGCCCGATGTTCTCCGTGCGCCACGAGTTCCGCAACCACCTGCGGATCTACGCCGGCCTCCCGTGGACGGGCGCGCTCGAGAAGGCGATCCAGACGCTCGGGAGGCTTGCGGAGGGCCAGATTTGAGCGAGGCTTCCCTGCCGCGCCCGCGCCCCCAAGAAACATGAAGGACATCGAGGAGATTCAACGCCTGGCCTCGCCGGCGCCCAAGCCCACGTCGCTCGCGTGGGACGGATCGATTCTGTGGATGGGATCGCGTCAGACGAAGCGAATCTACGGGATCAACCCGGCGACCTGGGCGGTCGTCTGGGAGACGGCCGCGCCCGGCACGCCCTACGGCATCGCCTCCATGGAGGGCGAGCTTCGCGTCGTGTGCGGCGAGACAGCGGGGGACAACAGGTTCATCCGGCGCTGCATCCCGATGCACGGCTTCGACGGGAAGTTCGCCATTCCCTGCCCGGACGATACCGGATCCCAGCTTGGCTACGACGGCCGCCGGCTGCACCTGAGCCAATGGTACCCGCGCAAGGTGCTGGCCCTCGGCGCCGACGGCCAGGTCGAGCGCGTGATCAGCATCCCGCACGGCATCTGCGGGCAGGTCTTTGTCGGGGGCCTCCTGTACCTGGCGACGACCGACGAGGAGGAGAAGGGCGACTACTGGATCACCCGAGTGGACCCGCGCCCGGCGATGCCGGTGATCACGGACCTTGCCCGCATCCCGTTCGCGGCCCGGGCCCTCGCGTTTGACGGCGAGCGGTTCTGGACCAACCACCGCGAGCAA
>Ga0181526_10002261_pt1 | contig 16977 bp, 14 predicted proteins | sample PEATcosm2014_Bin_35_FD_119750 | JGI IMG/M metagenome (GOLD analysis project Ga0181526, IMG submission 119750) | Peatland microbial communities from MTU Mesocosm Facility, Houghton, MI, USA - PEATcosm2014_Bin06_30_metaG | ecosystem: Environmental > Terrestrial > Soil > Wetlands > Peat | place...
AGTAATTGACGCGCGAGCTGGAAAAATCCGGCGCCGACAATCGGCCCGACCAGCGTGCCGATGCCGCCGATGACATTGTACATCACGGTATCGCCCGAGGTGAGAAAGTAAACGAAGTTGGGCGCGACAAATTGGTTCTGGACGGCGTAAAGCACGCCGGCCAATCCGGCGAACAGGCCGGACAGCATCACCGAGACCATCTTGTAGCGTTCGACCGCATAGCCGATGGCGCGGGTGCGCGCCTCGTTTTCCCGAATCGACTGCAACACCATGCCGAACGGCGATTGTGTAACCCGCCGCAAGATCAGATAGGACGCCGTCACCACGGCGAGCACGAACCAATGCATGGTCGTCGTGGTGAAGCGTGCGTCGTAGAGGAACGGAATCGCCAGATGCGGTCGGGTGAAAATCAGGCCGTTTTCGCCGCCGGTGACTGCCGTCCAGGTGAAGATGATGACGTAGAAGATCTGGCTGAAGATCAGCGTGGTGATGGCGAAATAGATATCGCGTAGCCGGATTGAGAAGAATGCCACGAACAGCGCCGCGCCGGCGGCGCCCGCAAGCCCGCACAGGATGGCGAACCAGAGGTTCGGCGGGCTCGACAGGATCAGCGCGCCGGCCGCGCCATACATGCCCAGCCCGAAAAACGCCGAATGGCCGAACGAAATCATGCCGGTGTAGCCGATCAACAGGTCGGACGACATCGCCAACAGGCCCCAGATCAAGACTTCGGTGAGAAAGCGGCGCCAGAATTCCGGCAGCACCACCGGCGCCGCGATCAGCACGGCCATCACGACGCAAAAGCCGATCCAAAAAACTTTGGTGTGGCTCAGCCCTGCCATGCCGAGCATGGCCGGCTTTTTCGCCGGCGTAGTCGCCGGTTCATTGAGCGGCGTTGCGGTCATTTTGGTGTCGGGACGAACAGGCCGGTGGGCCGGAACAACAGCGTGAGAATGAGGACGACGAACGAAACGATCACCGCCTGCGACGGGTCGACCCAGATCGTGGCGTAGGACTCAAGGAGACTGACGAAGATGGCGGCGGCGATCGAGCCGCCGAGATTGCCCATGCCGCCGACCACGACGACGATGAAGGCTTTGAGCACCCAATCGAGCCCCATGGTGTGGTTGACGCCGACGAGCGGCGCGAACAAGACGCCGCTCGCCGCCGCCATGGCGGCGCCGATGGCGAAGACGCCGGTGTAGACGAGCGGCACCGGAATGCCCATGGCTTGCGCCATGACGCGATCTTGCGCCGTGGCGCGGATCCAAATGCCGAACTTGCCGTATTTCAGGAACAGCCAGAAGCCGCCGATGATGGCCGCGGACAGCGCCGCGATGACGATGCGGTACCATGGATATTGCAAATAAAACAACGTGAAATAGCTCGACATCGGTTCGGGGATGCGGCGCGCGGTCGGTCCGAATTGCCACAGCGCGTAATTCTGCAAGACGAGCGAAATGCCGAAGGTGGCGAGGATGGTGTTCAACGGATCGCGGCCGATCAGCGGCCGCAGCGTCACGACCTGGAGTATGGCCCCGAGCACGGCGACGATCAGCGCGGCGCCGACCAAACCGAGCCAGAAACTGCCGGTCGAGGCAACGATCAAGACGCCGATATAGGCGCCGAGCATGAACAATTCGCCATGGGCGAAGTTCACTACATCCATAATGCCGAAAATCAGCGTCAGGCCCGAAGCGACCAGCGCCAGGATCATGCCGGCGACGATGCCGTTCACCGTCTGGATGATGAAAAGATCGAGCGGAAAGTTTTGGAAGAAATGCGCGAACCCACCCATCGCTCAAATCCCCATATATTGCTTGATGACGGGATGGTGGACGTCGATCTCGGACGAGGCGCAATGGTGGCGCACCGCGCCTTTTTCCATGATGTAGATCCGCTGGCTCGCCTCGAGCGTCAGCGGCACGTTCTGCTCGACCAACAGGATGGCGACGCCCTCGTTGTGCAGGAGCTCGATGATGTTGCGGATCTGCGACACCATGCGTGGCATCAGCCCCTCGGTGGGCTCGTCGAGCAGGATGATTTTCGGTTCGAGCATCATGGCGCGCGCGATTGCCAGCATCTGCTGCTCGCCGCCCGACAGCGTGCCGCCGGCTTGCGACCGCCGTTCCGCCAAGACCGGAAAAAATCTGAAAACCTTGTCGAGCAGCATCTCCCGCTTGTCCGTGGTGACGCCGTTGCGGTCGAGGCCGGTGCGCAGGTTCTCCATCACTGTGAGCAGCCGGAAAATGCGGCGGTCTTCCGGCACATAGCCGATGCCGAGCCGGGCCAGTTTGTGCGGAGGCAGGCCGGTCACGATAGTGCCGTTGAGGCGGACCATGCCCTCGCTCGGCTGCACCAGGCCCATGATGGTCTTGAGCGTCGTCGACTTGCCGACGCCGTTGCGGCCGAGGAGGCCTACGACCTCGCCGGGGCCGACCTCGATCGACACGCCATGCAGGATGTGACTCTTGCCGTAATAAGTATGCACCGCCGCGACGGCAACGAGCGGTGCGGTCATGTCGGCTGCGGCGCTCATGTCTTCAGATAAACCTCGAGCACTTTGGGGTTTTCCTGAATTTCCTCCGGCGTGCCGTCGGCGAGAATCTCGCCGTAGTGAAACACGGTGATGCGGTCGCACAATTCCATCACTACCTGCATGTCGTGTTCGACGATGAGGATGGTGAGATTTTTGGCGATGCGCCCGATCAGCGCCTTGGTCTCGTCGGTCTCGCCCTGGCTCATGCCGGCGGTCGGTTCGTCGAGGCAAAGAAGCTTCGGTTCGGTGGCGAGCGCGATGCCGATTTCCAGATTACGCTGCTCGCCATGGGACAGATTGCCGGCAAGCTCGGCGGCCTTGGCCAGGAGGCCCACGGCGTCGAGCGCGGCTTCGGCCTTGCCGTTGATGTCGGCAAACGCGCTGTGGTGCGCGATCATGTTCCAGCCGTGCCGGCGCGACTGCGCGGCCACCCGCACGTTTTCGAGCGCCGAGGCATTGGGCAGGATATTGGTGATTTGGTAGGAGCGCGCGATGCCCTTTTGCGAAATCGCATTGGAGGGCAGCCCGGTGATCTCGTCGCCGTCGAAAATGATGCGGCCCGAGGTCGGCCGCAATACGCCGGTCAAGCAATTGAAGAAGGTGCTCTTGCCGGCGCCGTTCGGGCCGATAATGGCGCGGATTTCGTCGCGGTTGAGTTCGAAATTGACGTTAGACAGCGCCGCAAGGCCGCCGAACCGGACGGACAACATTTCGGTCCTGAGGATAGGTGCCGACGAGGCTCCCCGGTTGATCGCCGGGGAGCCCAAGTCGGACGTCGGTTGCGTGCGCACCGAGCGGCTGTTTGCAAAGACGCGTTAAGCCGCGGGGAACTTGCAGGCCGGCGGAACGATGGTCTTGTCCTTATCGACCACCTGCTGCAGGTGGTAGGTGCCGCCGCCGATCGTGAAGATGAATTCGCGCAGAAAGGCTTGGTGGTCCTCCTTGCGCAGCGTCTTGTCGCCTTGCGGGAAGTCGTCGCCTTCCTTCACTTCGAGGCCTTCGAGCGCTTCGATGAGTTTCATGGTATCGTCGCGGCTGTCGAACTTCGCCTTCTCCATCGCAATCTTCATCGCATTGAGGGCTTCATAGTTCGACTGCACGTATTTGTCCGGCAGCGGGCCGGACGGATCGACCTTGGCCAGGCGCGCTTTGGCTTCATCGAAGAAACGGTGCAGATAGGGCGTATTGAGCACGCCGTCGAACACCGGAATGTAGCGGTTGATGGCGGTAAAGCCGTCGAGTTTGTTACCGACCGCGATCAGATTGGTCGATTCCGAGATCGAGCCGTCGCCGGCGAATTTATATTTTTTGGTCAGGCCGAGATCATAGGCCTGATTGGCGATGGTGACGCCGTCCTTGCCGAAGAAGATGCCGAACAAGCCGTCGAAATCGCCCGAGATTTTCGACAGGAACGGCGTCATGTCGGCGGTGCCGAGCGGGATGCCGGTGGTGCCAACCACTTCGCCGCCATTCTTTTTGATCTCGGCGATATAGGCGTCGCGCGTCGACTGGCCCCAGGAGTAGTCGGCGAAAGCGATGTGCCACTTCTTGCCGATCTTGGTGAGCGTCGGCGCGAAAGCCACCGCTTGCGCCGGCGCGTAATCGTGCAGGCGGAAGGTGTAGCGATTGCAGGCCGAAGTGGTGAGCGTGGTGTCGAGACAGACGCTGATCATGTTGACGATCCGGGCATCCTGCCAGACCGGCATGCAGGCGAGACAGATATTGGAGAGGAAGCCGCCGACGTGAACGTCGATATTGTCTTCCTGCACCATCTTCGCGGTCTTTTGCCGGGCAACCGCGGGCGAACTTTCGTCGTCGGCGATGTCGAGCTCGACCGGGCGGCCGTTGATGCCGCCATTGGCGTTGATGCGGTCGGCGGCCATCTGCAGACCGACCACCGCGGTTTTGCCGCCGGCGGCGCCGGCCCCTGACAGCGGCTGTTCCGAGCCGACCTTATAGGGCTTCGCAGCGCCGAACGCCGCGCGCCACGGCGCCGGCACCAGCATCATGGCGCCGATCGCGCCGCCGCCCCAGCCGACCAGGCTGCGGCGCGTGACCTTGCCGCGGTACCAGAAGTCCGCCGCCCAAGCTTCGTCTTTCCATTTTTCGCTCATCGCATGTCTCCCTCAAGAATGCGCACTGTTCCCCGGCCCTTATCAGGCTTCTATCTATCGATTTATGGCGCTAACAAACGCGATCTTGACGATAGTTTCAACCGGATTCGGAAGCCCGTCCCGGCGCCATCCCAGCGCGGCTCCGCGTAAGATCGTCGCGGCGATCGTATTCCTCGGCGTGCGTTCGATGCTAAAATGCCAAATCGCTTGCCGCGACGACGCGGCCAGGAGCTGCCGATGGGGATTGCCCTTCCTACCCTTTATCCGACCGGGCTTTCGGCGCGACTGGCGAGCCGCCGCGACGGTTATGCGGGCGCGACGGCCGGCATGGCGCCGGGTTTCGTGCAGGCCAATCTCGCCATCTTGCCGCAAAAATTGGCAGAATCTTTCCTGCAGTTCTGCCAGCGCAATCCAAAACCTTGCCCGCTGATCGGCGTCTCGGCGCCGGGCGACCCGCATATCCCCGCACTGGGCGAGGACCTCGACATCCGCACCGATCTGCCGCGCTATCGCATCTGGCGCGACGGTGTGCCGACCGACGAGCCGGCCGACCTCACGGCGTGGTGGCGCGACGATCTGGTCAGCTTCGCCATCGGCTGCTCGTTCTCGTTCGAACAGGCCTTGGTCGAAAACGGCATCGAACTCCGTCACATGACCTGCGGCTGCAATGTGCCGATGTACCGGACCTCGATCGAAACCGAGCCGGCCGGTCCGTTCCGTGGACCGCTAGTCGTCTCGATGCGGCCGATGAAGCCCGCCGACGCCATCCGGGCGGTGCAGATCACGACCCGCTTTCCATCGGTCCATGGTGCGCCGATCCACCTCGGCAAGCCGGAAATGATCGGCATCAAGGATATCACCAAACCCGATTACGGCGACGCAGTGCCGGTGCACGACGACGAAATCCCGGTGTTCTGGGCTTGCGGCGTGACCCCGCAGTCCGTCGTCGCCGCGGCGCGGCCGGAATTTTGCATCACCCATTATCCGGGCTCGATGCTCGTAACCGACCGCCGCAACGTCGAATTCGCGATTATGTAAACGCCATTGTCATTCCGGGGCCGAGCGAAGCGAGGAGCCCGGAATCCATAATCACCGCCCGTGGATATGGATTCCGGACTCGCCTTGCGGCGATCCGGAATGACGAATCAGAAAAATCAAACATGAACGACAAATCCCCCACTCCAGAAATTTTCGATCCGGCCGCCGCGGGCTGGGAGGTCGTCGACCGCATGGGCTTTGGTCATCATGTCGGGCCGCTTTGGCGGCAGGGCGACGGCCGTTTCGGCTTCGTGGTCGCCGAGAAGCACATCAATTTCAACAATGTGCTGCATGGCGGCATGCTGGCGACGCTGGTCGATCAGGCCATGGGCATGACGGCGCTGCGCGCCACCGGGGGCAAGAAGCACGCCACCATCGAGCTCAGCGTCCAATTCGTCGGCGCCATCAGGCTCGGCGAATTTGTCGAGGCCAATTGCGAGGTGGTGCGGCTGACTCGCTCGATCATCTTCATGCGATCGAAAGTGACGGTCGGCACGCGGACCGTCGGAACGGCGAGCGGGGTCTGGAAGATCGCAGGGGAGTAAAATTTCCCCCCCCCTTGTGGGTAGGGGTGGGGGTCGGCAGCCGGCGCGTAACTGTCGACGCTCGCGCGTCACCTCGCGACCCCCACCCAACCCTCCCCCACAAGAGGGGACGGCTTTACGCCCGGTATTTCTCCAGCGTCCCGCCTTTCATCACCGAGCCGGGCAGCGGATGGCCGACGACGTCTTCGGCGAGCTTGGCGCATTCGATCAGCGCGTCGAGATCGATGCCGGTGTCGATGCCCAATTCGTGGCACATGAAGACGAGGTCCTCGGTGCAGACATTGCCGGCGGCGCCGCTGTGGCCGGCGAAGGGACAGCCGCCGAGACCGGCGACGGCGGCATCGAAGCGCGTAACACCCATTTCGAGGCCCGCAAAGGCATTGGCGATCGCCATGCCGCGGGTGTCGTGCAGATGCAGCGCGAAATCCACCTGGGGCCAGCGCTCGCGCAAGCTCCCGAGTACGCGCTTGATGGCAAGCGGCGTCGCCCAGGCCATGGTGTCGGCGAGCGTGATATAGCGAAGCGACACGCCGTGCTCCTTCGCCACGTCGAGAATCTGCTGCGTCAGCGCGACGACATGTGAGATCGGTATGTCGCCCGCGAAATTGCAGCCGAACGCCGCCATGATGCTGCCGCGCTCGACCGGAATTTTTGCCGCCTTATACATCTCGACGATCGCGTGCTGGCCGGCGAGCTGCTGTTCGGCGTTGCGGTTCTGATTGCGCAGTGAGAATTTTTCCGACGCCGCGAGCTGGATGGTTCCGGTGTTCCTGAGCCGGTCGGCAAATCCCAGCGCCCGTGCGAAGCCTTTCTCATTGAGCCACAGCGCGGTGTAGGCGACGCCCGGCTGCGGCGCGATCCCGCGCACCACGTCCTCGGCGTCCGCCATGCCGGGCACGTTTTTCGGATTGACGAAGGACACGATCTGAATGTGGTCGAGGCCGGTTTGCGCCAGTGCATCGATCAGCGCGATCTTGCGCGCGGTCGGGATCGCGCCCTTCTCGATCTGAAAGCCCTCGCGCGGGCCCTCTTCGGTGATGTGCACGGCTGTCGGCAGATCGCTCATGATGGTTCCCCGGCGGTGACGACGCCGCGATCGGCCAATGCGCCGATCTCGGCCGGCGTTAACCCGAGCTCGGCGAGAATCTCGCCGGTGTGCTCGCCGATTTTCGGCGCCTGGCGGCGCAGCGCAAAATCATGGTCGCCGATCTCGACCGGCAGCCGCGGTATTTTCGCGCGTGTGCCATTGGCAAATTCGATGTCGAGCATGCGACCGAAGGCATTGAGCTGCGGATCGTCGAACAGGTCGGCGGGCTTGGCGACCGGCGCGAAGGGTATATCGATGCGGTCGAACAATTCGGCAAGCTCGGCAAGCTTATGCCGTGCGACGATAGCGGCGACGATCGGGCGCAGGGCCGGCCGCTCGCGCACGCGGTCTTCATTGGTTTTGTAGGCGGGATTTTGCAGGAGGTCGCCGCGCTCGAAATGCTCGCAGAAGCGGCGCCATTGCCCGTTGCTGGTCAGCCCGACAAAAATCTGCTCGCCATCCGCGGTGGCAAACGGCTCGTAGATCGCCCAGGCGCCGTCGCGCGCTGGCATCGGCGGCATCGGCTTGCCGGTGACGACCTCGCCCGCCATGTGCTGCATCATCAGAAACGAGGTCGATTCGAATAGCGCCGATTTCACCATCTGGCCGCGGCCGGTGCGTTCGCGTTCGCGCAACGCCGCCTGCACGCCGATCACCGCGAACATGCCGCCCATGATATCGACCACGGAAGCGCCCGCCCGCAACGGCTGCCCCGGCGGTCCGGTCATGTAAGCAAGGCCGGCCATGAATTGCACCACTTCGTCGAGCGCGGGGCGATGCTCATAGGGCCCGCTGAGAAAGCCTTTGAGCGCGCAATAGATCAGCCGCGGATTTTGCCGCACCAGATCGGCATAACCGCAGCCGAGCCGGTCCATGGTGCCGGGCGCGTAGTTCTCAAGGATCACATCGGCACTCTGGCTAAGCCGGCGGAGCAGGGCGCGCCCCGCATCGGATTTCAGATCGACCGCGAGGCTTCGCTTATTACGATTGAAGGTCGGAAAGAATCCCGCGGCAAAGCCATAGAGTCTTCGGGTGTGGTCGCCGCCAACGGGTTCGATCTTGATCACGTCGGCGCCGAGATCGGCGAGGATCAATCCGGCCGTCGGCCCCATGATGGTATGGCAGAATTCGAGCACGCGAATGCCGGCGAGCGGCAGTGTGGAGTTCGGGCTCGGGTTCGGATCGTTCATTGTCGCGAGTGTAGGCCGTCGTGCCCGCGCTTGTCGCGGGTATCCACACTTTCACCGACAGGTGGCTATGATGAAGGCAGTGAGGAAAATCAGCGCGGCCGCGGCGGGCCCGGCTGTGGGGCGCCCAAAGTGGCGGCATCGAGCGGGCGCTTGAGCAGGCTCGAGCGCAGCATCTCGGCGCGCGGCGACGGCTGCAGCGGCGGCGGCGAAGTGTGCGAGGGCGGCAGCGGCGGCACGGCCGGCGGCGATGCCTGGGCGATCACACGCTGCAATGTCTGCGAATCGACCGTCGGGCCATGGTCGAGGCCGTCGTTACGTTGCGATGCTGTCGCGTTGCGCCAGCGTTCGATGACCATCGGAATGAGGTCGCGATCGATATTGACGCCGGCCTCCGAGCGGGTACTGCCCATGGATTCGCTGTTCGGCCGTCGCCCCGCCGGCAGTTCGCCAAAACTCATCCGTGTCGGCAGCGCGACACTTGGCCCGAAGGTCAAAGCCTCGCGGGTGCCGAGCGAGGGAATGAACGACAGCAAATTCGCCGCAGCGTCCGACGCCGCCGAGCGGACCAGCGCCTGGTCGCGGTCGTTCGATAGCCGCATCGCAAACAGCGTCGAGCATTGCGAGATGATGGTGGGATCGATCTCGGCCGGCCGCTGGGTGACGAGTCCCAGGAACACGCCGTATTTGCGGCCCTCTTTGGCGATGCGCGACAGCGCGCGGCGGGTCGGGCCGAAACCGATCTTGTTGTCGGCCGGCGCGTAACGATGCGCCTCCTCACAAACGAAGAGGAGCGGGGCGACGCCGTCGCTCCACAGGCCGAAATCGAACGCCATCCGGCACAGCACCGAGACCACCGAGTCGACGACCTCGGCGGGGAAGCCGGCGAGTTGCATGATGGTCATCGGCTTGCCCTGCGGCGGCAGCCGGAACAATTGGCACAGAATCTCCGCCATGGTGTCGCCGCCGATATTGGCGTTCTCGAACATGAAGGAATAGCGCGGATGGGTGCGGATCTGTTGAATCCGCGAAATCAGCTTGTGATAGATCATCCGCGTCGAGCGGTTTTCGAGCTTGCCCATTTGCTCGTCGAGGAGCCCGATCAGGTCCTCGATGCGATAGGGCACCGGCGTATCGGCGGTGAAGCCGCAGTCGCGCGGATCGCGCTTCTTGGTCGCCAACCGCTCGGCATTGCCGGGGCGATATTGCAGATAGGCGGCCTTGGCCAGCGGGATCGCTTCGCCGAGAATTTCCACCTCATCGGCCACGCCCGGTCGGCCGCCGAAAAAGGCGTCGACGATCTCCTCGAAATTGAACAGCCAAAACGGCAGGCGCAGGTTTCGCGGCGTCAGCACCAGCGCCTTGTCGCTGAAGCAGCGGCCGTATTCGTTATGCGGATCGACCAGAAAGATGCGAAGGTTCGGCCTGGAATCGAGGATCTTCTGCAGGATGACCGCGACGCCGCTCGATTTGCCGACGCCGGTGGTGCCGACGATGGCGAAATGCCGGCTGACCAAAAGATCGATGTCGATATGAACATGGACGTCCGGATTCTGCTGCAGCGTGCCGATGTCGATGTTGTTGCCGTCGGCGACACCGTAAATTAACCGCAACTCCGCATCGCCCAGCATGATCGTTGCGTCGCCGATGTTCGGATAGTTGGACACGCCGCGCTCGAACGCAGCCGTGCCGCCACGAACGCTGATCTCGCCGATCAGATCGATCTGGGCGACCTTGCGGTATCCCTGACCGGCGCCGAGCGATGCCTGCTCGCCGATCTGGGTGATCAGGCCGACCATGAGGCTTTTCGCCGTCATAACCGCCATGAACTTGCCGACGGTCGGGGTATTGCCGGCCGGCACGCGCGGCGCAAGCTCCACCGTCGCTTCCGATCCGGTGATCGCCACGATCCGCCCGACGGCATCGGGGGCGGGCGCGCGTATGTCGCGTGCGGAGAGCGTGTCCATGCTTAACAGATGATTTTTTTTGTTTGTCCCGCAGTCTTTCCAGCCCCGAGCTGATAACACAGAGCAATTGCGCGGATATTAATAGGCTGAGTCGAGCTTTAGTTAATCACGAACGCCGCCGGACATCTGAAAGAGTGATGTTTTCCAGCGCACGGGGAGAGATCTCCCGTCATGCGCTTTTGCTGCGCGCCTCGTGAATGGCGCGCCACAGCGCTTCCGGCGTCGCCGGCATGTCGACGTGTTTGATGCCGAGCACGGAGAGCGCGTCGACCAGCGCATTGGCGACGGCGGGCATGGCGCCGACGCAGCCGGCTTCGCCGGCGCCTTTGACGCCGAGGAGATTGGTCTTGGTCGGCACCGGATTGGAATCGACATGGAAAGCCGCGAGATCGCCGGCGCGCGGCATGGCGTAGTCCATGAACGAGCCGGTCAATAGCTGACCCTCGGCATCGAATTTGATGTCTTCCATCAGAATTTGCCCGACCCCCATGGCGATGCCGCCGTCGATCTGGCCATGCAGCAATAGCGGATTGATCACTGTGCCGACGTCGTCGACCACGTTGTAATTCACGATCTCGACGGTGCCGGTCTCTTCGTCGATCTCGAGCTCGCACACATGAACGCCGTTGGGATAGCTCGCGACCTTGCCGGAATAGATCGCCTTCTCGATCAGGCCCGGCTCCATGCCGTCGGGCAGATTCTTCGGCTCGAGCGAAGCCTTGGCGACCTCCTTGATGGTCAGCGTCTGATTGGTCTTCGCGCTCGAGAACAGTCCCTCGTGGAAATTGATATCGGCGGGATCGAGCTTGAGCATCTTGGCGGCGATGGCCTTGCCTTTGACTTCGATCTTCTCGGCCGCAAGCGTAAAGGCCGAGCTTGAAAAAGCGGCCGAGCGCGAGCCGCCGGTGCCTTCGGCAAAGAACACCTGGTCGGTGTCGCCTTGGATATAGGTGACCTCATTGGGATCGAGGCCGAGCCGGTCGCAGACCACCTGCTTGAACGCGGTCTCGTGGCCCTGGCCCTGATTGATGCTGCCGGAGAAGATCGACACCGAGCCGGTGCGATCGAAACGGATTTCCGCGCCTTCGAGGCCGGCCGCCGCCGAGCGTTCGATGGTGTTGGAGAAACCGAAGCCGCGCAGCTTGCCGTTCTTCTTCGCTTCGGCGCGCCGCGCTTCGAAGCCGCGCTTGTCCGCGGCGTCGAGCGCGAGATCCATATTCTTTTCGAACTCGCCGCAGTCGTAAGTGAAAGTCACGCTGGTTTTGAACGGCATGGCGGCCGACGGAATGGTGTTGCGGCGCCGCAGTTCCGCCGGATCGATGCCGATCTGGTCGGCGGCGAGGTCCACCATGCGCTCGATCACATAGCCGGCTTCCGGGCGGCCATTGCCGCGATAGGGCCGCACCGGCTGCGTATGGGTGAACACGGCAGTGACGTCGATATGCGACGCCGGCGTGCGATAGACGCCGGCGAGCGTGCCCAGATTGCCGGTGAAGGCCGGCATGCCGACCTGCAGATAGGCGCCGATCGCGGCCACGATCTTGGCGCGAAAGCCCAGGAAGTGGCCGGCCTTGTCGAGCGCGAGCTCCGCCTCGGTGACATTGTCGCGTGCCTGCGCGTCGCACAAAAAAGATTCCGAGCGCGTCGCCACCCATTTCACCGGCCGGCCGACGAGTTTTGCCGAAGCCAGCACCAGCGCCACTTCATTATAGACCGCGGACTTCATGCCAAAGCTGCCGCCGATGTCGCCGCAGACGACGCGGATTTTGCTGTCGGGGACTTTCAACACATATTGCGACAGCTCGGTCTGAAACACATTGGTGCGCTGCAGCGTGGTGTAGATGGTGTAGCGGCCTTCGATGGGTTCGAAGAGCCCGATGCAGCCGCGCGGCTCCATGGTGGCGGCGGTGACGCGGTTGATGACGAACTTATGTTTGACCACATGCGCCGCTTGCGCGAATGCGGCATCGGTCGCCGCTTTGTCGCCTTCGATCTGAACGAAGCCGATATTGTTCGGACAGTCGTCCCAGACCAGCGGCACGCCTTGCGTCACCGCGTCGCCGGTTGAAACGATCGCCGGCAGCGGTTCGTAATCGACCTCGATCAGTTCGGACGCGTCGACCGCCTGGTAATAAGTCTCGGCGACGACGAAGGCGACATAGTCGCCGATCATGCGCACTTGGTCTTCGGCGAGCGCCGGATAGCGCGGCCGATAGCCCGGCACGCCATCGCGGCGCTTCAGCCCGCCCGGCACCGGCAGGTCGCCGAATCCGGCGGCCGTGTAGTCCGCTGCGGTCAGCACCGCGAGCACGCCCGGCGCGGCCTTGGCTTTCGTCGTATCGATCGAACGGATGCGGGCATGCGCATGCGGCGAGCGCAGCACATAGCCGAACGCCATGCCGGGAAAGGTCATGTCGGCAATGTAGCGGCCATGACCCTTGACCAGCCGCGGATCCTCGAACCGGGGAACAGGCTGACCGACCGCGAATTCACCCATTTGTATCCTCGCTGCACGCCGATTTCTGAAAGACACACCCGTGGAATGACCGGGCATGGGAAGGGCCGTCGGTCTTACAACGCCTCGGCAAGCCCTTCAATCGGGGACGAGTCGGGGGTACGCTGGTGTCAGGCCACGCCAACGGACGCACGATGCCGGAAACATTCGAAGCCGCCTTGAAAGCCCGCGCCGACGCGATGGCCGATGCCTGCACCCGCTGCGGCAAATGTGTCGAGGCCTGCCCGGTGACCGGCGCGGCGGGGCTCGAAACCGCGGCGCGCGAAAATCCCGTGAGCGTGATCGGCGGCATTATCGATCTCCTGCGCAACGGCCGAAGCAGCCTCGAAGGCAACGAGGCGGCGCGGCAATGGGCGCAAGGCTGCATCCGTTCCGGCGATTGCATCGAAGCCTGCGACTACGGCGTCAATCCGCGCTTTCTCCTTGCCATGGCGCGGGTCGCGATCGCGCGCGCCAAGCACGACGCGGTGGCGCTGCGCCGCGGCGGTGTCGAAGGCTTTCGCCACGTTGCGCACGACGTGAAGCATATCTCGCGGCTGCAGCTCGACGACGCGCTCCTTGAACGCTTGGGGCAGGCGGGCAAGTCGCCGCCTGCCGCGGACACGCCCCCCGATTTCGTGTTCTACACCGGCTGCAATGTGCTCAAGACGCCGCACATCGCGCTGTTGGCGCTCGACATCATGGACGCGATCGGCATCAGCTATAGCGTGATGGGCGGCCCGACCCATTGCTGCGGTATCCAGCAATTGCGCAGCGGCGACCTCGCCTCGTTCGGCCGCTTCGCCGAGAACACGCTCGACAAATTGGCGCACAGCAAAGGCGGCGAGGTGCTGTCCTGGTGCCCATCCTGCCATGTGCAATACACCGAAATGACGCTGCCCGCGGTCGAGAAGACGCGCGGCTCAAAGCCGTTCGAGATGACGCCGTTCACGATGTTTGTGCGCAAGAATCTCGACCGGCTGCGGCCGCTGTTGCGCCCCGTGGCGCCGATGCGGATCGCGCTGCACAAGCACCCCGGCATCCGCGGCGTCGTCGCGGCCGCCGAGGAGATATTGCGCGCCGTGCCGGGCATCGAGCTTGTCGATCTGCAACAGCCCGCGGTCGGCATCCAAAGCAACGACTTGAAGGTGCTGCCGGCCTATCGCCGCGAATTGCAGCAGCGCGAGCTCGAAGCCGCCGAAGCCGCCGGCGTCGATGCGCTGGTTGCGCTCTATCACTCCGATCACCGCGAGCTCTGCGCGCATGAGCGCGACTGGCCGTTTCGCATCATGAATCTGTACGAGATTGTCGGCTTGAGCATGGGGCTGCACCGCGACGATGACTTCAAGCGGTTGAAGATCATGCAGGATGCCGATGCGATCCTCGCCGATTGCCAAGATCTCATCCAGGAACACGGCCTCGATGTCGCCAGCACCCGGCTCGCGGTGCAGGCGATGCTCGACGAACAGCCGGCGCCGCTGCGGGTTTCTTGAAAAGCGTTACCGCTAAACGCGCATCATCCGTGCGAACATGATTTTGGGGGGAAGCAACGATGAGACGGAGCCCGCTATTTTTGTCCGTGGTTACGGTTTTCGTAGCGCTCGCCGCTTCGAGCCACACGGTCTGGGCGCAGACCTATCCGGCCCGACCGGTCACCGTCATCGTGCCGTTCGCGGCCGGCGGTCCGACCGATCTCGTCGCCCGCGTCATCGCCGAGAAAATGCAGGGGCCGTTCGGCCAGTCGCTGGTGATCGAGAATGTCGGCGGCGCCGGCGGCAGCATTGCCGCCGCCCGCGTCGCGCGTGCGACCCCCGACGGCTACACCGTTGAGATCGGCAATAACGGCTCCAACATGCTGGTCGGCGCGCTCTATGCGCTGCCGGTGGATATCATCAAAGACTTCTCCCCGGTCGCTGAGCTCACCGTCAATCCGCAGATCATCGTCAGCAGAACGACGGTGCCAGCCGCGAACCTGAAAGAGTTGTTGGCCTGGCTCAAGGCCAATCAGAACACGGTCTCGGTCGGCATTGCCGGTCCCGTGGCGGAAGTCAGCGTGGTGAATTTCGAGACCATGACCGGGATGAAGTTCCAGCACGTGCCCTATCGCGGCGCGGCGCCGGCGATCCAGGATTTGATCGCGGGTCACATCGATCTGATGGTCGACCAGCTGTCGAATTCGGTGCCGCAGATCAAAGCCGGCACCATCCGCGCCTATGCGCTCGCGGCGTCGACCCGCTCGCCGGCGATGCCCGACGTGCCGACCACCGACGAAGCCGGCCTGCCGGGCTTCTACGGCTCGCTCTGGCACGGGCTATGGGCGCCGAAGGGCACGCCCGACGAGGCGATCGGCAAACTCAACGCCGCGGTGCGCCTAGCGCTCGCCGATCCGGCGGCCAAAGCACGTCTCGCCGCCGTCGGCCAGGACATCGTCCCGCTCGACCGCCAGACCCCGGCCGGCCTCGGCACCTTTCAGCAGGCCGAGAAGGACAAGTGGTGGCCGATCGTGAAGGCGGCGGGGCTGAAGGGGGAGTAGCGCTGCTCCGGTACAACAACCGCATGAACCCTGACATGTTCGCTACCGCGATAGCAGGCTGCTGAGGCGTGGTCACTGGCATCCGTCTCAGCTAGAGACGAACGACGCCAGCGAACCGCAAGAAGAGCAGTTGGAGTTGCCGTTATCATAGTGGCTGCGGCCCTATGAAAACGTAGTAACTCCAGCTTTTAAGGTCTGGATTTGCCGGGATAACCTTTGGTCTAAATCCAGTACTGGTAAGTATCTCTAATATTTTTTTGGCAGCAGGAGGGGGATCGTTTAAATCTTGAAGGGCCACCATAACGCCAGACTGATCTGGCCCATGTATTGCATCATCGCCAATTGGAGTAAGTACCTGCGCACGATCAAAAAGGGGCATTAAAGCATTACGATACGCACGCGCTTCATTGTGTGCGCCGGCCGCGATTAAAGGAACCGGTCCAAGCACCTTTTTAGCGGCCACCAATTCATCCACTAGCGCCCGTTCTCTCGCGAGAGTTAAGGGCGGATATGCATTAGGATCATCCGACGGCTGTGGCGGCTGACCGCTGGATGGCGTCACTACCGCAGTCGGCGCTGTTCCTCGGGATTGTACGCGTAGCGCAGCATCCCGTTCTTGCCGCGCAGCATCCCGTTCTTTGGTAGCTTTAACTAACTGGGATTGAAGATTTGACGCTACCGCATTTGGAGCGCCGCTATTGTAGTAACCCCAAGCAGTGACGCCTAGCCAGACAACAAATAGAAATGTCATTGACACTGGAAAATACTTGCGATTTTTGAAATTGAGCCAGTTTTTGTTCTCAACGAGGACCCAAGCGACCGCCGCGATTATGGATGAGGCGATCCATACGCTCGTGGGCGCTTCATCAATAAATCTCAGCGACCCCCATTCGAGCATAGCTATTACCCACGCCCTAATAGCGGTCTGCAGAAGCGGCCAGATCGTCGGAGTTTGGTTGGTAAATTCCGTAACGTATGGAACCGGCAAATATGGTTCCTCTTCGGCCTCCACAATTTCTTGCCGTCTGGTGTCATCCCCGGACATAGACGCCGCTCCATGGGTTGTAATCCCCATTGTAGGCTACCACGGAGAAGGGGGCTTTGGTCGCCGTTTCGGGGCCGAAAAAGGCCATTTCCCCGAAGGGGTGATTTGCTGCCTTTGTCAACTGGCAGACAATCGCCACGAAAAATATCGTCTCTTATACGGAGACAGACGCTTGACAAAGGTCTCCGTATCGGTTACGGAGGCAAATCTCGCTCAATCGAGGGACGCTTCTCGAGACGGTCCTTGAAGCGGAGCGAGTGCGGTTCCTGCGGGCGGGGCTCGTAACCCCGCTCCCGGGCGGCCCTGGGCATCGACCAGCCGGCACTATGACCGGCGTGCGAGGTGCATCGCTGTGACCGCGATCCAAGGCGGAGGTAACGCCTCTGCTCGGAGTGGATCGCGCGAAGCGCGGCCTGGGGCTGAGCCAT
>Ga0181526_10002264_pt1 | contig 16970 bp, 13 predicted proteins | sample PEATcosm2014_Bin_35_FD_119750 | JGI IMG/M metagenome (GOLD analysis project Ga0181526, IMG submission 119750) | Peatland microbial communities from MTU Mesocosm Facility, Houghton, MI, USA - PEATcosm2014_Bin06_30_metaG | ecosystem: Environmental > Terrestrial > Soil > Wetlands > Peat | place...
GATCGCGGTCGATTGACCGTGGCCGGTCGGAACCACGACGACCCGCACGCCCGCGACGCCCGGTACGGCTTTCGCGTCGCTCGATCGCAGCCGCCGGCGACGATCTCGGATACGGCTGCCGGGGCCGGCCCTCGGATCGTGCCCGTCCCGCGCGCTTCGGCTCCGACCGCGGCGCCGGAGGCCCAGGCGATGGTGTCGCACGCGCCGGCCCCTGACACGTCGATATTCGGCACCAAGCCCAGGCTCGTCAAGCAAGTTGGGCTGCCCGGCAACCACCGGCACACCATGGGCATCGCCGTCGGTGGCCTGTATGGCAGCGACTTCGCAATGGTCTGCGAAATGGCCGCGGCGCTCGCTGCCGGCCAAGAGCCGGCGCCCCATGAAACGGCGCTGCAGGTGATCCCGACCTTGGGACGGGGCGGCTTCGGCACGATCAGGGACGTGTTCACCTTGCCGAGCACCGACATGGCCATCGTAGCCGTCGCCCTGGCCGACCGCTTGCGCCTGGCGAAGGATTTCCGCGAGATCGCCAAGCGGTTGGTGTCCATCGCGCCGCTCTGGACCGAGGAACTCCATGTTCTGGCGCCTGTGAGCATTGGCGACATTCACGATCTTGCCGGAAGGACGGTCAACCTGGGAGCTGAAGGAAGCACGACCGCGATACTGGGCCACGAAGCTCTCGCCGGCCTCGGCATCCGGGTCCAGGAGATCAACGTCGAGCTCGACGAGGCGCTGGAGGCACTGCGCTCCGGGCGCATCGCCGCGACCTTGCTGATCTCGGCAAAGCCCGTGCGCTTCCTGGCGGCGCACCTGCCGTCGACCGGTTTCCACTTACTGTCGGTTCCGTACCAGCCCGCGCTGCATCGAGATTTCCTGCCGGCGGCTCTCGAGCACGACGACTATCCAAATCAGATCGATGCGGGCACCGCCGTCGCTACGGTCGGAGTCGCTTCCGCTCTGATGGCCTACAACTGGCCTTCCGAGAGCGAACGCTTTCGGCTTCTCAAGTCTTTCGTCGAAAGGCTGTTTGTACACCTTCCGGGTCTGCGTTCAGATGCTCACCATCCTAAATGGAAGGAGGTTGACCTGACCGGCAGCCTCCCGGGCTGGTCTCGTTTTCGCCTCGCTGACGAGCAAAAAGATGCACCCCGCTGAAGCCGTGAGGACCAATGGCATAACGGCAAGTCGGAAGCTCACGCGTATTGTTGTATCCAAAATACAGAAAAATATTCGAAGCGAACCTGGATATCTTAATCTAGCCCAGTATCGCCACATTTTGTTGGAAATCTGGTTTAGTTAAGTTGATAAAACAAACTGGGATGGCAGCGTCATACTCTGAATGGGGGTGCCCCGATGGGCTGTTCATATCAGCGATCCGCCTTCATGAGACGGTCGCCACTTTGTATTTCGGCCTCTCTCTCTGTGTTGGCCTTTGTGGCGAGCTCTGCCGGCTCGGCAAGTGCGCAGTCCATCGTGCTCGCCGACAACGGCAAGCAGGTCATCCGTGACTGTTCGGGAAGAGATACGGTGGTGTCCGGAAGCCACTATAAGGTGGTGCTGTCCGGCGGTTGCCGGTCGCTGAGGGTCTCGGGCGATGCCAACGACATCATCGTCGACATGGCTGCCGGGTCCAAGATCGAACTGCACGGAAACTACAACAACGTGGCTTGGGCCAAGGTCAGGGACGGAGCCGATCCCGCCGTGAAAGACCGTGGTGATGCCAACAGCGTCGTCGAATTTCGCCGCGAGGAGGCGAGCCGCGATGCGCCGCGAGGTGCCGACGCGGCGGGCGCGCCCGAAAAGCCGAAGGCTGTTGCTCGATCGGGTCCGGCCGGGGATGCCGCGCGCGATGCGGTCGATGCGGCCAAGAGCGCAGCCGCGTCCAAATCGCTGCGGGACATTAAGAAGGACCTTGGCGTGAAACAAGAGGCAATGGGGGAAATGGCCGAGATGCCGAACGAGGTGATGTTCGGCTTCGATTCCGACAAGTTGTTGCCGGGAGCCATCAACATTCTCGCTGAATGTGCCGAGATGATCAAGCGGGACAATGCCAAGGGGATGCGCGTCATCGGGCACACGGACGCGGTGGGCCCGCTGGCCTATAACATCACGCTGTCGAAGCGTCGCGCCCAGACCGTCAGGACCTGGCTGGTCGCGGAGGGCGGCATTCCCGCGGCGGATCTGGTCGCGATCGGGATGGGCCCGAATAAACCGAAGGCGACGAACAGCACGGTCGCCGGCCGGATGCAGAACCGCCGTGTTGAAGTCGTGATGCCAATGGGACAGTCGCCGCATCAGCCGCTGCCGGACAAGACCTCGTCGGGTGAAAAGTAGTCGCCTGCCGCTTACGCCGTCTTCTTCATCGGGTCGGCCGCCTTGCGCGAGGCCGTGGTCACGCCGGCCTCCGCCAGGGCGGCCGCGAGCGCCTCGGCACTTCGTCGCAGCGCCTGGCGCTCCTCCTCCGACATCGCCGGCTCGAGGATGCGCGACACCCCCCGGCGCCCGACGATGCCGGGCAGCGACAGCGTGACGCCGAAGTCCGGATTGTAGCAGCCGACCGGAATGACTGTCCGCTCGTCGCGCAGCACGATCTCGGCGATGCGCGCCGACACCATGCCGATGCCGTACTGGCTCGCCTCGTTGCCTTCGATGATCTCGATATTGGCGTAGCGCACGTCGCGCTCGATCGAGCGGCGCAGCGTCTCGACCGGCTGGCCGCGTCGACCGAGCACGTCGAGCACCGGCGCGCCGGCGACCCGCGCGGCGGACCACAGATAAACCTGCGAGGTGCCGTGCTCGCCCAGCACCTGGGCCTCGACCGATGCCGGGCTCACGCCGAGGTGCGCCGCGAGGTGCACGCGAAAGCGCAGGCTGTCGAGATAGGTTCCGGTGCTCAGCACACGATCGTGACCGGCCAGCAGGCGCGTCAGGTCGGCGAGCGGATCCGGAGGGTCCGAGACCACCAGGATCACCGCATCCGGTGCCGCGCCGACGATCCGTGGAACGATGTCCCGATAGATGCCGACATTGGTGCCGAGCAGCTTGAGCCGGCCGGCCGCGTCGCCGCGGTCGATGGCGCCTCCGGTCTTCTCGTTCACGCCGGCCGTGATCATGACCAGCGCGGCTTCGGCGAGATCGGCGAAGTCACCGTCCCGGATGTCCACCGTCGGCGACAGCGGCGCACCGTAGCGCATGTCGGTCGCGACTGCCCTGGCGCGCTCGCGCGTGCGATCGACCAGCACGATCTCCCGCGCCGCGCCACGCACGACGAGAGCAAGCGCACACGCCGATCCGACGGATCCTGTGCCCACGATTCCGACCTTCATCATCTGCTCCTGAAGCAAGCGCTTGCTCATCATCACGAGTCCCAGCGGCCACCGTCGCGGTTGCGCTGTGTCGTGAATGGAGGATAGGAACGACGGTGCTGCGCGGCTAGTCGAATCTTGCTCCGGTCATCGCGGAATTGTCTGTTCGTCCGCGGCCTCCGATGATCGCATCCGCCGGTGCGATATGACCGGAGCGCTCGGTCCCTCACGCCGATGTCGGCAAGCTCTCGCCAGTGTGCGCAGGAACCGATCGCCTATGTGCTGGAGGGCGTGGCAAATCTCCCGGATGATTGCTGGTCGGAACAGGTTCGCACGTCGTGGTTCGTAGGGTGGGCAAAGGAGCGCAGCCACCTACCCACCGGCGGCAACCGAAGCTCAGCACTTTTCGCCCGCCGCCGTCATGCCCGGTCCTGTGCCGGGCATCCACGACTTGCTGGCAATCGCAACGCCAACAAGTCATCCTCCTCGTCGTTGCCGAGGCCGAGGTCGCCGAGCTGTTGCCTGTTCGGTTCGGATGGCGCGACACTACCCTCAATTGGAGCCATGGTAGTCCGACAACCCACCGGGCCAGGTGGCATCGCTGTGGAAGTTCAAACAGCGATGCGAAATCGCACCGACAATTTTGCAGTTCCCGGTCGACGCCGATTGAGAGGCCGAGATGCCCGTTCGGGAATCCGAACGCACCGCACCGCCGTGATTCCATGCGTGGGATCGGTGGTGGCGATGGTGGCTCGGTGCGGCCGATACGCCTGTGCCGATGATGACCGAGCCGACGGCCACGGATCCCGCCAGCGTGATGATGATTTTCCGTAACATGACACGTTTCCCTGTCTGAGGTGAGTTGCCAAAGACGCGAGAGTAATGACTCGATGCGACGGCGCTGGTGCGGCATTGCCACGGTTTGTCAAAAATTGCGGAGATTGACAGCTCCGGAAAGTCATATTCGCGCGTGGACGATTGCGCAGTTCGCACAGCGACGTCTCCGACAACCTGGGCCGCGGCGTCGGTCCCTTGTTCCTGTCCCCGAGCGGAGGAGCATGATCGGCTAACTGACCGCAACACCGAAAAAGCCGTCGGCGACGCGGCGCGGTACCGTGCCGTGGGTGTTGCCCTCGTTCTCCCGGGCACTGCCGGCAGCGCGGGTCTCGGCCCGTAGGGTCGGGTGCGATCGTTCACGTCTCTCTGGTCACAATCGAGGAGCATGTCATGAGGTATCGCGAGATCGGTCGTGGTCGCGCCGCGGGGATCGCCGCGGCCGTCCCGATGATCGGGCTGCTGCTGATCGGTCCGCCGGCCGTCGCACAGACGCGGCACGACGCGACCGCCGCGCCGGCCCAGGCCTGCGCCGGCGACAATGGCGGCATCAGCTTGCCGCCCGGGTTCTGCGCCACCGTGTTCGCCGACAATATCGGCCACGCCCGGCACATGGTCGTCGCCCCCGACGGGGTCGTCTACGTCAATACCTGGAGCGGCCGCTACTACGGCAACGACACGCCGCCCGCCGGCGGGTTCCTGGTCGCCCTTCGCGACAGCAGGGGCGTCGGCCACGCCGACGTCGTGGTCCGGTTCGGCGACAGTCCGGCGAACGGCGGCCACGGCGGCACCGGCATCGCGCTCCATGACGGCGCGATCTATGCGGAGGAGAGCGATCGCATCGTGCGCTACCCGCTGCCCGCAGGCGCGATCGCGCCCCCTGCGGCGCCCGAGATCATCGTGTCCGGGCTGCCGCTGTCCGGGGATCATCCGATGCATCCGTTCGTGATCGACCGGCAGGGCCATCTGTTCGTCGATCTCGGCTCGGCCACCAATGCCTGCCAGGTGCAGAACCGGACGCTCGAGTCGCCGGGGATCAGTCCGTGCACCGAGCTGGAGACCCGCGCCGGCACCTGGCGCTACGACGCCAAGCGGACCGGCCAGCATTTTTCGCCGGCCGAGCGCTTTGCCACCGGCATCCGCAACGGCGAAGGGTTTGCCTTCGACGCCGCGGGCGCGCTGTACGTCACCCAGCACGGTCGCGATCAGCTGTCGGAGAACTGGCCAAAGCTCTACCGGCCGGAGCAGGGCCCGAATCTGCCGGCCGAGGAGCTGCTGCGGCTGGATGAGGGCGCCGACTATGGCTGGCCGGAATGCTACTACGACGGCATCCAGCAGAAGCTGGTGCTGGCGCCGGAGTATGGCGGCGACGGCGGCCATGCGGTCGGGCCCTGCGCGCACAAGCAAGGTCCGGTCGCGGCGTTCCCGGCGCACTGGGCGCCCAACGACCTCGCGCTCTATGACGGGCACCAGTTCCCGGACGCGTACCGGGGAGGCGCCTTCATCGCCTTCCACGGGTCGTGGAACCGCGCGCCGTTTCCCCAGGCCGGATACAATGTGGTGTTCCAGCCGCTTGCCGACGGCAGGCCGTCGGGCAAGTTCGTCGTCTTCGCCGACGGCTTCGCCGGCGCCGTGAAGGAGCCCGGCCAGGCGAGACACCGGCCGTCCGGTCTCGCGGTCGGCCCCGATGGCGCGCTTTACGTCTCGGACGACACCCGGGGCCGCATCTGGCGCGTCACCTTCCACGGTGCGGTGGCGACGACCGGCATCGAGGCCGCTCCCGCCCCGCGCGTCGACCCGACGGCCGCCGCCAGCGTGGAGCCGCCGGAGGGCATCCATCCGGATGCCGGCGCCGACGCGGTCGCCGCCTCGCTCCCCGTTCCTCCCGGCGCCACCGCGACCCAGGTCGCGCTGGGCGATCGCGTGTTCCATGGACAGGCCGGCGGCGGAACCTGCGAGGGCTGCCACGGATCGAACGCCAAGGGCACCCCGCTCGCCCCTGACCTTACGCGCGGCACATGGCTGTGGGGCGACGGCAGCCTGGCGTCGATCACCCGGACGATGTCCAGATGACGGCGCGCATGCGCGAAACGCACGCGCTGTGCGACGAGCACGGCGACGTCGCCAGCGCCAGCCTGCTGGAGAACTGGATCGACGAGGCGGAAGGGCGCGCCTGGTTCCTCTACGAGGCGACGCGACGCGCGTGAGAAGCGCGCACATCTTGCCTGATGAGTCGATCTTACCTGATGAGTTGAGCGAGGTGTTCGCACCAGCATGGCCGAACTCCCTCTCCCCATTTGGGGAGAGGGAGGACGCCGAGCTCGTCGCTCAAGAGCAACGCCGCGGTCCGCCTGGGCCTACACTTTCGTCGCCAGCAACTCGCCCAGGTGCTTGTCGAGCTGACCGATCGCACCAGGATCGGCGCCGAACAGCGCGAGATGCCCGTCGATGGTTTGCACAGGCCGGAACTCGGCCTCGGCGATGAGCCTCCACTCGGCCTGGCAATCGGCCGGTGGGAAGAACATGTCCGACGACATCGGCATCACGAACGTCTTCGCCTTGATCCGGCCCAACGCGGCCCGCAGGTCGCCGCCGGTGTGGCGGCTCACGTCTCCGCGCTGCCATTTCCATGCCATGCACAGCAGATCGTTCGGATCCATCACGCTGAAATAGCCGAACATGAAGTTGATGATGAAATCGTCCACCGACGAGAAGCCCAGCGCCTTATGGCGGTTTTGCTGGAAGAATTCCGTGCTCCAGCCCATCACCGCCCATATTTTGGCGTGGCGCAGCAGACCTTCCCGCACGTCCGCCGGCGACGTATAGAAACCATGGTTGAAACCGGGGTCGGACGTGATCGCGTCGACCAGCGTTTCGCCGAACAGGAAGTCATGGGCGGTATTCCTCGCCGTTCCGGCGATGGCCGCGGCGCGCTTGACCATGTCGGGGTAACGCACCGCCCATTCGTAGGTCTGCTGCGCCCCCATGGAGCCGCCGACGACGAGCGCGAGACTGCTCAGGGCAAATTTTTCGGTGACCAGCTTGTGCTGCGCCTTGACGTCGTCACCGATGCGCACACGCGGGAAAAAGCCCATTCCGCCCGGCGCCGGCGTGTTGTGCGGCGAGGTGGAAAGGCCGCCGCCGATCTGATTGACGATGACGATGAAATATTTTTCCGGATCGAGCGCGCGGCCCTTGCCGATGAACACCTGCTCGATGATCTTGTTGGTGCCGGAGTACCAGGTGGGAATGAGGATGGCGTTGTCCTTGGCCGCATTGAGCGTGCCGAACGACGCGTAGGCGAGCGTGCAGCCGCGGATGGTGCCGCCTTCCTCCAATTCGAGATTGCCGATGTCGTGCAGCTCATAGGGGCCGTGCACGTCTTGCGAGTAGTAGCCGTTATCGGTCATCGTGTCCTCCCGGTTATATTTGAATTGGGCGGGTCGGAGCCGCAGCTCTTGCCCCGCCCGAGATGGAACGGTCGGCTATGCCAACGCGAATCCCTCGTAGCCCTTGGCCGCAACCTCGTCGCACTTCCTACGGTAGCCGCCGACGCCTTCCGGGCCCAGATAGGGCAGAAAGGCCCGCGGCTTGCCGGCGATGTTGGCGCTCATGTACCAGGAATTGGCGCCGGGCATCAGGGTCATGTTGACGATCTCGTTGACATGGGCCACCCACAGTTCCTGCGCCTGGAGCGTCGCCTCGATAGTGGTCATGCCGGCTTTGCGCATGCTGTCGATGCAGTCGGTGATCCATTCCACGTGCTGCTCGATCGAGACCGGCATGTTCGACAGCACCGACGGGCTTTGCGGGCCGGTGATGGTGAACAGGTTGGGGAAGCCGGCGACCGAGATGCCGAGGTAGCTGTGCGGACCGTCCGCCCACTGCTGATCCAGCGTGCGGCCGCCGCGGCCTTTCAGGTTCAACGCCTTCAGCGGACCGGTCATGGCATCGAAACCGGTGGCGAATACGATGATGTCGAATTGGTATTCCTTGCCGCCCGCCCGGATGCCCCTTTCGGTGATCTCCTCGATCCCGCCGTCGGTCTTGGCGTCGACCAGGAGCACGTTATCCTTGTTGAAGGTCTCGTAATAGTTGGTGTCCAGCGGCTGGCGCTTGGTGCCGTAGGCATAACCCTTGGGGATGAGCTTTTCCGCCACCACGGGGTCCTTCACCGTCTTGCGGATCTTGCCCTTGAGGTAGTCGGCACACAGATCGTTGGCCTCCTGGCTGAAGAACATGTCCTGGTAGTTGGCCAGCCAGAACGCGAACCCGCCGGCGTCCCACATCCGGTCGAACTCGCGCTCCCGCTCCTCGCGTGTGGTTTCCAGCACCGATTTGGGAATGAAGTAGTGCTCCTGGCCGAAGAACGATTCGCGGGTCCGCTTGACCACGCCGTCATAGTCCGCCTTTCGCGCCTTGACCAAGTCGGGGTCGACCTTGCCGTTGCGCGCCGGCACGCAGTAGTTGGCGGTGCGCTGGAACACCGTGAGCTGCTTGGCCTGCTGGGCGATTTCCGGAATCGCCTGCACCGCGGTGGCGCCGGTGCCCACCACGGCCACGCGCTTGCCGGTGAAGTCGACGCCGGTGTGGGGAAAACGGCTGGTGTGGTACCACTTGCCCTTGAATGTCTCCAGGCCCTTGAACTGCGGCATGTTCCTGGTCGACAGGCTGCCGACGGCGGCGATGAGGTAACGTGCCGTGACCTCGTCGCCGTTGTCGGTGCGCACCTTCCATAGGTTGGTTGCCTCGTCGAATTCGGCGCCGGTCACGCGGGTGTCGAACTGGATGTCGCGCTTCAGGTCGTGGCGTTTGGCCACATGCTCGAGATATCGGAGTATCTCCGCCTGCTCGGGATAGCGTTCGGACCATTCCCACTCCTGCAGCAGCTGCTTGTCCCAGGTGAAGCAATAGATGTAGGCGTCGGAATCGCACCGCGCACCGGGGTAGCGGTTCCAGTACCAGGTGCCGCCGACGGTCTCACCTTCCTCGTAGACCTTCACCTTCAATCCTAATCTGTCCCGCAACGACTTCAGCATGTGCAGGCCGGAAAAGCCCGCACCGATCACGACGGCGTCGAAGTTCTGAATTGCGCTAGCCATGGCTTCCTCCGCTCGGTTTTTGTTGCTTGGAGCATTTCCCGGAAAAGTGGATACCGGTTTTCCGAAAGGAAATGCGACAAACATCGACGCTAGAGCGCTTTCCGCCCTTATCGGAAAGTGCTCTAGTCGACAGAGTGGCTCGCCACACGGACGCTGCAGTGCGCGCTCACCGCGTGGAGCCACACCCCGGCTGCTGGAACCGCCCAGCCGTGAGCCGGGAAGAGCACGGTACTATAGGAGCGCGCTGGCGAACAACCCCTCGCGTGCCTCGATGTGCCGTGAGCACGCGAGTTTGTTCGAGTTTGTGCGCCGCACAGGGCGATCAAATAGGCGGCATTCGCGGAATTCGGGTGTAGACACCAAATCCTGATCGGCCGTGTGCGATATGGCGCCTCGTGCGATGAACGCGCGGTACGCCAGGCGCAGGGCCCTTGAGGCCCGTGAGTGCCGACGCTCGCGGACGGCGACAGGTTTCGCCTGAGGTGGAGAATCCGATGAAGGCGCGGATCTCGCGGGATTACGGTAATCTGATAGGGCGCAGTGACGGATTGGACTTGATGCGAGTGGGGTCAGAGAACGTTCCCGTCGGTGCGTAACGGGACCCGATGCGAGCCGCGTCTCCACATCGGCCATCGAGTTAGAAATGGCGCCGCTCGCCGTGAGATTCGATATTGATCTGGATTTCTGGCTGCGCGAAGGTCTCCGCCGGTTCAACGTGCTGTTGACCGCGTGCCTCGATGCGGCGGCCCGCGAGGCGCGATCCGCAACACTGCTTAGCTCGAAGAATTGACAAACCGTTCAAAAACGTCGACTCTTGCCACCGGCACGGGCGGCACCCACGGCGATCGGTTTGTGGGCCCGACGTGTCTCCAGCAAAAAGTCCATGATTTGGGAGGATCCGCTTCGTTCGGGCGGGTTCTCGTCTGTGATGTTGTGCACTCGCCGGCTGAAGGAACGCCGCCGTGGGGAATGGAGGCGTTGCAGAAGGTCGACGTTGAAGGAGCCGCGATGATCATTGTCCACCGTTTTCTCGCGTTCGTTGCCATTGTCGTTGCATGCACCGCGGTGCCGGTGCGCGCTCACGAGCCGAACGATCATTCCCGCTACAACCAGACATACGACGAATGGTTCAGGGGCACGCAGTCGTCGCTCGGTGGATGCTGCGGGGTCTCGGAAGCTTATGTGTTCCGCGAGTCCTATGCGCTCGGCCGAATCAACAAGGGCACGCGGGCGGAGGTCGTCGCATTCACCAAATGCGAGCGGGTCGATGACGGCTATCGCGTCGAGGTCTGGGACATCCTTGCGCAGCGCTACGTCGAGCTGGTGGTGCATCCCGATGCCTTCATCAAGCAGCACAACGTGATCGGCAAGTACATCGTCTGGATCGATTACGAGAACGGCAGGACGCTGCGCGTCAAATGCATGGCCCTGGAAATCGAGGCATGAGCCGGCGGCCGCGATCGTAGCCCGGATGGAGCGATCGATCGCGAGACCGGCGTCGGCCACGCCGAGCCCCTTTTTCGCGCGGCGCAGCCCAGGATCACCAGATCATTCGCCGATCTGCCGGCGTCTGTCGGCGGCCGGCTTCCTCGGCTCTCGCTCTACGATCGCCTCTCGCCAAGTCGCGTGCGGGCGAGTCTTGTCCTGTAGTCGAGGCTTCGAAGCAGGCTGAATCGGCAAACGCGAGACCAACCAGGACGTCGCCGCAAGCCGATCAAGCATACGCCTGTTATCGGCACATGTCTGCTTCCGGCATGCTCGGTCGGATGCTGCAGCGCAGCAATCCGTCGCCCGTCGGCCGTCGGCAGTCGAGGCCTGTCGCCATCGGACCGAATGACCAAGGCGGCGAAGCTCGCTGGCGCAGCCCGCTGGCGGGCGGCGGCACGACGCCGGTCCAACGTCACCCCACGCCGTGATATCCTCGTTTGCGGCGGCAGCACCGAGGCATGACGTGAACCGGAGCGTGCGATGAGACCGATGGCGATTGCGCTGCTGGCGTTGCTCGCGGGCGACCTTCCGGCCGGCGCCCGCCAGGCCTGCGACGTCCGCGTCGAGGACGTGCGCAGCAAGAGAATCTCCAGCGCTTCCCCGGTCGAGGCTCCGCAACAAGTGGTTCACTATGACAGGGACGCGCTGTAGGGGATTCGTCCGATGACCCGGGTCCGCGTATCGCTCCGCGTCCCGGTCGGCCGGCCTGTGCCGGACCTCGCGGCGTTCATCGTCCGGTGCGAGGAGGCGGGTTTCGATGGCGTCGGCGTTCACGACCACCCGTCCAGCGGCCGCGACGCCTATCTGGTGCTGGCGCTGGCGGCGGCGGCGACGCGCCGGCTTCGCCTCTTCCCGGCGACCTCGAGCCCCGTGGTTCGTCATCCGCTGGTCCTCGCTTCGCTCGGCCACAGCCTGGAGGAAATCGCGCCGGGGCGCACATGTCTCACCGTGGCGCCCGGTTTCATCTCGACGCGGAGCGTGGGCAGACCGCGCGCCGGAGTGGCCGTCATGCGTGAGGCGATCCGTGATCTTCGCCGCCTCCTCGGCGGGGAGGGAGTAGATTTCGGCCCGACGTCGATCCGCCTCAGGAACCGGAGCGCGGCGCCGACTCCCGTCTATATGCTGGCGGCAGGACCGCGCATGATCGAAGTCGCCGGCGAGGTAGCCGACGGCGCCTTTCTGATGGTCGGCGTCCATGCGGCGGCGGTCCGCGCCGCGCGTCTTCATCTGGAGACGGGGGCGCGGCGGGCCGGCCGCTCGCTTGCCGGCTTCCCGGTGGTGTTCGTGGTCACCCTTGGCCTCGGACCCGATGTCGAGGTGGGAGCGCAATGGGTCCGCGGCTGGTTCGCTCCGGGTCGGCCCTTCCTCGCCTATCCGAGCTCCTCGAATTTTCGGTGGCTGCGGGAGGCCGGCTTCGAGCTCGGGGAGGCGCACGATCCCACCGCCATTCCCGTCGACCGGGCGTCCCGGATCGCCGATGCATTCGGGCTGTTCGGCCCCCCGGAACGTTGTGCCGAGCGGCTGTTGCAGGCGCGCGAGGAAGCCGGTATCGAGGATGTGTTCCTGTTCCCGGCGCATGATCTCGCGCGCGGCTACGACATGCCGGAGGCGGAGGTGCAGGCTTTCGCCAGAGTGATCCGGCCGCGGCTTGGGGGATGAGCGGACAGTCCATGGTGCCCGCATGAGAAAGATGCTGGCCGCCTTCTTGGGGATGTCGATCCTGATGTGTGCGCCGGCCGCCGATTCGGCCGACGAGCGCGGCGCGTGGACGATCACGCTGCATCCGACCGACTTCGTCATCGGCGCCGCGCTCGCCCAACTGCACACCCCCCGCGCCTGGGCTGCCGGGTTCGACGAGCGCTCGGGCGCCTTCGAGATCGCGCTGCGCAAGAAGGCCGTCTCGATCCCGGCGCCGCGGTGCCGGATGGATGTCCTGATTCTGGCAATTCCCTTCTACTATCCGGAAAATCCCAAACAGGCGTCCGTGAGCGAGCGCCGTGCGATCTACGATGCCTTCGTGGCCGTCCAGGCCGCCGGCAGCAGCAGCCTGACCGCGCGGGTCGAAGCGCCGGCAGGTCTCGCCCGCATCGGCGCGCACGGCACCGAGCTCGCGGCGTGCAATCTGTACTTCGCGTTTCCGCCGTCGGTGCAGGTCTCGGCGCGCTGAGCTGAGCGTTAGGATGGGTTGGGCTTCACGATGGGGCCGGCGCATCGGGCGCGGCGCGGCGGCGCGAGGCGCGCCGGGATGGCGGGCGAGCTCGCTCCGGCGGCGCGCTCCTCCGCTCCGACGGCTCGCTCCTCCGCTCCGGCGGCGCGCTCCGCCGCTCCGGGAAGGCGAACGATTCGACCAGCCGCTGCAACGCCATGGCGGCATCGAGCTCCGCTCCGGCGGGTATCCGGCACCGCGGCACCACGAAGCGCATCTGATCGTACACCGAGGCCCACGTCGTCACGGCGTCGACGCGGCCGTGAAGATCCCGGTACTGCACCTCGATGTCGGGGCGCTGGCGGACAAGCGTCCCGCTCGCCAGCGCCTCGTAGAGGGTCAATTCGGTCTGGCCGATGACGCTCCAGAAGTCGGGATCCTCGCGCGCCTTGGCGTCCAGGCTCTGCCGCGCGGCCGCCACCAGGGCGGCGTCGAGCCCCCAGCCCGGATCACCTCTGTTGATGACGAGATCGGCCGCGATGTAGTTGAGGATGGGGTAGAAGACCTCGGCCAGCTGACCGGCACGGCCCAGCTGCTCCGATTTGCCGTAGTGCAGCCGCATCTGCTCGATGGCCTGCTTCTCGAGCCGGCGCTGACGGCTGGCCTCCGCGGCCATCGCCTGGCGTTTGTAGGCCGAGCCGCACAGGCTGTGGCGTTCCATCGACGGCTCGAGCCCGAGGATCTGCTCCAGCAGCGCGATGCCGCCGCGGATCTCGCTCAGCGCCTCGCGGGCCGTGGTGCGGACCAGAACGTCGGCTGCCTTGATCTGCTGCTCGAGCCCGGCGCGCGCCCTGGCGACGGCCGCCCTGTCGTCGCCGGGCCCCGGCCCGCTCTGCCGCACGGCGTCGTACTGCTTGACCGCCGCGTCGACCTTCTCCCACGCCACCCGCACCCTGAGATTGCCCAGCTGCTCGGCCGCCTTGATCGACGCCCCGCCGTCATTGGCGGCGAGCGCCCGGTCGTACCACCTGATGGCGGCGTCCCGCTCGCCGGCCTCGGCCCACGCCGCGCCGTACGCATCCGCCACCTCACCCGATCCGCCCCAGATCGCGGCGAACCGTGTTTCCAGGTTGCCAATCTTTGCGACCTGGGTCTCCTTCGGTGCCCTTTGGTACTTGCTCTCGACCGCCAGCGTCTGCAGCGCCAGAACCAGCGATTGCGCCGTGGCGATGCCGGAGAATTCGTCGCCCGGCACGGGCGTCGGCCGCTGCGCGTCGCCTCCCTTGCGGCGGAACCTCCAGTTGGGGTCGCCGTAGCACTGGTAGGCGCCCCAGGTATTGCCGCGGAGCTTCCATGCCGCCTCGCGCGCCTGGGCCACTGCGTCGAGGAAGCGGTGGCCGCGCAGCAGCGCATCGTAGAACGTCGTTGCAAAGGATTGCGCCGCCGCGTCGTCCACCGCCCAGCCGGCAGCGATCACGCAGCGCACGCCGATCTCGATCAGCTTGCCGGCCACTCCCGAGGCGAACTGGGCGCGGTTGAACGAACGGCCCGGCGGATCGCTCCTGAGTGGCTGATCGGGACCGCGCACGCCGAGGTGACAGCAATTCACGAATACCAGTTCGGGAACGACCCGCAGGGTGCCGACCTCCTGCGGGCCGAGAAAGGTGCCGTTCGAGAGCACGACGCCGCCCGGCTCGTTGCCTCGCGGCGGTTGGCCGTGGCCCGCGATGTGGACGATGCGCCAGTCGCGCTCGCCCAGCGCACCGAAAATGGTGAGCGCGTCGGCGCCGGGCTTCTCCGGGTCCTCGGGGCTGATCTTCTTGACCTTGTCGGCCGGGAGCGCACCGGGCGCCGTCAGCCGCGCGTAAACGGCGTTCGCCTCGTTGCGCGCACCGGGAAGGCGCGGATAGACCCGCGAATCGCATTCCGGCTCGCCGATGACGAGGACGCTGGCGTCGAGATTGGTGTCGATGACCTGGGAGCGGAAGTCGACGGTGAGCAGCTTGCGCAGCAGCTTGGCGCGGATCGCCCAGGGTCGGGCGTCGTCGCCATTCGCCTGGGTGTCGATCAGCTCCCACGGAATGCCCGCGGTGCCGCGGTCGAGCTCGATCTGCATCTCCGTGGTGCCGCCGAGGAACGGCTCCAGCTCGACCGGGACCAGCAACTGGAACAGCGTGCGGCCGATCTGCTCATCGACGTTCCGATCGTCCGCGGCGCGCGCCACCAGCTCGCGGACGAGCCGGCCCTGCAGCGCCTGCGCGCGCACCTCCGACCGCGCGCGCCTGGTGTCCAGCGTATATGCGATCGACGTTTCGCCGCTGTGCTGGCCGGTCAGCGCCGAGATGAAATCATAGTCTGCGCCACGGTACCCGGCGTCGCGCAGGCGGGGGAGCGCCCCGGCACCCGGCTGGACGGTGCCGGAGATCGCGTAGCGCCCCGGCGCCGCGGTCGCCTGCACCTGCAGCGTTCGCCAGGCTTCGATCGCGCGGTCCAGGTAGAGCTCGACGAGAAACAGCCGGCCGACCTGGGGCCAGCCGCAGCTCTGCAGGCGCTCGTTGGCGGCGCGAACGCCCTGCGCGATGAGCAGGGCGGCCTGGCCGGCGCTGATTCCGCTGCCGCCGCTGCCGATCAGCGATGCGGCGAGCTCGAGCTCGGCCGCAGACCGGGGCGGCATCTCCGCCATGCGCTGCGCCCATGCGATCACGGCCTGCCGGACGGTGCGCTCCAGATCCTGTTGCCGCAGCTCGCCTTCCGGACCGAGACCGATGACGATCGCCGCCTTCGGCCGTGGCAGCTGAAACGGGTTGTCGCGATTGGGGCCGGTGTTGACGAAGATCTGATGGTCGCCCGGAGAATCCGGATACAGGCCCGCTTTCAGCGAGCTTGTCATGGCGCCACCGATCAGCCGGTCGACCACCTCCTCGGTGCCGCCGAGGACCGTCGAGCGGTAGTGCCCGATCATGATCGGCTGCGCGATGAACCTGATGTCGCTGTTGACGACGGTGACCTCGAGCGGCCTCCGCTCGTCGCGGTCCGCAACCGCAGGCGCCAGCACCTCCGCGGTCGTTTTGGGCGGCTCCGAGGCGGGAGGGTTGTGCGACGGACGGCTGCGCACGCGGGCCGGCGGAGCGGCGGCGGCGCGCGCAACCGGGGACTCCGTAAGCGGCTCGAGGATGCCACCGGTGACGGTGCCGTCATTGAGCAGCTGCAGGTAGGAATCGAATGCCTTGGTCATCTCGGGAAGCCGGCCGTGCTCGCAGTCGAGCTGCCAGGTCCGCACGCCGGGCAGCCGGGCGCTCGCCAGCGTGACGCGGCCGTCGCCGACGTCGGCCCCACCGAGGTACACCAGCCCGTCCTGGCCGGTCGCGAAGCCCTCCGCGGTGAATGGAGCCCGGCCGACCACGAGCAGCACGTTGTCAGGGAGCTTGATCGGGTCCTGCTGGACCTGGGCGTCCAGGCGCCGGCGCAGGTTGACGGCGCGATCGAGCACGGCCTGCGGCGGGACACCCCAGGCAAGAGCGTCGATCTGCGGATCACTGCCATGCCACCAGCCGTGTGCACGGATTCTCGCCAGATCGTCGTCGGCGAGCTTCTGCCAGGTCTCGTGGCGGTCGAGCGCAAGCGTCTGGTCGAGGAGCCCGGCTTGCAGCTGGATGAAGCCCGGAAGCTCCGCCATCAGCTGGCGCACCGCGCGGCCCTGGAATGGCGCGCCCAGCAGGGCCAGGGTGTTGCCGAAGGTATCGTCGCCGGAGAGCACCTGCATCGGCGTCCACGAGCCGCCGTTCGGCGTGCCCAGCATCAGCAGGCGCGCGCCGGCGCGCGACATCAGGCGCTGCCAGACGTCGGGCCGCTCCAGCTGCATGGTGCGGGCGACCAGGCCGCCCGTCGAGTGCGCCAGGATCCGGACCGGCTGGCCGCTCCTCTCGCGTGCCGCGAGGGCGGCCTCGACCGGCCTGGCGAGGTCCGACGCCTGCTCCTCGATGGGACGGCGCCAGTCGCATGCGAGCTCGATGACCTCGTGGGTCCCGGCGAGGAACTGCGCGAGCCCGTCGTACACCCCGGCGATAGGTCCGTCCGGCTGCACGCCGTCGCGGC
>Ga0181526_10002266_pt1 | contig 16962 bp, 12 predicted proteins | sample PEATcosm2014_Bin_35_FD_119750 | JGI IMG/M metagenome (GOLD analysis project Ga0181526, IMG submission 119750) | Peatland microbial communities from MTU Mesocosm Facility, Houghton, MI, USA - PEATcosm2014_Bin06_30_metaG | ecosystem: Environmental > Terrestrial > Soil > Wetlands > Peat | place...
GGCGAGGGAGCCGGCCACGGCCAAGTTCGAGTTCGAGGTCGTAGCGAAAAGCGGGATAGTGTCCGTTAAAGGGGACGTCATCAGTCCGGACCAGGCCCGGGAAGTCGCCCACATCGTTCGTGGTGTGCCAGGCGTCGTTGACGTCGAACTGCGCCAGTTAAAGTTGGTTGCTCATATTTGAAATCCCAGCAAGGCCGGCAGCAACGCAGCAACGGGAGAGAGGCAGACCTAGATCCTCATTGTTGATCAGAGGCTCCCTAAGACTTTTCGAGCCTCAATTAGCATAGCTTCCGTGAACAGGCGTTAGCGCAAGCTTGCGCCCTTTGTTCGCCACTGATGCCGTTATTCGTGAAAAGAACGGAGTCAGCGTTCAGCGAATGGCGGGAGGCGCGTCGTCTACGACATGCACAACGAGTTGGCCGTGGTGATCGGTTGTGCGCGAAATCGCGAAAACCACAACGCTAGGAGTCCACCGCTCGAAAAACCGTGCTGACGCTTACCCCAGTTGCTTTTGCGATATTCGCATACGAAAGCCCTTGCCGGCGGAGATCGGCGAGCTTCTCGGGGTCAACCTGGACGCGGGGACGCCCAAACCTGACACCCCGCCGTTTGGCAGCCGCCTGCCCTGACTTCCGTGCCAATGACAAAATCGTTCAGCGCGTGTTGCGTCACGCGAAGCCGCATGTGACCAGGGAAAGGTACATCAAGGCGTTTGATCCAGCGGTCATGGAAGCAATGCAGCGAATGCAGGGGGTAGTGAACTCGCTGCAGGCTTGGCCAGCAGTTGGCCAGCAGACGAATTGACGGGCATGTAGTAAGCTATTGATATCACGCCGCGGAGAGGTGGCCGAGTGGCTGAAGGCGGCGGTTTGCTAAACCGTTTTGGGGGCTAATACCTCCAGCAAGGGTTCGAATCCCTTCCTCTCCGCCATCAACAACTTACGCGTGTTTGGGCCCCAGTACTCATGGAGGGCAGTGTGGGGACTTTGTGAGTGCTAGAACACGCGCACACGCAACAAAAGCCCATCTTCAAATTCCTCTCGGAAAGCATTGTCAACGACTTACCTGCAACGCGCGTTTCAACTTTCGGCAAGGCAACGGTCTGGTAAACCGTTGTACAGCTACCAAGCTGTATTGGGCCCTCTCCCGGCGGCACCTTCAGAGCTTTGCGTAAACTGCACTTTCCCTTTTTTAGTGGGTGCCCGCTGACTGCACAGGAACCAGTGAGTAGATCATACGGGCAGCACGTATTGGGAGCTGGTTCAACTCCTGCCGCTTCCACCACGGCTATTAAGTATTTTATTTTCACTGCTTTACGATAGATGCGGCGGGTTCCGACCCGCCGCCTTCATTTCGGGGGAATCAATCCGTGCAGCGCGCACTTGCTCAACGGCGGCGAGGATACCAATCCCTGCTTTGCCTAAAATTCAACCAAACCGCTTCAAATTTAGATTGATGTAAAATCTTCATATTCTTGGGTTTCACCGTCGCCCGGTGATTGGCTGAGCCAGCAATCTCGCCTGTTCGCTTGGCGTATCGAGCGCGTTATGCAAGGAACATCAGTGGCAGGCCCTGGCGGATGCCCCCGCTTTGCTGACGCAAGATGGCCGGTCGCTTGTTGCTTGCTGGCAATTAGCACTCTTGTCTGGATGGGCTCCGCCCCATTCTGCTACGCCGTGGAATCGCCTGCTGCGAAGAACATCTTGGTTCTCTATAGCTTCTCCGATCGCGGTCTTTTCGATTCATTGGATAACCTCAAGGGGGCGATTCGGTCTCGCGTCAACTCGCCGGTGAACTTTTACGTGCACTACATGGAGGCACAAGGATTTGAAGACCCCGATTACGAAGAGACCCTGAGTGAAAACTTGAGCCACGAGTTCGGTGGCGTGAAATTGGACCTGGTGATCGTAGCAGCGTATCCGGCACTTCGGTTCGCTGTGGCTCATCGCGATCAGATCTTCCCCGGCGTCCCAGTGCTTTTCTGTTATGTCCACGGCGGCAGGTTAGAGGGCCAGCGGTTATGGCCCGGTGTCACCGGAGTTACGATTTCCATTGGTGTGCGAGATACTTTAGCTCTCACTTTTAGACTTCATCCTGACGCCCAAAATCTCGCACTTGTCGCAGGGACCTCGGAATTTGAGAGGTACTGGCGAGCGGTGGTTCGCAGCGAGTTCCGCCCGTATGCCCAGAAGGTAAAGCTCATCGAGATCGTGGGACTCCGGAATGATGAGATTCTCAAGCAGGTCGCCGCGCTTCCTGCGCACACCGTAGTTCTTTTTCTAGTGATGCCCAGGGATTCGAGTCAGCCAGAAGTCGGGCTCTATGACACCGTGGCAGCAATCGGACAGCGTTTCCCGACGTACTGCATCTTCAATAATTTCTGCATTGATCATGGTGGTATTGGCGGATCGTTCGCCGATTATGGTGAGCAAAGCTCGCGGACCGCCGAACTCGCCGCACGCCTCCTCTCTGGGGAGAAACCCGAAAATGTCCCCATCGTTCGTGGTTCCGAGACCCGGGCTAAGGTCGATTGGCGCGAACTTGTCCAGTGGAATATCGGGGAGTCAGCTCTTCCTCCCGGCAGCATTGTTTTGTTTCGGCAGCCAACAGTTTGGGAACGATACGAGAAATATATTCTCGCTGGAGTCGCGGTAATCATCCTCCAGGCTCTACTGATCGCCGGATTGCTGTGGCAACGAGCCCGAAAGAAGGCTGCAACGGCAGACCTTCGCAGGCTTGGCGGTCACCTGATTCATGCCCAGGAGGAAGAACGCACCCGCATCGCCAGGGAGCTTCACGACGACTTCAGCCAGCGCCTGGCAGTTCAGAGCATTGAACTTACACAGCTAGAGAAGAACCTCCCCGCGTCGGAGGTCGAGGAACGCACTCGGGCACTGAAATTGTTGAAGGATACGAAGGAGATGTCTGCGGATGTGCGCTCTCTTTCTCATCAACTCCATTCCAGCAGGCTGGACCTTGTAGGTCTGGTGCCGGCTCTCAGTGGCCTTTGTGAAGAAATCACCAAGAAGTGCAAGGTTGATGTGCATTTCATGGATCACGACGTTCCTCGTAATCTCACGAAAGATGTGCAATTGTGCCTATTCCGAGTCGCCCAGGAAGCGCTTAGCAACGCTGTTAAACATAGTCACGCCAGCAGCGCGCGCGTTGAGCTCGGCGCCAATCGGAACACCGTCAGCCTTCGCGTTTCGGATGCAGGCAGGGGGTTTGACCCTGACCTGAAGAGCGCGGGAGACGGAATCGGATTGATCGGTATGCGCGAACGCCTTCGGCTTGTTGGTGGGAAGCTCTCAGTACGTTCGGAACTCAATCGAGGAACCGAGGTTATCGCCGAAATACCACTATCCGCGGCCGTGAACGAAGAGCAGATAACAACTCACGCAGAACAAGGAATGGATTCATGAGCCGTCCACGTGTCCTAGTGGCAGATGACCATCGCATGTTGACTGATGCGCTGAAGAACGTTCTGGAGCCTCGTTGCGAAGTTGTGGGCACAGTCAGCGATGGACGGGAACTTCTGGAAGCTGCGTCAAAACTGAACCCAGACATCGTCTTGCTGGACATTGCCATGCCGCGGCTAAACGGACTCGATGCCGGCCGACAACTCAAAGCCAAGATGCCCAAAGTGAAGCTCATCTTCATGACGCAGCATCAAGATCCCTACCTTGTGGGAGAGGCGTTTCGGGCCGGCGGTTCTGCGTTTCTCCTGAAGGAGGCTGCAGCGTCTGAGCTGACTGATGCACTGGAGCAAGTGTTGAAAGGTGGTCAGTACGTAACGCCCAGCGCTGCGGAAGGTTTGACCAATATCTCGCTGCGTGACCCCAAGAACCGGGATCATGTCCCGGAACCGTCTCCTCGACAGCGGGAAGTGATTCAGCTGTTGGCCGAAGGATACTCCATGAAAGAAGTTGCCGACGCGTTGAAGATCACCGTTCGAACTGTGGCGGCGCACAAGTACGCCGTTATGGAACTCCTACAACTGAAAAGCAACGCCGACTTGGTCCAATACGCCATTAAGCACAAGATCATCTCTTCTATTTAACCTGCTCCAACAATTCTTCCCGCATTGTCAGTTCTGACAATAGACACCTTCTTCGATCGAGCGCATTGTCAATGCGAAGCTCCGTACATGCGCTAAGTAAAGTGAGTTTCCAGGCCAGTGATGGCCGGGGGCGGGACCATGCTCTGAAATCCTGATCCACCGGCAGAAACCGACTAACAGGGAGCAGTCTTCCGTGACTCTAAAACGAGTGCTCGTGGCCGATGATCACAGTCGCATCTTGAGTGCAGTATCCGCGTTGCTGGGTAAGTCATTCGATGTGATTGGCTTGGTCTCCGACGGACAAGCTGCTCTGCAGGCAACGCTGAAACTCGAGCCCGATCTCATCGTCTTGGACGTCTCGATGCCAGGTATGAGCGGAATAGAAGTCGCGAAGGAGCTAAAAAGACGCCGCAACAGCGCCAAGATCGTCTTTCTCACGGTTCACGAGGACGCTGAGATTTTGGCGAGCTGTCTCTCCGCTGGAGGGCTGGGCTACGTGGTGAAAGAGCTCATGGACAGCGACTTGATACCCGCGATAAATGAGGCGCTGACTGGTCGTGGATTCGTCTCCAGGTTTTCTTCCAGGGAAGGGGCGCCTTAACGACAAAACGACACGGGAGACTTCACAAAACGCAGAGTCTCAGCGATGCGATCCGTCGCAACGTTATTGCGGTAGGGGATCTCATTTCCGCAAGGTGAGGATGCAACTTATAGCAGCCTCACGTTGCTAATGGCAACCGAATTAACCGCTTAGGAGGAACCCAATGGACTTGGGAGCAAGTGTTCGAAAACTAACGATGGGAGCGCTCGCCACGTCGAGTTTGTTGGTCGCCGTCGGCGCGGCTCCTGCTGCCGCTCAAACCGCACAGAAACCCAACATCCTGGTCATCATGGCTGACGACATCGGCTGGATGCAGGTGCAGTCGTACGCGATGGGACTGAGCAACGGCGAAACACCGAATATCGATCGCCTCGCCAAGGAAGGCATGAAGTTCACCGATTACTACGCCATGCAGAGCTGTACCTCGGGGCGTACGGCTTTCATTACGGGTATGTATCCCCTCCGCGTGGGCCTGATCCCGCCGCAGCTACCGGGCAGCCCCACGGCCCTCCTTCAAGGAACGCCTGACATGGCGAAGGTGCTGCTCGACCTCGGCTACAACACGGGTCAGTTCGGCAAGAACCACCTCGGCGACAAGGACTTCTCCCTGCCGACGGCGCACGGCTTCCAGGAATTCTTCGGCTACTTGTACCACCTAGACGCAATGCAGGGCGTGAGCTTTGCCGACCTCAACACGAGCCCAACCGTGCAAGGTGTTGCACCGCCTTGCGCCAACACGCCAGTGAAGGGCCTTGCGCCAGTACCGGGCGAAGTCGATCCCAAGGGCAATGTTTTGTGCCTCACACCGCCTCGCCCGATGCTCTCGTGCATATCGTCCGATGGTTCGCTGGCGAACCAGTCTTGCAAGGATGAGGGCCCACTGACGCTCAAGCGGTCGGAAACGGTGGACGAGGAACTGTCGGCAAGAGTCGTGGACTACCTCGACCGTCACGACCCCAAGACGACGAATAAGCCCTTCTTCATCTGGTACAACCCGGCCCGTATGCACGTCACGACTGCCCTGTCCCAGAAGTACATGGACATGGTTGGCGTGAAGGGTGGCAAGGACTGGGGCACAAACGAAGCCGGCATGAAGCAGCTCGACGACAACATTGGCGTCGTCTACGCCAAGCTGGAGGCGATGGGGCAAATGGACAACACGATCATCGTCTTCACCACCGACAATGGCGCTGAGACGATGACCTTTCCCGACGGCGGCACCACGCCGTTCAAGGGTCAGAAGGGTGACTCATGGGAAGGTGGCTACCGCGTCCCGATGTTGATTCGGTGGCCGGGGCACATCAAGGCGGGCGTTACAACCAGCGAGATGATGGCAGCGCTGGACTGGATGCCGACACTGGCAGAACTGGCCGGAGGACCGACCGGGGATGGGCTCAAGAGAGAGATCGAAGCCGGTAAATACAAGGGCTTCGTCAAGACCACGCTCGACGGGGTCAACCAGGCCGATTTCCTCACGGGCAAGTCGGAACATTCCGCGCGCGATTACTTCTTCTACTATTCCGGCGCGCAGATCGCCGCGGTGCGTTGGAAGAACTGGAAGTTTGTCTATTACGGCACCGGTCAGGGAGGAACGGGGTGGCTGATGCCGCTAATCCCCTATCACTGGACGATGCTGGTCAACCTCAAGCGCGATCCGTTTGAGCAGGCGTTTAACGATAAGACTGTTATGGAATTTGGCGGTGCGTACAACTCAACCGCTACGGCTTATATCTACGACTGGAACCTCTTGCCGATTGGTCAGAAGATGGCGCTCGAGCATCTGGAGACCTACTCGGCCTTCCCGCCGATGCAGGCCCCAGCGTCGTATAACCTCTCCCAGGTCATGGAGGAGATCAACGCACAGAAGCGGCAGCACACGAAGAGTCAGGCCGGCTCCGGCGACTAGCAGAAAAGACTCGTGGGTCCGTGCCACTGGACGTGGAAGCGAGGAAGGCAGAACGTCCTTCCTCGCTACCGATCTCTTTCTCTGATCCCACAGCAACCGCAGAAGAAGTGAATGCCAGGAATGACGACACTGACGAGAAAAGGAATTGCGATGAGGGAGAAGCGATTTAAAGCAGTACTGATGCTGGTTGTGCTTCTGGTCTTGCCGCAGTTGGCTTGGTCGCAGAAAGCGCAGCAGAACCTGACGCTCATCGTAGCCGGCCAGCCGGGCCAAATACCGATTCTCCAGATGAACGGCAAGACTTATGTGAACATCGATGCACTGGCACGCCTCACGAACGGTTCCCTTAGCTTCAAGGGGAATCAGGTTATCTTGACCCCAGCAGGTTCGGCCCCGAGCACGCCGCCGGCGACTCCCGAACCTTCGGCTCCTGCCGGGCAGCTAAAGCCCGTCGCCACCGAGGAAAAGCCAGCGGATCCCCTATCTTCGGACCCTGTCGGGCAGCAGAAGCTAGTCTCTGCCGAGCAAACGCCGGCGGCGGCTGACACTGACGAGTCCCAGGCGGAAGCATTGCAAAAAGCCACGCAAAACCCGGTGGCCAATCTCATCAGCGTGCCCGTTCAAAACAACAGCAACTTCAATGTCGGTCCCTATAATCGGACCCAAGATGTCTTGAACATCCAGCCGGTGATTCCAGTCAAGCTGAACGACGATTGGAACCTGATCACCCGAATTATCCAGCCGATTGTGTCGCAGCCTTATCCCAACAAGAACGGCGGGGGCGAGTTCGGCTTCGGGGACATGAACCCATCGTTCTTCATGTCGCCGGCCAAGCCGGGAAAGCTGATCTGGGGCGCTGGTCCAACATTCATTATTCCTACCGCAACGAACGACATCCTGGGGCAAGGCAAGTTCAGCCTCGGGCCTTCGGTGGTTGCGCTCGCGCAGCCGGGGCATTGGACGCTGGGCATACTCGTCAACAACGTTTGGTCGGTTGCTGGTTCCGGCAGCCGCCCACCCGTGAATCAGATGCTGCTGCAATACTTCATCAACTACAACCTGAAAAAGGGGTGGTATCTGGCCATGCAGCCCATCATCACGGCCAACTGGCGAGCCAGCAGCGGAAACATCTGGACGGTGCCTTTCGGCGCCGGCGTAGGAAGGATCATGAAGCTGGGATTCCAGCCCGTGAATATCAAAGTGGAGTTTTTTGGCAATGCCGCTTATCCCGCAGGAACTTCGCCTTGGGGTATGCGCTTACAAATGGCCTTCCTTTTTCCCAAGTTCACCAAGGAGCAGGAGAAGGCAATGATGGAGCAAAAACTGAAACAGTTGGATCAGGAGCCGACGCAACCGCCGAAGCAGTGAATCCGACGGATGGTCTCGCGACAGCTTAGCTAGAGAGATTCTGCCGTGCGATATCAGGAGATATGGAAATGAAAACCCGTGCGGTATTCCTTTCGACATCATTATTTTCAATAATTCTCATCCTTGCCGGTTGCACGACAACCCCTACTGCTTCCACCTCTAGCGCCAGCCAACCAGCCGCCACCGCTGCTGCTACTGATCCGTTGCCGTCCTGGAACGATGGGCCTGCGAAGCAGGCGATCATTGACTTCGTCAAAACGACGACTAACAAAAGCAACCCGAAATTCGTGCCGCCAGAAGACCGCATCGCCACCTTCGATCAGGACGGCACAACGTGGGTTGAGCACCCTATCTACTCGCAGGTTCTGTTTATGTTCGATCGGGTGGTCGCTATGGCACCGCAGCATCCGGAATGGAAGACGAAACAGCCTTTCAAAACCATCGTCACCGGCGACAAAGAGGCAATCGCGAAGTTCACCCTTAAGGATATTGAAGTTATCGGCCTGGCAACCAGCACCGGCACGACCACTGACGAGTTCCAGGCGATCGTAAAGGACTGGATGGCGGCGGCGAAGCATCCGCGCTTCGATAAGCCTTATTGGCAGATGGTGTATCAGCCCATGATCGAGGTGATGAAGTATCTCCGCGACAACGGCTACAAGACCTACATCGTGACCGGAGGCGGCCAGGACTTTGTGCGCGTCTATTCCCAGCAAGTGTACGGCATTCCACCGGAACAGGTTGTCGGTTCGTCGCTCGACACCAAGTACGCATACAACAAGGAGGGCCAGGGCGTCCTGATGCGTGAGCCGAAGCTGCTGATCAATAACGATTTCGCGGGGAAGCCGGAAGATATCTACTTGTTCATCGGGAGACATCCCAAGGCATCGTTTGGCAACTCGACCGGAGACCGGCAGATGCTGGAGTACACCCAGGCGAGCGGCGGAGCTTCGCTGGAGATGCTGGTGCTGCACGACGACGCCACGCGCGATTACGCGTATGGCCCGGCGCAGGGATTGCCCGACTCGAAAATCGGCACCTTTACTCAGGCTTTGTACGACGAGGCCAAATCGAAGGGCTGGACCGTCATCAGCATGAAGAACGACTGGAAGCAGGTTTTTGCTTGGGAGAAATGATTAGTTGTCGCGACGCTTAGGCCAGAGTAGTCGAGGGGCGCGAATGGAGCTTTAGCATGAGCAATTTCAGCGATCCGTTATCACCGCTGTCGTTCCATCCCGGAACCAAGCCGCGCTTCCACGCCATGGTGAAGCCGACGGGAGCAATCTGCAATCTGGATTGCGCCTACTGCTATTACCTGCACAAAGAGGAGCTGCTGGGCAGCACTAGCAAGTTCCGCATCAGCGACCAGATTCTCGAAGCGCACATTCGCCAGTACATCGAAGGCCAGCGCGGCGACGAAGTCGTGTTCTTGTGGCAGGGCGGCGAGCCGACACTGCTGGGTGTGGAATTCTTCGAGAAGGTAGTCGCGCTGGAAAAGAAGTACCAGCGTCCCGGTCTGCACATCGAGAATGATCTGCAAACCAACGGCACGCTGCTGAACGACGAATGGTACTCGTTTCTGCGCCAGAACAAGTTTTTGGTTGGGCTTAGCATTGATGGCCCGCAGGAACTGCACGACCGCTTCCGGGTCAACAAGGGCGGCCAGCCGACGTTCGGAAAGGTATTCGCCGCAGGCCAGCAGTTGCAGAAGTATGGAATCCCGTTCAACACCCTGACGGTTGTCAATCGCGTCAACGCGAAGAAGCCGCTGGACGTCTATCGCTTCCTGAGCCGCGAGCTTCGCCCGCGCCAGTTGCAGTTCATTCCCTGCGTGGAGCCCAACGTCTTCACCAACACTGCGCCTCAGAAATGGAACCCCGCGACGTTACCGGTGCAGGACTCGCCCGCCGCTCACCCTGGCAATCCCGACTCCGTGGTGACGGACTGGTCAGTCGATCCGGACGATTGGGGCTATTTCCTCTGCAAGGTGTGGGACGACTGGTATCGCCGCGACTACGGCAAGGTGCACGTCAACCTGTTTGAAACAGCGGTCGCGCAGTGGATGGGTTTGGACTCCCAGTTATGTGTCTTCGGCGAGTTCTGCGGCAAAGGCGTGGCTCTGGAGCACGACGGCAACGTCTATGCCTGCGATCACTACGTTTATCCCGAATACAAGCTGGGCAATATTGCGGAGACCCACATGTCGCGCATGGTGTTTTCCGAAGGACAGAAGAAGTTTGGGTTTGCCAAGCGCGACGACCTGCCGCAACAGTGCCGAGAATGCAAGTACAAGTTTGCCTGTAACGGCGAGTGTCCCAAGAATCGGCTGATTCGTACGCGTGACGGTGAGCCTGGCCTGAACTACCTGTGCAGCGGCCTGCAGCAGTTCTGGCAGCACATCGATCCCGACATGAAAGATATCTTGCAGCGCGTGGAGCGCGCCGGAATTCCTGCGAACCTGCCGAATTTTCGTGTGTAGAGGGCTTTAGACAAATTTAGTCGTTGCGCTTCGCTTTGGAGGGCGAAATGCGAAGCACGGTCATCTTCGGCTTCTGTCTCCTGATTGCAGGTTCATTCGGACTCAAGGCCCAAGAACCCGGCTCTCAACCTAATGTGGATGCCGCTCAGGCACCGGCTACACAGAATCCTCCAACCAGTATCGGCGCCGGTCAGGTCCCAGTAGCACAGCAACCGGTCGCCAAGACTACAGCAGCGGCCCCTTCGGCGCAAGACCTTGCGAATCAGGTCAACAACCCGGCGGCTCCAGTCACCTTTATTCAGTTCCGCGACATCCTCGCGCCCAGTATCGCCGGAGCGAACGGCCTCGCCAACTCGCTGCAGATGCAGCCGGTGCTTCCCATCGGGCCGTTTAAGTCTTTTCCATGGGTGCAGTTGGTGAAGCTCACGATGCCGTTGTATGAGGCAATCCCTGGAACAGTGAATTTGCAGCAGCTTGGTGTGAGCGGTGTGGGTGACCTACAAGTATTTGACCTCATCACCGTCAAACAATCCTGGGGCAGGTGGGGCTTCGGGCCGGCGCTGGTTTTTCCAACTGCATCGTCGAAGGGGTTGGGCGCGGGCAAGTACCAGATCGGTCCATCGGTCGCGCTGATCTATACCGGCGTCAAGAACCTCACCGTCGGCGCGGTCGTCCAGAACCCGATCTCCTACGCGGGCGATCCCCATAGGCCAAACGTCAATAACATGATCATTACTCCCACCTTCACCTTCAATCTGGAGGAGGGCTGGTTCGTCGGCCTCAGCGACTATAACTGGACCTTCAACTGGGAACATGGCGGCACTGCCGCCATGCCGCTTGGGGTTTCTGCTACCTTCCCGCTTGGGGTCCAGGTGGGAAAGGTCGTGACCATCGGCAGGCAGCCAGTCAGTTTGTCGGTTGAAGCTGGAGGAGTTGCGGTCAGGCCAACGGGTTCGCCCAACCCCGGCTGGATTCTCGGTTTCGAACTCAGCCCGATATTTAACTTTCATGTGGGCCCGGGAGAAAAGATCAAGGTGCGGAAACAGGACTGACAGGAAACCATGCAACGCCAACGATCGATTGCAAGTACCATGATCACTATGGCCGGAGGAGACAATGGAAGTCCTTGAATGGATACGGTCGCACGCCTTAGCTCTGCCGAGCTTGGCGAAATTCGCCATGGCGATGGCGGTCATTGTTGGCGTTCCTCCGTTATCCAAGAGGCTGAGGCTGCCAGGTGTTGTCGGCTTGTTGCTCAGTGGGGTGGTGATGGGGCCGCATGTGCTGGGGATTTTCGCCGTCCACCCAGCGATTGCGGATTTCTTTGCGGAAATCGGGAAGCTGCTCTTAATGTTCTTCGCCGGTTTGGAGATCGATCTCGCTCTCTTCCGGCGGGCACGTAACCGGTCGATCACATTCGGTCTGTTGACTACCAGCTTTCCACTGGTGCTTGGCACGGTAGTTGGCCTGCGGTTCGGATATCAGACGATTCCGGCCATCGTGCTGGGATCGCTGTTGGCTTCGCACACGCTACTGGCGTTGACGATCGTCAGGCAGCTCGGGGAGACTAAGCTCGAACCGATCACTGTTACGGTGGGCGCAACGGTCATTTCCGACACACTGTCGCTGATCGTGTACGCGATATGCGCAGGGATTTATCACAGTGGTTTTTCTGTGTTAAATCTGGCAGTGCAGCTGATTGAGATCGCCGTCTTTGTTCCGCTTGTTTTGTTCGGCTTGAGTCGCTTGGGTGCGTACATCCTCAAGAGAGTCGAAAACGACGAGAACTCGTATTTCATCCTCATGCTGGGCATCATGACGGTGGCTGGACTGCTCGCGCAACTTATCAACCTGCCGGGCATCGTCGGCGCATTTCTGGCGGGGCTGGCGGTGAATGCCGCAGTGCGCGACAAGCCGGCCAAGGGCAAGTTGGAGTTCCTTGCCAACTCTCTTTTCATTCCGGTTTTCTTTATTGTGACCGGATTCCTCATCGACCCGCTGGTCTTCTTCCGCAGCCTGATTGACAATTTCCCGCTAGCGGCGTCCGTCATCCTCGCGCTGCTGGTTGGGAAGTTTATCGCGGCAGAAATTGCCGGGCGCGCCTTCCATTACAACTTGGCGGAACGGCTGACAGTATGGTCGCTGACCTTGCCGCAGGTCGCCGCGACCCTGGCAGCTGCTCTCGTAGCGTACGACACGCTGAACAGTGCGGGGCAACGCCTGGTCGACGGAAGATTGCTCAATATCGTGCTAGTTCTAATGCTCACGACCGCGATTCTTGGGCCGGTTCTGACCGCGCGCTTCGCGCCGCGCATGCTGCCGGAAAGAACGGCGTGAGACACTGCCAAGCTTTTTTCATCGTGCGTGGCGCACCAGTGCTTCTGTACCGCAAGGACCTGGTAGCAACCGAGCGTCTGCCGTTCATGCTTTACTCGGCAACGGCACTCCCATTGGTGATCGCGATCACCAACATCGGTATGCGGACCGGACGTATGTCGCAGCTGCCTTGGTCGGGGCAGGTCTGCTGTCGGTTTTGCTGTTCCCGACCATAGCGGAGTTTCTGTTATCCAAGGCTAATTCGGCCGCAAGCGCTACGCACGCGTAGCCGAAGGACTATTGTGATGACGAGGACCACCAACATGGAGTCTGCGGTTTCTTTATCCAAAATTGAAAGACGCAAGCAGGGCAAAGCCCTTCGCGAAAAGTGCCCGCGCACTGCGCAGGCCGAATGGAATCCGCGAGCGAAGTCTCAGGACATAATCAAACTACTGGAGGAGTCAGACAAGGACCGAATTCCCGGTCTAATTCCGGTCAAATATCAGAGGATGGCCGAGTCGCCGTTCAAATTCTTTCGTGGCGCAGCCATCATCCAGGCGCGTGACCTCGCGACTGCGCCCGTGTCGGGAATTACTGTTCAAGCGTGCGGCGATTGCCACCTGATGAACTTCGGCGGCTTCGCCACGCCCGAACGAGCGTTGGTGTTCGACATTAACGACTTCGACGAGACGTTCCCCGGTCCATGGGAGTGGGACATAAAGCGGTTGGGGGCCAGCCTCGTGCTGGCGGCCAGAGACCGGAGCTTTTCCAAAGCCATCGAGCAAGAAGCAGTGCGAGCTGCCGCTACCATTTATCGAGAGCGGATGGCTGAGTTCGCCGAAATGAAAGTGCTTGACACGTGGTATGCACAAGTCAACGCCGACGCCATACTCAAGCATTTCCGGAAAGATCCGAACTTCTTAGCCCGATTGCTAAAGAAGCGGAAGCAGGCCCACTCACGAACTTCTGAGGCGGTTGTCCCCAAGCTGACTGCAGTCGTGGATGGACGCCGGAAGATTAAGGACGAACCCCCGGTCCTCTTCCACTTCCAGAAAAACCTCCGGGAATTCGAGAAAGCCCACCGGAACCACACTGAGCAATATCGGAAATCCTTGCAGGCCGATCGACTGGACTTGTTCGATCGCTATCGCTTCCAGGATACCGCAGTAAAAGTTGTTGGTGTCGGCAGCGTCGGGACGCGCTGCTATGTCCATCTATTTCTCGCCGATGAAGATGATCCACTGTTTCTTCAAACTAAGGAGGCGCGCAGGTCAGTGCTGGAATCGCCGCGTGGCAAGAGCCGCTTTGAGCATCAGGGTTTCCGTGTTGTAACAGGTCAGCGTCTGATGCAGGCGGCAAGCGACATCTTTCTGGGTTGGTTCAGCTCAGCGCAAGGGCACCATTACTATGTTCGTCAGTTCCGCGACATGAAGGTCTCCGCCGAGGTTGAAACCTTCCTGCCTGTCACTCTGGTTGATTATGCAACCATGTGTGGCTGGGCCTTGGCGCGGGCCCACGCAAAGGCAGGCGATGCGGCGATGATCGCCGGATACATGGGGTCCACCGATCACTTCGATGATGCTTTGGTGCAATACGCGAGAGCCTACGCAGACCAGGCGGAACGCGATTATGCAACCTTCCAGGCGGCTATCCGTTCCGGGCGCCTGTCGACGGAGCCAGAAAAAGGCGCCGGTCTGGAGTTCCTGCAATAGCGGAAATGCGGATAACCGGCTTCTCCAGTAAGGAGAAACTGTTAACAGCATCGAGTCGCCTAGCGACAACTCCTGGATTGTCGGCAACCCTTCCCAACGAAAGGCGAACGCCGAATTTTAAACATGGGCAAGCCAGTGTGGGTGATTTTGTGGGGACACCATCAACAAGATGCCACATTGTGGTACACCACCATACAACCTGACATAAGCCGCAAATAGTTAATTTTGAAAAGAGATGCAGGGTAAATGCCTCTCTTTGTTAAGGTTAACGTTTTGTGTGAAAAAGGCTTGCTAAACCGTTATACGGTCAAAAGCTGTATCGGGGGTTCGAATCCCCCCCTCTCCGCCAGATTTCTTGCAATCCCAACCACTTAGCAGCATGAAGCAGCCTTATTGAAGAGCGCGCGGCTGGGGTGTCGCTCGCTCGGTTAGTGTCCCATTAGTGTCCGATACGTCCGAAGAACCGACTGTGATCTGACTTTCCAGCTTCGCCATTGCGCTCCGCACATCATCAGCCGCTGTCTTGATGTAGTACGTCGCGGTGGTGCTGACATTCGCGTGTCTCAGGATTCGCTGAATCACCATATCTGACACTCCCAAGCGGTAGAGATTGCTCCCGAGCCCGCGACGAGCAGCGTGCCAGCCGTGCCATTCCGGAATGACAGCATCCCGCTCATACTTGTGTTCCGAGTTCAGGTGTCCCAACTCGGCTTTCCCGCATTGCTTGCAGCGGTTCAGACTCGGCAGGATCACGCGGTTCACAACGCTGGTAAGTGCGAGTGGCTTGCCCGCTGCGTTTGCGAAAATCGGCCCGCTCTGCGGATTGCCACAACGCAGCCGATGGATTTCCAGCCGCTCGGCTAACTGCCGAATCACCGGAATAGGGGCACGGCCTTTGCGAGTCTTGGGATCCGTCACCCGCCCGTTCCAGATCGAACGGGAAACAAAGATTTCGCCGTCCCGAAAGTTCTCCCAGAGAAGACCTTGAATCTCACCGTGCCGCAGTCCCATGTATCCGGCGACGGCGAACGCCGTCGCTGCGGGCTCAGGCAGCAACGCGATGATGGTCTGCAATTCCTCCAAGCTGTAGGCATAGGTTTCCTCGGGCTCCGAGGCTCTAGGATCAATCGCGGTATCCCGGGCTGGGTTCTCGGCTTGGAAATAGTCTTGCTGCTTAGCCAGGGTGAAAATCCCGCTGATAACGCTCTTGATGTGCTTCAAGGTGTTTCGGCTCAGCTTGGACGCAGCGATCTGATTCAGCCATCCCTGGACGTGGTAGGTTCGCGCATCCTTGAGCCAAACCTGTCCGCTGAGCGGCTTAAGGTGATCTTCCCAAATGTCCCGATACCCCTTCACCGTGGATGGGCGCCTGTGCATTTCGACCCAAGGCACATAGACCCGTTCCACGAAATCGGAAATCGTAACGATTCGATCTGCCGAAATTGTCCCGCTGTTGATCGTTGCCATGTGCCGCTCAGCTTCGGCCAGGATGTCGGCAGGCGCGTGCCTGCCGCGCGTAGTGACCGGCCCGAGGTGGCGAGTGACGCGCTTCCGCTCGATAGTCCCGCCGATATTGCGCCGTTCCCAATAGCGCACATACCAGCGATCCCCGATGCGGATTACTTGGCCTTCTTGCTTGCGAGTCCGCATTTAGCTCTTCCCCTTTCTTTGCTGTTGTGCTCGTTTGCGTTCGCGGGCAGCAACGGCTTTCTTGGCGATCTCACGGCGTCTAGCAGCCGAAAGACTCTCAGCCCTTGCTTTACCGCCCTGGCTGGCAATCTCAGAGATTTGCGACTGAGGCAAACTGTTTGCCCTCGCCGTGCCCCCCAGATGGCCGAGCGCCTGTGCGTGTGGGTTTTTCTCCTTGCCCATGCCAGATATCATATATCTTGCTTGGCGTAATGCAAGACTAAAAAGCATCACTGGCGCTGTTTTTCGAGCCATTGTTGCAGCCGTGGGGATCCCCACTCGAATCGGACGTAACGTCCCAGCCGAATGCAGGGAATGCGATCCTCCTTGGGAGTGCGGTTGCGGGTGTGGTTCCGAATCCATGACTCTGGCACTCGCCAGCGGGTCGCCAACTCCGCCGAATGAATCAACTCGGGACCATCGTTTCCGACGGTTCGAGACATCTTCGGGACATCTGCTGTTTCTGGCGTCATAGTTTCAATCGCTTAGACCTGTATTGCGGTTACGGTAACCGCGAATCAAAATCTGTTAGTCGCCGGATTCCGGGATCGGGTTGTGCAAACGGCGGCCATGCTGGTCCTCGAACCTATCTTCGAGGCCGACCTGCAGCCGGAGCAGTATGCCTATCGGGCGGACCGCAGCGCGCTGGACGCAGTCAAGCATGTCCACACGCTGATCAACACGGGTCATGGGCAGATTGTGGATGCGGATCTCAGCAGCTACTTCGATAGCGTTCCACATGCCGAGCTTATGAGGTCGGTGGCTGGAAGGGTCATCGACGGAGCGATGCTGCATCTGATCAAGATGTGGCTGGAAGCTCCGGTCGAGGAA
>Ga0181526_10002267_pt1 | contig 16937 bp, 15 predicted proteins | sample PEATcosm2014_Bin_35_FD_119750 | JGI IMG/M metagenome (GOLD analysis project Ga0181526, IMG submission 119750) | Peatland microbial communities from MTU Mesocosm Facility, Houghton, MI, USA - PEATcosm2014_Bin06_30_metaG | ecosystem: Environmental > Terrestrial > Soil > Wetlands > Peat | place...
AGTGTCGTAGCCGGATCGGAAGGCACGTGAAAACGTGGCCGATGACGAAAACCCGCAATCTAAGGCTATATCGGTCAGGCTTTGGTCGGAATAACGAAGAAGACGAGCGGCCTTTTCAAGTCGAAGTCGATTCGTAAAATTCTTTAGGGTTTCGCCAGAAACCGCTCTAAAAATCCGATGGAAGTGAAATTCCGAGAAGCAAGCAACCTTAGCAAGCTCAGCCAGCTTCACCGAGCGATCCAGATTCCCACGAAGGTAGTCAATGACCCGATCAATTCTTTGGGCATATTCGCTTTTGGCCTGGGTCTTTGCGCCTGGCACGGTTTCTATTGACATTGTGTCGTAGATATACCCCAACTGTCCCTACGCCGTCAGCATCCAAAAGTCTGACTGCCATTAAAGAGGAAAACCGCGCTGGTTCCCGGCGTAACCTCCCATCTCTGACAATACAGGCGGTGACAACAAGCCTGCCGGGAATGATTACTTCGCCGAATGCAGCCGTCACGACTTCCATCAACTGACAGACACCGGCCGGGCCCGATCATCTGCCATCCTCACTTTGGCCAAATGTCTGAGAAGGAATGGATGCGCGTGGGATACCTTGACATGGATCATCACCTTAGGCAGTTTGGTGCGTGAAAGTGGGGATTATCACGCCAACATTCGGGATGTGAATTCTGCTAGGCCAGGTGAGATGGCCTAGGCGGAGCCGCAGACAGAATTACGCGCGCGAATCCTGGGAAACCCAGTGAGTCTGAGGGGACAACCGGGTTCCCCTTGCTTTATTCTTCACGGTGGCATAACCCACTTGGGATAACTGGGCTACACCTATTCAGCGGACCCTAATCGTCCTACAGTTCTGGGTCAATACCGTTATTTACGTAGGCAAAAATCGGGACCTCAATTCGAATTGAAAGTGACGTGGCACCCGCCCCGGACTTCGGGACATTTGGCAGCCGGGTCGGGGTGCGGTAACTCGCTCAATCTTCCAGAATCTCGAGCGTATATCTCTTCCGAAGTTTCATTCCCCCGGCCCCAATCAGAGTGCGGATCGCTTTTGCCGTTCGTCCCTCGCGCCCGATCACTTTTCCCAGGTCTTCGGGAAGAGTCTTCAATTCCAGGACGGTGACATGTACACCCTCCACCTCTCGGACTTCAACTCCCTGCGGATTGTCCACAAGAGCTTTCGCAATATGTTCAACTAACTCTTTCATTGTGGACTCCATGTTCGCCCAGACCGTAATGCTCCAGTAATAAGGTCTAACGGTACCTAGTCTGTAGGTATGCTTCGGTGTATTCCCCGTCAATCGGGCTTTCCTTGATAAGCCCGTGGGGGAAAACCTGAGTACTATCCGAACTCCGGAGACAGCGAACTCTCCGCAAGAGACCTGTAAGTAATTCCCGGTATTGTTCCAACCCTTTCCTTAAAGCTAGATAAAAGCTGAAATAGGCCACTCCATCCGATAACGCGGAAACATTATGAGCTTTGCATGTTGCCTCCTACCCATTGCCAGGAGCTTGTATGAACATTTCGGATCGTCGTTTCGCGACTCGCTTTAATGTCGCTATTCCCCTCCATTTTCGCTCCTGGAACTCTGTTGGCCCTGCGGAAACTGCCGAATCCATCAACATTTCCATGTGTGGAATCTACTTTGGATCGGATTCACTCCTGCATACGGGAGTTGCGTTACGATTGAGGCTGGAGATGCCCAAAGCAATCACCGGCGTCTCAACAGTGCAATGGATTTGCGTTGCCCATGTCGTTCGCCTGCAGTCTCTCGAGTGCAACGATAACAAGCGGGGTGTTGCGATCCACATCGACTGCATCGAATCTCTCCGAACCCAATCCACAGATACCGCTATCAGTGTGATCTCACCGCCATTTGACCGCGATACCTCTGCGACTCCCGCCGAAAACCGGAAATTATCGCGCCGTAATTCGATAATCCCATCCTGGCGTTCCAACCTCTATTTGCAAGGACGCTTTCCCTCTACTCTTGGATTTGAGAATCCAGGTCACCTGCTTATAATTGGCGATGCGCCAATTCAGATTCGGAGTTTGTATCGCTGAAGTTAGCACCGATTAGTGCGGATCTCGCGATGGCCGCACGAGTCGAAACCTCTTCCAGCAACTACTCGATTCGCGAGCTCAGAGGATTCTGATGAACGGTGACGCCACATCCGTATTACGACAGGTGAACATGACGCTCCTTCCGGACTTCCGTGTGCTTTCGAATCCGCTACCGGCCTCTATCTGGTCTTAACGCCCGAGTTCGATATTGTCGCGGCCAGTGACGCCTACCAGGAGGCCACCCACACGAATCGGGAACAGTTTCTGGGCCGGCGATTATTCGATGTCTTTCCCGACAATCCAGACGACCCGAATGCGAATGGTGTGCAGAATCTCAAGGACTCGCTAAATTGAATCCACCAGGAACTTACAACGGAAGATCCACCACCGGCCGGTTCACATACAGAAACAACCCCTCTGCTCCCAATCCTCCGTACACATAAATGGGGTTGCGAATTCGTGCATACAGGCCGGGCGTGACCAGCGTCTGCGCCTTCGCCCTCGCGCTACCCAGTTCCATCCGCGCCAACACCGGCAGCGCCAGCGATGGCAGCCCAATTGCCACCCCGGCGCCTTGCGTAGCATTCCATTCGTGGCTCCCGTAGCGCATGATCAGGAACAGAATCCACGTTAGACCTATAATCAGCGTGAGAATGTTCTTCTTCATTTCCGGCCTTTGGTGTTTCCTTGAAAAACAACGCGCCTGGTCGCGGTCAGCACCTCTACAGGCAATCAGGGATTGAACACCCGGAACACCACCTGCGATCCCTTCACCAACCGGAAGTTCCCTTTTTTCGAAACCAACATCGTAATGTGCGCTCCCCCCGCATTCTGAAAGGCCACATCCACTCCGGGGACGCCAACGGTTCCCCGGCTTTTCGCCGTAAGCACATTCACCCTTCCCTCGGTTGCGCTCCCATGGCCGGCCATCAGCGCGCCGGTATCGACTCCATTCAGATTGTCAGCTCCCCCGTTCTCTGGCGGAGCGACTGCCTGAATGTCCAGGCGCAACTCGGCGGACTCTCCACTCTTCAATTCCACCTGTTCAAAGACAATCCACACGCCGTACAGTCCGCCGCCATCGGGCTCTGCTTGCACTTTGGAGATTTTTCCGCTGATGACAGCACCTTTCTTGATAGCGGTTCTAGAGCCATCCTTCACATCGTGGGTGATCTGCGTATTCACAAGATCGCCCGCCTTGCAGTGTTGCGTATCAAGTTCCGCCGTCAGCTTCGCGAAGATCGGAGTATCACTCGGCAAAGCGATGGCATTGCCCGGGGCCTTGGCCGCAGTGCTTACTTGCTCTGGCCCCTGTGAGGGAACGTTGGGTCCGCCCTGCCCGCACGCCGTAAGTGCAAACAGACTCGCCAGCAATGTGCCAATCACAAATCGATTCATGGGATTCCCACCATTTCCGCTCTTGCACTCACTGAGAGCGCCTGGGCCTCTAGCAAAATGGACGTATATAAAGTTGATGAGTTTCGATTTTTATTGAACTCACCTATTGCAGCCCGGGCTGCGTGTAATAGCCCTGCCGAGTGCGCGCCGTTAGGCCCCCCCCTGCGACAGTTTAATTTCCAGGTGGTGGTGGCGTTCGTCCCGCTTTGCGTGTGGGGACGCATCAAAAAAAGTTCGTAGTACGCATCCGTATCCGACAAGCATTTTTGCAGCAGCGAGGCAACATCGTTCGACATGTTGAGAACAAGGCCCCCGCTCTGGGTCGTCAGTACCTGCAGTGCCAAGTTGTCCGGATTGGCCTGCCTCGGTTTACTCACTCCCTTTAGGGACGACTCGCATAATGACGCATTGTCGAAATCAGCGGTTGCTAATGGATCGATGCCGTAGAGCGTGTTGCGTGCCTGCCGGAGTTGAGTAGAAAATGCCACGATACTTTCAAGATTCCCTGCCGCTGCTTCATGTAACACAAGAATACTAGCTCTCAAAAGCCTAAATCTCTCAGATGGTCCTCATCGCGAACGCACGCACAGCGTCGCAGCAACACTACTGGAGGTCTACAGGGACCGAGACAGTGCCAATGAGGCCCGTTAGGTTGTCGCGCACGGCGAATTTGATTTCATATTTGCCGGGAGGAAGATCGATTTTTTCTGGAATGCCGAGCCCGGTCTCCAGAATCTTTTGCAGCCTTTCAGGCTTAAAGGCGACTGCGATAGCCTGCGATGAAGTTGCCACGCTTTTGCGGTTGCTGTCGAAGGCAAGGGTCGTAATCTGGATGTCGATGGCATTCCCTTTTTCACGGTTGACGGCTATGGAATCGCCCATCACGCCAACCATGAACTCGGCAGATTTGGTTTGGACGGTGGGCGGTGTCGCGCCCGCAGGTGTGGAGGCGGAAGTGTTCCCGGCTGCCTGTAGACGCGCTGTTAGGTGTAAGCCGGTGTATTGCACGGTCGAAGAGAGGGCATCGACGAGTTCCTTGCGGCGCTCCTCAGGCGTGTCCGGTAGTTTCGGGGCGACATAGAAACCGCTTCGGCAGCGAACGTGTAGACCCTCGCCAGTAACCTTGACTTTCAGCTTGCGCCAGCCGAGTTGCGTGTCGCCGCCCAGATAGTAGCCGAGAAGGTAGTAAGCCCGAGAATCATCCACCGCCTCCGCGAAACATTTTTCCAGTTCGGAAATCGTGACGCAGGCCTGCCCACCTGTGGCATTCGCGAACGCGTGCATGGTCAATCGTTGTTGAACTCCCTCGTCGTACGGCAAATTCACCGGCGATCGCAGGCTGGCCCCATTCGTACCGCGAATAGTGCTGATTTGTGACTTGGACACGGTTGCGTTAGCGCTAGGCAGTGCTTTCGGCGTGAACTCCACCGAGCCCAGGTCGACCGGATAAACCGCGATGTTGGCGGAATCGAGTGCTCGCCAGGCATCTTCGTACTCCGGTCGAAGGTCGTCACCCTGCCGCCCGAACGACTGCGGGTCATCAATAATAAAAGGAAAGCCAGCCGTCGCCCAGATCACCGTCTTGCGGCCTGGAGCGGCTTGGAAGGCCCGCGCGAGTTGCGTCATCGCATAAAGGGTTTGGCGAGTAGCCATCCGCTGGTAGTTGGCCGAAATCGTGTCGTCGAGGTCTCGCATCATTTCGGACATCAGCTGTTCCTCATCGCTGGCCTGCTGGTCAATGGTCGGGTCGTAGATAAGTGTTGTCGGCGGTTGCATCCGTTCTTCGGAGCTGAGTGAAAGCTTCAGTTTTTGCAGAGCCAGAACCAGGACTGCGGTGTCCCTCGTGAAAGGATGGAGCTGATGCAGGCCGCTGCTGTTCAGACAGAAGATGGCCATGGGTTCGTCGCGAGTAGCAACCCGAAGGAGGAAATCAACGAGCTGTTTCTTTCCCTCGGTCTGGCGCAGCCACGGCGTATTCAGCATGTCTAGAACGATGCTGGTGATGCGCAGGGAGCGCTGATCATAGGCAAGGAAGTTGGAGTACGTGTCTGTCTTTAATTCCTTTGGCCGCGCGCCGAGTTTTTCTGCTTGCGTTTCTTCGAAGAGCGAGAACGCACGGAGTTTGCCATTTTCTTCAATGCGGAACGCGTCTTTGGCGAGACCGGTGACCGGATTCCCCGATTTATCAGTGACGATGACGGGGACGAGCACGAGGTCGGAGCGAGTGGAAAGCGTGGCCGGACTCTGCGCAGCAATCGAGTCTTGTTGGGCCAACAACGGTAAGGCGATGGCTAAGAAGGTGGCTAACAATCGGATGCATCGGCGCATACGAGAAAAACCGTTCCGCAAAAGCGAGTGGGAACAGTAGCACAATCCCAAGTTCGGTGGGTTACGCAGCCATTACATCCGGTCACCTGTCGTTCCGATGCACATTCAGGTTATGCGGAGCCAATCATAAAGCCTTTAGGAATCGCTGCTTCCACTCATCCTTACGCGCGTTTGAAAGGCTGCTCCTGAATGAAGAGGGTGGACATCCTCCTAATCGGCTCGGGTTCCCTGGCGCGCGGCATTGCGTACTCGCTTTCCCAGGTGTCCACGCCACCTTTGCGAGTCGCCATCCTCGGCCGCTCCACCGCCAAAATCTCTCAGATGGTCCTGATCGCAGATGCACGCGCCGCAAGCTTTGGCACGCCTACGAACTTCTGGTCTGAATCGATTCGATATTGGCGTGCAAAAGGAGTTCCCCCTCCATGACGCGATGCATTTAGAATTTCGTGCGGAATTCCTGAACGCATTCAACCATCCCACTTACGATGCGCCCTACACGGGTTGCGGCGGCTCCCCGGGCGCGGCTTGCGCTCCTGGCCTCGGCCTAATCGGTGGCTCAGAGGGTGAACGCAACATCCAGCTTGCTCTGAAGTTTTATTTCTAACGCGCGATTCCAAAAGCGGGCCGCGGAGCGGCCACGCCACAAGTCTCCACAATTTCCGGGTCCTCAGCGGCCCCCGTTAGCTCTCTGGTGAAGGGCGCAACTCACCCGCGCCAAGTAAATTCCAGCCATACCATGATCAACGTCAGAATCGTGGCGACAATCACGTTGATCGCCCATCCGACCCAAAATGCCCATCGCAACGTTTTCGACGAAATCAGCCCGAGCAGCAGCACCAGAAATTCGCACCACAGCATCGCCATGTAAAATCGCCGGTTCGCCTCGATCGTCTCTTGTCCGATTCGTGGGTCAACATGCACTAAGCTCCCCACGGCGCCAGCACCACCTCGATCTACGCACCCCCCGCGAGCGCCGCCCAAGTCATCTGGTACCGCCGCAGCAACGGCGCCCCAGCGTCACAAGAATCCCAAAAACAAAATGAACGCCACCCGTTATCTCGCCAACCGCGCAACTCCACAAATCGATCCCAGAGCTTATCAGAGCAGACGCCGAAGATTCTCCGTTCCCCTGCGATAAACCCTTTTCTCATTCTCTCAGAAACTCCACCCCGCACCGCCACATTTCCCCAGTCGCCATTTCCTTCACGTTCGCTATCTTTCCTTTCACGTAAATCGACGGCGCCTCTTTCACTTCCGGCGAATACGGCACCGCGATCTCCAACATCATGCCTTTCTCATACACGTTCCGGCTACGGAAGCTCACCCCTCCCCGGGCCATGTCCACGCACTTCACAATATCCTCCCCAAATTTCTCAGTCCTTACGCACGCAAAAAAATTCACCTTTGCCCGCACCCGCGCGCGCCTCTCCGTACCCTCCATGGCGTCTGCCAGGGAGACAAAGTTCTCAGCCGCTTCGCTCACCTCCGCCACGGTCACCGCTACTCCCACCACCGCGGGCTTTTCTACTCGCACCGGAAGCGCTGAGTCTAGCGTTCCGCCCGGCGCGACAACGCGCTCGTGCTTTTTGCTTGCGCGTGCCATCGCCGGCATCACCTCGTGCGACAGGCTCCACACTGTCAGCAATCCGCACTCGTCGCAGAACCGCGCCAGGCCTCCATGAATCGCGCATATGTCGTACTCGAAATCTCCATTCGCCAGTTCCACCGTGCATTTGCAACCGCCGCACTCCAGCACCAGCGTCGCCGGCCGGTTATCCCATGCCGGCCCTGGTGGAAACTCCATCTCCCAGAAATCCAACCGTTCATCCAGAAAGGCCACGCCGTACGTATGCATCGACCCTTGTTGCGCGATCTCCCCCACCACGCGCACTTCTGCTTCTCGTCGTGTCTCCATGGACCGCAGAGTCAATTCCTGCTCCGCGATCAATTTATTTTGGGACACGATCCCGGCGCCATGCAGACTCACCACCACCGTGTGCGTCTCTTCCGAGAACACTCTTCCTTCTGCGTTGCTTCCTATGATCAGGATGGGTACCGCCAGACTTACACGCCCGCTTCGCCGCGCCTTCTTGGTTCCGGCTGTCTCCCCGGCACCGCACTTCGTTTCCGTCATTTTCTTGGCCTTCTGGGGGAAGGGCCAATTTTCGTTCCATCCCTATCCTATCCCCGCGCGCCCCACCTGGCGGCGTTTCCTTCCTCCCGGTTGCTTCCCCAGCACCACCGTTCAGCTTCCTGCCGCGACCTTTTCAATTTTCGATCTTCAAATCTCCATCTACCGTTCCACCAGGTACCTTTTCCGCTCCATGCCCATTTTCCCCGTAGCCTCCCCACCCATTTCGCCTCCTATACTCAAATTGGAGGCCAACATGCCCGCCAAATCCCTTTGGTACGCCCTGGCATTCCTCTCCGCCATCCTCGCCTCGCTTTTCCTGTTCTTCCGTTGGCCCGCGCAATCTTCCGCCTCTTCCGACCGCAACGCCGCTTCCTTCAAGCAGCCTGTCATCGTCGAACTCTTCACCTCCGAAGGCTGCTCCAGTTGCCCTCCTGCCGATTCCATCCTCAAAAAGCTTAGCGAGGATCAGCCCTTCAACGGCATCGAAATTCTCGCTCTCGAAGAGCATGTCGACTACTGGAACACTCTCGGCTGGTCTGATCCCTTTTCCTCCGCCGATTTCTCTCGTCGTCAGGAACAGTACGCCGTCGCTCTCCCCGATGGCGGCATCTACACTCCGCAAATGGTCATCGATGGCGCCGCTCAATTCGTTGGCAATCGCACTCACGAATCTCGCGATCAAATTCGGTGGGCCGCCGCCCATCCCAAGTCTCGATTGCTCCTCACTCCCCTTCCCGCATCCAGCCCGTACACCCGCACCTTCGAGCTGCGTCTCAACAACACTGCGAGTTCCGCCCTCGACTCCTCGCCACTCGAATTGTGGATTGCCGTAACCGAAAAGAACCTGCGCTCCAACGTCACCGCCGGCGAAAATTCCGGCCACACTCTTCAACACGCCCCGCTCGTCCGCCTTCTTCGCAAACAACAATCTTTCAACCCACCGTTCACCGCACCATTCACGTTTTCCCTGAATCTCAACGAGAATTGGCTCCCCGCCAACCTCACACTCATTGCCTTCCTATCGAATCCCAATTCCCACCAAATTATGGCCGCCGGCTCATCTCCAATGTAGTGCCAGCCTCCAGCCCGCCTCTTGGGCTCCCACCTTCACCCTTGTACCCTTACACTTCTTTCCTCCTTTACTTCCTCCACCTCCACTATTTCTTGTTTCTCTTCTCAATCCTCAGCGCCTCAAAACTCACCCTTTTCCACTGAACTTCCCAGCCCTTCCCTGCGTATCATCCTTAGCCAAACAACTTTCCGGGAGGCCCTATGCCGTCCTTGCATTCCCACTTTTCTTTAGCTCTCTGTCCCATCGCCCTCATCGCCTTTTGCTTCCTTCCTTCTCCCTCGCTCGCCCAAGACCAAAAGGGCGCCGGCATCACCATGGCCGCCGAGGCCGATGCCAAAGACTTCGGCCTCCCTGCCTATCCCGGTTCCCGCCGCCACAGAGACAAAGACGACGATTCCCCAGGCGCGAACTTCGGCCTCTGGGGCGGGGGCTCTGGTTTCAAATTAGCTGTTCTGAAAATGGAGTCGGACGACTCCCCTGACAAAATTGCGAACTACTACAAAAAGAAGCTTTCCAAATTCGGCAAGGTCCTCGACTGCTCTTATCCCTCACCTGCCAACGCCGATTCTGACAAGGACGAAAACTCCAAACAACTCACCTGCGCCGACGACAAACCCGATAAGGGCGGCCTCCTCTTCAAATCCGGCACAAAAGCCGACCAGCACCTCGTCGCCATCCAACCCGCACCCCACGGCTCCCTCTTCCAACTAGTCCATGTAGCCCACTGGGACTCCGATCAAAAGAAATAGCCGCCAATTCCTATTTTCTCTTTCCATCACGGCAAGCTCTCCATCTCCCCGCACTCCCGCGGGCCGTACACCGCCACGCTCCCCCCATTCGCCGCCCACCACTTCGACCACCGCCCGTACTCTTCCTCCGGCGGATCCGTATTGGTTCGTCCACCCGCAAACGCATTTCGATGCGTCAACCCCGTCAATCCGCTCAAGGCTAGCTTTCCAGAATCCGCGTTCGGGTCTTTCAGCTCTTCAATTAACAACGGCACCGCCGCCCGGCTCCCGGTTTTCTCCAATCCCATCACGCCATTCGCTCGTGAATTCGGATCTGCGCTGCTCAACAACCCCCGCAAAAAGGGCAGCGCGTCGTCGCCTCCCAGTTCCGCGGCCGCCAGCACGTGATCCCTCGCCTGATTTGGCGCGTCCTTCTGCGCAACTCCCCGCAGTAGCGGAAAATATTTCTTGTCGCCCATCTGCGCCAGGTACGTGATAGCCATTTCGCTCTGTTCGGTGTACTCCGATGTGCTCTCCACAATTTTCGCCAATTCCTCACGCGACCGCGCCGTATTCAAATTCCTCAATCCGAGAAGCGCGAATTCTCTCGACGTATACTGCTTCAGCATTCCCACAATCGTATCTTCCAGCCACGGCGGCGCTCCGCTGACAATCGCTCGCTCCGCTTCGCGCTGTATCTCCGGATCGTTCGACCCTAGATTCGTCACGTACGACCGGTAAACCGCCTCCAGATCTTCCCGACTCCCTGCAATCACCCGAATCTGGAATCGCGCCTCTATCTTCAACTCCTGACTCCCCGCGGAAATCTGCGTTTCCCCTGTCATCGGCCCATACTTGAACGCGTTCACCGCGTGAATCTCATAATTCCCGGGCTTCGCGACATCGTGGGCAAAGTTCACCAGAATGCTTTGATGCTGCCTCTCGCCCCCGGCAATGATCTGGTTCGCGACAATGCATTCGCCCGCACCCACAGACCTGCAACTGGAATGCGCAAGTGCTGGTTCTCTTGACACCTCGATGGAGTAGGCCCCGCACCCCTCCCTGTATGGATCGCCGGCGCTATACTGCAACGGATCCTTTCCCACATTCGTCACTTCAAAATGGACGTAAATAGGTTCGCCGGCCAGATAAACGTCCCTCGCCAACGAAATGTGCCCCTGCAACTGCGCCCCCGCCGCTGTCGCCCACAAGCAACCCACCAGCAACGCTAGCATTCTCCTGCTTGCCCATCCCGGCTTCGTCACTCTCCTCCATTCCTCATCCATCTTCCAATTGCAGGCGTCCCTGCTGGGTTCTTCTTCCCTTTTTCACTCTTGAACGATTCACTGTTCCACTTCTTGGCCTTTTCTCTTTTCACTTCCCCTCTTCAATTTTCTGCGTTCCTTATCGCAGCGTCCCGCTCTCATATAACCGCCCCAACTGGTCCAAATAATTAATTATCACCCACCGTCCATCCGGTGTGATGCTCACCTGCTGCACATTCAGCAGCGACCCTTGTTGATTCCTCGGTTGAAACACCTGCCACTTTTCCCTCTTCTCACTCCCTAGATCCAATTTATCAATCCGCACCTCCGTCGGACTGACAATCCGCGTGAACAATTGTCGCGGCTCCTTCGCCCAATCCACCGGCACTTCCCCCGGCTCGAGCTCTCGCAGCTTCTTTTCGCTCCCATCCTTTAGCGATCGTTGCACCAGCGTCCCATCCACCAGCAGCAACAGGTTCTCTGCATCCGGCATCACATCGGCCCACTCTGGCGCTTCTTTCACCAACATCTTTGGCGCTGTCCCTTTGAGATCCGTCTCATACAATCCCACGGTCTGGCCTGCCGGATTCCCAAACAACAGAATATGTTGCCCATCCGGAAACCAATTCGCCGAACTCACCTGAAATCCTTGCCACTGTAGAGTCTTACCTTCACCCGCCCCCACCGGGATCACTTGCACTTTCCCCATCACTTCTCCCGGCAGCACCACCAGCACCCACTTCCCATCGTCGCTCACGTCCGTTCCATATCCGCCCTCGCCAATCCGCACCGGCGCGCCGCCATCCATTTTTTCCGCAAATACCGAATAATCGCTTCCGCTTCGTTCCGACACGTCCGTAAGCACCACTTCTGCCCCATTCGGCGTCAATCTCGGATTGATCGCCGACCCCAGTCCTTCCAGTTCGCGCTCCATTTTCGACCCATGCTCGATCACCGCCGTCGTGAACCGCTCTTCTTGCGTGGACACCAGCGCTTTTCCTGTCGCCGCAATATCGTGTAGCCTCGTTCCTGACGTTCCGCAATAAACCACTCGTTCTTTCCCTTCCGGTGTGCTTGCCCGGATGCAATATTGATCGCCCGATTCTGCGCCCGAATACCACACTTCGTTCCCTCCCGGAGTCCACGCCATCCCCTCCAGTGCTTCCCATTCCGCCGAGATCACTTTTTGTTTTCCATCGCGATCCAGCAGCAGCACATTCCCGCGATCGTCCTTCGAAGCCGCCGGGTGTCGGAACAACGCCACATGCTTGCCATCCGGCGAAACCCGAATATCGCTCAGCCAGTTGTCCGTCGTCAGCAATACCTTCCCGATCGGATATTCCACCTGCCACTTTCCATGCTTCTGATCGATCACCGCCAACGCATTTCCATCAGGCGACCAGTCCGCGTCGAACACGTTGTCCAGCAACTCCCGCGGCTCCATGCCTCCCAAGGGCACCCGCGCCAGCGTTCCTCCCCACACGTACTGTCCCCAGAAGCGCGGCCTTACCAGCACCGCCAACTGATCCTGCCTCGAAATCGCCAGCACCATCGCGCCGTGCAATCCCGCCGCTACCGACGTCGGGTAATCCTCGCGAATGACATACGTGTCCGGCACGCCGTCCTTCAGCACGCCGCTATACACCACCGTCTTCCCCTCCGACAGAAATCTCCCCCGGACGACCGTGCCCCGCTCGAACGATACGCGCTGAAACATCGCCACCGGCCGCGGCGCAGGCCGCAAGCTCCACGCGATCCCCGCTCCCACTGCGGCGCACGCCAAGGAAACTGCACCCAGCCAAATCCAGTGCTTTGCCGTTCCACTGTCCTTCACCACTGCCGTCGCCGCGCTTTGTGAACTCCCCGTGCCGCTCAGCGCTTCAATCGCAAACGCCAAATCGCTCGCAGACTGAAATCTCCGCTCCGGGCTCTTCTCCAAACATCGCGACAAGATCCTCTGCAATCCAATCGGCCCTTGCCATCCCGATTCACTCAATTCTGGCGGCTCTTCCTTCAGGATGGCCGTCATCGTCTCCACCGTTGTATCCCGTTTGAACGCCCGTGTCCCCGTCAACATTTCGAACAGCACGGTTCCGAAACTGAAAATATCCGATCGCTCGTCGCTCGGTTCGCCCCTCACCTGTTCCGGCGACATATACCCGACCGTCCCCAACACCATTCCCGGCGTGGTCGTCGGACTCGTCAGCGTCATCGCCGTTTCCAGGCTGTGCTGGTCGCGTACCAGCTTCGCCAGCCCAAAATCCAGGATCTTCATTCGCCCATCGCGTGTGATGAATATGTTCTCCGGCTTCAAATCCCGGTGCACGATTCCCTTCGCGTGCGCCGCCGCCAATCCCTGCGCAATCCCCAACGCATACTCCACCGTCCGCCGCGTCGGAATCGGTCCCTCATCAAGCTTCTGCCGCAGCGTCTCCCCTTCCAGTAACTCGCTCACCAGAAACGGCGCCCCTTCGTACGTCCCAATGTCATGGATCCCCATGATGTTCGGATGATTCAACGTGGCAATCGTCTTCGCTTCCAGCTCAAATCGCCGCAACCGGTCCACATCCGTCGCCAACGACACGGGCAACACCTTAATCGCCACGTCCCGTCCCAGCCGAGTGTCCGTCGCGCGGTACACCTCTCCCATCCCGCCCGCACCAATCGCCGCGACAATCTCGTATGGGCCCAATTTTGTTCCTGGATTCAGTCCCATAGACTTCCGCGATTATACCCCGCACCCGTATCCGCGATTTTGCCTTTTGCAATTTCCACTAGCCGCAGGCTTCAACCTGTCTCTTAGGTTTGTAACGCCGAAGTCCCGTAGCTTGGTACCGCCGACATCTTCCCGACATCTTCAGAATGCTGTCTTCCTGAGCGAAGCGAATGATTTCAATCTAAGAAATTTTCTCGTACCTGTCCGCGCGCCAATTTTAAAGTGTCGAATTTCTTCCCCTACCTCTTCTCTCCCCAATTGAGCACCACCGTCATGGGCTCCCTCTCACTTTTCACTAATGTATTTACCAAAAACCGCTGCCCACTCGGGTCCACGTCATAGATATATTGCTCGGACGTCGCCAACGTCTCCTTCGGATTCGTCTGGAACAGTGGCACCGGCACTCCCGGATCAAATCCCGCCCCTGTCTTCACCGGCACTGCCACAATCCTCGCGTCCGGCGCCAGATAAAACAGCTCCTTTCCGTCTCCCCTCCATCGCGGCTGCTCTCCTCCGGCGTGGGACACTTGCCACTTTCCTTTGGCCTCCGGGAACGACGTAACATACACTTCCCACTTCCCGCTCTCGTTCGATTCGTACGCCACCCACTTTCCGTCCGCCGAAAATTGCGCGTTCCGCAGCGTCGCCGTCGCTTTCAGGAACAGCATGCTCTTCATTTCCGGCACCGTCAGATATTTCAGGTCCGCCCCCTCCTGATACAAAATGCTTTTTCCGTCGTGCGACCACGAACTCGGATACTTATCTGCGTCGCTCTCGCAAATCGCTTTTTCTTCCTGCGCTCCGTTGGCCTCTTTCAGAAACAGGTTGAACGCGTTTCCCCTGCTCGACGTAAACACCACCTTCGACGCATCCGGACTCCATACCGGAGTTGCATCCAGTGCCGGATCAAACGTCAGCCGTTTCGTCCCGCCCTGCTGCACATCGTACGTCCAGATATCGGTGTTTTGACTTTCCGTGTCTGTCTGGTCGACCAACACCTGTTGTCCCTTCGGGGCAATCTGCGGATTCGCATACACCTGCGGTTCCCCTACCGTTCCCAATTCCTTCCCCTCGCGGTTGAACCAAATCAGTCGCGAGAGCGACACATTCCCGCCCTTCTCCACCAGCAGCACTTCCGTGTTCACCGCCGAAAATGTCGCTTTCAAAATTCGTGGCAGATACTGTGGGTCCTTCGCCACCGCCACTGGTTCCCCTGTCACCCGAAGGGTTTTCAGATCAAATCGCTGCGCAAGTAGCGCGCGATCCCTCAAAAACAGCAGGTAACCCGGCGCTGCATAGACAGCGGGCCCTTGCGTGCTCATAACCATATGAAACTCTTTCGAGTCCAGACTGCCCACATACACGCCATCGTTGCGCCCATACGACGCTATCATCGCCGACAAAAACAAAAAGTGTTTTCCATCCGGCAAAAACTGAGGCCATCTCTGGCTACCTCCGCCCAGTCCCGGCTCATGTCCAACCAGCAGCGTCGGCGTTCCCCCGGACGCAGGCACGCGCAAGATCTGGCTCTGCAATCGTCCCGTCGGCGTAAAAATAATCACTCCCTCCGGACTCCACGAACCGCCGCGCCCCGCAGGCGCATCCGCCAACACTTGCACCGGGCCGCTCGGCAAATCGATCCTCTTCAGCTTTCCATCCGCAAAGAATCCGATGGCCTTTCCATCCGGCGCCCAGAACGGAAAATTCCCTCCCTCCGTTCCCGCCAAACTCCTGGCCTCCTCCGACCCCACCTCATACAGCCAAATCAGCCCTTTCTTCGCTCCTTCCTGGTGCCCGGCCACCGCCACCGTATGCCCGTTCGGCGCCATCGCCATGTCTCGCACCGGAAATGGCAACGGTGCCGTAAACACCATCGCCTGCTCGGCCGATTTTCCTCCCCGCCAGAAAATCGCTCCCGCCAATACTCCCAACGCTGCCGCTCCCGCCAGCGCCCACACCAGCCACATGCCCACACTTTTCGTTTTCTTTTGAATCGCCGGCGCTTCCGTCTGGCTCCCGCTTTTCCCAGTCCAATTCAACTCCATCGCCAGATCCCGCGCCGCCTGCCAGCGTTCTTCCGGATCTTTTGCCAGGCATCGTTGGATCGCATGTTCCAACGCTCCCGGTGTCACCGGCTTGGCCTCGCGAATCGGCGCCGGTTCGCGCTCCAATATCGCCGACGCCACACTGAGCTGCGTCTTTCCCTCGAACGCACGCTTCCCCGTCACCATTTCGTACAGCACCGCGCCCAACGAAAAAATGTCGCTCCGTCCATCGACCTCTTTCCCTTCCACCTGCTCGGGCGACATGTACTGAAATGTTCCCACGATCGTGCCGTGCGCTGTCACCGGTGACATCGGACTCGTTCCCGTCACCGTCGCCAAACTCCCCAGCGGCGTCGCTTCCTTCGCCAATCCAAAATCCAACAACTTCGCCCCTGTCGCTGTCAGCATCACGTTTCCCGGCTTCAAATCGCGATGCACAATCCCGCTGCGATGCGCCTTGTCCAACGCCTCCGCAATCTGCGCCCCGTACTTCAGCACCTGTTCCAGCGGCAGCGGCCCCTTCTCCAGTCGCTTCGCCAGTGTCTCGCCTTCGACGCACTCCATTACCAGGTATTCCAAGCCGTCCTGGTGGCCCACGTCATACAACACGCAAATGTTGGGGTGATTCAATCCGGAAATGGCTTTCGCTTCCCGCTCAAATCGCTGCTGCGCCGCGGCGTCCGCCACAAACGACGCGGGCAGCACCTTAATCGCCACATCTCTTCCGAGCCGTGTATCCTTCGCTCGATACACCTCTCCCATTCCGCCGGCTCCCAGCGGCCCCACAATTTCATACGGTCCCAATTTTGTTCCTGGATTCAGTCCCATAATTGGCCGCAATTATACCCGCTCCGCCTCCTGTTGCGCACTTTGACGATTTCACTTTTCTATTTTTCTACCTATATGCTCACACACTATCTCCGCAACTCCGAGCGGCGGCCTTCAGCCTTCGCCTTGGTAGCGCCGGCATCCTGCCGGCCTCTTGCGTTTTCTCTATGTAGGGGCCGGCACCTGTACCCCAGGCCAGCTCTCCTCGAAACCCGCCCCCTCCGTGCCTTATAGATACCCCCCACCCCGGTCTCTCTCTCGCCACACAGGTACCTTAGTACAGTAGGCCTGCCCCGGCGCGCATGCTAGAAATGTCTAAAGGGGAATCTTTATGAAGCGACTGATTTTTGCG
>Ga0181526_10002269_pt1 | contig 16930 bp, 15 predicted proteins | sample PEATcosm2014_Bin_35_FD_119750 | JGI IMG/M metagenome (GOLD analysis project Ga0181526, IMG submission 119750) | Peatland microbial communities from MTU Mesocosm Facility, Houghton, MI, USA - PEATcosm2014_Bin06_30_metaG | ecosystem: Environmental > Terrestrial > Soil > Wetlands > Peat | place...
GGCGCGAAGCCAACGGCCCCTCTCTTCGCATTGTGGGTTGACACATTGAACGGTGGAGCCCGGCATTAGGGACATAACGCTCTCTCCCCGTGGCTGCTTGCTCAAAGAAAGAAAATGAGCCCCCGAGGCAGCCAGAAAATTTCAAGAGTGAACCGCAGGAACATGAAAATTGTTACGCGAGTGTGAACGAGAGTCAACGGGAAAGAGGCGAAGGAAGAAGGAAATATTCTGAGGCTTGTGGAAATTTCAGCGAAATTGCAGAGAGTGGTTAGCCTCAGGGTTTGGCTGGCTCCGGAGACTTGGTTTCCTCAGGCGAGGGACCGGAAGCGGCGAGCTTGGCCTGGAGATCCGCGAGTTCAGCTTGTGACTGATTCAGGTCCGCTTGCAGGGAGTCGAGTTTTTCCTTGCCGGCTTTGTCGTGCGCATGGTCAGGATTCGAAAAATAAGTGTCTTGAGCGAGGGCAATCTCTCGCTGCTGGAAACTGATTTTTTCCTTCTTGTCAGCGATCTCCTTCTTCAGGGATTCAGTTTCTTGTTTCTTCCCTTCTTCGTCGGCGACGCCCGCCTCCGCCTTGGGGGTGGCGGGGGATGCGGAAGCATTTTCAGCCGGTGCCGGTGCATGTGAATCAGGAGACGGAGAAGCGGAAGTGGAAGGGCCGGCAGAGGCGGCAGGAGAGGGAGGGATCGAGTCGTTATCGATGACGTGGGCGGGTTTGGCGGAGTCTTGCTTTTGCTGGCGAGCACGGCGCGCGGCCTCGGCGACCGAAGGTGCATCGTCTTGTGCGGCAAGACGGGCTGAGGAGAAACTGCAGGCCGCAAGAAGAAGCAAGAGCGAGCGCAATAGGATCTTAGGCAACATTCAAACCTCCCGCACATCGGTTTGCCTGCGGCGCAGGCCTGGAAATAGGCGCCGCTCGGCGCTTCAAAGCAAGCAATGGCGTGCCACTACAGGATACGACCCGGGAGGACTCGGCTCAATGGGGAAGAACACCGGGAAGCGAAACAGGCAATGGCGCTGAGGGGCTCAGCGGGATGCTGCGGAAATGGCCGCAGTCGGGATATCACGAAAGGAAAAATGCGTCTGAAGCCCGGAGAAGGACTTGCCATTGAGCTCGGCATAGGGATAGATGAAATAGTTGAGAGGATCGCCTTTTTGCTCGGGAGAAAGGCGAAGGTCTCGGCCGTAGGTGAAGAAAACGCGATTGACGTCATGAGCTGCAAAGAAATAATCGCGCTTAGCGGGATTTTTTGAGGCTTCGGAAGCATCGACGGGAACCCAGCCAACCCCGTCGAGATAAAACTCGGCCCAACAGTGATAGCCGGGAATATCGCCTTCGGATTTTGAGTCGGGTAGAGGGAAACCGATTTCGAACCGCGCGGGAATGCCCGAAGCGCGCATCATGCCGATGAGGAGAGAGTGGAAATCGGTGCAATTGCCGCGCTTTGATGTGCAGGCCCATACGGCATCGCCGCGGCCCCAGCCTTCACCGGACTTGTCATAGCGCATGGTGGCAAGGACGTAGTCGTAGATGTGGTGAGCCTTGGCAAGTGTGGTCGTGTCCCCGGCGGTGTGCTCCTTGGCGAGATCGGCGATGACACCGTTGAGGGGGACGAGTTTGTCTGGCTCGAGATAGCGCTGGAGATCCGGCGGCGCGGAACTGTTCATGGCCACGGGTCTCGGTGAGGCGGAATCGAGAGAGACTCTGTGCTCAAGACGAGTGGCGACGAAGTGGATGGTGACATCAAAACCCGATTCCAGCTCGGCAGGCGTGGGCTGGAGCAGTACATAGGAGTTGCCGTATTCGGGTTCACGTCCTGCCGAGCGGGGGACGGCGGATTCGATCTGAAGGTCGCGAATTTTCTGATATGCGTCCTGTTGCGGAAGGGGAAGCCATAAAAGCAATCTTCCCTGCGCATTCTGGTTGGCGGGGACGTGGACCTGGTAGGTGAAGGCAAAGGTGCGTGAGGGTGGGATCGGTTGGTCAGAGCGCGAGGGATGGATGCGGGCCGTCAAAGTCATACAGGCCGCAAGGAGAGATAAAGCGAGAGTCACGAAAATCAAGGAGCGACGCATAGTGTCTCCGATGGCCAATCCGAAACAAGGGTTACGAGAGGAAGGAGCTTATCGAGAAGGAGTTTCTCGGACAAGAGAATACGTAGCTTGCGAAGGCTTGATTCCGGAAGCCGTCGAGGAGGCAATTCAGGAGTCGCGACGACGAGGAGAGCGACGGCTGAGGAAAGCGGCAACCTTATGGCGATTACCGCAGACAGCCATGGAGCACCACCGACGGCGGTGCGTGCGGGAATCGTCGTAGAAAAAGAGGCGGCAGGCGGAGTTGGCGCAGCGGCGGATGGGAGCGCGGGGGCCTTCGACGAGGAGCTCGGCGGCCGAGCGTGCGAGTGCGGCGAGCAGCCAGTCCAAACCGCTCTCGCGGGCGACAAATTGGAGGGACCAGGAACCTTTGTGGGAGACTAGCTCATCATGGCCATCGGTGATGCGAAGAATCTCGTTGATAGGTTCAACCCAGGAAGAGGGGAAGGGCTCCTCGTCGACAATGGATGCGAAAATGGCGCGAAGAGATTCGCGAAGGCGAAGGATGCGGAGCAGGACGGCGTCTACGGCTTGTGACTCGGTCGAAAGAAGTGGCCGTAGTCGGGCCGCGCGATCCTCGGAAACCAAGCGAGCATCGACAAGGAAGGAAACGAATTCGTCCCAAGAAAGGTCATGTGCCGCAGGGGAAAGATTGGCGAAATCGAGGGCGAGTCTTCCAGCGACGAGTGGTGCAGTTATTTGTGGCGTGGTGCGCATAGGGGAAGGGAATGGGAAAGATAACCCATAAACTATTTCAAACAGGTTATAGCATGGAATGGCAAATCTGTGGCAATCGAGAGGTAGCCTGAATGGAACCGGAAAATCCCACGGAGAACAAGACGAGTTTGGATCGAGGGCAAGGGGTCGATTTTCCGACAGCGCCGAAACCGCGAACAGGAGGGAGGCGCCTCCTGACGGCCTGGAAAGTTTTCCTATTTTTGTTTCTGGCAATGCAGATCGGACCCGTTGCCATTTTTGGAATCGGGGCTGGCCTGTTCGGTCAACAGCGCGGGCCGTTCCCTCCACAGTTCTTGCTTTTTCTCGAAGCGGGGAACTTTGCGGTGGTGCTGGGGCTCACGGCACTGCTGTCGGTGATGGAAAAAACGCCGTTTGGTGCGTATGGCTTGCCGTGGAAGCAGGCGTTCAAGGCAAATTTCTGGATCGGGTTCCTGTTTGGGCTCGCAGAAGCATCCGTGCTGATCGGCCTGATTCAGATTGCAGGAGGATATTCCTTCGGGAGCATGGCGCTCGGAGGGTCAGAGATCTGGCGTTGGGGACTACTGCATTTGGCGTTGTTTGTATTCGTGGGTTTATATGAAGAGTCTCTTTTTCGCGGGTACCCGCAGTTCCGCCTAAGCACGATCGTAGGTTTCTGGCCAACGGCCATCGTACTCTCGGTCGCGTTTGGCTTGGTGCACCTGGGTAATCAAGGGGAGACCTGGGTTGGGGCGACGAGCGTAGTGCTGGTCGGACTGTTGTTTGCCTTCACGCTGAAACGGTCGGGGAATCTTTGGTACGCAGTTGGATTGCATGCGGGGTTCGATTGGGCGCAAAGCTTCCTGTATTCGGTGCCCGACAGCGGAGAGCTGCTCAGGGGGCACCTGTCGAATGCAGTGTTGCAAGGCCCGACTTGGCTTACGGGCGGGAGCGTTGGGCCGGAAGGCAGCGTGTTTTGTTTCCTGACCATGGGATTGCAATTCTTGGTCGTGCTTTGGCTATTCCCGGCGAACAAGTGCGAGGGCAGGGAGGAGAGTTTGCCGGTACAGAATTGAGGATCCTTGTCGTCGGGAAGACTGCCCTCGTAAGGCGAGTCCCTCACCCGATACGACTAGTGAACCAAGTCGGAGACGTGGACAAGGTGGATGCCTTGGGCTTCGGCTTGCGGCAGGAATTCGGCGAGGGCGCGAAGCGTTGTGGGATGCGGATGGCCGATGGCAACAGCATAGCCTCTCTCGCGAGCATCTTTAACGGCAAGATCCAATTGGCGGCGGATCGCGCCTACTTCCTGAACATCATCGAGGAATGGGACGTTGCGGAAGGCACACGGTACACCGGCAGCCTGCGCGGAATCATAGGCGACGGTGGCAGCGGTAGTGCGGCTATCGATGAAGAACAATCGGTGACTGCGGAGCAAGGGCATGAGCTCGGCCATGAGCTGCGGGTTAGAAGTCGCGAGCGAGCCTTGATGATTGTTGACACCGGCGGCGTAGGGCACGCTGCGCAACATGGAATTCAAGACATTCGAAATTTCCGTGGAGGACATGCCTGGGCGAAGCTCTTGAATTTCCGGAGTTTCCTTCGCAAGGGATTCCATGGGGAGGTGCAGCATGACCTGGTAACCGCGGCGGTGCGCGTCCTGAGCAATTTCTGTGGAACGCGGATGATTGGGGAGGACGGACAGAGTCAGGGGGTAGTGCAACGAGAAGATGGTTTCCACGGCGCCAGGATCCCCCGCGACATCATCCAGAATGATGGCCAGGCGAGGACCAGAAGCGACGGGGCGAGAAGGATGAGGCGTAGGGCGAGACTTGGACGAGCTATTGGTATGCAGAAGCGATTGAACTGCGGATTTGATTTTGCCGCAGCCGGTGAGGAGACAGAACGATGCCAGGATTAAAGTGAACGCGTGAACCGAATGACGCGCGAATCCGGGGAATTTAGAATTCACGAAACGAACTAAGCAGCCTTCTTGGCCGGCGCCGAAGCGTGAAGAAGATCGAGTGCCCGGTGAAGAACGGGGTCATCGGGGGAGAGAGGTTTCGGCCCCGGAGCCGGTTCCTTTTGAGGACCGGTGGTCGCGGAGGAATCATCGCCTTCGTCTCCATCGTCCGTCAGAGAAGAGGCGGCATGCACTACCTCGGTGGGAGCTACGCCTTCCTCGAGGATCGATTTGCCGTCAGCGTTGTAGTAATTGGCGATGGTGAGGACGATGGCGGCACCATCCTCTAAAGGAATGAGCTTCTGTTCGGAAGCAAGACCGAAGGTGCGCTCGCCGACGATGTCACCACGCTTGGTATTGGCGAACGCGGAGGCGAGAACTTCGGCAGGACCGGTGGTGGTGACGTCCGTGAGTACGGAGACAGTGCCTTTCCAAACGACCTTGGAAGGATCCGCGGCGAAAACCTGGTCCGGAACGGTCTGGCCCTTCAAAGTCGTCAGAGTTCCCGAAGGAATGAAGAGCCGGGCGACGGCGATGGCTTCGGAATCCAGGCCACGGCCAGAATCACGAACATCCAGAATGATGTGGGAAATGCCCTGTTTTTGAGCTTCGAGAAGATGTGTCCGGAGTTCATCGGCTCTGCCGGCGTTGAGAGTCGGGAAGCGGAATGCGAGCGTGTCGTTATCCACTTTCTGAAGGATTAGTTTCGGCTCGGCAAGTTTTTGACAAACAACGTCGACCTGGTCAGGATCGGTTCGTCCGTGACGGATCACGCCGATTTTGACGGGAGTGCCGGGCTGGCCGGCAAGTAGATTCTTCGCCTGACCTACGGACATTTCGCGAGTCGTGAAACCGGCGATGGATTCGAGGAAATCTCCGCTGTGGAGACCCGCTTTTTCGGCGGGGCTGTCCGGAAGAACAGAAGTTATGACGACGTAGCCGGAACGCTTGCTGAGATTGAGGCCGGACTCTCCCGTGCCGGGATTCGCGGTTTTTTCCTTGTACTCGGTATATTCGCGCGGGGTGAGGTAACTGGACTCGGAGTCGAGCGACTCGAGAAGGCCATGGAGCGAACCAGTGGTGACGAGATGCATGTTGGGCTCGTCGACATAGTCCTGCTGGATTTTCTGCAGAACTTCGCTATAGACCTGGAGAGACTTGTACGCCCGGTCATTGGCGGTGCGGCCAAGAACATGGCCGACCCCGACCCAGCCGACGATGAGAACTGAGACGGTTAGAATGCCGTAACGAGCGATACGATTCATCCCGCACCACCTTCATGAAGAAGCAAAAAGCAAGTATACCATTCCGATGGGACGGACCAAGAAAGAGTTGGATAGCCGGGGCGTGAAAACGAATGGGAAGAACAACAGGCCTAGGTTGGCCCGACGAAACTGATCGAATTGTTGTATGAAAACCACACCTAACGCAAATTTGTGTGGTTTATTTTCCATAACCTACTGAAAACATTGGAGAAGGTAGATCGTAATTTTCGGACAGTGTGATATCCTTAAAAGGATACCGCCCCCATGTTCCAAACGACGATTCAGCACGAAGTCGGAACGCACGGGATTGGACTCCACACCGGGGTACAGAGCACCGTGCGACTGGTGCCGGCGCCGGTCGACACCGGGATTGTCTTCCGCCGCACGGATTTGGACTTGTTCCCGATCGAAGCCCACGGAAACAACGTGGCGCGCGTGAGTTATGCCACGAGCCTGATGAAACAGGGCGTATTGCTCTCAACCACAGAGCATCTGCTGGCAGCAATTTATTCGTGCGGGATCGACAACGTGTTTGTAGACATCGACGCGATTGAACTGCCCATATTGGACGGGTCTGCGGAGCCGTTTGTCCAAATGCTGGACGAGGCCGGAGTGAAGAGGCTGCGAAGAAAGCGGCGCTACCTGAAGATGGTCAAGCCGGTAGAAGTAGTGGAAGACGGAAGAAGGATCGGCATTTATCCCGCGGAGGAATTTGCAGTGCGGTGCTACGTGGATTTTCCGCACCCGCTGGTGGGGCAGCAGGAAGTGGAGATGGTGGTGAATGCGGAGAGCTTCCGGCAGGTGCTTTCGAGGGCGCGGACATTCTGTTTCGACAGCGACATCGAGCCGCTGCGGGCCATGGGCCTGATTCGAGGAGGGTCGCTCGAAAATGCGATCGTTCTGACGAAAGACGGAATGCTGAACGGACCGCTGCGCTATCCGGATGAATTCGGCAGACACAAAGCGCTGGACCTCATCGGGGACCTGGCGCTGGCGGGATTGCCGCTGCTCGGCCGAGTGGAAGCGAGGAAGGCGGGGCACGCGTTGCACACGCAGTTAGTGAGCCGGCTGCTGGCGGATCCCTCGTCCTGGGAGATCACCACAGAAGAGCACGCGGTTTCCCGGCACGGTGAGCAAGAGATGGCAGCTATGTCAAGGGCAGCGGACTGACGCCAGGAAAGAGCGAGGGGCTGCGGCTGTGAGATGGGCCTGTTGAGAAGCTGGTTTGTTCGGACGTTCCTTCTAGACCTTCCAGAAATAGATTCCCAAAGAGATCATCAGGGCTACACCGATGACACCGAGCCATCCGAGGGCGATGCCCGCGATGGCCAAGCCTTTGCCGTCGATGCGAAGAGGCTCGCGGCGAATCTGCCGGAGCGCGAGAAAGCCGAGGATCAAAGCAGCAATAGACCCAATGCCGCACACCCAGAATAGGCCGCAAACGAGACTGCCAATCGCGAGGCCGCTCGTTGTACGCGGGGGAAGAAGGATCAGGGGTGAATCGGCGTTGCGGGAGGAATCAAGATTGGGATCAAGCCAGCGCTGGCAGTGGCGGCATTGGACAGCCGCGTCTTCGATTTGCAAGGAGCAATAAGGACAAGGTTTCAAACAGGAACACCAAAGATCACGAAGCCATTCTAGTGGTTATTCGAAAGGAGGGCTATCGCTATAGGCAGGCCCAGACAGGTTGGCACGAATAATGCCCGTCTGGTCCACAAAAAAGGAACGCCGGCCCGTGCTGCCCTGCCCAACGGGTTGAGCTGAGATGGTGAAGCTGGTTACTCGGCCGAGATCGTCGGAAGCACCGGCGGTGTAGCGGAACGCATAACCCCAGCGAGTCGGGGCCTTCTGTGCGAGACGGCCATCAAGGAGGCCAGCGTGATCGCAGTCTCTTGCGCCGACAGCTGCGCCTGGTCCGAGATTCGCCAGGTTGGCGGGAAAGCCAATTTGAGGGCATTGGGCCGCGTAGGTTCCAAGCGCATGACTGTACGAGCGTAGAGCACCGACAGCGGAAGCTTCATTGGCAGCCATTTTCGACCCGAGGATGTTTGGGATGGCGATGGCAGCGATGATGAGGATGAGGGGAATGGCCGCAATGCCGAGATAGCCGAGGACCAGGCCCGCGATGGCCATGCCTTGACCCTTCAGGCGACCGGCGCTCTTGCGAATTTCCGAAAGGGAGAGGTGGCCGAGAATGACCGCGACCACGGCGGCGGGGATGAAAAAGAAGAAGATGCCGCAGATGAGGCTGCCGATGGCTTTGCCGCTGGTGGGCGCCTGGTATCCAGGAGGGAGGGGTTTGCGATAGGCAGGAGAATCGGGCAAGGGAGAGCCCATTTGTGTGCCGCACTTGGGGCAGAACACAAGTTCGTCAGGGATGGTTTCGGCGCAGTAGGGGCAGTTCATGGGGGTGGGGGGCATGCCCTTCCAATGAAATTGTAGAAAAGTTAACAGAGACCGTCATTTGCGGCGAATGTAGCTCAAATTGCCGCCGGAGTCCAGTGCCCGACGCAGAACAGGAACAAAGAGACGGATTGTCAAAAAGGGCCGCGCACGGGACAATGCTCTCGTCATGGCAAAAAACAAAGATGTGGCAATTCTCATTTTGGCCGCGGGCAAGGGAACGCGGCTGAAATCGAGTTTGGCGAAGGTGCTGCACGCCGCCGGGGGAAGGCCCCTGGTGGAGCACGTGGTGCGTGCGTGCGTCGGGGTGGGTCCGAAGAAAATTGTCGTTGTGGTGGGACACCAGGCAGAGAAGGTGCAGGCGATCGTGGAGCCGCTCGGAGCGGAGACCGTCTTACAACAACCGCAAAACGGAACTGGTCATGCTCTGCTGGTCGCAAAACGGGCGATTGGAAATGCGAAGTATGTCGTGGTTTTGCCAGGAGACGCGCCCCTCGTGCGGACAGAGACACTGCGGGCGTTACTTCAGAAACACAAGAACGGGCAGGCGGCGGCAACAATTTTGACAGCAGTGCTGGCGGACCCTTCGGGCTATGGAAGGATTTTGCGGAAAGTCGGGGACACGGTGGCGGCGATTATCGAGGAATCGCAGCTGACAGCGGAACAGCGAGAACTGAACGAGATAAATTCCAGCATGTACTGCTTTACGACCGCAAAGCTCTGGCCAGCGTTGGCGCAGGTAAAGCCGAATAACAAGCATCGGGAGATCTATTTGACGGATGCCATTGGCGTGCTGAACGCCAAGGGCGAAACCGTGCTGGCGGAGATCGCGTCGGATTCACGAGAGATGCTGGGGTGCAACACGCGGGCTGATTTGGCGGGAGTCGATCGCACGTTCCGAGATTGGAAGCGTGAGGCGCTCATGCGGGACGGGGTGACCATTCAGTTGCCGGAAACGGTGCTGGTTGATCCCGATGTGCTGGTGGGCGAGGATACGGTCCTCGAGCCATGCGTGCAATTGCTCGGGAAGACGAAGATCGGGCAGCGATGCGTGGTGAAAACAGGGAGCGTGCTGCACGATTCGGTGCTCGGCGACGACGTAGTGATTGAACCACATTGCGTCATCACCGCCAGCCGTATCGATGCCCAGGCGATTACCGGGCCGTTTGCACGGTTGCGGCCGGAGTCCCATGTGAAGCCTGGGGCGCGCATAGGGAATTTCGTGGAATTGAAAAAGAGCACAGTGGGCGAAGGGAGCAAAGTGCCGCACCTCTCCTACATTGGCGACACGAAAATCGGGGCCAAGTCGAACATCGGGGCGGGAACGATTACGTGCAACTATGATGGATTTCATAAGTATCCCACAACGATCGGAAACAAAGTGTTCATCGGGAGCGATTCCGTGTTGGTGGCGCCGGTGAAAGTCGGGGACGGAGCTTACGTGGCCGCGGGATCGACGATCACGGAAAATGTAGCGGCGGATGCGCTCGGGATTGCGCGCGGACGGCAGGTGAACAAGAAAGGCTGGGCCAGCAAGAAACGTAGAGAAATGGCGGCAGCGGAAAAGCCGAAGAGCAAAAAGAAACGGCACTAATTGTTGAAGGCGAGTAGTTTCAGACCTTCGGTCCATCTTCGGGTGTGATAAAATGTGTGTTTCCCGAGTGAAACCCGGAGGTGAATCATGAAATTTGGAGTTGTCGTCTTCCCCGGGTCGAATTGCGATCACGATGCATTTCATGCCATCGGCCACGTTTTGCAGAAGCCGGTGGAATTCATCTGGCACCAATCGGAAGATCTGCACAATTGCGACGCCATTATTTTGCCGGGCGGGTTTTCCTATGGAGATTACCTGCGCACCGGGGCCATCGCGCGGTTTTCTCCGGTGATGAAATCGGTTGAGAAATTTGCGAACAGCGGCGGGCTGGTGCTGGGCATCTGCAACGGCCTTCAGATTCTGCTGGAGGCGGGGTTGCTGCCGGGAGCCATGATGCGGAACTCCGGGCTGCGGTTTATCTGCAAACATGTGCACATACGCGTGGAGGAGACGGACAGTCCGTTCACATGCGCGGCGCAGCCAGGGCAGATTCTGACGATCCCGATTGCGCACAGCGATGGAAATTACACGTGCGACGAAGCGACCTTGAAGGATTTGGAGAAGCATCACCAGATATTGTTCCGCTACACGAGGCCGGGCGGAAAAGACGATGCGGCGGGAAATCCGAATGGGTCGACCGCGAACATCGCGGGGATTTGCAACAGGGCGAAGAATGTGGCGGGGTTGATGCCGCATCCGGAACGGGCCGTGGAGCAGGTATTGGACTCGAACGACGGGTTGGTGGTTTTCCGGTCGATGATCGAGGCGCTGGTGGGCGCGGCAAAGGCCACCGCGTGAAGGGCCACGGCCTAAGGATATAATTTATACAGGGGCACGATACTTCGTGCCCCTGCATTTTTTTGCGGCACGAGAAGGCAAGAACACAAATGGCAACAGCTCAGATAGAAATCAAAGTGACGCCGGAAATTGCGGCGGAGCATGGCGTAACGCGGGACGAGTACGCGCGAATCCAGAAGATTCTGGGACGCGACCCGAACATCACGGAGTTGGGGATATTCAGCGTGATGTGGAGCGAGCACTGCTCGTACAAATCGAGCAAGGTCCACCTGAAACGCTTGCCGACGCGCGGGAAGCTGGTGGTGCAAGGACCAGGCGAGAACGCGGGCGTAGTGGATATCGGGGACGGACTGGTCGCAGCGTTCAAGATTGAATCGCATAACCACCCGAGCTATGTCGAACCGTTTCAGGGCGCGACAACGGGTGTTGGTGGAATTTTGCGGGACATTTTTACCATGGGAGCGCGGCCAATTGCCGTGCTCGATTCACTCCGATTCGGAGAGATCGTGCCCTCGAAAACCACGAGCGAGGAAGAGGCTGCGAAGAACCGCCGGATTCTGGATGGCGTCGTGCGCGGCGTGGGGAGCTACGGAAATTGTTTTGGCGTGCCAACCGTGGGCGGAGAAGTGGCTTTCGAATCATGCTATGCGCAGAACCCACTGGTGAACGCGCTGGCATTGGGGATTGCGCGCAAGGAAGAAATTTTTCTGGCGAAGGCCAAGGGTATCGGCAATCCGGTGATTTACGTAGGCGCGAAGACGGGGCGCGATGGAATTCACGGAGCTTCGCTGCTGGCTTCGGCGGAGTTCACGGAGGAGTCGCAACAGAAACGGCCCAACGTGCAGGTGGGCGACCCGTTCATGGAGAAATTGCTGCTGGAGGCTTGCCTGGAGGCGATGAAGACCGGCGCGGTGGTGGCGATTCAGGACATGGGCGCTGCAGGACTGACGTGTTCGACCTGCGAGATGGCGTCGCGCGGCGGGACCGGGATTGAAATCGATCTGGCGAAAGTGCCGCAGCGCGAAACGGGTATGACGCCATACGAAATCATGCTGAGTGAATCGCAGGAACGCATGCTGCTGGTGGCGGAAAAAGGCCGAGAGCAGGAAGTCCTGGCGGTGTTCAACAAGTGGGGTCTGGACGCGACAGTCGTGGGCGACGTGACCGATGGCGGACTGCTGGTGGTGAAAGACCACGGAAAAGTGGCCGCAAGGATTCCGGCGCACCCGCTGGCGGAAGAAGGACCGGTGTACAACCGTCCAATCGCGGAGCCGGCGCCGCGAACAGAAACGGAGCAAGATTGGTTTGCGTTTGCGGCGGATGGGACTGACCTGACGACGAATTTCACGAGGCTACTGGCGGCACCGACGATCGCGTCGAAACGATGGATTACGGAGCAGTACGACAGCATGGTTCGAACGAACACGCTGGCGGGTCCGGGCGCGAGCGACGCAGCCGTGGTGCGCATTAAGGAAACGAAGCGCGCCCTGGCATTGGCAACCGACGGAAACGGGCGCTGGTGCCAACTGAATCCGAAGGTGGGCGCGATGCATGCCGTGGCAGAGGCGGCGCGGAATGTGGCCACGAGCGGTGCGCGGCCGATTGCGGCGACAAACTGCCTGAATTTCGGGAGCCCGGAAAAGCCGGATGTGATGTGGCAGTTCTCCCAGGCGATTGACGGTGTGGGCGAAGCGTGCGTGGCGCTCGGGACACCGATTACCGGCGGGAATGTGAGTTTCTATAACGAGACGCTTCGGAGATCGATCTACCCGACGCCGGTGATCGGGATTTTGGGAATTCTCGAAGATGCGTCAAAAGTCTTGAAGGTGGCATTCCGGAAGGAAGGGGACGTCATTGTGCTTCTCGACGGATCCAACTCTTCGAAGGCAGGACCGCAAGCGCCGCCGCGTGCGGGCAAGCGGCGGGAGTTTTCTTCGTCGCAATACTCCAAATCGATGGGAGGGATCGTTGCGGGACAACCGCCAGCGATCGAATTGGGTGCCGAGAAATGGATCATTGACTGCATGGTTCTGCTGGCTGCCGAAGCGACACTGCAATCGGCGCACGATGTAAGCGACGGCGGCGTAGCGGTGACGCTGGCGGAATCGTGTTTCGGGGCGACAGGGCTCGGAGCGAGTGTGACGCTGCCGGAAGACGTGGCGGCTGAATACGCATTGTTTGGCGAACGTGGGGCGCGCGTGGTGGTTTCGGTTGCTCCTGAAAAACTTGGCGCTCTTCGGAATACTGCGAGACAATATGGTGTGGGCGCGCACGAAATTGGCAAGGTGACTGGTGACAACACCATGCGCATCGAATATAAAGGACACGTCGTGGTATTAGCGCCAGTCCCCACGCTAGGCGACGAGTGGGCCCACTCGCTGGAACGCAATTTAAAGATCCAATGACAAACAAACTTGCATATGCGGACGACCGGTTTCATGACGAATGCGGGGTGTTCGGAGTGTTCGGGCACCCAGAGGCAGCCAACCTGACCTATTTGGGGCTGTACGCACTGCAGCATCGCGGGCAGGAGTCGGCCGGGATTGTGGCGAGCACGGGCAACGACTTGAACCTGCACCGGGCCATGGGTGAAGTCGAAGAAATTTTTCAGCCAAGCGTAATGGCGAAATTGCCGGGGTCGAGCGCGATCGGACATACGCGATATTCGACAGCGGGCGATAAGGCTTTGCTGAACGCGCAGCCGATCATGATCGACTGCAACAAGGGCAAGATCGCCGTTGCGCACAACGGGAACCTGACGAACGCCCTGGAGCACCGCCGCAGGCTGGAACATCGGGGATCGATCTTTCAGAGCAATAGCGACACAGAAGTCATCGTGCATTTGATAGCGCGGTCGCAGGCCCGGAATTTTTCGGCGGCACTGGGCGATGCGCTGAACCAGGTGGAGGGCGCGTATTCGTTGCTGGTGTTGACCCCGGAGGAAATGTACGCGGTGAGGGATCCGCGGGGGTTCCGGCCGCTGGCGCTCGGGAAGATCGCAACGCGAGACGGGAGCGATGCGTGGGCTGTGGCATCGGAGACTTGTGCGTTCGACTTGATGAATGCGGAGCACGTGCGCGACGTGGAACCGGGAGAGATGGTGCGGATCTCGCGGATGGGAATCGAATCGATACAGTTCAGCGCCCCGAAGCCTCATCAATTTTGCATTTTCGAGCACGTATATTTTTCAAGGCCCGACAGCAGTGTATTCGGACGATCGGTAAACGAATCGCGAGAAATGCTGGGGCGTTTGCTGGCGCGAGAACATCCCGTGGAAGCGGATATGGTCGTACCGATTCCGGATTCCGGCGTGCCGGCGGCGATCGGGTTTTCGCTGGAGTCGAAAATCCCGTTCCGCATGGGGTTGATCCGGAACCACTACATCGGGCGGACGTTTATCGAACCATCGCAGGCCATACGGAATTTCGGGGTGAAGCTTAAACTGAACCCGGTACGGAACTTAGTGGCCGGGAAACGCGTTGTATTGGTAGATGATTCGATCGTGCGGGGAACCACGAGCCGTAAGCTGGTGCGCCTGATGCGCGAAGCGGGAGCTCAAGAAGTCCATATGCGGATCAGTTGCCCGCCGACGATTTCACCGTGCTATTACGGAGTGGACACGCCCACGAAGGAAGAGTTGATCGCCTCGTCGAACTCGCCGGGGCAGATTTGCAAGTACCTCGGAGCGGATTCGCTGGGGTATCTATCCCTTCCTGGCCTGCGGCAGGCCGTGAATGATAAGGACGGAGAATTCTGCACCTCGTGCTACACGGGCGTATATCCAACCGACCTGGTGCAACTGGAAGTGCGAGAGGACAACGGCACGCCGAGATTCAAAGAGGAAGTTACGGTGGAACGTGAAGGGTAGCGCAAGCAAGGCAGGCAAGAAAGAGACGCACCGGGAGGGGGAATTTCCCCTCGGGATCCGCGTAAAGCAGGAAATGATCGCCTGGTTCTGGGTGATCTTGGCCTTCCTGCTGATTAACGGAACGTTGGGGCAGGCGCGCGTGATTCCTTCGGGATCGATGGAAAATACGCTGCTGGTCGGGGATCACTTGATCATGAGCCGGATTGGCTACGATGCGGGGGTTCCCTTCACCAATTGGCATGTGTCCTTGTGGCGAAATCCGCGGCGCCAGCAGATGGTGATCTTCCGGCCGCCGTATGGCCACAACAAACCGGATTTGATCAAGCGCGTGATTGGGTTGCCGGGCGAAACCATCGACGTCCACGATGGCTTTGTGTGGATCAACGGTAAGAAATTGGAAGAAAACTACACGACCGGGCCCACGGAGCTTCCCCCTGGCTACGAATTACTTCCGCGTTTCCATGGCCTGCCCCTGACGATACCGAAAGACCAATATTTCGTGATGGGAGATAACCGTGGCAACTCCTACGACAGCCGCTTCTGGGGCTGCGTGCCGCGGGAGGCGATCATTGGTACGCCCGTGACAATCTATATGTCCGTCGATGCGCCCGAAGAGGCGTGGAATGGGGACGTCCGCGAACGCTTTCTCGCCTATGCAGACGCCATACTTCATCCCAGTAAAGTACGCTGGAAGAGACTATTTGAGACGTTTTAAGGGTGGCCCGTGAGCGCGGAGCTTCAGAGGGCTTCGTTGTTTTATGGCCGGTTAGGGTGAATCGTGAAAGCTGACGCGATGAATACGAAAGCGAAGAAAGAGGAAGTGGCGGTCCCCCTGGGCGTGCGGGTCAAGAGCGAGATCATCGCGTGGTTCTGGGTGATTCTGGCCTTCCTGCTGATTAATGGAACGTTGGGGCAGGCGCGCGTGATCCCCTCGGGGTCGATGGAGAATACGTTGCTGATTGGGGATCACCTGATCATGAGCCGGATCGGCTACGATGCCGGTATTCCGTTTACCAATATTCATATGCCGCTGTGGAGGAACCCGAAGCGGCAGCAGATCATTATCTTCAAGCCACCCTTCGATCCCACGCAGCCCGATTATGTGAAGCGGGTAATCGGATTACCAGGCGACGTGGTGGACGTACGCGACGGAGCCGTGTGGATCAACGGTCACAGGTTGCAGGAGAATTACACATTGGGCCCAAGCGAGCCGGCACCGGCGGGACAAGCGCCAGTCGGCTATGAAGTAACAAAGTTTCCTTACCACGTGCCGGACAATTGTTATTTCGCGATGGGAGATAATCGAGGCAACTCCTACGACAGCCGGTTTTGGGGTTGCGTGCCGCGAAAGGATATTCTCGGGACGCCGGTGATCATCTATATGTCGCTCGATGCCCCGAGAGATGCGTGGAACGGAGATATCGGAGCGCGATTCGAAGCGTACCTGAATGCGCTGATTCATCCGGGAACTGTACGGTGGCGAAGATTGTTCCATGTGTTTTAAGCTGTAAGCGGCCCTGGCATGCCCAGAGGCAGGGCTGCGGCAAGAAGTAGGAGTAAGCCGCCCACCGTGTGACTTGCGACGAATCGTTCGCCCCGCGTGGCCGCTCAAGTCCCAGTGGTTACGAGCCAGCAAGCTGCACCCTCGATGTAGCGCGAAAGAAAGAACAGACCTTGAAGGCGGCCAAAGATGAAATACGCCGACGCAGGAGTGAACATAGCTGTCGCTGATGACGCGAAACAGCGCATCCGGCATCTTGCCAGCAAAACCTTTTCCCCTGCGGTTCTGGGCGGAATCGGTGGCTTCGGCGCGTTATTTGCGTTGGATGGCAAGCGCTGGAACGAGCCGGTGCTGGTATCGAGCGCGGACGGCGTGGGCACAAAATTGAAGATCGCGACGGCCATGGGTGTGCATTCAACCGTGGGCGGCGACCTGGTGAACCACTGCGTGAATGACATCCTGGTCCAGGGAGCGGAGCCGTTATTCTTCCTGGACTATCTGGCGATGGGGAAGTTGGAGCCGAACGTCGTCGAACAGCTGGTGGATGGAATGAGCCGGGCATGCCGAAAAGCGGGATGCGCGCTGATCGGCGGCGAGACAGCGGAGATGCCGGGATTTTATCCGGCGGGTGAATATGACTTGGCGGGCTTCATCGTCGGCGCGGTGGAACGAAAGAAGGTGCTGACAGGGAAGTCGGTGAAGCCGGGCGACACGCTTCTGGGGCTGCCTTCGGCGGGGTTGCACACCAAC
>Ga0181526_10002271_pt1 | contig 16927 bp, 13 predicted proteins | sample PEATcosm2014_Bin_35_FD_119750 | JGI IMG/M metagenome (GOLD analysis project Ga0181526, IMG submission 119750) | Peatland microbial communities from MTU Mesocosm Facility, Houghton, MI, USA - PEATcosm2014_Bin06_30_metaG | ecosystem: Environmental > Terrestrial > Soil > Wetlands > Peat | place...
CGGCCGCGCTCACCGTCACCGACAGGACCTCGCGCTTGCGGAACACCCATTCGGCGGTGCCGCCGATCAGCCCCACGAAAAACGGCGAAGTCGACGGCGCGCGGATGCGGAAATGCGCGTTGACGATGGCGTGATAGTCATCGGGCGCGGAAATCTCCGGCAACAACCGCGCGGCCACCGGCGCCGTCACCGCCAGCACCAGCTTTTCGCCGGGCGTGACAGCCGTCGCGCCGGAATCGAAATCGAGCGCGGAAGCGCGCGCGCCCTTGAAAGCGATCGCGCGCAGCCTGGCGTTGAAGCGGATCTCCGCGCCGCGCGCCTTGAGGAAGGCGAGCGCCGGATCGACCAGCGATTCCGACAACCCCGCCTTGGGCACCAGCGGCAAACAGGCGGCGCCGCCCGCGCCGAAGCTCTCGCGCAGCACGCTCGCCAGCAAGGCGGCCGAGGCCTGATCCAAGGGCGTATTGAGCGCGGCAATCGCCAAGGGCCGCCACAGCCGGCGGTAGATCGCGCTGTCCGTGTCCAGCACCTCGTCCACCGTGGCGCCGGGTCCGGCGCGGAACAGGCGCGAGGCATGGAGATAATCCATCAGACCCGTTCCCGGCACGCGCCGCGCGGGCGAGGCGATCCACCACGGCAGCCTTCCCCGATTCATCCGCAACACCCAGCGCTCGCCGGAAGCGCGGTCGAGAAACGGATAAACCGGCGCGGCCGGTCCGGTCAGCGTCGAGCGCGCGCCGATGGTTTCGAGATAATTCATGGCCGAGCGGTTGCCGGCGATCAGCAGATGATTGCCGTTGTCGATGTGGCAGCCGAGCGTCGCGTCGTCATAAGAGCGGCAGCGGCCGCCGGCATGCGCGGTCGATTCATAAAGCGAAACCGGGATTCCGGAAGCGGCCAGCCGCACCGAAGCCGCCAGCCCCGCCATCCCCGCCCCCACCACGTGAACGCGGCGCGCGCTCATAGCAGGCCGTAACGCAGCGCGTACCACAGCTTGACCGGCGCCGGCACGCCGACGCGGTCGTCGATGCGCCGCCAGCCGCGTTTTTCCAGCCGCGCCAGGATGTCGGCATAGACCGCGCCCATCACCCTTGCCGGGCGCATGGTGCCGGGCGGGCAGGCTTTCATGGCCGCGCCGGCTTCGGCATAGCGGCGGCGGGCCAGGACGGCGATCTCTTCGCACACCTTGGACAAGGCGCGGTGGGCAAGCACGGCGCTGGGCGCGCGCTCCGCGATCCCGTATTTGTCCAGAAGTTCGCTCGGCAGATAGAGCCTTCCGCGCGCCGCGTCCTCGGCCAGATCGCGCAGGATGTTGGTGAGCTGCAAGGCGCGGCCCAAGGCGTTGGCCACGCGGTCGCCCTCGTCCTGGGGCGCGCCGAATATCTTCGCCGAAATCCTGCCCACGGCGCAAGCGACCCGGTCGCAATAGAGGTCGAGCTCCGCCAGCGTTGGAGCGGTGATGTCGGCTGCCGCGTCCATTTCCATGCCGGCGATGATGGCGATGAAATCGGCGCGGCGCAGATCGTAACTCCGGATCACGTCGGCCAGCGCGCGTGAAAGCGGCAAGCGCGGCGTGCCTTCGTAAAGCGCGTCGATCTCGCGCCGCCATCCCGCCAGCGCCGCCAGCTTGGCTTCGGGCGCGTCTTCGCTGTCGGCGATGTCGTCGACCTCGCGGCAAAAGGCGTAGACCGCGAACATGGCCTCGCGCCGCGCCTTGGGCAAAAAGCGCATCGCCCAATAGAACGAGGTCTTGGCCGCCGCGACCTGGGCGTTGATCGCGGCCTGACCGGCGACGCCCGCCGGTTGCGCCGTGGTACTCATCCGCGCCCTCCGCGCAGCAAGCCGGTGAGAAGCGCGAGCAGGAAATCGCCGCGCGAGAGTTTCACCCGCATGGCCAAGGGATCGTCCCGGCGCAGCCGGCGCGACAATCGCGCCGCCAGATCGACGATCACCGCGCATTCGCGCTTCAGGCCCGGACTTTCGACCAAGGGCGGCAAGGCGCGCGCTTGGGATATCAACTGGTCGGTGTTGTCGAGCAGCCGGTTGAAAACCCGGCGCAAGCCCGCACTGGATGTAAGCTCGCGTAAATCCTCGACCGTCGCATGAACCTCGGCCAGCCAGGGCTCGGGCAGATAGACGCGGTCGAGATTGATGTAGTCGGCGGCGCAATCCTGGAGATGGTTCAGCACCTGCAGCGCGCTGCACAGCGCGTCCGAAGGCGGCCAGGTGTCGCGGCTTTCGCCGTGCAGATCGAGCAATTGCCGTCCCACCGGCGAAGCCGAATAACGGCAATACTCCATCAGATCGTCCCAGCCGCGGTAACGCAGCTTGGTCGCGTCCAGCTTGAAGGCGCGCAGCACGTCGTGGCAATGCTGCGCGGTGGTGCCGGTCTTCTGGAGGCTCGCGCGCATCGCCTTGGCCGAAGGCGCGTCGTCGCCGGGCGCGCCGTCCAATACCGCGCCCATGCGGTCGAGCCGCCGCAGTTTTTCGGCGGCATCGAGAGCGGAATTGTCGGCGATGTCGTCGGCCTCGCGCGCGAAGCGGTAGAAGGCGTGCACATGCGGGCGCAGATCGCGGCGGATGAGCCAGGAGCCGACCGGAAAATTCTCGTCGCCCCGCCCCTTGCCCGAGGGCGTCTCGACCGCGCCTCTCAGCGCTGGCTCTGCCATGACACCCGTCCCTTCCATAACCCGCCCTTGCCCTTCTTGTGCCGCCAGGCGGAATCGAGCGTGGCGCCCAGGAAGAGCAGCGCCACCGCCGGCAGCAGCGGCGCCCGCCACAGCCCGACCCGGTAAAAACTTAGCATCGGCGCATAAGCCAGGGCCATCATCGCCCACGCCGCCAGCGCCAGCCAGGAGGCCGGCCCACCCGCCAGCACCAGCAAGGGCGGCGCCAGGAAGGCCAGCGCCATCCCCAGCGTCGTGCCGAGCAGCTTCCAGGGCGAATAATCGAGATGCTCATAGGCGGTGCGCGCCACCACGTTCCACACATCCTTGAGGCGCGGATAGGCGCGCAGGCTGACGGTCTGGCTGCTCAGGCCGAGCCATATCTTGCCGCCGCGTTTGACCTCGCGCGCCAGCGCGCAGTCGTCGATCAGCTCTTCATGGATCGCCGCGTAGCCGCCGATGCGCTCATAGGCGCTGGCCCGGACCAGGATGCAGCCGCCGGCCGCGGCGGCCGTCCGGTGGGCCGGATCGTTGACCCAGGAAAACGGGCGCAGCAAAGCGAAGAACCAGACGAAGGCCGGAATCATGAATTTCTCGGCCTGGCTGCGGCAATGGAGCTCGACCATGAGCGAGGCGAGATCGAGCCCGCCGTCTTCCAGCCGCGCAACCAGTTCGGACAGGTTTTGCCGGTGATGTCCGATATCGGCGTCGGTGAAGAGATAAAGCTCGGGCGGATTCCCGGACTTGGCCGCCTCGGCCGCAGCAGCCACGCCTTCCGACAAGGCCCAGAGTTTCCCCGACCAGCCCGGCGGCAAGGTCCGCGCCGATACCACGCGGAGATTTTCGCTCCGGCCCGAAGCCGCCGCGGCGTCGCGCGCGATTTCGGATGTTCCGTCCTGGCTGTGGTCGTCCACCAGCACGACCGAGAATTCGCCGGGATAATCCTGGGCCAGCAACGACGCCACCGCCCGTCCCACGGTCTGGGATTCGTCGCGCGCCGGGACGATGGCGGTGACGCGCGGCCAGCGCCGCGGATAATCCGGCACGGGCTCCTCTTCGGCCTGCCAGAAAAATCCCCGGCCCAGCAGCAAATAGCCCCAGACCGCCAGGATCAGCGCGGACAGGGCGAGCGCCGGGTTCATTGGCACATCCCCGCCTGGCGGAACCAGGCTATGGCGTCGGCCAGTCCTTCGCGGGCATGGCGCGGGCGGTAGCCCAATTCGCGTCCGGCCTTGGCCGAGGAAAAGAACATGCGGTGGCGCGCCATGCGCAAGCCGTCGCGTGTGGTGAAGGGCTCGGCGCCGGTCAGATACGCCCAGCCCTCGGCGAGCCACGCCACCGGCCAGAGCGCGGCCAGCGGAATTTTGATCTTGGGCGGACGGCGACCCACGATCTCGGCAATGATCCGCAGGATCTCGGCCAGAGTCAGGTCCTCGCCGCCGAGGATGTAGCGCTCGCCCGCTTTTCCCTTGCTCTCGGCCAGAAGATGGCCCGCCGCCACGTCGTCGACATGCACCAGGTTCAAGCCGGTATCGACATAGGCCGGCATCCGGCCCGATGCCGCCTCGATGACGAGGCGGCCGGTGGGCGTGGGCTTGATGTCGCGCGGGCCCACCGGCGTCGACGGATTGACGATCACCGCCGGCAATTTGCGCTCGCGCACCAGAGTCTTCACCACTTCCTCGGCCATGAATTTGGAGCGCTTGTAATGCCCGATCATGTCCGAAAGCGCGCTCGGCGTCGATTCATCGGCGGGTCTTCCATCGGCGTTCCAGCCCAGCGTGGCGACGCTGCTGGTATAGACCACGCGCGCGACGCGGGCCTGGAGCGCCGCTTCCATCACCAGCCGCGTGCCCTCGACATTGGCGGCATATAGCGGTGCCGGATCGCGCACCCACAGGCGGTAATCCGCCGCCACGTGATAAACCGCGAAGCAGCCGGATGCAGCATCCGCCAGCGCCTTGGGATCGTCGAGTTCGCCCAGAAGCACCTCAACATCAAGATCCTCAATATTGCGCCGGTCGCTCGACGGGCGCAGTAGCACGCGCACCTGGCGGCCCTGGGCCAGCAGCGCGCGCGCCACCGCCGAACCGACGAAGCCCGATGCACCGGTGACGAGCACGGGCTGGTCGGAGGCGGCCATATGGCTAAACGGATTCGGGTTTCAGCCGAAAGCGGCTTGGGAAGCGCCGGCCGGAGCGCGGTTGCCGATGAACCGGCGCGCGGTCTCGCGCGCCTCGGCGTCGAGCGCATAGATATCCGCGAGCGCGTCGATGCGCCGGTCCGGCAACGCCTCGAGCGTGCGCTCGACGATTGCCGCGATGTCGAGGAAGCCGATGCGCTTGTCGAGGAAGGCGGCCACCGCCACCTCGTTGGCGGCGTTCAGGATGGTCGGCGCGCCGGCGCCGGCTTGCAGCGCTTCGCGCGCGATCCTGAGCGCCGGGAAACGCGCCGGATCGGGCGCCTCGAAAGTGAGCCGCGCCAGCAGGGCCAGGTCGAGCTTGGGGCTGGGCGCGGGAATGCGGTGCGGCCAGCCGAGCGTGTTGGCGATGGGTGTGCGCATGTCGGGCGAGCCCAACTGCGCCAGCACCGAGCCGTCGCTGTAATAGACCAGGCCGTGCACCACCGATTGCGGATGCACCACCACCTCGATGCGTTCGCTCGGCAGGTCGAACAGATGGTGCGCCTCGATCACTTCGAGGCCCTTGTTCATCATGGTCGCGGAATCGACCGAGATCTTGGCGCCCATGCTCCAGTTCGGATGCTTCACCGCCTGCTCGGGGGTGACGTGCTCCATGTCCTTGAGCGCGCGCTCGCGGAACGGTCCGCCGCTGGCGGTCAGCACGATGCGGTCGATGGCGTGCGCGTGGTCGGTATGGAACACCTGGAAGATGGCGTTGTGCTCGCTGTCCACCGGCAAGAGCCGCGCGCCGTAACGCTTCGCCTCCGCCGTCACCAGCGCGCCGGCGCAGACCATGACCTCTTTATTGGCGAGCGCGACCAGCGCGCCGCGCCGCACCGCCGCCAGCGTGGGCGCGAGGCCCGCCGAGCCGACGATCGCCGCCATCACCCAATCGGCCGGATACGAGGCGGCCTCGACCACGGCCTGGATGCCCGACGCGGCCTCGATGCCGCTGCCCGAGAGCGCTTCCTTCAAGACGCGATACTGGCTCTCGTCGGACACCACGGCGAATTTGGCCTTGAGGCGGCGCGCCTGCCGCGCCAGCAATTCGGCGTTGCGGTGCGCCACCAGCGCCTCGACCGCGTAGTCATCGGGCGAGGCTTCGATCAGCTCGACGGTGTTGCAGCCGACCGATCCGGTCGAGCCCAGGATCGTCACCCGCCTTGGCCCACGCGGCGCGGAACCCTTCCGCGCCTTATCCGCCTTCATGCCAAATCGCTCCCGAAACGGGGTCTAGCCCCTTCATTCTCAACGCCATTTTAGAGATAACGCGGGCGTCATGCCCGCGTAAAGCTTATTCCAGATTTTTCTTCGATCCCTCAAGGGCTTGGGCGACGAGGTCGCGCAGCCGGAACAGCCTGGGATCGCTGATGCCGAGCATTTCCAGATGCGCGGCGGTGTCGAACAGATAGGCGGCGCAGGGACCGAGCGGCCCTTTGGCCCGCGCGATGGATTCGACGATGCGCGCCTCCGGCAGCAGCCCGGCATAGCGCGCATGGCCGTGGTTGATGATGAAAGCGACGGCCCAGCCGCGTCCGCCTTCCTGGGTGACCATGCGCACCCAGCGCGGGGCATAGGAGCCGGTGACCATCTCGCGCCGCCACAGCAGCTCCAATTCTTCCCGCGCCTTTGATTGTTCGATGCGATAGGCCACGCCGCGGCAGGCGCCGCCGTAATCGAGGCCGAGAATCAAACCGGGCGCGGAGGCCGTGCCGCGCCCGAGATGGGTCCACAGACAGAAGCGGCGGTGGAAACCGTGCACGGTGGCCACCCGCTTGTCGGTGAAATGGATCATCGGATTCCAAATGAGCGAGCCGTAGGCGAACACCCAGACGTCGCCTTTGTCGGGCCGCTTCGCCAGCATCGCCGCCACGCCGGCGCGATGCTCCTCGTCGCTCATCACCTTGGCGGCGGGATCGTTGGCTTGGACGAGCCGGCGAATCTCGCCGCTCATCACCGCCTCGCGCGTCATGCGATAGCCCTTGGGGGGATTCGTACTCATGATCGAAAACGATAGCAAAGCCGGCGGGAGCGCGGAACCGGCGTCGCGCGCAGGGCAGACCGGCGGCGGGGGATGGCTTGACAGCGCGCCGCCCGCGCCTTACAGGCTGCCGCCATGCTGGTTGAAACCGAGCGCCGCGGCGGCATCGCCGTCCTAATCCTTAACAATCCGCCGGTTAACGCCTTGAGCCGGGCGGTGCGCACGGCGTTGCAAGAGAGTCTCAACACCGCTTTGGCCGACCCCGCCGTCAAGGCCATCGTGCTCGCCTGCGCCGGGCGCACCTTCGTCGCCGGCGCCGACATATCCGAATTGGACAAACCGCGCATCGAGCCCGTGACCGGGACGCTCGCCGCCGCTCTCGAACGCAGCGCCAAGCCCACCATCGCCGCCATCCACGGCACCGCGCTGGGCGGCGGGCTGGAACTCGCCTTGGGCTGTCATTGGCGCGTCGCGGCCAAGGATTCGCGGCTGGGCTTGCCCGAGGTCAAGCTCGGCCTCATCCCCGGCGGCGGCGGAACTCAACGCCTGCCGCGACTCGTCGGCGCGAAACTCGCCCTCGACATGATTTCGAGCGGCGAGATGATCGCGGCCGAGGACGCGCTCAAGGCTGGGCTGGTCGACGAGTTGGCGACGGGCGATGTCCGCGCGGCTGCCATCGCCTTCGCCCAACGCGTGCTGGACGAGAAACGCGCGATCCGGCGCGGTTGCGATCTCCCGCCTCCGGCGGCGGACGCGGCGCTGTTCGAGGGAAAACGCAACGAGTTGAAAAAGGGCAAACGCGGCTTCGAGGCGCCGCTGGACACGGTCACGGCGGTCGCGGCCTCGGCCCTGCCCTTCGACCAGGGCCTGGCGCGCGAGCGCGAGATTTTCGAAACCCGGCGGCACAGCAGCCAGTTCCGCGCGTTGCGCCACGTCTTCTTCGCCGAACGCGACGCCGCCAAGCCGCCGGGTCTGGCCGCCGATCTGCCCGTCAAGGAGATACGTTCCGCCGCGGTCATCGGCGCCGGCACCATGGGCGGCGGCATCGCCATCTGCTTCGCCAACGCCGGGATTCCGGTGACGCTGATCGAAGCCGCGCCCGACGCCCTGCAACGCGGTCTCGACGGCATCCGCCGCACCTATGAATCGAGCGCCAAGCGGCAGAACCTCGCCCCGGCGGAAATCGAAAAGCGCGTGGCGCTGATCCGGGGCTCGCTCAAGCTCGCGGATGCCGGCCAGGCCGATCTGGTGATCGAGGCGGTGTTCGAGGACATGGATTTGAAACGCCGGATATTCGGCGAGCTCGACCGCATCGCCAAGCCGGGCGCGCTCCTCGCCAGCAACACCTCTTACCAGGATGTCGACGCCATCGCGCAAGCGACGACGCGGCCCGGGGACGTGCTCGGCCTGCATTTCTTCAGCCCGGCTCCGGTCATGCGGCTGGTCGAAGTGGTGCGCGCCAAGAAAACCTCCGACGCGGCGCTGGCATCCGGGCTGGCGGTCGCGCGCAAGCTCAGGAAGCTGCCCGTCCTGGTCAACGCCTCGCCCGGTTTCGTCGGCAACCGGATGCTCGCCGAGCGTTCGCGCGAGGCCGACCGGCTGCTGCGCGACGGCGCGCTGCCGCAGGACGTGGATTCGGCGATGGTCGCCTTCGGTTTCCCAATGGGGCCGTTCGCCGCCTCGGACTTGGCCGGGCTCGACATCTCCTGGCGCGCGCGCAAGGCGGTGGGGATGCGCCTGCCGGTGGCCGACGCGCTGGCCGAGGCCGGGCGCTACGGCCAGAAGACCAACGCGGGATATTTCCGCTACGCCCCCGGCAGCCGGACGCCCGAGCCCGATCCCGATGTCGAAAAGATCATCGCCGGTGTCGCGGGATGCCCGCGGCGCGCGATCCCCGCCGCCGAGATCGTCGAGCGGCTGATCTATCCGCTGGTGAACGAGGGCGCGCGGCTGCTGGAGGAAGGCGTCGCGCAACGCCCCGGCGACATCGACATGGTGTGGCTCAACGGCTACGGCTTCCCCGCCTGGCGCGGCGGGCCGATGTTCTATGCCGACGAAGTGGGCCTCCCCGTCATCCGCGACTGGCTCGACGCCATGGCGCGGAGCTTCGGCGAGGCGAAACTCTCCCCGGCGCCCTTGTTGGAAAGACGCATCAAGGAAGGCCGAGGCTTCTCCGGCTGACGCCTTAATTCCGGATGGCGCGTCCTATATCGACGTCATTGCGAGGCCGCGCAGCGGCCGAAGCAATCCAGAAATCGCGCGGCATTCTGGATCGCTTCGCCTACGGCTCGCGATGACAATTGAAATGCAGGGACGACGGCAAAACTTCAGATCTTGAACGCTTCCAGGGTCTCGGGCGCGAACAACTCCTCGGGCTTGAGGCGGCGTTTCGACAGCCCTTGCTCGTGGTGATAGCGCAGGAAAGTGTCGAGCGTGTGGCGGTTGGGCTCGAGCCCGTAAGGCCACCATTCTTTGCCCATCAGCCGCTTGGTCTCTTCCAGATGCGCGCTTTGCCAGGGCAGCATGGTCTTCTGCGAGGCGATCATGTCGAGATCGGCATAGGTCTTCTTCTGCGCCGCGAGGAAGGCCTTGGTCAGCGACAGCGCGATCCAGCGGTTTTTCTCGTACAGCTCCCGGCGCAACACCACCGTGTGCATGATCGGGAAGATCTTGGTCTTGCGGTAATAGGCCTGTTCGACCTCGACGTAATTCGGGAAGAGGCGCTTCACCTTGTCGGGCTCGGAATAGAACGTCATCGGCAGGCGCGGCGCGTAGATCGCGTCGAGTTCGCCGTCCGCGATCATGCGCGACAGGGTCTGCTTCGGGCCGATGGGCGAGACCTTGAACTTGGCCGGCAGGTCGATTTTCTGCTTCTCGACCCGGCCCGGCTCTTCCTCGCCGCCGGTGAAGTATTGCGCGTCGGCGATGTCGACGCCGTATTCGTCCTGGAGGATGCCCTTCATCCAGACGATGGCGGTGAGCTGCCATTCCGGATTGCCGATGCGCTTGCCCGCCAAATCCTTGGGTTCCCGGATGCCGCTTTTGGCCGAAACCACGAAACAGGAATGGCGAAACATGCGCGAGGGAAAGACCGGGATGGCGATGAAATCGGGATGATCCTTCATCAGCGAGGCCGAATATGAGGACAGCGACATTTCGGCGGCGTCGAACTCCTTGTGGCGCAGCATGCGCCAGAAGGTCTCTTCCACCACCAAAGGCAGACAATTCAATTCCATGCCCTCGGCCTGGACGCTGCCGTCGGCCAAGGCGCGGGTGCGGTCGTAATCCCAGCAAGCCAGCGTTACGCGCAATTTCGGCATCCGGTATTTCCCCCTGCCCTAAAAGCAAATGGCGCGTTACCCTGGCGGCGCCGTTTCCCTATCATAACCAACCGGACACCCAACGGGAGCATAATCGATGAGCACTATCACCCTGGCCCAGGCCTCGATCGTCGTCGACAAGGCGCTCGAACACGCCCGCGCCCAGAAATTCAAGCCCTTGACCGTGGCCGTGCTGGATGCGGGAGGATTCCTGGTGGCCTTCAAGCGCGAGGACAATTCCTCGCTGCTGCGCTTCGAGATCGCCACCGGCAAGGCCTGGGGCTGTCTCGGCATGGGCTTCGGCGGGCGGGAATTCGCGCGCCGCGTGGCCGCCGCGCCCCATTTCATCCAGGCGCTGACCGCGGCTTCGGGCGGCCGCGTCGTGCCGGTGCCGGGCGGCGTGCTGATCCGGGACTCCGGCGGCGCGATCGTGGGCGCGGCCGGCATCAGCGGCGACGTCTCGGAAAACGACGAAGCCTGCGCCGTGGCCGGCATCAAGGCGGCGGGGCTCAAGCCCGACACCGGCGAGCCGGGTTGACTAGAGCAATATCGGATTGGATGGAATCGGGTGATTCCGTTCAATCCGATGAAATTGCTCGCTAAACAAATGATGGAGCGTGTTCGCCTAAGGCGATCATGCTCCAGGTCTATTTCGGTCGGTCGTCGCCGCCCGAGCGGGCGCGCCACCAGCGCCAGCGCTGGATCGGCCGCACCACGCCGCGGCGGTAGAGCAGCGGGAACGGATTCCGCCGGCGGACCGGCGCGAACGGGTTGACCGTGTCCATCACCGCTTCGCCCATGGTTTCGAGCGCGATGATTCCGGCCACGTCCTCGACCCGCGGCACCAGCGCGCGCGGGCGCACGATGATGGCGAGGCGCGCGCCGTGGCGCGCCACCCGGCCGATCACCTCCGCCATGGTGTCATAGGGCCGCGCCAGCGTGTAATCGGTGCGGGCGACGTCGCCCAGCTTGGCGATGGCGTCGCGCGCCTGCCACAGCTTGAAGCCCGGATCGAGGCGCAGATAGCCCGCCAGCCTTTTGCCGTCGGCGACCATGACGTAAAGCGGCCGTCCGGTTTCCTCCAGCCCGGATATGGTCTCGTCGAGCGTGGCCGAGGCGGGACAGATCTTGAAATCCGGCGACATCGCGCGTTCGGCCTTGCGGATGCGGTAGACGTTGGCCTGGAGCGAGTCCGGCACCTCGCGGCCCTTCGCGAACAGCTTCCAGGTGTAGATCGACTGATTGAGCAGCGCCCGGCGCACGGATATCGCGATGGTGACGACGAGAATCATCGGCACGATGACGTTGTAGTCGCGGGTCAGCTCGAACACCATGACGATGGCGGTCATCGCCGCGCCGATGGTGCCGCCGAGCATGCCCGCCATGCCGACGATGGCGAAGTCGGTGACCGAGGTGTTGAGGCCGGGCCAGACGATGCCGGTGACGACGCCCATCGCGCCGCCCAGCGCGCCGCCGATCACCAAGGCCGCGGAGAAGGTGCCGCCCGAACCGCCCGTGCCGATGGTGATGACGCTGGCGACGAGCTTGGCCGCGAACAGCAGCAGGAAAAGCCAGAGCGCGGTCATCTCGCCGCGCAGAATGTCCTGCAGCAGCGCATAGCTCGGCCCCTGCACGTAGTAATGGCCGGTCGTCATCATCAGGCCGTAGAAAATCAAGCCCACGATCAACATGCCGATGACGTGGCGCAGAACCGGGGTCGGCGCGATCCGGGTGGAGCTGCGCTCGACCCAGCCGACCAGCCAGATCATCAGCCACGAGGCGAATCCCAGCACGATCCCGAAGACGGCGTAGGCGAGCAGGCTCAACACGCCCGAGATGCGGAAATGGGTGGCGGTCACGGTCTCGACCAGGAATGTGGGTTGCAGACCGTTGTAGAAGCGCGAGACGAAGGTGCCCGCGCCGGCGGCGATGGTCACCGGCAACAAGGTCCGGGCGCTGATCTCGGGCATCATCAGCTCGATGGCGAAGACGGTGGAGCCGAGCGGCGCGTTGAAGGCGGCGGCGAGGCCCGCCGCCGCGCCCGCCGCCACCAGGGTCATGCGCTGCCATTGCACCAGCCGCAGCAGGCGGCCGGAACGCGAGGACAGCGCCGCGCCGATCTGCACGCTGGCGGCCTCGAGCCCGACCGAGCCGCCGGTGCCGCTCTGGATGCCAGCGGCGAGCGACTTGATGATCGCCGACAGCGAGCGCACCAGGCCCTCGCGGTTGTAGATCGCGTCGATGATGTCGGAGACGCCCTGGCCCTGCCGGTCCGGCGATTGCAGCCGCATCAGGCCGATCACGGCGAGCCCGCCCACCGCGGGAGAGAGCACGACCAGAGGCCCGAGCCAGCCATAGGGCGTGTGCAGGTTCGGGTTGTAGTAGAACGAGATCTCGCCGAGGAAGAACAGGTTATGGATGCCCGCCACCAGCGCGCGGAACAGCACGGTGAGGAATCCTGTGACCGTGCCGATGACCAGGGCCAAGGCCGCAAGCTCGACCAGGCTGGCCAAACGCTCGCGTTGCGGGGGGCGTGTAATTTCGCTCAATCAATGCTCCGCTCCACGCACCCGCGTCGGCGGGTGGTGGTGACGCCCCCCTTTGCGCCAATCTATCGCGGCTTTATCGCCCGCGCCACCTTCTCTAAATAGAGTTGCATCCGTGTCCCGGAGCGGCGAAGTTCGCGGCCGATGAACCAACCGAAAGACCGGCTCGATGCCGGCGCGATGGGGCTGATGGTCCTGCTCTGCGCCGTCTGGGGCCTCAACCAGGTGTCGATCAAATTCGCCGATGGCGGCATCGCGCCGGTGCTGCAGGCGGGCTTGCGCTCGAGCGGAGCGGCGGCGCTGCTCTGGCTGTGGGCCCAGACTCGCGGTATTCCGCTGTTCGCGCGCGACGGCGTGCTGGGATTGAGCTGCCTGCTCGCGGTGCTGTTCGCCGCCGAGTTCGTGTTCCTCTATAGCGGCATGGTTTTCACCAACGCCTCGCACGGCGTGTTGTTCCTCTACATGGCGCCCTTTTTCGTGGCGCTGGGCGCGCATTTCTTCACCGGCGAGGAATTGCGGCCCATCCATCTGCTGGGATTGGGCTGCGCCTTCGCCGGGTTGCTGCTGGCTTCCGCCGATTCCTTGCGCCTGCCCACCTATCGCGAGCTGCTGGGCGACGGGCTGGAGCTGGTGGCGGCGAGCCTGTGGGGCGCGACCACGGTGCTCATCAAGGCGACCAAGCTCGCGCGCATCAGCGCGCATCGCGTGCTGTTCTATCAGCTTCTGGGCTCGGCGCCGGTGTTGCTGCTGCTGTCGGCGGCGATGGGCGAACGCGGCGCCTTCGCCGCCACGCCCGCGATCTGGGGCGCGGTCGCCTTCCAGACCGTGATCGTCGCCTTCATCAGCTATCTCGCCTGGTTCAAGCTGATTTCGCTCTATCCGGTATTCCGGCTTTCGGCCTTCTCGTTCCTGACGCCGCTCTTCGGCATGCTCGCCGGCGGGCTGATCCTGGGCGAACCGATCACCGTCACCCTGATGGCGGCGATGGTGCTGGTGGGATGCGGAATCTATCTCATCAACCGCGACCGGGCGCGCAAGCCCGTCGCGGTCCAGGTCTGAGCCGCCATGAGCGAGACCGTGTCCTTCCAGATGCCGCCGCGCGTGCCGCCGGTCGAGCCCGAATTGCTGTCCTCGGCGATTTACCTGTTCAGCGAATATCTCGACGGTTTGAGCCGCGACGTGGTGGTGGACGAGGACGGCGAAAGCGAGCCGGTGGAGATCGACACCCGGGCGGTGCTCGATCTCATCGCCGAGAACCTCGGCACCGGCGTGACCGAGACGCTGGCGCTGTTTTTGCGCGTGACCGCCTTGTTCCGCCTGCTGGCGGCGGTGCCGTCGCTGGCCCGGCTCGCCATCGAGGAACCGGCCGAGGGCGGGATGCTGACCGAGACCGCGCTGGTGGCGGCGGCGCGTCTCGACCTCAGCGTCCGGCGTGCGGGCAAGGAAGGCAGCGCCGATTACGATCCAAAGATTTTCCGAGACGCGCTGGAGATCGAATAAAAATTATTCCCTAGCGTAGCAAAGCCGATGCATGAATCCGGCGCATCGGCGTCTTGCGAAGCCAAGAAGAATCAGCGTAGCCGTCGTGCGAAGCAAAAAAATAAGCTACTCGATACTCGGCCGCGCGCCCGCCGCCGGCTTGACCCCGCGCAGCAACAGCAGCAACGGCATCGAGGCGAGCGCGATCGCCATGATCAGCAGGTAATCGTTGAGATAGGACTGGATCGCCGCCTGTCGGTTGATTTCGGCGTCGAGCGCCGAAAGCCCGGCCGTGCTGTGAATGTCCCAGAAGGCCTGCACGCCGGGCCTAAGCAACGGCGCGTTGTAGGGCGAAGCGTTCGCGGCGATCGCCGCGTGATTCGACTGGATGCCGCGCGCCAGCGTGCTCTCGACGGCGGAGATGCCGATCGAGGCGCCGACATTGCGCACCAGGCTGAAGATGCCCGCGCCCTCGGTCCGGAGCCGCACGTCAAGCGTGGTGAAGGCGACGGTGGTGAGCGGCACGAACAGAAAACCCATGCCGAAGCCCTGGACCACGCCGGTGATCAGCACCGGCGCCACGCCCATGTCGGGCGAGAACTGGCCCATCTGCCACAGTGAATAGGACGTCACGATGAAGCCGAACAGCAGCATCAGGCGGAGATCGACCTTGTTCGCCAACCGCCCGATGATGAGCATGCCGGCCATGGTGGCGATGCCGCGCGGCGCCATGACCAGGCCGGTCGTCACCGTCGGATAGCCATAGAGATCCTGGAGGAAGGGCGGCAGCAGCGCGAGCGTGCCGTACAACACCACGCCGACCACGGCGATGAAGATGCAGCCGATGACGAAGTTCCAATCCTTCAAGAGCGCACGGTTGAGGAACGAGTTGTCGGCGGTGGCGGTGTGGACCACGAACACCCAGAAACAGGCCACGACCATGCCGAAATAGATGCGGATTTCGGTCGAGTCGAACCAGTCCTTGAGTTCGCCGCGGTCGAGCAGCATCTGCGCCGCGCCGACCGCGATGCTCAGCATGAAAAAGCCGAAGAAATCGAACGAGCGGGAGCGGTCGATCCGCGTCTCGGTCAAAAACGCCGCCATGCCGAGGAAGCAGACGATGCCGATCGGCACGTTGATGTAGAACACCCAGCGCCAGTTGTATTCGTCGGTGAGATAGCCGCCGAGCGTCGGGCCCAGGATCGGGCCCAGCATGATGCCCGCGCCCCAGATCGCCATCGCCTGCGCGTGTTTCTCGCGCGGATTGATGTCGAGCAGCACGGCCTGGGACAGCGGTATCAGCGCCGCGCCGAACACGCCCTGCAACAGGCGGTAAAGCACCATCTGCGTGATGTTGTCGGCGAGGCCGCACAACGCCGAGGCCAGGGTGAAGCCCGCGATCGAGACCAGGAACAGCCGCTTGCGGCCGTAATGCAAGGCGAGCCAGCCGCACAGCGGCGTCGCCACCGCGGCGGCGACGATGTAGGAGGTCAGCACCCAGGCGATCTGGTCCTGCGCCACCGACAGGCTGCCCTGCATGTTGGGCAGCGCGACATTGGCGATGGTCGTGTCCAGCGCCTGCATGATGGTCGCCAGCATGATCGAGACCGTGATGAGGCCGCGATTGGCGACCACATCCCCCGGTTCCGCCGGCGGATTCATTGTTTGTCGGACGAATTTGCCGGTGCCGGAGTCACGTTTTGCTGCTCCGCAGCGGGCGGCGGCGCGGGACTTGGGTTTTGCTGCTCGGGATTTGTTGTCTGCTGCTCCGCGGCGGGTGCGGACGCGGGCGCGGGCTTGCGCCAGCCGGAAATGCGGGAATAGCCGGTATCGACCTCGACATCGACGCTCATGCCGGCGCGCAGCGGGCGGGCCGGATCGGGATCGTCGATGGTGAGGCGCACCGGGATGCGTTGCACCACCTTGACCCAGTTGCCGGTGGCGTTCTGCGGCGGCAGCACCGAGAATTCCGAGCCGGTGCCGGCGCCGATCGATTGGACGTGGGTGTTGAAGGTCTTGCCTGGATAGGTGTCGACGTCCACCGTGGCGCGGTCGCCCGGCAGCATGTGGGTCAGGTCGGTTTCCTTGAAATTGGCCTCGATCCAGATATTCCCGGTCGAGATCAGCGCGAAGGCCGGCACCGAGGCGTTGAGGTACTCGCCCACCGGCAAATTCGCCACCTTGGTGACGATGCCGTCCGCCGGCGCGGTCACCACGGTGTGCGACAAATCGAGCGCCGCCTGGTCCACCTGCGCCTGCGCCTGCCGCACCAGCGGGTGCTGGCCGGTTTCGATATCGGGATTGCCGGCGAGGCTCGCCAGCACGTTGTCGAGTTGCTGCTGGTCGGCGTCGAGCTGCTGGCGCGCGACGTCGAGATTGTTCTTGGCCTCGTCGAACTTGGCCTGCGAGGTGACGTGACCGGCCAGCATCTGCTGCTGGCGGTCGAATTCCTTCTGGCGGTAGGCAGCTGTGTCCTGCGCCGATTTGAGGTCGGCCTGCTTCTGGCGATATGTGGCTTTGAGGCCGTCGATCTGGAGCCTGACCGCGGCGAGATTGGCCTGGGCGTGTTCCAGCGCGATGCGGAAGGAACTGTCGTCGAGCTTGAACAGCACGTCGCCTTGATGGACCGGCTGGTTGTCGGCGACGTCGACCTCGACGACCCGGGCGCCGACATCGGCGCTGATCGAGATCTTGTCGGCCTTCACATAGGCGTCGTCGGTCGAGACATAACGGCCGCCGCTGAAATAGAGATA
>Ga0181526_10002277_pt1 | contig 16897 bp, 13 predicted proteins | sample PEATcosm2014_Bin_35_FD_119750 | JGI IMG/M metagenome (GOLD analysis project Ga0181526, IMG submission 119750) | Peatland microbial communities from MTU Mesocosm Facility, Houghton, MI, USA - PEATcosm2014_Bin06_30_metaG | ecosystem: Environmental > Terrestrial > Soil > Wetlands > Peat | place...
CGAGCTGCATCTTGCCGTCGCGGTCGGTGAAGAAGGTGAACATGTGGAACGACAGCCAGTCCGGCGTCGCCTCGTTGAAGGCGCCGAGCATGCGCGGCTTGTCGGCCGAGCCGGAGCGGCGCTGCAGCAGTTCGGCGGCTTCCTCGCGGCCGTCGCGGCCGAAATATTTCTGCAGGATATAGACCATTGCCCAAAGGTGGCGGCCTTCCTCGACATTGACCTGGAACACGTTGCGCAAGTCGTAGAGCGACGGCGCGGTCTTGCCGAGATGGCGCTGCTGCTCGACGGACGCGGGCTCGGTGTCGCCCTGGATGACGACAAGGCGCCGCAGCATGGCGCGATATTCGCCCGGCACCTCTTGCCAGGCCGGCTCGCCCAAATGGCGGCCAAATGGAATGGTGCGGCCCTCCTCCTGGGGCGCCAGCAGGATGCCCCAGCGATAGTCCGGCATTTTCACGTAATCGAACTTGGCCCAGCCCTTCGGATCGACCGATACCGCGGTGCGCAGATAAACCAGCGCGTCCTGGAAGCCTTCCGGCCCCATATCCTTCCACCAGTCGATATAGCCCGGATGCCAGCTTTCGAGCGCGCGCAGTACCTGACGGTCCTCGGCGAGATTGACGTTGTTCGGGATCTTGGTCGAATAATCGACGTCCTGGATGTTCATGGCCGGTCCTCACACTCTCTTGGTGTCGAACATCGGCTTCTGGCCGGTGCCGTAGCGCTTGAGCGCGCCGTCTTCGCCGATGGCGTTGGGGCGCTGGAAGATCCAGTTCTGCCACGCCGTCAGGCGGGCAAAGATTTTCGATTCCATGGTCTCCGGTCCGGCGAAGCGCAGATTGGCTTCGAGGCCCGTGAGCGCGTCCGGCGAGAAGCTCGCGCGTTCTTCGAGGAAGACGCGCACTTCGTCATCCCAGTCGATGTCGTCGAGCGCGACAGTGACGAGGCCGAGTGCTTGCGCGCGTTCGGCATCGAGGCTCTCGCCGCACATCGCCTCGGCAGCGTCGACGTCCGCAGGATTGGCCAGAAACCGCGACTGCAGCCGCGTCAACCCGTTCGACATCGGATAGGCGCCGAAATTAGATGGGGCGAGCGTAAGCGTCGCTGGCGGCTTGTTGTCGCCGTTGCGCTGGCCGATGAGCATATACGAGCGGTCGCTTGCGAACGATAATTCGGCGAGCGTGCCGGCGAAGCACGAGCCGGGCTCGATCAGCGTCACCAGCGAGCGCGACGTGAGATCGACCCGCTTGAGGACGCGTTTCCAGAGATGCCGGATTTCGCGCACCAGCCAATGCTCTTTGTTGGCGTCGAGAAACTCGTCGTAGGCGAGCACCTGCTCGGGGTCGCCCGAAGACTTGAAGACGATCGCCGCGACATCGAGCTCATTGAGCCGGATATTGAGAATCGCATCGTCGAGTTCGCGCGCCAATTGGAGCGGCCAGAACTCCGCACCGAGCGCCAGCATCGCGTCGGCCGACGCCGGCGGCGGCTCGGCGGGCCCGCGCAAGGTCAGCGTCGCGATCCGCGCGTCACGCGCGAACGCGACGGAGACATTGGCATAATCGACGCTGTCAGGCGCAAACGCTCGCTGCAGCGGCGTCAGAGCGATGCCAGCTCCGGCGCCATTGCGGCTGGATTTGGCGGTAAGAGTTTTCGCGCGCGCAGCGACGGCGTCGTCGAATTTCGAGCCCGGAACCACTTCGTCGACCAGCCGCCATTCGACGGCGCGCTTGCCTTTGATGCCCTCTTCGGTGGTGCAGAATACGTCGGCATGGTCGCGGCGCACTTTGCGCTTGTCGGAAACGCGGGTGAGGCCGCCGGTGCCGGGCAGCACCGCGAGCAGCGGCAATTCCGGCAGCGACACCGTCGCCGCGCCGTCGTCCACCAGCATGATGTAATCGGTCGCAAGCGCGAGTTCATAGCCGCCGCCGGCCGCGGTGCCGTTGATGGCGCAAATCGACGCGACGCCCGATTGCGCGCTCAAGTCCTCGATGCCGTTCCGCGTCTCATTGGTGAATTTGCAGAAATTGACCTTGTGGGCGTGGCTCGCGCCGGCCAGCATCCGGATATTGGCGCCGGCGCAGAATACCCGCGGCTTCGCCGAACGTAACACCAAGACCCGCAGCTGCGGATGTTCGAAGCGCAGCCGCTCGAGCGCGTCGGCGAGCTCGATATCGACGCCGAGATCGTAAGAATTGAGCTTCAGCTCATAGCCGTCGAACAGGCCGCCCTTCTCGTCGACATCCATGACCAGGGTCGCGACCTCGCCGTCGATCTTGAGGCGCCAATGGCGGTAGCGGCCGGGCTCGGTCTGAAAGTCGATCCGCGTTTTGCCGTTCGCCATCGAGGGCCTCGACCCGATCGGTCCTCGCAACGCTTCGACCAGCAGCGAAGACATCGGGAGGTATTATAATGCATGCGAAGCCAGAACATGCATTATAATTCACCGCGCGGCAAGCCCCGGAATTTTGCCGGCCTCGCCCTCGTGGTGATCGCGCAAGAGCCGGTTGATGAAACCGGCGACGGTCTTCAGCGTCAGCTCCGGGGCCTCGCGATAGGGCACGTGGCGAAGCCCGGGCAGCACCGCGACTTCGACCGGGCAGGTGCATTCCCGTTCCGCAGCCTCGATCTGTTTGAGCGTGCCGTATTGGTCCTCCTCGCCCTGCACGATCAGCATCGGCACGCGGATGTAACCGAGCGCATCGGTGATATCCCAAGTGGCGAAGCCCGGATCGAGCCAGGGCTCGTTCCAGGAGCGGAAGGCCGCATCGACATCGGCATGCCAGCGGCTGAGCCTGTCGCGTAGTCCGCCCGACTCGAAGGATTTGCGTGCGCGCCGGATTTCACTGAGGCCCATTTCCTCGGTGAAGAAATGCGGTGCGATCAGCACCAGCCCGCGCACGCGATGATCCTGTACGCTGCCGGCATAAATGGTGGCGATCGAAGCGCCGTCGCTGTGGCCGAGCAAAAAGCCGCGCTGGAAGCCGATCGCGTCAACTACGCGCGGCAACACCTCGCGCGCCTCTTCGTCGAGGAACGACGTCGTGCGCGGCAGCTTGGCCGGCGGCGATTGGCCATAGCCGGCGCGCGAATAGGCGAACACGCCGATGCCGGTTGCTGCCGCGAGCTCGTCGGGAAACGAGCCCCACAAGCCGACCGAGCCGAGGCCTTCGTGCAGCATGACGATGGTCGGCGCCGCATCGGGCCGCGGTCCGATCATGCGGTATTCGAGCCGCAGCGGCGGAAGTTCGAGATAGCCTGAGTCGGCGAGCATCACGGCGCCGAGCTTCCCCCGAGCCACGGCGTAACGGCGCGCAATAGCCTAGCAAAGCTTTGTTCAACGGTATCGCCAGCCGTTTCGATCTCGGCTTCGGCGCGCGCATAATCGGCGCGGCGCGCTTCCAGGATCGCGACCAGATCGGCCATCGCGCCTTTGGATCCGGCGTCGCGATTTTGCGCCATCGGGCGAAAGTCTCCCTGCGCCATGACGCGGCTCATATGGTCTTCGGGCCGCGCCTTGATCCAGACCGTGTGGGCGCGGCGCAAGAGGACGGCATAAGTTTCCGGGATGGAGACGATGCCGCCCGCGGTGGTGATCACCGCGGCCTCATGCGCGGCGATCACGCGGTCGAGCGCGCTTCGCTCATGACGGCGGAAGGTCGCAATCCCTGCCATTTCGATCAGATCGGGAATGCTGACGCCATAGTCTTCCTCGATGGCGCGGTCGAGCTCGACGAACGGCCAGCCGAGATGCTGCGCGAGCATGCGCCCGAGCGTCGATTTGCCGGCGCCGCGCAAACCGATAAGCGCGATGCGGCGTGCCCGGTCGGCGCCGGTGGCACGCGGGATGCGCGCCGCGATCAATTGAGCAAGCTCCGGCAATTCGCCTTCCGGCACTTGCGCCAGGAGATCGAGAATGCCGCCGAGCGCCGCCGGATGTGCGCCCGTGTCAGGCAGCAAAGCCGAAGCGGTGAGATCGAGCGCGCGCGCGATGGCGCGCAACACGCTCGCCGACGGATTGCCGCCGCCGCTTTCGATCTGGGCGAGATAGCGCTCGGAGGCGCCGGAGCCTTTCGCCAATTGCCGCCGCGTCATGCCGCGCTTGGCGCGCTGCCGCCGCACCTCGCGCCCGATCGCGGCCAGGAACTCGCCGTCGGACGCCGCGTCACTGGGCGCGGCCGGAGCGTTAATTCGGGGGATTTGGGGCTTGGCTTTGTCCACGATGCCGGTTCGCCTCATGCACTATAATGCATGTCGCTTATGACATGGCGCGCCGTATGAGGACAAGCGCAGCCTTGGGGCCTTACCCGAATTGGGGCTTTACCCGAAGATCCTGCGCCAGGCGCTGACCTGGCCAATCGGCGCATCGCTGTCCTCGCCAACGTCGGGCCCCGGATCGTCGGGGGCGTGAACCAGCGGGATGATCGGCTCGGGCTTCGGTTCGAGCTTGGCCTCGGTTTTGGGCTCGGCCTTTATCGGCACCTCCTCGGCCGCTGCGGGTGGTGCTGCAAGATCGACGACTGCGGGCGGCGCGGACTCGATTTCGGACGATGGTTCAATCGCGGCTAGCGCCGGCGGCGGAGCCGGCGGTTCGGGCTCGATCGCGGGCGCACTCAGCGTTCCGGAAAGTGGCACCCGCCATTCCAGCGCATCGAGCCGGCCGGTGACCGGCGAGGCCGGCAGCCAGCGATCGGAGACATGGCCGTCGGCGGTCCAGGCCGGATCGGGCGCCGCATGCAGCGCGCGCGCGACCCATTCGCGGGCGCGGCCGACATCGTTCTTCTCCGCGCGCTCGAGTTCGGCCATCAACAGCGCGATGCGCTTGGTCGGCGCCTGCAGATAGGGCGCGATGGCTGCGCGCGCCTTGGCGAATTCCTGCGCGCCGAGCGCCGCCTGCGCCACCGCCAGCGCCCCCTCGATATGGCCCGGCACTTTTTTCGCCAGCGCCTCGATGCGTTTGAGCCGGTCGCGCGCCGAATCCCCGGAGCGCAGTTCCATTGAGGCTTGCGCCAGTTCGGGATGTGGATTGGCGGCCCAGGCTTTGTCGATGATGCGGTGCGCTTTGCGCAACTGGCCGGCCTCGGCGAGAAGCCGCGCGGCAAGCGCGGCCGCCGGGACCAAAGCCGGCGCCAATTTGTTGGCCTCGAGCGCGAAGCGTTTGGCGCTGTCACGGTCGGTCTCTTCCGCGGCGAGTGCGCGCGCGGTGAGGAGAATAGCGCGCTGGCGCCGATAGGCGTCTTTGGCGAACGCCGCCATGTTCTGCTCGAGGTGATGCAGCGCACCGGCCCAGTCGCCGGCGGCGCTGTGGAATTCCAGCATCGCGCGCCCGGCCCAGCCGAGCGCCGGAGAAGTCCGCGCCGCCTCCTCGGCGACGGCGCGCGCTTTCACCAGATCGTTGCGGCGCCGCGCCTCGATGAAAAGCCCGTGCAGGCCGAGCGCCTTGGTGTCGGCGCGGCTTGCCAGCGTCTGGAACGTGCGCTCGGCCGCTTCGAGATCGCCGGCTAGCTGTGCCACCTGTGCGCGCAGCAATAACGACAGCGGCTCGTGCGGCGCGATCCGGTTCGCTTCGGCGGCAAGCTTGCGGGCGGCTGTTACATTGCCGGCGCCGACGGCGACGAGACCACTCGAAATCGCCTCATAGGCGCGCACGCCGCGGCGATGGCGCATGAATCGTGTGACTAAGAATGGCGATCGGACGATGGCGCGAAGGAGCGTCCAGATCAGAGCAAGGACAACCATCGCCGCGAGCAGCGCCGCGCCCAAAACCATCAGCGAGGTCTCGATCCGCATGCCCTGCCAGGTGATGACGACGTCGCCCGGCCGGTCGGCGAACCAGGCGACGCCGAGCGCGAGCAAGCCCACCACAATGAGAAAAAGGACGACGCGGATCATTGCGATGCCGGCTTGGCAAGAGCGGCGAGCGCGTCGGCGGCGATCCGGCGACTCGCCGCGATGGCCGTATCGCGCGCTTGCGCCTTTGCGACCCAGTCGGCGACGAGCGGCTTGGCCGAGTCAGGCAGCGCTGCGATATCGGTCAGCGCCGCCGCGATGTCGGCGCGGGCGGCGTCGAGCGCGATGCGCCCGATCGCTGTCGACGGATCGCTGGCCGCCGGGGCATCGACCGGTGTGACACGAACGAGTTTTTGCGCATTGGCTTCCAGCCGGCTGAGGAAAGTCGTTTCACCCGGGGTGGCGTGGACGGCTTGCTGCAGCGCCGGGGTGAGGGCTGCCAGTTCGCGGCCGAGCACACCGGCGCTCGGCACGCCGCTCGCCGCGAACGACTCAAGCGGCGCGATGGTGTTTTGGTCGGCGCCGAGCGACTGCACGGCGGCCAGTTCCGCCTGATAGGGCGCGCCGCGTTCGACCGCCGCGCGAAGCGCTTCGGCGGCGACTGAGAGGCGCGCCGCCGTATCGGCGCCGGTCCCGGTCTGGTGTGCGGCGCTGTCGGAGAGTGCCTTCACGGCGCTTTCGAGCGCCGCAACCCGGTTTGTAATTGCATCAACATCGCTTTGCTGAACGCCACCGGTGCCGGCGCTCTTTTGGCTGTCCTTCGCGGCATCCTGCGCTGCTTGCTTTGCGGCATCGGCTGCGGCTACTGCTGCGCCAGCCTGTTTGGCGGCGCTCTGACTCGCGGCGACGATATCGTCGATCCGGCGATTCAGCGCGGCAAGCTGATCGGCGAGCGATTTGCTTTGCGCCTCGGTCGCCGTCAGCCGATTGCCGAGTGCGGGAGGGATTGCGGCAGGTTCACGGTTTTGCAGTTCTTCGTGCTGCGACTGAATGGTTCGCTCGATTTTGTCGAGGCGCGCCGTGACATCGCCGCCGGTTGTGGAGGACGAGGCAACCGCGCTAGGCGCCGGCGTATCCGATGGCGTGATGCTTGAACCCGTAGGCAGGTACCCTGCGGCCCAAAGTCCGGCAGCGACCGCGACGACCGCAAGCGCACTAGCGCCAGCGGCAAGGGCATAGAATTTCAACCGGCTGCGGGAGCGGTCGCCGGGCGGCGGTGCGGCCGATGCTGGCTCTGCCGCGGCTTCATGCGGTGCGGCACCCGCCGGCTCGGCCCCGCCGGTATTCTGTGCCGGAGTCGGGTTCTCGACTTCGGTCGCTTTGAGTTCGATGGTCGGCGGCCGCCGGCCTGGTTTGCTGTCAGGCTCGCTCGTCATCTTGTCCTCTGGGCAAGCACGCCGCTCGCGCGCCTGCCGAATCATAGGAAACCGGCCAGCTCATCACGGCATAGTACGGGCCGCAGATAGCGGCAACATGGCGAGCGGACTGGCAAGCGCGGTCGAATTTCAACCGCAAAGATCAAGCAGGGCGGCTTCATCGGCCCGCGCCGCGATGTGCAGCCGTGCCGCGCCGGCGAGTCGCAACGGCTCGGCGACCCGTGCCGACAGGCAATAATGGATCGGATTCTTGACTGCGTAGTCGAGGAGACCAGTGTCGCGCGCCGCCGCAAGATATGCCTCGGCGCTGCGGCGCGAGAAGTGCAAAACGCCGTCGATGCCGGCGGCAAAAGCAGCTCGCGCGTGGCGCGTCTCATTAATGACGGCGCGATAGACCGGGACGGTATCCACGGCGAAATTGCGGGCACGCAATAGGCTCCCGAGATCGCCCGACCGCTCTTCCCCGGCAAGATAAAGGAGCCGCGCCGGCGGTGTGAGCCGGGCCACCACGAGCCTGGCGAGATCGGTCACACTGCCACCCGCCGAGGTGACGGTGGTGAATCCGGCGTCGCGCATGGCCTGCGCGCTCCGGTCGCCGACCGTGAAGACCGCAATGCCGCGCAGTTCGTCGCGGCGCTTATGCCCGGCGACGGCGCGCACCGCATTCGCGCTCGTCACTAGGATCGCCGACCATGGCCCGGCGCCGAGATCGGCGTCTGACATGATCTCGACATCGAGCAGTGGCGCGAGGATCGGCTCGTGACCGCGCGCCCGCAGTGCCGCCGCGGTGCGCGTGGCGTCGGCTGCGGGGCGCGTTACAAGGAGGCGCACGATCAATCCTTGGCCAGAAAGCCCGGCCCGCCGCGGGCCTTAAGCTCGCGGCCGGCGTCGGCGCCAAGTGCTGCCGCGTCGGCGCGACGTCCCTTGCGGGTGACGTCGAGCGCTGCGCTGCCATCGGTTTTCGCGATCATGCCGCGAAAATAAATCGCATCGCCGTCGATACGCGCGTGTCCGGCAATCGGTGTGCGGCAGGAGCCGTCGAGCACGACAAGGAAGGCGCGCTCGGTAATCAGCGCGGTTTCGGTAGCGGCATCGTTGATCGCGGCGACGAGCGTCCGGGTCCGTGCGTCGTCCGCTCGGGTTTCGAGGCCGATTGCGCCTTGGCCGACCGCGGGCAGGAACGCATCGATGTCCAGCACCTCGGTGGCCGCCGCCATGAGGCCGAGCCGTTTCAGTCCGGCAACCGCGAGCAGTGTCGCGTCGGCTTCGCCTGTGGCGAGCTTGCGCAGGCGCGTTTCGACATTGCCGCGCATCGGCGCGACGGCGAGGTCCGGCCGCAAATGCTTGAGCAGTGCCTGCCGCCGCAGCGATGCGGTGCCGACGGTCGCCCCCCGCGGCAATTCGGCGAGGCTTTTGACCGTGCGGCCGATGAAGGCATCGCGCGCATCCTCGCGCGGCAGAAACGCCGAGAGGACGAGGCCCTCTGGCAACAGCGTCGGCATGTCCTTCGAGGAATGCACCGCGAGGTCGATGGCGCCTGACAGCAGCGCCTCCTCGATTTCCTTGGTGAACAGGCCTTTGCCGCCGGCTTCCGCCAGCGGCCGATCCTGGATCGCATCGCCGGTGGTGCGAATGACATTGATATCGATCTGTTCCGGCGCAAGCCCGCAGGCTTTGGCGAGGCGGCCTTGCACCTCGCGCGCTTGCGCCAGCGCCAGCGGCGAGCCGCGCGAGCCGATCCGCAGAACCGGAGAATTTATCGAGGATTGTGCCATCGGACCTTCAAGTGCTACGCCGCAACCGCCATACGGGCGGCGAACCTAGCCCTATATTACACCCATGGTCATCCTCGGCATCGAGACAACTTGCGACGAGACCGCCGCCGCCGTCGTCAGGCGCGATCCGGATGGGCGGGGACACATATTGTCCAATCTCGTGCTGTCGCAAATCAGCGAACATGCGCAATTCGGCGGTGTGGTGCCGGAGATCGCCGCCCGCGCCCATGTCGAGGCGCTCGATCACATCATCGCCAAGGCCATGGCCGAGGCGCAAATTTCCTTCCGCGCCCTCGATGGTGTCGCCGCCGCCGCCGGACCGGGGCTGATCGGCGGCGTTATTGTCGGGCTGACCACCGCAAAGGCGATCGCGCTGGCGCATGACAAGCCGCTAATTGCGGTCAATCATCTGGAAGCGCATGCGCTGACGGCGCGGCTCACCGATGCGGTGCCGTTCCCTTATTGCCTGTTTCTGGCCTCAGGCGGCCATACCCAAATTCTCGGCGTGCGCGGGGTCGGCGATTATCTGAAATTCGGCGGCACCGTCGACGACGCCATCGGCGAAGCCTTCGATAAGACCGCGAAGCTCCTGGGTCTTGGTTATCCCGGCGGCCCGCTGGTCGAGCGGGAGGCGGCGAATGGCGATGCCGCGCGCTTTGCCTTGCCGCGGCCGATGAGCGGACGGCGCGACGCCGATTTCTCGCTCTCGGGATTGAAGACCGCGCTGCGGCTCGAAGCCGAGAGGATCGCGCCGCTCAGCGACCAGGACGTCGCCGATCTTTGCGCGTCGTTTCAGCAGGCCGTGGTCGACGTCGTCAAAGACCGGCTGCGCAACGGTTTGCGCATGTTCCGCGTGCGCATCGGGCCGCCCACGGCGCTGGTTTGCGCCGGCGGCGTCGCCGCCAACCAGGCGATCCGCAAGATTCTGCACCGCGTCGCTTTCGAGATCGGCGTGGAATTGGTAGCGCCGCCGCCGGCGCTGTGCACAGACAATGGCGCCATGATCGCCTGGGCCGGCGCCGAGCGGCTCGCGCTCGGCCTGACCGATCCGCTCGATTTTGCGCCGCGCGCGCGCTGGCCACTCGAGCACGTCACGAAAGTTGCAGCCGAGGGAGTTACTGCTCAAACCGGTCGATGAACCAGCGCAACAGCCGCATCCAGATTTCGTCCTTGCCGACGGCGTCTTCGATGCCGTGCTCGAGATTGGGGTTGTCGTTGACCTCCATGACGACGATGCCATGGTCGGTCTGCTTGAGGTCGACGCCGTAGAGACCGTCGCCGATCGGCCGCGCCGCGCGTACCGCGATATCGATGACCTCGCGCGGCGCCTGATCGAGACCGAAGGCGCGGAAACCGCCCTCGTGCGAGGAGCCGTCGGGGCGATATTTCACTACCTGCCAATGGCCGCGGGCCATGCGGTATTGGCAGACGAAAAGAGGCTCGCCGGCGAGCACGCCGACGCGCCAGTCGAAATCGGTCGGCAGGAATTTCTGCGCCAGCAACAGGTCGGTCTCCTCGAACAATTCGTCGCAGATGCGCCGAAACTCGGCCGCGGAGGCGACTTTATGCACGCCGCGCGAGAACGACCCGTCCGGAATTTTGACCACCAGCGGCAGGCCGAGCTCGTCGATGGCTTTCGTCAGGTCGGTATCCTCGGCGATGATCACGGTCGGCGGCGTCGGCACCTGATGCTGCTGCATCAGCTCCATCAGGAACACCTTGTTGGTGCAGCGGATCATCGAGATCGGATCGTCGATGACCGGCATGCCCTCCTGCCAGGCGCGCCGCGCGAAGCGATAGGTGTGATTGTCGATCGAGGTAGTTTCGCGGATGAACAAGCCGTCGAATTCGGCAAGCCCGGCAAGCTGGCGCTTGGTGATAGGCTCGACATCGACCGACAGCCTTTCGGCGATGCGGACGAGATGCTTCAATGAGGCCTGCGAAGTGGGCGCGGTTTTCTCGTTGGGATCGTAGAGCACCGCGAGATCGTATTTGGCGAGCGAGCGCGCTTTCGGATCGCGCCATTCGCGCTTGGTATGGCTGTGCAGGCAATCGCGGAAAAACGCGGCTTCGCCGTTGGCGAGCCGGGTGATGGTGCGCGGCCGGATGCGGTCGATGGAGAGCCGGGCGCCGCCGGTGTCGATGGTGACTTCGAGCGCCGGACAGCGGAACATGTCAAATAACAGCCGGCCGAACGGCTCAAACCGCGTATCGCGGACGATGCCGAAGCAAACCAACAGCTTGAATTCGCCGTCGGACTGGAAATCGGCGCGCCGGGCGCAGCGGTTGAGCTCTTCCTCGAGATCCGGCAGCGCATATTCGTAGAGCTTCTGCTCGCGCAGCTCCAACATGGTCTCGACCGTTGGCACGATGCGATGGCCGCGCGCCTCGGCGAGTAGCGACGCGTAATAGCCCTTGGACTGATAGGCGTAAGAGCGCGCGAGATTGACGAGCTTGGGCCGGCCGACCTCGAACAGCCGGGGCCGCGCCAGATACTCGCTGGTGCTGATGACCTTGTGGGGGGTCTCGGCGTTCGGCAGATCGCGCGGCTGGTCGACCAGGATCACCCATCCGGTCATGGATGGATTCCTTTCGAGGCGAAACAGCTTTGCGGGGCGGGGCCGATCATGCGTTCAATGTCGAGCACGGCGCGATTCGTCATAGCCGGAATCAAAACGCTTGGCGACAGCGCAGGCGCAATGTCCACCGTCAAAAGCGATTCGTCGAGCGAAGCCGGGTTTATTACGAGGTTACGCCGCGGCCGCCGCAAGGTTCCGCGCTGAGCGTTTTTTCGAAACGCAGCGCGTCGCAGCGGTCGTCATAATAGCCGCGATGCCTGCCGAATAGGCGATAGTCCGATTTTTCGTAGAGCTTGATCGCGCCGGCATTGTCCTCGCGGACTTCGATCCGCATCGCCCGCCGGCCGTGCCGCGTCGCTTGTTCTTCGGCTGCCGCCAGAAGAGACCGGGCCAAGCCGCGCCGGCGAAACTCCGTCGCGACGGCGATGGAGTAAAGCCGCGCCAGCTTCGACCGCCGCCGGGACAGCACCAGCGCGCAACCAGCAAGCTCGCCGGCGGCCTCGGCAACGATCAGCATGGCGCGAGGCGAGGCGAGGAAGTGACGCAGACTTCGCCGCGACAGACGGTCAGCCGGGAACGCTGCCCGTTCAAGGGCGAGAAGTGCATCGAGGTCGGTCGCGCGGCCGGGTCGGAGTTTCGCGGCCGGGGATCGCGACAATCTTTTCGTCACGCGATGCGCCCCAGCCGTCCTTGTTCGATGTGCTCGATCATCGTCTCCAGCCGCTCCAGACGGTCGGCCTCGCCGGGCGGCTTATCCCAGCGCAGCCGGCTGATGCGGGGAAATCGCATCGCCAAGCCTGATTTATGCCGGGTCGATCGCTGCAGCCCTTCGAAGGCCACTTCGAGCACCAGGCCCTCGTCGGCGTTATGCACCACCTCGCGCACAGGGCCGAAACGGTCGGTCGTATGGTTGCGCACGAAACGGTCGATCCGCACGAGTTCCTCGTCGGTGAAGCCGAAATAGGCTTTGCCAACGGGCACTAGTTCTTCCCCTCCTTCGCCATTCGTCCAGACTCCGAAAGTGTAATCGGAATAAAACGACGAGCGCTTGCCGTGACCGCGCTGCGCATACATCAAAACGGCGTCGATGATGAAGGGATCGCGCTTCCATTTCCACCACGGCCCTTTCGGCCGCCCTGGCAGATAAAGCGCGTCGCGGCGCTTGAGCATCACGCCTTCGACCGCCGCCGCATCGGCGCCGGCCCCCGCGGCGGCCGGATCTTTCCGCGCCGCGGCCAGTTCGTCCCAGCTCGCGAAGCGAACGAGTGGCGACAAGTCGATGCGCTTATCGTTGAGCCGCGCGACAAATGTCTCCAGCCGCTCGCGGCGTTGCGCCAATGGCAGCCCGCGTAAATCCTCGCTGCCGTCGGCCAGCAGGTCGTAAGCGCGCAGATGCGCGGGAAATTCGGCGGCGAGCTTCGGCGTGACCGTTTTGCGATTAAGCCTTTGCTGCAACACGTTGAACGACTGCACCCGGTGATCGCGCATGATCAGCAGCTCGCCGTCGATGGCGCCGGGCAGATGCAGCGCATCGAGCAGATCGGGAAAGCTTTTGGAAATGTCCTCGCCGGTGCGGGAATAAAGTCTCGCGATCATTGCGGCTTCCTCCCCCGCTTGCGGGGGAGCGTAGGGTGGGGGTGCGGCGACGGCTTGCACGCGGATGCCGTCCCATTTCCATTCGGCCATGAAGTCATTCGCCTCGAGGCCGACGAGATCGGCGCCATCGAGCGCATGCGCCAGCATCGGCGGCCGGAACGGCGCCGGATCGCTCGTGACCGGCTTTTCGCCTTTGCCTTCGAGCCAGGCGAAAAGCTCGCGATAAGGCGGTTCCAGGCCGGGCCACAGGAGTTCAACCTCTTGGGCATCCTTATTTGCGAGAGCGGCGGCTGCGGCTTTCGCGAGTCGTGCCGAAACCCCGACGCGCAAGCCGCCGGTCACAAGCTTGATCAGAGCCCAGCGGCCGGTCTCGTCGAGCGCGTCGAGCCAGCGCGCCAGCTGCTGCGGCAGCTGGGCTTTGCCGAGAGTGGAGAGCGCTTCGACGACAGTGGTGAGCGAAATTCCCGATCCCCCTTGTGGGGAAGGAGTTCGCCACGCGAACGGCGAGGGCCACATCAGCGCGACAGTTTCCGAAAGATCGCCCACATAATCATAGGACAATCCGAACAGCACCGGATCGGTGCGTTCGCCGATCAACTCACGGATCAGGCCCGCTTTGGCATGCGGAAAGCTGAGCGCGCCGGTCAGCGCCGCCAGTGCCCAGCCGCGCTCCGGGTCCGGGATGTCGCGGAAATAGTCCGTCATCAGCCGCAGCTTATTGTTGCGGCCGGGCTCGTAAGCGAGCCGATCGAGCAGTTCGGCGAAGCGGTTCATGAGGCTTCGCCGCCTTCGGTTTGGGCGGCTTCTTCGCCCTCGTCGCCATAGCCGACGATATCGAGTGGCCGCGCTTTCAGGCCGCGCGTCGCGCACCAATGCACCAGCGCATCCTCCTGGCCGTGGGTGACCCAGATTTCGCCGGCGCTGGTCGCCGCGATGGTGGCAGTGAGGCCGTCCCAGTCGGCGTGGTCCGAAATGACGAGCGGCAGCTGGACGCCATGCTGGCGGGCGCGCGCCCGCACCCGCATCCAGCCCGACGCAAAAGCGGTGAGCGGATCGGGAAAGCGCCGCGCCCAGATGTCGGCGAGCGCGGCTGGCGGGCAGAGCGTGATGGTGCCGGCGAGTTCGGTCTTGCTCGCGCCGCGCACCGGGCGCAGGTCGCCGAGCGCAATGCCGCGGCTGACGTAATAATCGGTGATCTTTTCCATCGCGCCGTGCAGATAGATCGGCGCCTGATGGCCGGCCTTGCGGATAAGCGCGATGACGCGCTGCGCCTTGCCGAGCGAATAAGCGCCGACCAGATGGGCGCGTTCGGGAAACAGCGCTACCGAGTGCAAAAGCTTTTCGATCTCATGGTCGGCATCGCCGTGGCGGAACACGGGCAAGGCGAAAGTGGCCTCGGTAATGAAGACGTCGCAGGGGACCAGCTCGAACGGCGTGCAGGTCGGATCGGCGACGTTCTTGTAGTCGCCCGAGGCGACGATGCGCAGCCCGTTCGCCGCGACCGCTATTTGCGCCGAGCCGAGCACATGGCCGGCGGGATAGAAAGTGACCCTGACGTCGCCAAGATCGACGGTCTCGCCATAGCGCGCGGCCTGCGTCGAACCGGCGAAATTATCGCCGTAGCGCAACCGCATCAGATCGAGCGTCTCTTGCGTCGCCAGCACCGCGCCGTGCCCGGCGCGGGCGTGATCGGAATGCGCATGGGTGATCAGCGCTCTCTCGACCGGCCGCGTCGGATCGATATGGAAGCCCCCGAGCTTGCAACACAGGCCGGCCGGTGTCGGCGTAAGGATGTCTTCAGGACGCATCGTGAGTAATAAATAGTTATTCCGCTTTGAGGCGCGAGCAGCGAATGTCCGACACCGGCCCATTGTTCGTCTCTTCCGGCGACCTGATCGCCGACCGGCGCTACAAATGGGCGCTCGATCTCGCCGCGCGCGGTGACTTTTCCGGCGCGGCCGACGTGCTGGAGCAGACCGTGGAACTGGCGTCGGGCTTTGCCACGGCGTGGTTCGCGCTCGGCGCTGTCCGCGACCGGCTCGGCGAACGCGAAGGCGCCATCGCGGCCTTCGCGCAGGCCCGCGATGCCGATCCCGAGGACTATCACGGCGCCCGGCTGCAATTGGCCCGACTCGGCGTGGGCGAATCGGCGCCCGCCATGACCCAGACTTACGTGAAGCGGCTGTTCGACCAATATGCCGGGCGCTACGACGCGGCGCTGACCGAGCGTCTCAACTATCGCGGTCCGGTGCTGCTGCGCGATGCCGTCGAGGCGGCGGAGCGCACCGCGGGTCGGCCGCTGCATTTTGCGGCCGTGCTCGATCTCGGCTGCGGCACCGGGCTCGCGGGCGCGGTCTTCGGTCCCTTGGCGGACCGTCTGACCGGCGTCGATCTTTCCCCGGCCATGATCGAACAGGCGAAATCGAAGAATCTCTACGACAATCTTGTTTGCGCCGATCTCGCCGAATTCCTCGCAGCGGAAGCGGCGGCCGCTACGCGCTATCAGCTCATTCTCGCCGCCGACGTGTTCGTCTATCTAAACGATATCGCCCCAATTATAACGGCGGCGGCGCGTATCCTTGCGGCGGACGGCCTGCTCGCCTTCACCGTCGAGACGCATTCCGGCGACGGCATAACGCTTCTGCCGACGCTGCGTTATGCCTACGGCGAGCCTTATCTGCGCGGCGCGATTGCGGAAGCCGGGTTGAGCCTGCTCACCCTCGATCAAGCCGCGATCCGCACCGAGCGAGGCGTTCCGGTCGACGGCCGCGTGGTGGTGGCACGCGCCTCGACCGTCGTGCCTAGGCCTATTAGTTCTGACCCGTGACCGTTACCGAACGCGACGTCGTTCTCCCGGAGCCGTTTGCGCACTGGTTCGCCAGCCGCGGCTGGAGTCCGCGCGCGCATCAGCTTGACCTCTTGGCGAAGGCGGAAGCCGGCCGCTCGGTCCTGCTGATCGCGCCGACCGGCGGCGGCAAGACGCTCGCGGGCTTTCTGCCGAGTCTGGTGGAATTGGGCGCGGCAGCCGCTCAGGTGCGGAACGCTGGCGAAGCAAGGAAGCTATTCTCCACCGGCCGCGGCCTGCGCCGCGCCGGCGGATTGCACACGCTTTACATATCGCCGCTGAAGGCGCTCGCGGTCGATATCGCGCGCAATCTCGAAACGCCGGTTGCTGAAATGCGGCTGCCGATCCGCATCGAGACGCGGACCGGCGATACCCCGACCTCGAAGCGCCAGCGCCAGCGCCGCGATCCGCCCGACATTCTTCTGACGACGCCGGAACAGCTCGCGTTGTTGCTTGCTTCCGCCGACGCGCCGTTTTTGTTCGGCTCGCTCCGCCGCATCATTCTCGACGAGCTCCATGCGCTGGTAACCTCGAAGCGCGGCGATCTGCTCTCGCTTGGCTTGGCGCGGCTATTTCGCATCGCGCCCGGCCTCACCAGCGTCGGCCTCTCCGCGACTGTCGCCGAGCCAGACGATCTACGCCGTTTCATGGTGCCGCAGCTCGATGACGCGATGGCCGACCTGATCCTCGCCAAAGAAGGCGCCGCTCCTAACGTCGCCATGCTCGAAACCGTCGAGCGCTTGCCCTGGGCCGGCCATTCGGCGCGCTATGCGCTTGGCGAGCTTTACACGCTGATCAAGGCGCACCGCACCACGCTCGTTTTCGTCAATACCCGCAGCCAGGCCGAGGGCATTTTCCAGGACCTCTGGCACATCAATGACGACAATCTCGCGATCGCGCTGCATCACGGTTCGCTCGACGTGGCGCAGCGCCGCA
>Ga0181526_10002278_pt1 | contig 16895 bp, 15 predicted proteins | sample PEATcosm2014_Bin_35_FD_119750 | JGI IMG/M metagenome (GOLD analysis project Ga0181526, IMG submission 119750) | Peatland microbial communities from MTU Mesocosm Facility, Houghton, MI, USA - PEATcosm2014_Bin06_30_metaG | ecosystem: Environmental > Terrestrial > Soil > Wetlands > Peat | place...
ACTCGCCCGCCACGGACTACTCCAACGAGTGCACAAAGCACCCGTGTGGTATCCCGATAACGGCGGACCACCTCGCGAGACGCCTCTCCAAGAAAGAAAAAATCGTTTGACACAATTTAAAGACATGCCCCTGTCTGCTGGGCTCCAGCAGAAGTTGGCACATTCGCATTTCACTACCCCGACGCCGGTCCAGGCGTCCGCTATACCGCCCGCGCTGGAAGGTAAAGACGTACTTGCCACAGCGCAAACCGGCACCGGCAAGACGCTGGCATTTCTGATTCCGATCATCGAACGTCTGGCGGCCCAGCCTGCAGCGCGTCAGGTTTCGGCTTTGATCCTGGTGCCCACGCGTGAGCTGGCCATGCAGGTCCATGAGCAGTACGAAAAACTGCGCGAACGCAAATCCATTCCCGCCGCGCTGGTCATTGGTGGCATGAGTGAGCAGCGGCAGATCCAGGCAATCCGTAAGGGCGCCGACGTCGTAGTCGCCACACCGGGACGTCTGGAAGATTATCTTCGCCGCAAGCTGGTGAATCTGGAGCACGTGAAGATTCTGGTTCTCGATGAATCGGATCGCATGCTCGACATGGGCTTTCTGCCGGCTATCCGCCGCATTGTCGCAGCCTTGCCTCGGCAGCGCCAGACCCTGTGCTTCTCGGCCACGTTGGAAGCTTCGGTGGCCCATCTGGTAAACGACTACATGAACAAACCGCTGCGCGTTGCGCTGGGTTCCATCTCCAAACCGGCTGATACGGTCGAGCTGCAAGCCTTCGAAGTGCCGCAAGTCGATAAGTCTGAGCTTCTGCGTCAGCTTCTCTATGCCGAGAAGGGACAGACGCTGATCTTCGCGCGCACCAAGCACGGAACCGAGCGCCTGGCCAAGAACCTGGTGCGGGACGGTTTCACTGCTGCGATGATCCACGGCGACCGCAGCCAATCGCAGCGCACCGGGGCCTTGAGCGGATTCGAAGAAGGCAAGTTCCAGGTGCTGGTGGCAACCGACGTGGCCTCCCGCGGGATCCACGTCAACAATGTTGCGCACGTCATCAATTACGACCTGCCGCAGATTCCCGAAGACTTCATTCACCGCGTGGGACGTACCGGCCGCATGGGCTCGGCGGGACGGGCATCGACGCTGGTCTCAGGCGCGGAAATTGGTGAATTGCGTTCGATTGAACGTGCGCTCAAGCTGAAGATCGTACGTAAGCAGTTCAGCTCCAGCGGACGAATATCGGCCCCAGCAATACAGAACACCCTGCAGACGCGTACGCTGTCCCGCATGAAGGGCGAAGTGTTCTCGTAACAGGCCAAGTTCATAACGGGTATAATGGAGTCATCTCGCCATTTCGAGACGGCTCCTTTTACCCATTCTTGCAAAATCGCAAGAGGCACAATCTTCAGCCCCACTTACCCACGCTCTCCTTGCTAGCACTGAGAGTTTCTCTTGAGAACGGCAGCTGGGTCCGTAAGCTGCTTTCATGCGAGGTCATCCGAGATGAACGTGGGCCATCAGCCGCCGGCAACGAAAACCTTCAGCAAAATAACCATTCTCTTGATGGACTCAAACTCCGAAAGGCGGGCGCTGCGCAGGAAGGTGCTGGCGCTGCATGGAGTGGAAGTCATCGGCGCATGCGATCTGTTGGAGGCCAGTTCCATCTGGCACCGCGACCGCTACGACATGGTGCTTATGGACATTCGCGCGGATCATCATGGCTGCCTGTCCTGGCGCGATGAGATTAAGAAGGAGAATCCGAAACAGATGGTGGCGTTCCTGGTGGGCGGCCCAAGATATATCGATGTCGACCCTTCGGCGCACTCTTACGTCGCCGAAGAGCATGGTCTGCAGTGGGGAGATTCCATGCGCAGCGCGATCCGCAAGAGTTGCGACATGCTGCCCCAACGAAACGGTTTCGTAGAAGCCGGGTGGCGCATCGCAGCTGCAAGGAAGATAAACCGGGCGCCGTCGAAACCTTCCGAGCGACCGTCCCCTGCAGATATCGGTCTTGAAATCGCCGTGGTTGCGGAGTCCGCCGATCTTCAGCAGTTGGCGGCACTCGTCGTATGAGCGGTAATCATGGCCGTTGAAATTCCGGTAACATCCGCCACCAACCACCCCGTCGGAAGAAGAATGGAGAAAGCATGAAAGACGAGATACCAGCCAAAGTCTGCAACCCGGTTCCACTCGACAACATTCTTACCAGCGCAGTGGTGCTTAACTGGGATGCTCTGGCACCCGGATCGACAACGGGCACCGTCAAAGTCGATTATCACATCGGAATGGACGGCTCCGTAGAGTCTCTGAAGCTGTGGGCGAGCGCTCGCGAATATTGGAGCTTGGTCTGCGACTACTCAACGCATCTCGGGTGGTCCGATGGGCCGCGCTTCTCCAATGGCTATCACTCCCATCGCCTGGGCAGGTTGCTGCAGTCCATCATGTTGAACCAGAACTTGTTCCGTCATGATTGCAGTTCCAATACCAACGCGACACTCGAGATCAGAAATCCCAGTGCGGAACAGATCGCATCCGCGAGCCTCCGGCTTAGCGAGGCCTTCCCACCCCCGCCGCCACGGATCACTGCTGCCACGCGAAATGCCGCTGCTTTAGAAGCGACAAGGGTGCAAGCTCCGGCGGTGTGAGAAGTCTGACATGCTGAAAACCCACAAACGCGCGGTGTCCGAAATCAAGTCTGCTCAACAACGAGTAGAGAAGGCAACCGAAGAGCGCGATAAGATGAAGGCGAAGTTGAAGAAGGCTCAAGCGCGACTTGCTGTCGAGAAGGAGCGTCTCCGCAGAAGCCAGGAGCAACTGGAAAGCTAACGCTCTTCCGCCTCTTCGGTAAGTGCGCCGGTAAGCGCGCCGCCATCGCGACCACAGATATTAACTACAACGCAGCAGGTCCTCTTCTGCTAGCATTTCCTGCGTTATGGCAATCCTCAAGATTGGTTCAACGGTAACCTTCAGTTTTCTGCTAACTATTGCTGCCCTCGCACAAACACCGCCGCAAGTCATCGTGCTGCACGCCGCACGAATGCTCGACGTCGAAAACGGAAAGATTGTCAGTCCGGGAGAAGTGCTCGTTCAAGGCGAGCACATTGCCGAAGCCGGATCGAAGGTCAACCATCCGGCCGGGGCGGAGGTCATCGATCTGGGTGACGTGACGCTGATGCCAGGGCTGATCGATGCGCACGTCCACCTGTTCCTGCATCCTGGATCGGAAGACTTGCAGACCGTGGAAGAGTCGGTGCCACAGCGCACGATCTTGGCGACCCTGGCAGCGAAAGCTGACCTGATGGCGGGTTTTACCGCCGAGCGTGACATGGGGACGGAAGGCGCCGGATCTGCCGATACCGCTGTGCGCAACGCCATCAATGCTGGGCTGATTCCGGGGCCAAGGCTGCGCGTCAGCGGCAATGCTATCGATATTCTCGGCGGTCATGAGGACGCTAACCGCTTCAATCCCGCGCAGCATGTGTTCTCCAATGCCGATTTCGCCAACAGCCCGGAGCAGATCGTCGAGGTGATGCGCGAGCAAATCAAGCAAGGCGCAGACTTCACCAAGATGTACGAAACCGGAAGGGATTCGCTGGTCAACGGCAGGCTGTCTACGCCCTATCAGTACACCGAGGCAGAACTCGCCACCGCTGTCGCCGAAGCGGCGCGCACGGGAAAACGGGTCGCAGTCCACGCCACGGGCGATCCGGGTGCACTCTATGCAGCGCAAGCGGGAGTGGAGTCGGTGGATCATGCATTTCAACTAAGTGATGAGACGATGCGCATCATGCGCGAGAAGGGAATACCGGCCGTTCCTACGTTCACCATCGTGGAATACTTCGCGGAACATGCGGCGACTCCCGCAGCAGGCGAGCGCGAACGCAAGATGCAGGAGCTGCACGCCGCCGAATTCAAGAAGCAGTTAGCGGCAGGCGTGCCAATGGCGGTCGGCTCGGATGTTGGTCCGTTTCCGCACGGCACGCAGGCCCGCGAATTTGAGCTGATGGTGCAGTATGGAATGAGCCCGGTCGCGGTTTTGCAGGCCGATCTGCTCAATGGCGCGAAACTGCTTGGCTGGGAAGGTCAGATCGGAGCGCTCAAGCCCGGGTACTTCGCAGACGTGATCGCAGTGCCGGGCGATCCAACAAAAGATATATCCGTGCTCAAGCACGTAAGCTTTGTGATGAAGGGTGGAGTGGTGTACCGGAAATGACCGGCTACGAACTGCTCTTGACGGTCTCGCCGGCGGATTTGGTGAAGACGATTTCCGCAACCAGCAGAATTGCGCCTACGACGATGGCACTGTCGGCGACATTGAAGGCGGGCCAGTGATAGCTGCCCACGTAGAAGTCCAGAAAGTCCACGACGTGGCCGCTGACCATCCGGTCCCACAGATTGCCCATTGCCCCACCGAGGATCAGCGACAAGCCGATTGTGGTCGTGCTTAGAGAGTGGCTGTTCTTCCACAAGAGTGCCGAAACAATGACCAGCGCCAGGATGGAGAAGCTCACGAGGGCCCCGACCTTCCACTGAACCGAAGATTCGGCAAACAAGCCAAAAGCGGCGCCGGTGTTCTGCACATGGGTCAGGCGCAAGAAGCCCGGGATGACAACGACGCTGTCGTGCAAGGCAATGTTGCTGGCGATCGCCCATTTGGCAAGGCGGTCGAGCAGCAACACGATGACCGCGATGAAGAAAAAATATTTGCGCATGGCTTGCTTTTGCTGTGTGCCTAGTGTCATGCCCTGAAATGCAACTGCCTTTATGTTAGACGCTGTCGCGCGCTGAAGGAAGCAGGGTGGAGCAGCGCTTCAGCGGTGCGGTTTACAAATTGTTCATTCACCCGGCTTTAGCCGCTGAGGTGAAGCATTACCTCAGGCGCTGAAGCGCACTACAAATTATTGCCGCGCCCATCTGCACGCCTTGAAGGCGTGCTCCACCCAAGCCCGGCCCAATTGAGAGACAAAAAATCCTCCGACGGCATCACGGTTTTGCCGTGGCCTCGATCTCCGCCAGCACAGCGCTGCAACGCTCGCATACCGTGGGATATGCCGGATCTTCGCCCACATGCGTCGAATAGTTCCAGCAGCGTTCGCACTTTTGTCCCGGAGCTTTGCTGACCGCGATCATCAGCCCGGCATCACCATTGGTCGCCGGCGCTCTTTCCAGCACGACATCCGACACGATGAACAAGTATCGCAATTGATCGCGATAGCGCTCCAGCAAGGGATAAACGCTCTCCGGCGCGGCCAGATGGATCTGCGCCTCCAGGCCGCTGCCGATACGCTTCTCCGCGCGCGCGGCCTCCAAGACTTTCAACGCCTCGTCGCGAATCGAAAGCAGCGATTGCCAGTCGCGCTCCATTGCCGCGACATCGAAACCGTCAGGCACCGAGCCCGTGAGGTCATGCGGGGCAGGGAAGAGCTCGAGATGAACACTCTCCGGGCGACCCGGCCTTGCCGGCAGGAAAGTCCATACTTCGTCGGCGGTGAAGCTCATCACGGGAGCGAGCAGACGTACCAGGGCCTCGCCCAGTCGCCACAGCGCGGTCTGCGCCGAGCGCCGTGCCGGCGACTTTGGAGCCGAAGTGTAGAGCCGGTCCTTGAGTACATCGAAATAGATTGAGCTGAGGTCAACGATGCAGAAGTCCTTCAGTCGCTGATAGAGACGATGAAAGGTGAAGCTGTCGTAGTGCTCGCGAACATCCTTCGTAACTTCGGCCGCACGCTGCAGGATGTACTGATCGAGCGGATGCATCTCGGCAAAAGTTACAACATCGCGCTGGGGATCGAAGTCGGCAAGATTGCCGAGGATGTAGCGAAACGTGTTGCGGATCTTGCGGTAGCTCTCGGCGATGCGCTGCATCAGCTCATCGGAGCCCATCACGTCCTCGCGAAAGTCAACGGACGCGACCCACAGGCGAACAATCTCCGCGCCCAGCTTGTCCGCGATCTCGACCGGGTCTACCGTGTTGCCCAACGACTTCGACATGGCGCGGCCCTGAGGGTCGAGCGTCCATCCCGCCGTGAGCGCGCTGCGATACGGCGCCATACCTTTGGCCGCCACCGCACAGAGCAGGGAAGACTGGAACCAGCCGCGATGTTGGTCGCCGCCCTCGAGATACATGTCGGCGGGCCAGGGAAGTCCGGGCTCGCGGCCGAGCACGGCAGCCTGGCTTGATCCTGACTCGAACCACACGTCGACGATGTCCATCTCCTTGCGAAACTTTGTGCCGCCGCACTTGGCGCATTTGGTTCCGGCGGGAAGGATTTCGTCAGCCGAATAGCGATACCAAGCGTCCGCGCCTTCGCGGGCAAAAAGCTCGACGACTAAATGGTTTACAGCTCGATCGTTCAAGAATTCGTTGCATTGTTCACATTGGAACACGGCGATCGGCACGCCCCAGATGCGCTGGCGCGAAATACACCAGTCGGGACGGCTAGCCACCATGTTCGAGATGCGCTCTTCGCCCCACGTCGGGTCCCATTTCACCTTCTTGATTTCTTCCAGCGCGCGGGTGCGCAGGGTTCGGGCACCGGAACTCTGGCTTTCGTCAGGCGCGGATGGCAGCTTGCCTTCCATCGAAATGAACCACTGCTCGGTGGCGCGGAAGATGATGGGATTATGGCAGCGCCAGCAATGAGGATAGGAGTGCTCGATCTTCTCAAAGCCCAGCAACACGCCCCGCGCCTTCAGCAAATCGACGATCAGCGGATTCGCCTTGAAGACCTGCTGACCTTGATACTCGGGCGGACCGTGGCGAATGATGCCGGCGTCGTCCACATCGCAACTCAGATCGATGCCGTACTTCACGCCGATGTTGAAGTCGTCGGCGCCGTGGGCCGGAGCGGTGTGCACTGCGCCGGTACCGGTGTCCATGGTGACGTAATCACCGAGCACACCCAGGACGCTTCGATCCAGAAACGGATGGGCGAAGGTCGCGTACTCCAGTTTGGCGCCGGGGAACGAGGCAATCTCTCGCACCTCGCCCAGATTGCACTTCTCGATGGTCTGCTGCGCTAAAGCCTTGGCGACGATGTAGACCCATTCGCCGGTGTCGAACGCGACATATTCCGCCTCGGGAGCGAATGTCACCGCCATAGAGGCGGGTAGTGTCCAAGGCGTGGTCGTCCAAATAATGGTCGCCAGGTTCCTCTTGCCGGCCAGCGCGGGATCGATCCTGGCCGGATCGCTGGTCAGCGGATACCGCACCCAGATGCTGGGACTGGTGTGCATCTCATATTCCACCTCGGCCTCGGCCAGCGCGGTCTTGTCGTGGATGCACCAATAGACCGATTTCAATCCCTTGTAGACAAGGCCTTGCTCATAGCAGCGGTAAAACGTCTCCAGGACCACGCTTTCGTACTGCGGATCCATGGTGGAGTAAGGACGTTCCCAGCGGCCGAGTCCGCCCAGGCGTTTGAACTGTTCGCGCTGCAGATCGAGGTACTTCGTCGCATACTTGCGGCACTCCTCGCGCACCGCGAGCGGGTCCATGTCGAGTTTCTTGCGGCCCAATTGGTCATCCACTTTAATCTCGATGGGCAGACCGTGACAGTCCCAGCCGGGCACATAAGGCGCGTCGAAGCCGCTCATGCTGCGCGACTTCACCACGAAGTCCTTCAATGTCTTGTTCATCGCCGTGCCCAGATGGATCGGCCCATTGGCGTAAGGCGGTCCGTCGTGCAAAACGTAGATCGGCTGTCCCTTGCGGGTCTCGCGGATGCGGGCGTAAAGCCGCATCTCATCCCACCGTTGGAGCATTATGGGCTCATTCTTCGGCAGGTTCGCCTTCATGGAGAAGTCGGTCCTGGGCAGATTCAGCGTTGCTTTGAGGTCGAGCGGCACTCCGGGGTTCTCCCGCCTTTTTACAGCACTGTGGGATTGACCAGCTATCTCTTCATTATAGGGACGTGAAAAATGCCCGTCCAACCGACGCGTGAAAGTTGATCGCCTTTACTCCCCGGATGCGTCGAAAGTATTGTTACCTAAATCGCACAACGATGTAGGCAGCTTCGCATCTAAGAAAGTGTTAAAAGCCGAGTCACACCTTGAAGGGGTGTGCCGGGTTAGTCGCAGCCTCAATTGGAGACAGCAGGTTTCAGAGAGGGGTGACTTGGCTTGGCAGTGCCACCGATAGCCGCTGGCAACGACACAAAGGCCGACCCAGACCCAAGGACCGAGACGAGTATGGCTAATGCGACACTGATTCCCCCATCTGAGCAGGAACTGAATCTTCTGCCGCGAACCAGCACGGAAGAATCCCTGTGGAGTTCGTTGAAGAGCAACTTCCGCGCTGCGCTGTTCCCAGAAAAATTACCGCCCCTGGAATTGACCTCTCGGCCGGTAGCGGTCCGCGATATCTGGGGTGAATACAACTATAAAAAGCAGAGTGCCGGCGTTTCCCTGGTAGTTCACCTTGCCATGGTGGCGGGACTGATTGCCATCTCCATCGTGGGCGCCAGGGCGGTCAAGAATGCGGTGAAGCCGCGGGAAACGGTGATCCTGATCGCTCCCGACCTGACACCGCAATTGCCGATAACGCAGAAGAAGGAACAGAGTGCCGGCGGCGGTGGTGGTGGCGGCGATCACGACAAGTTGCAAGCTCCCAAGGGCAAGTTGCCCAAGACGGCAATGGAGCAGATCACGCCTCCGGCGATGGTCATCCGCAACGATCATCCCAAGCTGCCCGTTGAGCCAACCGTGGTGGTGCCGCCGCAGATCAAACTGGCATCGAACATGCCGAATCTAGGTAATCCGATGTCGGCGGTCCCATCCGGACCTCCGTCAAACGGTACAGGCGGCGGAGGCGGTATCGGCTCAGGTTCAGGCGGCGGCGTGGGTTCCGGGAGCGGCCCAGGAGTCGGCCCAGGCCGCGGCGGCGGTATTGGTGGCGGCGTTTTCCGGGTTGGCGGTGGAGTTTCTGCGCCGCGGGCTTTGGATACTCCCGATCCCGACTATTCTGAGGAAGCCCGCAAGGCGAAGTATCAGGGAACATGCGTGCTGTGGCTGATTGTCGGTCCCGACGGTAAGCCGCGCGACATAAAGATAGCTCGCGCTCTGGGCATGGGGTTGGACGAGAAGGCTATCGAGGCGGTTCGGAATTGGAAGTTTGAGCCCGCTATGAAGGACGGCAAGCCGGTAGCTGTGCAGATCAACGTTGAGGTGAACTTTCGGCTGTATTGATCTAAAAAAGCTGGGTTTACCGGGAGAGGTGAAAGTCGGCCTCTCCTTTACTTTTTGGGGACGATTGCGTCGAGAAAGAGGTAGTTACAGTTTATTGAAGTACGCCATCAAGTCGGGCGAAGTCCAGTCGGTGGCCCCGATGAACTTGCGCACGATCTTGCCATCACGGTCGATAACGTAAGTCTCGGGAAACTTAAACGTACCGTAAACCTCGTTGGTGTTCTGGTGGATGTCGCGTACAGTAAGCAGGTCGACGTTGTGGTCGCGGACGAACTGCTTGTAGGCGCCGTCATCCGCGTCCTCGCTGACGGCGAGAACGGTCACCTTGTCGCCCAGCTGCTTTTGCAATTCGACCAGCGACGGCATCTCTTCCACGCAGGGCGGACACCAGGTGGCCCAGAAGTTGAGCACCACGGGTTTGCCGCGCAACTGGCTAAGCGCGACTGTACGCTGCGAGTCGGTAATGGTGAAATCGGGAGCGGCGTTGCCAATGCGCGGTGGGTGCGCGCTATTGCAGGCAATCAGCAGAAACAAACCAACCACGGCAACGAGTGAGACGAAGCGCTTCACCCTCTTATAATAATCCATCGAATGGTTGATTGAAGCGGGTCTCAGTCACCCTTTCCGGGTAGAAGCGTCGATCTCTCCCTATGGACAGCGCAGCGAGAGTTCCCGAGGTTTCGGTCATCGTCCCAGCACGGAACGAGGAGGACTGCCTCGCTGATTGCCTGCGGACTCTGGTTGAGCAGCAGGGCGTGGGCTGCGAGATCACCGTAGTGGATGACCACTCGTCGGACGCGACCGCAGCGATCGCCGCGAAATTTCCGGTGCGCGTAATCACGGCGGACCCGCTGCCGGCGGGCTGGAGCGGCAAGTGCAATGCCGCGTGGACCGGCGCGCGAATCGCGAAAGGGAACTGGCTGCTGTTCACCGATGCCGACACGAAACATGCGCCGAGTTCGGTGGCGTCAGGATTGCAAGAGGCACATGAGTTCGACGCCGGCCTGCTGTCCTACTCGCCCAAACAGGAGGTCCACGGCTTTGCCCAGCGAGCGCTGATGCCGTTGATCTTCGCCGAACTGGCGGCAACCTATCGCCCAAAGGACGTCTGCGATCCGAACTCGCCGGTGGCCGCGGCAAATGGGCAGTATCTGCTCATCCGTCGCGAGGTTTACGACGCCATCGGCGGACACGCTGCGGTGGCAGGAGCCGTCCTTGAAGATGTGGAGCTGGCCAAACGGGTGAAACAAGCCGGCTACAAACTGCGCTTTCGTACCGCCGACGTGGTCGGCACTCGCATGTATCGCAGCTTTGTGCAGATGTGGGAGGGCTGGACAAAGAACCTGGCGCTGCTGTTTCCGCATCCCCGGCGGCTCGCGCTCAGGAGCCTGCTGGAGTTTGCGGCGTTTGTCGGTTGCGCCGCCTTCGCTATCGTCAATTGGGCGACCAGGGGAATCGGCCCCGCATTCATCGCGACAGTGCCGTTGATAGCGTTTCTCGTCCCCTTTGAGAATCGCATCCGTCGGGCGCACTTTGATTGGTTTTCCACCAGTCTTGCTATTCTTGGCCTGCCACTGTTCGCCATACTTTTGCTGGACTCCGCCCGCTCGCATAAGCGAGGTCTGGTGCGATGGAAGGGGCGAGAATATGCCGCCGTCGGCACCGAGCCTTGGGCGAAGTTGTGAGAGCGGCTAATTTGGTTAGGCCAGCGAGGAAGAGGAATTAGTGTCCGATTGGGATACTGCCGAATTTACACGGTTGCGCCGAGTGTTCCGAGCAGATTTTACGCGGAATTCCACTGCCTTAACATAATATATGTTATCGGACGTTGCGTCAGGGCCGCTTACTGCCCCTTCACCTGGCAATTGGCAAACGTAACCACCAGCGGCAGTTGCTGGCCGCCCGGAACAATCAGCATGGCATTCACGATGTGTGGCAGTTGATATCCGCCCACCGTCTGGTAACTGATCTTGCCGGAAGTATCCCACACCCGGTCCAACATACTTACCTTGCCGCCATAGTTCGTCAGCAACAAACCCTCTTTGGTGGCCGTAAAGATCGGGTCCATGCTCGCGTCTGCTGTGGACGACTCGACCTTCGCGTGCTCAATGGTTAAATCCTTATTCATTACGATAAGGACGTCGGTCGAGGCACCCTTACCCTTGTGCGTCAGCCGGTACTTGTTGCCAGCCTCTACCACCTGGAAACTACCGCCCGCCTCGGGAAAAAGTGAACCAAAAGCGAACGATGACCAGGTTTGAAAAAACCCTGTCACCAGAAGATCAATGCCGCGAGTCGACTCCCGCACACGTGCCGCGACAGCCTGGCTGGACGCGGCCGCATCCGACTGATGCGACATGGTGGCGGCTCCGGTGGCGCCCACCAACACCCGAAATCTCACCTTTCTCAGCACCGGCAGGAACTGATCGCGTTCAACGCCGTCCACTTTCTGCCTCTTGCTGTTGTACATCACGTCCCAGTCCGGGAGCACCTGACAGCTAAACTCCCTCAAGCCGCGAGTGGGCAAATTGTAATAGGACTGCCGAGCTTCGCGCATAAGCTTCTCGCGGGCTGCCATGTCTAACTGGGTTCCAGCGACGCTCGCTGGCTCGGACGTGGCTGGGCAGCCTGGGACGTTGCCCGAGGCGCCTCCCGTGATGCACATTTGCATTCCCTGTTGTGGAGTGGGCGTGGTTTGGCAGGGCGAGATCAACGGCAGGAAAGTAAGACCGCACACGAACGCTGTAGCGCGGAGCTTCTGCATAGATCCAACCTTCTTTCTGGAGTGCCTATGCCAAGCACGATACACCGGCGGCTGCTCGCCGTCAGCGAAATTCCCGCGCTCTCGTACAGCACACTTTGGGATGGACCAGTGTCCCCGCTGCAAGGCAAACACAGACGTTGTGAATCCTACCGGCCTCGCTATGGCCGACCCGGGATTGGCCGGGCCTGTGCCGCTCTACCGTGAAATACGGCCATGAAACCATTGAAGCTTGCGGTGCCACCCTTTCCAGCGGCAACGCTCACAAGGTGAACCACCCGAAGCTGGCGCGTCGAACCGTTGAGCTGTTCCGTGTCGCTGACTTTTCTCGCTGGACCGGTGCTGAGTACTACTTGAAGCTTCAGTTCGGGTGCAGCGCAGTTGTCCGCGCTTGCTGCCAGAGGACAGATTTCGGTGTCGACCTTTGCCTCGCCCGCGCCGCTAATCTCTCCGAACTGCATCTGGAGGGTGGCTCCGCTGATCGGCTTTCCTCTCGGCTGGACGTCGATCGTGTAGGAGACAGAAGATTGCGCTGAAGGCGCGACCCATTTGGCTTCAAACAGGATGCCAGGGTCGTCGTTGTCCGGCGATGTTCCGGGCGTGACCGCAATGGCACTGCTTGGCAAGCCGCTGGAGCCCTGGTGGTAGCGAAAGCTCGAAAACCGATTTTCCCCGACTGTGCAGCCCTGCTCGCCAAGCGTTTCGTATTCCGAAAGCTTGCCTGGGGCGCAATCCGGAGCCTGGGCCCTGATGAGCGAACAGGTCGCCATCACCAGTAAGGCGAGTGACGTGGCCCTCTTCACTCTGCACGATAGGACTCCCGCGATTGTCGCAGCGGCGTGTCCCGTTAGAACCAACCGGCATTGTGTGAGTCCGCGGACCAGAGTTAATCCTCTCAGCTTGGCCATGAGCCGGATCCTATTGAAGAGGCGTTTACGCCAGCACAATACACCCGCGGGTCAACCGTTCGCGGATATTTGTGATTGCCAAACCCAGATTGGTTCCGGATTGGGACTGAAGCAGGCCGCTCGCAGCATCAATGAGTTCAGATCAGCACTACTTTGGGATGGAACAGCGTCCCCGCCACCCGGCTGGCAAGGCACACCAACCCCGACTGGCCGGCAAAAACCTTCACCCACTTCGAGCGCGACATCTCAGGCAAGTTGACTGCCCTCCCGTGGCGAATCTTGGCGAGATCTTCGTCGGTTGCGGTGACGCACGGAATCTCCGGCAGGACTCGGCGCGGATGAATGCAGACTTCGTCAACCCGGCCTTGGGCGACCGCCTCGGTGAGCTGCTCCAGCGTGTGGCTCTGCTCAATCGTGAATTCGCCTACGGCCGTCCGGCGCAGGCTAGCGAGATGTGCTCCAACACCCAGTTTCTGCCCCAGCTCGTGCGCCAGGCTCCGGACGTAAGTCCCTGACGACACCCGGCAGCGGAAGTCGACCAAATCTCCGTTTAGACCCAAGATTGTGAACTCCCTGACCTCGACCTCCACTGGCTTCAACTCAACCGGCTGCTTGCGGCGGGCCAGCTTGTAGGCTGGAACTCCCTGGATCTTCTTAGCCGAGAAAGGCGGCGGGGTTTGCTGAATCAACCCCACAAACACCGAGCTTACGGCGACCACTCCTTCAAGCGTTACATTAACTATCTGGGATTGACCGGCAGGGTCGCCGTCGGCGTCATAGGTGTCGGTTGCAACTCCCAGCCGGATTTTGCCTTCGTAAGTCTTCTCAGAACCGCTGTAGAACTGGCAAAGCCGCGTCATCCGGCCCAGAACCAGCGGGAGCACCCCAGTGGCCATGGGGTCAAGGGTTCCCAAATGACCGATAGACCGCTCTCCCAGGAGGCGCCGGGCTTTGGCTACCACATCGTGGGAGGTCCATCCTGCTGGTTTATCCACTACCATCACGGCGTTGAGCGGCATCCTTCTGCTATCGTGGAGGTTGATAGGCTAGTTGGTCAAATCGCCGGCAATAGCCTTGGCAAGAGCAACGAAAGGTAGTCGCTTCCCTGCCCCAGCAGGCGTAACCCAGATATGATCCCGCTGAAAGACGACGCACCACGGATCGGCACGCCCTTCATCAACTACCTGCTGATTGTTCTGAACATATTGGTTTTTCTTTTCTCCCTGGATTGGCGTTATCTGCCGCCGGAGCCGCGGCCGGAGTTTGTTACCCTGTTCGGCCTGGTGCCTGCGCGCTTGACGGTCGTTCTGTTCAATCACGGCTATGTGCCCTGGGACCTCATCTCCGGTCTCGGTATGCGTTACGTTCCGACCACAGAAGCCTTCCTGCCATTTTTCACCTCGATGTTTCTGCACGGCGGATGGCTGCACCTGATCTTCAACATGTGGGCGCTGTGGATCTTCGGCGATAACGTGGAAGACTATCTCGGACATTGGCTGTATCTGGTGGTCTATCTGATCTGCGGGATCGCGGCGGGACTCTTGCATAGCCTGTTTAACATCACCTCGACACTCCCCAGCGTTGGCGCCAGCGGAGCCATTGCCGGCGTCATGGGCGCGTACTTCGTGCTTTTTCCGCGCGCTCGTGTACTGACCCTGGTTCCCTTCTTCTTCATATTTTTTATGTGGCTGCCGGCATGGATCGTGCTCGGCTACTGGTTTATCGCGCAATTCCTCAGCGGCGCGGCGACCTCAATCGCCGCCCATGGTAGCAACTCCAGTGGCATCGCCTTCTGGGCCCACGTAGGCGGCTTCGTCGCCGGAATTCTTCTCATCAAGCTCTTCCCTGCCCGCACCCGGCGCTATCACTACGGGCTGTGAAGATTCACCATAGAGACACAGAGAAAAGAAGAAACAAGAGACGGAACTTTAGAGTCTTCGATGGGATTTGTAGCCGGGGCCAGTGTTGATGATTACGGAAGGCCCGTGTGACCCGCGAAATCAATCAGCTTTTTCTTCTCTGTGTCTCGGCGTCGCTGTGGTGGATTTCCTACAGCGCTCCGCCGGCCGGATCCAGGCTGATCTCCGACGGATTCACGTTCGGCGGGAGCAACACCGCGTAGAGCACGGCCTGCGCAACGCTTTCCGCGTCCATCATGTGATGAAACGGCGCGTCAGGCGTTATCTGCTGCCAGATGTCGGTCTTAGTGGCACCAGGCAGTAGCGCCGTAACCCGAATGCCGCGAGGTATCAGCTCGGCGCGCAGTGACAGCGTGAAACCCAAAGCACCGGTCTTCGCCGCGGTGTACGCATAGAAGTTTGGAAAGATCTGTTTCGCTGCCGCCGACAGATTGTTGATGATGATTGCGCCGCGTTTCATCAGTGGCAGGGCCGCACGCGTGCACAGAAACACGCCGGTCAGGTTGGTGTCGATCTGTTCGCGCCACAACTCCAGCGAGGTCTGCTCCAGAGGAGTGGGCGCCTGACTGATTCCGGCGTTGTTGACCAGGACGTCGAGATGCCCGAACATCGACTCGACTGTCACAAACAGTTCGTCAATCGCTCGGGGATCGCGCACATCGCAAACTTCGGGCACGATCCGCGCGGAGTTCCGCTGGGTTGATGAAGAAATCCTCCTCGCGGCCGTGCCGAGTTTTCCCTCATCGCGGCCAGTGATGACAACATTACAGTTCTCGCCAGCGAGAGCCTTCGCGATCGCGAAGCCGATCCCGCTGCTGCCGCCGGTCACCACCGCAACTTTGCCGTCCAGACGCGATACAGCCTGCCCCACCCCCGGGGAATCGACTTTCGACTTGGACTGGACGTGGGACCGCGTCTTCTTCGCAGCCATTGCTTAGAGTCCGTTTTCGCTCTTGGCCTGGATCAGCGAGAGGAATTCCTGGCGTGTCTGCTGTGCCCGGAAAGCGCCCAGCATCGAAGACGTGACCGTTGCGGAGTGTTGCTTCTCGACGCCGCGCATCATCATGCACAAGTGCCGCGCCTCGATAACCACTCCAACTCCCAGCGGCTGGATGACCTTCTGAATGGTTTCGGCGATCTGCACCGTCAGCCGCTCCTGCACTTGCAGGCGGCGCGCGAACACTTCGACCAACCGCGCGACTTTGCTCAGCCCAATCACCCTTCCCTTCGGGATGTAGGCGACATGCACCTTGCCGAAGAACGGCAGCAAATGATGCTCGCACAGGCTGAACATCTCGATGTCTTTCACAATGACCATCTCGTCGTAATCGACGCTGAACAGCGCGCCTTGCAACACCTTTTCGGGATCTTCATGGTAGCCCTTGGTAAGGTCGCGCAGCGCCTTGCCGTAACGCTGGGGAGTGTCGAGCAGACCTTCGCGCTCGGGGTCTTCACCTAAGCGGACTAACATCTCGCGCGCCAGCTCTTCAAAACTGGCGCTGGTAAGGGTCGGGGTTTCGATCATGTCTTTCATGAGTAGCAATTAGCAACTAGCCTTTAGCTCTTAGCCTTTAGCCCGAAGCGCTTAGCTTTGGTAACATCCGGCATCGGTGAGCATGCTTCAGCCCGAAGGGCGTCATTTGTTTTAGCCGTGGGCGTCAGCCCGCGGTCAGCGTTCGTTAGCAAACGCCGGAGTCCCTTTAGGGACGACACTGCCTTGAATCAGGCCGGGGTTCCCGTTCTAGCCTGCACTACGGCGTCAACTCCGCGTCGCCGGCATATTCGAAGCTGTTCATTGCGGTCTCTTCCAGCCGCACCTTTTCCAGATGAGCGGCCCTAAAGTTTTGCTTCAAAATATGGAAGATGGCCTCGCTCAAGTTCTCCGTCGTCGGCACCACCGCTTTGAATTCAGGGCACAAATTCAGGTTCACGTGATCGAACCGCTCCAGGAGTTCGCGCTGCACCGTCTCATCCAGTTCCACCAGATTACAGATCATCCCCGTCTTCGCATCTACCTGGCCGCTGACCGTCACCTCGAGCGCGTAGTTGTGCCCGTGCCCATGCGGGTTGTTGCACTTGCCATAGACCGCACGGTTCTGTTCCTCGGACAGCTTATAGCAATGCAGCCG
>Ga0181526_10002286_pt1 | contig 16860 bp, 13 predicted proteins | sample PEATcosm2014_Bin_35_FD_119750 | JGI IMG/M metagenome (GOLD analysis project Ga0181526, IMG submission 119750) | Peatland microbial communities from MTU Mesocosm Facility, Houghton, MI, USA - PEATcosm2014_Bin06_30_metaG | ecosystem: Environmental > Terrestrial > Soil > Wetlands > Peat | place...
CAGGTCGCGCTGGCCTGGCTGCTCGCCCACTCCGACATCGTGGTGCCCATTCCAGGGACGTCGAGCATCGATCACCTCGACGACAACGTCGACGCCGGGTGGCTCACCCTCACCAACTCCGACATCGCCACCCTCGCTACCGCAGGAGCAGGGTACCGAACATCGTGAAGTTCACGCTGCAGTACCCCATCGCCCACGCCGGCTACAGCCCGGCGCTCTTGAGCGCAGGCGGGATGCGAAGGGTCGTGGTGGCGGCTGAGGCGGCTGGGTTCGACAGCATCGCCTTCACCGAACACCCGGCCCCGTCACAGAAATGGATGGCCGGTGGCGGCCACGAGAGCTTCGACCCGCTCACCGCCCTCGCTCTCTGCGCCGGCGTCACGGAGACGATCCGCCTCCAGACCTATCTGTTGGTCCTTCCGTACCGCAACCCGTTCCTGGCCGCGAAGCAGGCCGCCACCCTCGACCTGATGTCGGGCGGGCGGCTCATCCTGAGCGTCGGCACCGGCTATCTCCGCTCGGAGTTCCTTGCCCTCGGAGTGGAGTTCGAGGAGCGCAACGCCCTCTTCGACGAGGCGCTCGAGGTGATCGGTCGCAGCTGGTCCGAGGACGACATCGTCTACGAGGGCCTGCACTTCACGGCACTCGGCCAGACCCAGCGGCCCCGGCCGCCCGGACCGGGGCCCACGATCTGGATCGGTGGCAACGGGAAGGTCGCCCGGCAACGGGCCGCCCGTCATGGGCACGGCTGGACGCCTCTGCTCATCGCACCCGAGATGGCCAAGACGACCAGGACGGCGCCGCTGCGGACACCGGACGACCTCGCCCGGGCAGTCGAGGACCTTCACCAACTCGCTTCAGCCGAAGGACGCGACGGTGGCCAGTTGAACGTCCAGGTCGAATGGCGCGAAAGCTCATCCATTGTCGCGAGCCCTGATCACGTTCTCGAACGGATCGAAGAGCTCACTGGTGCCGGCGCCACCTGGATGGTCGTCGACCCTCCGGGGGACGACCTCGAACGCACCGTCGAGTTGATTGCCGCCTACGGCGAGTCCGTCATCACCAACGCGTAGCCGCGGAAGAGCTGGAGACGCCTGCCAGCTGTGCAGGCAGCGGCTTCAGGCCAACGCCCTCTAGCCGCGGCCCTTCTCTGCGAGCACCTGTCGGGCCCGCTCGTGGAACGAACCGCCATCGGCCCGGAACCACTGCTGGACTTGCGTGGCGAAGCGCAACGACTCCTCCTTGGACAGGTCCTCGACGCGGCTCAAATGGGCCAGCGTCATACGAACGCCGTCAGGATTCATTTCGGCGATGGCACCGGCCATGATCATCGCTTCCTCCCACAAGTGCTCCGAGGGAGCCACCCGCTGGGCGAACATCACGCGGTGGGCCTCCCTGCCGTCCATGACCTTGCCCGTGAGGATGATGTCCTTGGCCTGGGCGACGCCGACCAAGCGGCTGAGCCGGGTGCTCGCACCCCAGCCTCCCAGCCCCGAGCCCAGGCGAGAAAGGTGCCAATCGCTGATTTGGGCGCTCTCGGCCACGACTCGCAGATCGCAGGCCAGCGCCAATTCGGTCGCTCCCGTGGTGCACACTCCGTCGATGACTGCGATCGAAGGCTTGAGGAGATCGTCGATCAAGTTGCACAGCCGGTTACCCGGGTTCCCTGGAGGGGTCTGTCCGGCTGCGGCCTCCTTCAGATCATCGCCTGCGCTGAAGCAAGGCCGACCGTCCGCCCGCGGCGCGCCGGTCAATATGAGACACCGTACGGAGTCGTCTTTCTGGGCGTGCTTCACCGCTCGGGTCAATTCCTCGATGACTCGGCTGTTGATTGCGTTCATGCTCTCCGGACGATTGATCCGCAGGATCAGGACATGACCGTTCTGTTCGATGTCGACGGGTGAAGCGTCGGGCATGTGCACATCCGATCAACGAGTGGCGACCAGTAATTAGGATACTTTAATCGCCCTCATTGGAGTTCGTGGAGCAGGCATCGGTGAGGCCAGCCCGCTGACCCTCGCAGTTGCCCCTAGACGCATCGTCTCCCTTGAAGGACGAGATAGCGCTTGCTGTGGGACTGCCCTTTCGGATCGATCACGCCTTCTCGTCGGTGAGCAAGCCGGCGGCGACATACGCGGCGTGCACGGCGTCCCGCTGGGCGTCAGCGAGCGGAGGCTGCGGAGGTCTCGACCGGGGGTAGTCACCGACGGGCAGGCCGAGCTCGGATGCAGCAGCTTTGAACGCCGATCCCCAGTGGGTGTACGCGGCGTCGACGTTGGATGCGCCGAAGGCACCGTGTAGGTTCGCGATGAGGTCGTCGAGCCCCGACTCGTACCAATGGTCGATCGCCTCGGACAGCTTGTCGGACGCCAGGAGCTCCCATTGCTGGCGGTACAGAGGGATGTCCGGGCGCTCGTAGAGATAGCCGGTACCACCCAGGATGCCCGGGGCACTGATGCCACGTCGCAGGAACCCGCCCCGATAGGCCAGCATGTCGCACTCCCAGATGACGAGCTCGGGCGCGATCCGGTGGAGCTCGGCGGAGTGGGAAGGACGGAACATCCCGTTCTTGACGGCGCAGATGGCGGGGAACTCCCTCGCCAGGTCCGCACACTGGGCCGGCGTCAGGATCCACCCCGCGGCGTGGGTGTTGAACAACCCGAGGGCGATGTCAGTCCTCTCGGTGACGTAGCGGAAGGTCTCTCGGACGGCTTCGTAGGTCCTGGCCTCGAAGTACGGCGGGATGAGGAAGCAGATGTCGGCGCCAGATGCGGCCGCATGCTGCGTCAGCTCGACTGTCTCGAGGACGTTCGTACTGGCCGGACACGCCTCGATCAACGCCCCGGGCTTGAGGGATCGGGTGGCGTCGACTGCGACCTCCAAGAGCCGTTTGCGCTCCTGCGCGCTGAGCGCCCAGCATTCGCCGACGAGGCCACCGACCCAGACCCCGTCGTGGTCCAACGCACCGATGCAATGGGCGATCAGGCCCCGCAGCGCGTCCTCGTCCACTCGCTCGCCACCGGGTCCGCTGAACGGGGTGTAGAGGGAGTCGACGATGCCCCGGAGCGCGCCCGGCGCCCATTCACGAGCCTCTGCTGCGCTGGCCATGGTTGACCTCCTCCTGTCGAACGCGAGAGCTCACGCCTTGGGCCGGCTGCGAGACAGGCCGAGTGACTGCTCGGCGATGAGGCTGCGGAGCACCTCGCTGGAGCCGCCATAGATGGTGCTCGCCACCGCGCTCCGATAGTGGTACTCGAACACCCCCCCCGCCACGCACTCGGGGTCGGACCAGTCTGCCGCTCCCTGGGGGCCGACCATGTCCAGCACCTCCTTGGACCAGGCGACGTAGGTCTCGGGTCCGAACAGCGCCGCGTGCGGCCCCGGCTTGCCACCGAGTTGCTCGAGGAAGGCCACACGGATTCCGAGCAGGTCCGCAACCTCAGCGTCGATCGACAGGCGGGCCAGGCGCGCCCGGACCGTCGGATCCGCGGCAACCGGACGGCCAGCCGGATCGGTCGCCGAAGCCGCCCAAGCGCGCGCCGACTCGTAGAGCTGTCGGGTACGCGAGGACGGCGCCACGCTCTGCTCGGCCTGGAGGGCGGCCCGGATCACGCTCAGTCCGTGATCTGGCACCCCGACCACCAGGTTGTCTGGGACCCGGACCTCGTTGTAGAAGACGATGTTCGTTCGCTCGTAGCCCATGGTGTGGACGGGTTGGATCTCGATGCCTGGGGTGTCCAAGGGGACGAGGAACATGGTCAGGCCGGTGGGTCCGGTCGATCCGGGCACGCTCCGCGTCAACAAGAAGCAGTAGTCAGCCCTGTGCGCGTAGGTCGTGAACATCTTCTGTCCGTTGATCACCCATTCGTCGCCGTCACGGACGGCGCGGGTCTTGCAGGCGAAGACGTCGGAGCCCCCTTCGGGCTCCGTGAAGCCGAGGCAGATGAGGGTCGTGCCGGCGGCCACACCTGGCAGGATCCTGGCCTTGAGGTCGTCGGACGCCAGGGCCCGGACGGCGTTGGCGGCCAGCATGGTGGTGCCGGCGCCGACGGTGGGACCGCCGGCGGCGCGTATGACGCCCAGCACGACCGCCGCTTCGAAGGGATCGAGTCCGGCGCCGCCCTCTTCGCGCGGCCATGTCAGCGCGACCCAGCCGCGTGCGCCCATGGCCTCCATCAGCGGGCGGTTGACGCCGTCTCCGGTGCGAAGTTCTTCCTCGACGACGGTCGGTGTGACGTGCTGCGCCGCGAATGCCTCGGCCTCTGCCCGGATGCGCGCGATGTGGGCGGGCTCCTCAAAGTCCACGAGCGACTCCCTCCGGTTCCATGGCTTCTTGCAGCAGGATCCCGTCGGCCAGGGCCAGGAGCTCGCGCCCTGGGTCCGCCACCACCGCCGCCCAGGCCTGCGCCCTCCGGTAATAGAGCTGGATGTCACACTCCTGGGTGAAGCCGTAGCCGCCGTGGATGTGCAAGCTGTGCTGCGCGGCGTGAGATGCCACTTCGGCCGCGAAGATGAAGGACTGGCGGGCGAGCACGGGAGCGTCGCCATGATCCGAGTCGAGGGCCCAGCTCGCCTTCCAGGTCAAGAGCTGCGCTCCGTCCTTGGCGACCAGCGCGTCAGCTAAGGGGTGTGCCACGGCCTGGTAGCTGCCGATGGGGATCCCGAAGGCGGACCGCTCTCGGGCGTAGGCGGCGCCGAGCTCGATCGCCTCGGCGGCCAAGCCGACCAGCGCGACGGCCCGCAGCACCCGGACCTCGCACAGGGCACGGGAAAAGGCCTGCGCCACTCCGGGCCCCTCGGCAAGCACCTCCGCGTCGGCCGTGTCGCTCCAGCGGGCCAGGGGGAGGGAGCCCATGTTCGAGATGGCCCGGACATCCGCTGGCCGGGACACGGCGACGAGGCGCCCGTCGACGAGCCCGAGCACGGCGTCGGCCACGGCTCCGTCTGCCAGCACCTGCGTCGCCAAGGGGCCCGGCGCCGGCGCCAGCGAGACCAGCCGCGTGCCTTCGAGCGCACGTCGGAGAAGGTCATGGGCGCCGCACGCCACCAGAAGCCGGGTTGCGGCGACGGTCTCGGCCAGCGGAACGGGAACGAGTCGACGGCCCGCCTCTTCGGCCACCAGGACGAGTTCGAACAGCCCGGCTCCGGCTCCTCCGAGATCCTCGGGCACACCGATGTGGAGCAGGCCGACGTCCGCCATGCGGGCCCAGAGTGCCGCGTCGTGGCCGAGCGGTTCGGCGGCACGGACGACGTCCGGTGGGCACTGCTTGGCGAACAAGGCGGCAAAGGTCTCCCTCAGCGCCTGCTGCTCCTCTGTGAGCCGGAGGTTCACCGGATGCCCAGGCCGCGAAGCGCCGGGCGGCCGGAGTCCGTGACGGCACCACCGGCCACGCGGAGTCGAATGGGAATGTCAAACAATTCGGTCCCCCCGGCGGACGGACAGCGTTTGGGTTTTGACGCGCAGGCGTGGGGAGAATATGCTTCTACTAGAAAGAAAGTCAAGACTGCTTTGGCTTACTCGGATCAATGACTTCTCCTCGCCCGACGCCGAGACCGCTGGCCGTCGAACCCCTCACTGCCGAGCTGACCTCGCTGCCGGCCACGATCCCGGACCTCCTGCGGGCGCGCGCCGCACGGGCCGACGATGCCGTGCTCATCGCGCCGGCAAGTGGAATGACATTCGGCGAGGCGGACCGGGAGAGCGCCCGTCTGGCGGCGCGCCTGCTGGCCGCAGGGGTCGGCAAGGGCACTCGGCTCGGTGTGCTCTATCCGAACAGCTGTCCATGGCTCGTCGCCTGGCTGGCGGCAGCGCGCATCGGTGCCCTGACGGTTCCCCTCTCCACGTTCGCTCCCGGCCCCGAGCTCGCACGTGCGTTGCGCCACACCGACGTCCATGCCGTCTTGATGGCCGGTGCGTTCGCTGGCGAATCGCTGGCCGCCCGGCTGGAGGCCGGCCTCCCGGGGCTCGCCGGGTCAGGACCAGAGCTCTATCTCGAGTCGGCACCGCACCTTCGCTGGGTGTGCGTTGACGGGGACACGCCCCGCTGGTCGCGCAAGCTCCCGGGTCCGGCGTCCGCGTCGCTGGTGGCGGAGGCCGAGCGCGAAGTGGTCCCGGCGGACCAGTTGGCGGTGGTGACCACGTCCGGCGCGACCGCAGCGCCCAAGTCGGTCGTTCACACGCATGGGTCACTGGTCCGGCATGCCGCCCTCCTGGCGGCGCGGCGAGCGCTCGGTCCACATGACCGCATCTACTCGCCCATGCCCTTCTTCTGGGTCGGCGGACTCACCATGGTCGTGCTCGCCGCCTACTGCTCCGGGGCCGGCGCCGTGGTCCAGGAACGCTTCGAACCCGGCGAAGCACTTGACCTCATTGAGCGCGAGCGGGTGACGCAGGTCTCGTGTTGGCCTAGCGCAGCCCGCCAGCTGGCCGAACACCCGACCTTCTCCCGCCGGGACCTGAGCGCCGTGCGCGGCGGCACGCTGCTCGAGGCGCTCCCCCCCGACTCCCGGCCGCCCTCGCCGGATCTCGCCCCCAATGTCCTGGGCATGACCGAGACCGGGGGGCCGCACACCGGATCCGACGACCCGTACCGTCCGATGCCCGAGCGCCTCCAGGGCACGATCGGTCGCGGCCTCCCGGGCATGGAGCACGTCATCGTGTCCCGCGAGACGGGACTCCCCCAACCTCTGGGCGAGGAAGGTGAGCTGTTCGTCCGGGGCGCCTTCCTCATGGACGGGATCTACAAGCGCGAGCGCCATGAGGTCTTCACGCCTGACGGGTGGTACGCGACAGGGGATCTCGGCTGGTTGGGCGCCGACGGGCACCTCCGCTTCGCCGGCCGAGGGAGCGCCATGATCAAGACCGGGGGCTCCAACGTCTCGCCGGCCGAGGTGGAGTCGGTACTCCTCGAGCTGCCCCACGTGGGTGCCGCGTTCGTGTTCGGGGTCCCCGCTGGTGACCGGGGTGAGGACGTGGCGGCCGTCATCGTCCGCAGAGGCCCGGACCGGCTCGACGTCGACGAGCTCAGGGCCGGCGCGCGCTCGCGCCTCTCGGGCTACAAGGTGCCCCGGCACATTCAGGTGGTCGACGATGCCGACGTGCCCCTGCTCCCGACAGGGAAGGTCGACCTGGCGGCTCTCCGAGAGCTCTTCGGGTCGCCGCGATTCGGCTCCTCTCCCCGTTGAGAGTCGTGGCGAGACACACCATGCCCCCCTGCGCCGGCGAGGTGCTCGAGCGGGCGCTGAAAGAGCAGCCGACACGCGAGGCCCTGGTGGCGATCGACCGCCGGTTCACGTACGAACAGCTCGACGAGGAGATCGAACGGGCGGCGGCGGCCATCGGGGCTCTGGGCATCGGGGCCGGTGACGTGGTGGCGGTCAGCCTCCCGAACGCCAGTGACGTCGTCGTGACCTTCCACGCGCTCATGCGGCTCGGCGCGGTGTGGCTGGGGGTCAACCGCAACCTGGCGCCGCCCGAGATGCGCTACGTCCTCAATGACGCAGGTGCGCAGCTGATGCTGGCGGGCGCAGACGTCGCCGGTGCCCTGGCACGGTCACCTGTGCCAGCGGACCCAACGGTCGTCGTGGTCTCCGGTGCCGGGGAAGTCGATTGGCGGGAGCGCCTCTGGGGACACCCGGGCTCCTATCGGCGGATCCGGCGAGACCCGACGGACCTGGCCGCCATCGCCTATACCAGCGGCACCACGGGGCGGCCGAAGGGCGTGCTCCATTCGCACCGCAACGTCCTGCTCCCGGGCGCCGTCCTCGTGGCGGCCCGCCGGTTCGGGCCCGAGCTGCGCAAAGGCGATTGCGCCGCGCTGACGATCCTCAACATGCAGGTGACGAGCACGCTGCTCGTCGCGCAGGCTGGCGGGACGCAGATCGTCATGGACCGCGCCGACCCGCCCGCCGTGGCGCGATGGATCCGGTCCGAGAAGGTCAACGCCTTTTTCGGTGTCCCCACGCTGCTGCAGGGCCTGGCCCGCTCCGACCAGCTTGCACCCGAGGACCTCGCTTCCCTCTCCGACGTGTGGACCGGTGGCACCTTCCTTCCCGCTCTCACCCGGGCCGAGTTCGAGACCCGGTTCGGCCGTCGGCCGCACGCCACCTACGGTCTGTCCGAGGTCCCGACCATCGCCACGATGGAGGACCGGGACGAGGCGCCGTGCGACGGATCGAGCGGGACAGCCCTCCCCCATCTCGCCGTCGAGGTGCGTGACGACGATGGGCGCGTGCTCGCGGCGCGTCGAGTGGGGACGATCACCGTCCGGGCAGCCGATTCCGGTCCGTGGGCCGGGCTCTACAGCCCCATGCTCGGGTACCTGGGCAACGAAGTAGCCACGGCGGACGCACTTCGCGATGGCACGCTGGTGACCGGGGACGTCGGGTTCCTCGACGACTCCGGTCGGCTCTTCGTCACCGACCGACGCAATGCTCTCATCCTGCGCGGCGGCGCCAACGTGTACCCCGCCGAGGTCGAGCGGGTCCTCCTGCTGGTTCCCGGGGTCAAGGGAGCGGCCGTGGTGGGCGTCGCCGACGACCGTCTGGGGCACCGGGTTGCCGCGGCCGTGGAGCTCGACCCCGACGCTCGGGTCGACGAGGCGACGTTGGCTGAGTTCTGCGCCGGAGAGCTGGCCCGCTACAAGATCCCGGATCTTTGGGCCTTCGCGGAGCTACCCCGCAACTCCATGGGCAAGGTCGTCAGGGACCAGGTCGAAGGTTGGTTCCGCTCACCCTGAGCGGGTCGAGAGCTCAGTGCAGGCTCTGGTCGTCGTAGGCGACGCCGATGCCAGCTGCGCAGAACCGCCAGAGGTCCTGAGCCGACAGGGCATTGCTGCCCAGGATCCGGGCGTGCACGGCCGCCAGGACGGTGTGATGCATCAGCAACCCGGCGGTTTCTGGTACGAGGTCGGACCTCAGCCGCCCCGACTCCGCCGCTCCGCGCACGAGCTCCACGACGAGCTCGATTTGCGGACGCATGGTCTGCTCGAGATCGCTGGGCCGGGTCTCGGCCAGGCGGTTCCTGAAGGTGCTGAGCGCGCGCGAGGCGGGGTTCCGATCCGCCGTGAGGTCGTAGAGACCCTCGATGTAGGCGCGCACGCGTTCGACCGGGTCACTCACGGCCTCACAGCGCCGCCACAGCCTAGGCACGACCTCTGTGGCGAGGATGGTGTCGTGCACCGCCACGAGGAGGTCGTCCTTGCTGGCGAAAAACTTGTAGAAGGTCCGGATGGACATGCGGGAGCGGTCAATGACTTCCTGCACGGTGAAGTCCGTCGTGCCCCGCTCTTGCATGAGCTCCATGGCGGCGGTCACAAAACGGTCGCTCCGATCCTGCGCTCTCTCACGAGCGCTCGTCAACGAGCGCTCGACGCTGTTCTTCTTCCACTCCGGCATGTTCTCCGGATCGAAGACTCGTCTCATCGCTTTCTGTCCGTCGGGCATGTCCTCGCCTTTCAGCCCGTCTCGCTCGGAGCGCCGGCAGTACGCTGGCCGAGAAGACTGCGAATGATCCGGGCCACCTCTTCGGGGTGGCTCTTATGCACTGCGTGGGTTGCTCCATCGACGAGCACCATTTGGGATCGTTCGTGGTGCTCCTCCATCACCTGTGCCTGACGGATGCGGCGAGGGTCGTCCTCACTCCCCGCCACCAAGAGCACCGGACATCGTATGGTGGCGATCTGCGCCAGATCGGCTTTGGGGCGCGCCGCAGCGCGTTGGCACAGTTCGAGCATGACCTCGAGCCAGTGATCATCGCCGTGCGTGTCCGCATGCAGTCGTCGCAGCGAGTTCGGCCATGTGGCGACGAGGCGTTCACGGGTGGGAACGCTCGACTTCGGATCACCCAGGCCCGGGCTCAACAGGACGAGGCTGCGGCAGGTGCCCGGATGGGTGAGCTCGAGATCGAGGGCGACCTCGGCACCGAAGGAAAAACCCATCACGTGCGGACGCCCGAGATCGAGCTCATCGACGAGGGCCAGCAGGTCGTCGATCACGTACTCGATCCCGACCGCGCCAGGGCGGTGCTCCGACATCCCATGGCTCCTCAGGTCGGGTAGCACGAGCTGGAAGCTGTCCGAGAGCCCGGCGGCGAGCTTGCTCCACTCATGCATCCCGGCGCCGGTGGCGCCGTGGACACACAGGATCGGCTCGCCGCTCCCGATGACCTCGTAGTGAAGGGTGAGGCCGTCGTTGACGTAGGTGGCCATGGAGTGCTGCTTCAAGACCGGTGTCGGATCATCGGATTCTCCTAGGAAGCAATCACTATTCTAGCTGGCAGCGGGCGGCTGCTGCCGCCTGTGCGGGGCTCCTCAGTTTCTGCGAGCAGCCAAGTTCGTGTCGTCGTAGGTCGGCCGCGCTACGACGAGCTCGCCGTCGAGGTCCCCGGGATGTCCATCCCGCAGACCGGCTGCGACGACACGGGGACGAAGCCATTGCTCTCTGCTTGCATCACCCACGAGCATTGACGCGGCAGGTCGTGCCCAAAGATCGTGGAGTAGTCGATGGGCTCGGGGAGGAGACCATTCGCGGTGTAGGACTTCAGACCCCGGAGATCCTCGACGACGGCGGCCCGCGTCGGGTTCTCGCCGGCCAGTTCCAGGCCCTTGATCATGAGGTCGGCCCCGGCCCACGCCTCGTACTGGCTGAAGCTCGGGAAGTCGCTCTTGGTGAAGTGCGCGTACTTCTCCATCGCGGCCTGCATTTGTTCCGTGCCCGCGTTCGGGAGGACCCAGGGACGGTACAGAGACACGAAGTAGTCACCCTGGACGGCGCCCCAGGCCGGCGAGTGGACGACGTCGGGCTCGTACCCGGTTGTGAAGACCACCGCCTTCAGCTTCACTCCGGCCTGCTTCATCGCCTCCGCCAGGGCGTAGTTCGAGTTGTTGTCGAGCGATGGCACCAGCGCGTTCACGTGGTCCTGCTTCGCAACGAGGGCATCACTGGTGAACGCGACGCTTCCGAAGGGAACGGTGGTGTTCAGCACACCCACCTTGAGGCCCAGGTGGGTGGCGGCTTCTGCGTCGCCCTCCGCCGCCCGGGTGGAGGTCGGCGAGATGCTGTACCCGTAGGCACTGAGCACCGTGCCGCCGTGCGACTTCAAGATGGAGTCGATCGTCGTGTTGGCGGGGTACTTCGGGTCCACGCTGCCTTCGTCGGAGGCGAACATGTTCGTGTACGGCTGGGTACCCCATTCGGGACCGTCGGTATAGGCGCCCGTCACGGGCATCCCCGCCTGCTGCGCGTACTTGGCCGCCAGGAACATCAAGACACTCTGGGAGACGATGCCGAACGCCCCCTTCGAGATTGCATCCTGCACGGCGGTCGTGATCTCGGAAGGATTCGTCTGGTCGTCGATGACCAGGGGTACCAGCTTGTGCCCGTTCACACCGCCTTCGGCGTTCTGCATGTCGAGCCGAGCCTCGAACGCCACGGGCGACGGCCCGTTTTCGGAGGCGGCCTGGCCCGTCACGTCCGTGACGTACGCGATGGTGATCGGTGCCGGGGACGCCGTCGCTCTGGGAGCCGCAGCACCGAAGACGAAGAACGGAATGCTCACGATGGTCGCCGGTAGTGACACGCGCACAGCACGTCGTCGGCACACGTCTCCTCCCTGGACTTGGGGTACATGGGTGCTCATTCGACTCATCGGGCCTGGAGCCGCACTGGGAGTTCCTGGTGACGTCTGACCAAGAGGCTGTCGACCCAATGCGGCGAAGAGTCGGGGGCGAGGGAGATGCTCCTGGTGCGATCGAGCAGCACGGAGAGCACGTTGCGTGCCTCGATTCTGGCGAGGGGTGCACCGACGCAGTGATGGATCCCCCGCCCGAACGCGACATGACGACGCGGGACCCGACGGCTCAGGTCGACCTCGTCGGGCCGCTCGAATTCCTGCTCGTCGCGATTCCCGGCAGCCCAGAGCAACAAGACAGTGGCCCCGGCTGGAATCTCGACACCGCCGAGCGACGTCCCCGCCGGCACGGTTCGCATCATGTAGCGGAAGGGGGACTCGAGCCGAAGAGCTTCCTCGACGAAGACCGCTACGAGATCGAGATTCTGACGGAGGTGCTCTTGAAGCTCAGGGTCTTCGGCAAGCAGGCGCACTGCGTTGCCGAGCAGACTCGTGGTGGACTCTCCGCCCGCGCTCAACAGGATCGTCAAGATGCCAGCGCCCTCAGACGCTGTGAGGATTCCGTCAACAACGCTGCGAGCAACGGCGCCGAGAAGGTCCTCGGCCGGTTCATTGATGGCAACCGCCAACTGATCGGCGATCCAGGCTTGGACCTGGTCGCCGCGGCTCGCGGCATCCACCAGTTCGTCGAGCGTCAGCCTTGACCCGACCAACCTCGTCATCTGCACTGCCGAGCGCCAAAGCTCGTCGAGATTGCTGTCGCGAAACCCGATGAGTCGGCTGATCATCGTGATGGGCACGACATTGCCAATGCTGGTCATGAACTCCACCGTCCCGCTTTGCATCGCACGGGTCACGAGTCCGTCTGCGAGCTCGCGGATCTCCGGATCGAGCGCCTCCATGCGCTTGGTCACCAGCTCGGGAAAGACGGCTCGGCGATGGATCTCGTGTAAGGGCGGATCGGCCGTGGCCAGTGCCTGACCGCCCGCGTCTCCGAACGTGAACCGGTCAGGAAGCCCGGCCTCGTCGCGATAGAGCAGGCACTTCATGTTCGACGAGAAATCGTCGACTCGAGCACTCGCCTCGACCAGGAGCTCGTACGTGCTGACCGTGAAGACCCCGGTGCCGGCCGCCTCCCACACCGGGGCGTGCTCCCGCAGCCGTCTGAAGAAGGGGTACGGGTCGCCCAGCACCTCCGGGTCGAGCAGCAGCGTTCCTGGGATCTCCTGCTCCACCTGGTTCCTTTCTTCTGCCGCACCTCCACCAGAGTGTCCAATTCACTCCCAGAGGCCGGCTTTGGGTAGAATTCTCGTACGGCATACTAGAAATAACCAGAGGGGCTAGCAAACGGTGACGAATAGCCATGCTCCCAGCGCTCGCACGCGATCCGCGGCGAGTGACCCACCACGCTCGAGGGGGCGACCGCCGTCGCTCAGCACGCATCAAGTTGTCGAGGCAGCCCTTCGGCTTACTCGCGACACCGGCCTCGAGAACCTCTCGATGCGAGCGCTGGCCCGAGAGCTCGGCGTCCCGCCGATGACGATCTATCACTATGCACCGAGTCGGGAATACCTCCACGCGCTGGTCGTCGACGACATCCTGAGCGAGATTCGCATCCCGGGAACCGATGACGGCAACTGGGAGGAACGACTCCGGAAGCTCCTCCATGATGCCCGCCGAGTGTTCGCCGAGCACCCCGGGGTGTCGGCACACTTTGGGGACGGAGGATCGAGTGAGGGCGCTCGACTGGCGGACGGCGTGCTCACGATACTGGCCGATGGCGGATTCAACCCGGAGGGCGCTGTCGTCTGCTTCGCGACGCTGTTCACGTTCATGACGGGTCAGATCGACCTGGACGCAATGTCGCATTTCGTCGTGGACAGAGTTGCGACGGCGACGTTGGACAACGTGACACGCTCCGCACCGTTCTCACGCGAGGAACTCTTCGAGCTCGGCTACGACGCTGTCATGGAGGGCCTGAAGACGACCCTTCTGCAGCCGTGAAAGAGGAGATCGACTTGCATGTTCATGACATGACAGACGATTGGGCCGATCTCTCCGCGGTCCCCGAGGCGGTGACCTCGTGGGCTCACAACGGGATCGCTGTCACTGCTGCAGGCGAGCTGATCGGTTTTCACGCCGGGCAGCTGGTGGCGTTGGACCGCAGCGGTCGTGTCTCGAGGTCGGTCAGGCCCGGACTCACCGAGGGACACGGCATCACCTTGGTGCGAGAGGGAGACGAGGAGCGCCTCTGGGTCAGTGACCCGGGTTTCGTCTTCGAGGTCGGTCGTGAAGACGGCGACGAGAAGTGGTCGGCTGTATTCGGTAAGGGCGTTCGTGTGGAGTCCGGCCGACCTCGAGTCGTCAAGATGACCCTCGACGGCGAAGTCCTGGTCGAGCTGCCACTGCCGCCACGAGACCCCGAATCGCCCCCGGGCATGATGGGCGACTACTGCCCGTGCGGCACTGCCGTGGACGAGGAACGGCTCGGAGGCACCGGTGACCTCTGGGTTGCGGACGGATATGGATCCAGCCTGGTCCATCGCTTCGACAAGCACGGTGATCACCGGTCAAGCCTGACGGGTGAGGAAGGCGGTGGACGCTTTCTGTGCCCCCACGCCGTCTTCATCGATCGGCGAGGCGGCAAGATCGCGGAGCTCTACATCGCCGACCGGGAGAACAGGCGCGTCCAGGTCTACGACCTGGACGGTCGGTACCTCAGAACATTCGGAGATGGCTTTCTCAACAGCCCCAGCGGCTTCGCAGTGTCCGAAGACATGCTTGTCATTGCGGAGTTGTACTCACGGCTGGCGGTATTCGATGCCGCGGACACATTCGTCGGCTTCGTCGGCGCTACTGACAGTGCCCGAAAGGGCACTGTCTGGCCCGAACGGCCCGGGTGGCCGAATGCCTTGAGCAACGGGGGCCGCGTGGAGCGGGCATATCCGCCGGCTGCGCATACGTTCAACTCGCCACACTCACTCGCTGTGGACGCAGATGGCAACCTCTACGTCTCGGAGTGGCTCATCGGTGGTCGCTACACCAAGCTCACGATCCACGAATAATCGGGGCCGGCCTGGCCAGTCGAGCGCTGCTCCCGCAAGGCCCTCGCCTGATGGCGTCGAAACCACGGACGTGCCAAAGCGTCAGGTCCGACGGCGCTCTCGAGGCAACCCCAGAATGCGCTCTCCGATCTGCGTGCGCAGGATCTCCGAAGTGCCGCCGGCGATGGTCAGGCATCGGCTGAAGAAGAAGTCGTGCACCAGCGTGGGTTCCTCGCCCCGGAGGATCGCATCGCCAGCAAGATCCATTCCGATTTCGGCTACTCGCTGGGAGTGCTCGGCCAGTACGAGCTTCCCCACGCTGCCCTCGGGTCCATGCCCACCGGAGGCGACAAGGCGCGCCGCACCCTTGAGGATGAGCGCGCGCAGAGCCTGCTCCTCTATGAGGAGGTCACCGACCGCCGCGGCTGCAAACGCGTCTCCCGGCCGATGGCGAATCGCCAGAGCAATGAGCGCGTCCGCCTGAACAGTGACCGGATTGGCCGCGATGCTCACTCGCTCGTTGCCGAGGGTCGCACGGGCAACCCGCCAGCCGTCGTCGACCTCGCCGAGGACATGCTCATCCGGCACGAAGACGTCCTCGAGGAACACCTCGTTGAAGAGCTTCTCGCCCGTCATCTCCGTCAGCGGCCTCACGAGAACGCCGGCGGCCTTCATGTCGATGATCATCGTCGTGATGCCCGCGTGTTTCGCCGAGTCGACTTCAGTGCGAACGGTGGCCAGTCCCAGCTCGCTCTCATGGGCGAGGCTGGACCAGACCTTCTGGCCCGAAACCAACCATCCGCCATCTGTCCGGCGCCCCCTGGTGGTGATCGCGGCAGCGTCCGAGCCGGCGCCCGGCTCACTGAAGAGTTGACACCACCGCAGCGTTCCCTCGAGGCTCGGCCAGATCCAACGCTCAACCTGATCGGGTGTTGCATGTTGGAGCACGGTGAGTAGCACCCACTCGCCGATTCCGAGACTTGGGCGCTCCACCTTCGAGAGCTCGTCCTCCACGACGAGTTGCTCCACTGCCCCGGCCGCTCGTCCGAATGGCCTTGGCCAGTGGGGCACTAGGTACCCGGAGCGAGCGAACGTCATCTGATATTCCTCCGGCGACGCGTTCACGAGGGTCTCGACGAACGAGCGAGCCTCACGGCGGAACTCGTCGGCCTCCGGCGGGAGGTCGACGGCCGAGTGGCGACGGACTCCTGCCATCATGAGCTCGAACACACGGGCGGGTTCGGCCACCGGCGCACCCGTAAAGGCCGACAGAGAGGCTGCTCGCCGCAAATAGAGGTGGGCGTCGTGCTCCCACGTGTACCCGATGCCCCCGTGCACCTGGACCGTCATGCTCGCCACACGGTGGAACGCTGGGAGCGCGTATCCGGCGGCCACGGCTGCCGCCAACGACGCCTCTTCCCCGACGCCGGATACTCGCGCGGCATCCCAGGTGGCGGCCGCCGCCATTTCCGTCTCCACCAGCATGTCGGCGCAATGGTGCTTCACCGCTTGGAAGGCTCCGATGGGCTGGCCGAACTGCTCTCGCATGCTGGCGTAGGCAACGGTCATGTCCACGCACGCCCCCATTGCGCCGACCGCTTCCGCGGCGGCCACGATGGACATCGTGCGACGGGCCGCTGCCGCGCCGCCCTCCAGACGGGCTGCGATCTGGCTTTTGCGACATGACACGGACACCGTCGGTCGTGAACGATCGACATAAGGAAGCGCCTGCACCGAAGCGACCTCGGCCCACTCGAGCACGACGACGTCGTCGCCGGCGGACAGGAAGAAGAGGTCGGCTTGCTCATCCCCCAACACCGGGGACGCGATGCCCTCTGTGACCTGGTCGCGGCTGCACGTCAGGGTGCCGGCAAGTCCGACGGCGGCAGTCATTTTTCCGGCGCACAGAGCCGGCAGCCACCGCGTCCGGTCCGCATCGGACCCGAGTTCGACGAGCAGCGCGACTGCCACGGCGGTGGAGACGAATGGTCCCGGAGCGACCACCCGCCCGAGCTGCTCGACCACGACGAGAAGCTCGAGAAGACTATAGCCCTGCCCGCCGTATTCCTCGGGAGCATGGAGACCCAGCCAGCCCAGGCTCGAGGCTTCTTTCCAGTAGCTCGGACGGCCCTCGACGCGTCCATCGAGAGCGGCCCGCGTTTCGGCCAACGCCCCGGTCGTCTCGAG
>Ga0181526_10002287_pt1 | contig 16851 bp, 19 predicted proteins | sample PEATcosm2014_Bin_35_FD_119750 | JGI IMG/M metagenome (GOLD analysis project Ga0181526, IMG submission 119750) | Peatland microbial communities from MTU Mesocosm Facility, Houghton, MI, USA - PEATcosm2014_Bin06_30_metaG | ecosystem: Environmental > Terrestrial > Soil > Wetlands > Peat | place...
CCAGTGGACATGGATCGGGAACAATGGCGTAGCGGCAGGAGAGCTAGCGGCTGCGCCGAGGTGAAGTTGACACAAGCGCGCGGTGGGCCGTAGTCGCGTGTCGCGTTCGGAACGATATGGTTCGATATCGGTAGGCATTCGGCCAACCAGGACTGGAGTTGCAGCGCTAAGTCATCGTCGAATAGACTCGGTGCTGATATGCTTTGTTCGCGATTCTCTTTGATCGGAGCATTCTTCCTTGTTTGCGCAACCTGTGCGGCCCAATCCACCGCCGACGACCCGACGAAGTCGGACCCGATTGCATACCTCAATCGCGCACTCGATGAAATGCAGGCCCGTTCGCTTCGGCGGGACCACATAGACTGGCCTCGACTTCGCAAAGAGGCACTCGCTCGCGCCGCCCGTGCCGAAATCACGGTCGATACCTACGATGCGATTCGGTTTGCCCTTGCCAGTCTGGATGACCATCACAGCTCATTTCATCCGACCCCCGCGCTGGAGGACCTCGAAGCAAAACGAAAAGCGCTGCGGCAGCCGGCGCCTGAGCCCGCACCACAGCCTGGGCCGTCGAGCCCGTTCACCGGAAGATACGAACCTGAAGGTCGCCTCACCACCTTTGGCGGCAAGATTTTCGCCCTCGTAGTGGTAACCAAATGCTCTCCCGAAACCGACCGGCAATTCATCGCGTACGAAACGAGCCTACAGAGGATCGTCGCAGACCTGGACAAGTCTCATCCCGCTGGATGGATCGTGGACCTGCGCGGCAACGTGGGCGGCAACATGTGGCCGATGCTCGCCGGGATAGGCCCCGTGCTTGGCGAAGGTGATCACCTCGGGGAGTTCTTCACGCTGGATAGCCACTCTACCTGGAAATATCGTAATGACGTAGCCGCCGAGATAGAGGACGGCAAGGAAGAACCATACCCCGCAGTCGCCGGTGTACCTTACAAACTGGCGGGCACTCCCAAGGTCGCTGTCCTCATCGATCGCGGCACCGGCAGTTCGGGCGAGGCGATCGCGATCGCGTTTCGAGGTCGCTCGGAAACACGATTCTTCGGCGAGCACACACAAGGTGCTTCCACCTCCAATGACGTCGTCGAGCTTTCTGATGGCGCTACCATGTGGCTGACCATCGGCGTGGACGCAGACCGGACAGGAAAGCAATACATGGAGGGTTTTGATCCGGATGAGGTAATCCGTCTTGGCGATAAAATCCTACCGGACGACCAGGACCGCGTATTGCAGGGCGCACTCCGGTGGCTGAGCCGCGCCACTCTTCAATAGAATTCCGAAGCCGAGAGGGGGGCGCCTTCCCGAACTCCCGCGCCCCCAGGGTTCCGCACGAGCGCGTAGTCACCAGCCGTCGAGTGGCCTGGTCCAGCCAAGGACGCCCGGTTGCCACGCGAGCGATATTCGCTATACTGGGCGTGCACTTGACTCAGGTAGCCCCAAGATCTTGTAGTTTGCCGCTGGGGCCGAGGCTCGCAACAGTGTCAAGGGACCACGCCGGGCGCGTGTTTGAGAAGCCTTCCGCGACCGATGAGGCCGTCAGGAGCGGTTTTCCGGGCGCCAGACCGTCGGGCGGCGCCCGATGGACCGATGCGCGCTGCTGCGCACAATTTCGGAGGGGCCGGTCGGCGATCGCAACCGCAACCTATAGTGGCTACCTGAGTCAAGTGCATAGCCAGTTTCGCTATTATCGGACACTGTTTTCCGGCAGCGAAGCATTAGCGATGCGCGTCCGCACCGCGTAAGCCGACAGCCCGGCTGGATCGGGTGCTAAGCTTTCTGTTTGGAGGGCAAGTCATGACAGAGATCCCGATCGCTGTTGGCGACGGTGAGGCGCAGATAAGGTTTCCTAAAGGGCAGGAGAGCTTTCTGCGCGAGCATCGCGAACTGCATAGGTTGCTGAAGACGGTTTTCTGTTCCATCTTGCAGACAGATGTCCTGAGTTTCGTCTGACACCGGACGGCTAACGCCGTCTGAATGTAACCCGGCGGCGGGAACTCAGGTTGTGCTTGCGCTTCAGGGAGGACTCGCCGGTTTTGGGGGTTCAAGCAAAGTGCTCGTGATCGCTAAGGAAAGTAAACACAAGCAATTACAAATAAACGAATTTCCTTGCACGGGTCGAATTTCATTCTTTGGCGAGCGGTGCCAAAGGCAACCTTCATCAAAACGCATGGCAACGACCATCGGAGACTTTTACCAATACACTTTTGGCTTTTGCCACTCGCAAACAGAATTCTTATGGAGAGGAGAATTCCTGGAGAGAGAATTCCTGATTGTTCTGCTCGCATTCTTGTGCTATTCTCGACAAACCTGAATAAGTCGTCGTGGGAGGATTGCTTTGACAAAAAGCCTAATCGCACTTGGAATTGTAATCCTGGGCATCGCTCTAGGGGGCGCGCAGACGCCACCCCCGGTTGCACAGCCGCCCGCGCCGGCTACACAACCACCCGCCCCACCCGCGCCAGTGCCGGGGACGCCGGCGGCGCTGAAATGCAACGATTGCCTGCCAATCCATGCGACCGCCACAGTGAAAGCAAACGTCAGCGTCGAGGCGGGTCTCATGCCGCCATCGGTCGCCCAGAAGGTGTTTGGCAAGGACATTGGAAAAGAGTATGGGGTCTTTCTGCTAACCGTCTCAAATCACAGCGCAGACGCAGCGCTGATTATCCAAAGCACCTTTATCGATTACTCGACATGGTCATTGGCAGGTTGCAACCAGTCGAGCAAGTTGGCGGACCCGGTGCTCACGAAATATCAAGATCCTTCGAAACCTTGCCAATCCGCCAGCGCCGAACAGGAAAGCCTTCGCGCCCTGTTGCAATACGGCCAGGCCTGGAGTTGGCGCAATCAGCTCATTCGTTACCTGACTGCCGGAGGCGCCATTGCTTCGGGCTTGGTTTGGAGGGCCGGCCCGGCTGCCAATGGTCCAAAGTACATCAGTACCATCACCGGTACGGCCATACCAGCCATGGGTGTCGCCATCCCGGATCAGTACATCGACCGTCTGAATCTGCTCAACGATTCGGGCTTCCGGGTTAACACGGTCGTGCCAAAGCAGGCTGCGGTGGTGGTTGTTGCCTTCTTTCCGTTGGACAAATTCTTTACACCAAAGTTGAAAAAGTACTTCCTGCAAAACCCGTCTCTCTTCTTCTCACCATACCTTCTGCTGACGGAAGACGCCTCACGAGTGGATCTGTTGCATGTCTTGAAGCAGGTTCTCACGGTGGAAGAATTCGGCGCTTTAGCCACTTCCGCTGATGGCGTCAACCCTACCCTTAGAGTCGATTGGAAGGGGAAAGTCGATTGGGCGAGGTTCCCGGATCCCGACACCGCAGCGGCGTCATGCAGTCAGCCCAGTCAACCGGCGAACTCGGATACGACCAGCCCGATTGCCGCCGCGGCGCCTCCCGGCAAACTCTCGATCAAGGGCGCTTGCCGGCTCCAGTGGATGCAACGGGCAAGCAGATTACCGTTACTGGCACCGGGTTTTACGACCTTGCAAATGAAGCCGACATGAAGCTTGTCTTTAAGATCCTGAAGGCCGACAAAACGACGGCGGATGCGAAGGCAACGATAAAGGACACCTCCACCGTGGTGCTGAATCTGACTGCCGCGGCCACGGCGGACTCCGATCAGGTGGAAGTGTTCATCGGCAAGGCGGATGAGCCCGCCGCCGGTCCGACGGCCATCGGTAAGTGATTTTGGCGAGGAGCCTGGATCCGGAAAGGGAGCGATATGAATTGGAATCTGGTGGCGCGCACCCTCCGCCTGACGTTTCTGCTGCGAGTGCCATTGGTCATACTCTTGCTGCTGGCGGCGCTGGGGCCCATCGCATACTCCAGCAGTATGATCGGCAACTTGCTGGACCAGGGCGGAAACGGTTGGTATCTGTTCATCGTCTCGTTCGCAGCCTTTCTGCTGGCGTTCACCTGTGTAACCACACTGAACCTGACGCTGTTGTACGGCAAGGAGCGCTTCGATGAAGGAAGGAGTTCCGGGCTCGCGCAGAAGCGTCCGTTGCTGACGTTCTTCCTCGGTTGCGGGGCGGCGCTGATTCTCGATACCTGCGTCTGTATTCGTACGCGGCCCGTCAACGCGCGAAACGTCCTATGGAACACCCTCTTTCTGGCGCTGGGTTTCGTCGCGTCATTTGCCGGGGTCATTGTCGCAAAGCTCGTGCAACTTGCGCTGACAGACCCGAAAACCACACCCCATCCACCGCCTTACCTTATCTTTCCCGCGTACATTTCCGCTCGCGTCCAACGTCTTTTTGACGACGCGTACTGCTGGTCGTCGGACCGGTCGCGATCGGTGAAAGGCGCCTTCAATCGGCTTAGTCAATGGCCACTCGGAATTCTTCAGCACGCCGGGCAAGGTTTTCTGGCGCCGCGCGACGCCGGTGCAGACCAACCGCTGCGTCTGCTGTCCGGTCACGTTTTTGCCGCCACGCTGGCTGCTATCGCCTTCCTGACTTACATGGGAATCGGCGTATTTAAGAGGCAGATCACGGCAACGCCGGCCAGAGTTCCCGCCCTGGCGTTTGTGCTGCTGTTCCTGATCGTGGCGTGCTGGGTGCTTTCCGCTCTTGCCTTTTTCTTCGACCGCTACCGCTTCCCTCTGTTCTGGGTCCTGTTCCTTCTGTCGGCCATTACATCGGGGGTGCCACAATCCGACCACTTTTTCCGGGTTGTGGAATTCAAAGACAGACTACCCGATCCTCCAACGGCGTCCGAATACCTGGCGACGCGGCTGAATCCTCCTGCAAGCGGGTTAAGATCTCCCCACTCGCGGTTGGTTTTTGTGGCCACGCCCGGCGGTGGCATCCAAGCCGCGGCTTGGACAGCGCAGGTCCTGACGGCGCTGGACGAGCCGCCTGATTCCGCGTTTCGAAATTCCGTGGCCGCGATCAGTTCGGTATCGGGAGGGTCCTTGGGATCGATCATTTACGCCGCCAGTTTCCAGGACAAGCCTAACCACCCGGCAGAGGACGTGCCCGAGAGAGCGCGTCAGTCGGCGATCGACGAAATCGCTTGGGGCCTGACGGTGCCGGATTTCTGGCGCACCATTATTCCATGGGTGCGGATCGATCGCACGGTCGATCGCGGCTGGGCACTGGAAAGAAAATGGGCCGCCATCAACAAGCTGAACGATACCAGCGGCTCCACGGGAACCATGCTCCGGCAATGGAGTGAAGCCGCACGCAAAGGCGCGATGCCGGCCCTGATTATCAACTCGATGATTGTGGAGCGCGGCCAGCCCGTCGTCTTCTCGACGAACCGATTCCCGCGCGACCGCTCCGACAACGGCCGCATCGTGAACTTCTACGATCTCTATAAAAACCAGCCCGGGGGCTATGACGGACACTACGACATTCGCGTCAACACGGCGGCGCGCCTTTCCGCGTCGTTCCCTTACGTAGCGCCCGCATCCAGACCGAGTCTCGATTCACCCTTTGGCGCCGGTTTCCATATTGTGGACGGTGGATATTACGACAACTTCGGAATGAACTCTCTCCTCTCCTGGCTTGACGAGGGGCTCGCCGATCCGAATGTCAGGAAACAATTGCCGGACGTGCTGATTCTCCAGATACGGCCTTTTAATCCGGGTGCGCTGAATACGCCCAAACAGCAGGGATGGGGTGCACAACTGCTGGCGCCTCTACTGGGACTTTACAAGATGCGAGATTTCGCTCAGAATTCGGTGGCGAACAATCAGCTGGCGTTCTTCGGCAGGTACTACGGCACCCAGGGCGTGCGTGTTTGGAAGGTCAGCGTCAACTATAACGGCACTGACGAGTGCGCCGAAGCGCCCCTGTCCTGGAAGCTGGACTATGATCAGCGGCAATGTATCTCCGATACATGGAACCTTGACGTGGTTACCCACCAACAATCAGCTCTGCAATGCGTCGCTGCATACGTGAACGGCCAGGATCCTGAGGGAAAATGCAAGCGTGCCGAAGCGGCAGAAGAGGAATAACCCGATGTTTCGCAACCCAACCGACCGGCCCGGCCTCGCGGCACTGCTTACGATCGCATGGGCAACCCTTATGCTCTTCGCCGGACACGGCTATCCATTCCACCAAACCTTCCATCACGATATCGGTGCACCCGTGTTGGCACTCGAGCTTTCCCGGGACAATGACGATATCGAGAGCGTGCTTCACCGCGACGACCGGACCAGCAGCGGAGCCAATGTAGAGAAGGCTCGCGCCATACAGTGGCGCGCAAATGTCCTGGACCTGGCCTTTATCCCGATCTACACATTCTTTCTTTGGGCGCTGGCACGGCTCTTCCGCCCACGAATATTCCTGTTGACAATCGCAATCGTCGCCGTCGGGCTTTTCGATTACTGGGAGGACTGGCGGATTTTCCAGGCGCTGAAGGGAGAGAACCCGGCTATCTACATACCATCGTTGCTTAAGTGGGGGCTGATGGCATTGGTGCTCATCGCGACCGGATGGATTCTGGCTCGAGCCGGGGAGGCGATTTACTCACTGGCGACGAACCGGCTGCTCGCCCTCGCATATTGGTTGTCGGGAGGATTGATGGGCATAGCTGTAGCGACCGGTCAGTGGTTCGGCTATTCCCTGATCCCGCTTTCGGTAGAGATTTTTTCAGCGATCACATTGATTCATGCCATAGGGCTGTTAGGTCACTATCTTACGATTCGAGGTATGAGCCCGGTGTATACGGAGGATTTCTGCGATAAGCGCCGGCGACCCGGCGGAGAATCCCTCGTGGCGGTGACTCCCACACCTTCGCAATAGCCAGCCCATTGCCAGCATTAGACGTTGACTGCGAGGATCGCGCTCCGCGCCGGGCCCGGGCCAGCGCTATTAGGCCGGGTGGAAATGCGCCCACTAAGCCGGTGCCGACCTGTGGTCGGCCAAACTGGGAGCAATTTGTTGCGGGAATTTCGGAATTTCTACCGCGGCGGGGCAAGTGGGGAAGGTTCTTGCGCGCGTTCCTCTGATCCGCTATCTGCAATGCCTATCGGAAGTCTAACAGTCTAACCGTGGCGGTCGAATCTCTCTTGTGCGGTGCTGTGAAATTCTCCCTCTCAGGCCGTTAGCTGGCGAGAACAGCCCATGGCACCACGAATCGGTCGCCACTCGAAGTCACATATGATTGGGTTTGTGACCGGTTCTCGGGGGGCTGTCGCCAGCGCCGGGCCTATTTTCCTCTTCCGGCGTAGGCATCATTCGTTCATGGTACGATTCACCGCTCATAGAGGCCCCGTCGCTCTCCGTGGCGGACTACGTGCTTTCCATGGCGGATCGCTTCCGCGCCGACGTCGCTCGCCGCGTGAATTCCGTCGTCTGACTCGTCAGTGAATCCGCCGGTACATGTACCAACGGCTCGATTCCGCCGCCAGAGCGAAATGTCGGGTCAGGAAGCCGCCGTAATTGCGCCATGTCCCCCGAAATCTTTCCGGATCCCAAGGCTGCTTTGGCACCATGACCAGGTCGGCATGGCCCAGCAAGCGCTCGGGCGAAGGCTTGTGGACGTCGTCGAAATTGTCGCCGTAGTACAACCAGAGGCTGCCCCCGGGGGCCGGACGACGCTGCAGCCCGTAGCTGAATGGATTGGAAAAGTCGAAAGTGAACACGCTTTCGTCGGGGCGGGAGCACCGCCCTAACAGGTCGAGTCCGTCATTCACAGTCGTCGCGTACTCGGGCCCGTTCCAGGGGCTGGATGGACCCTGCATCCTCAGTTTCTTCAATACCTCAGTTCGGAACAAGACTGTGTCTGGCGGATCCCTGCGATACGATTTCACGAATCCATAAGCCAGCCCGGCGGCATTGGACACCGCCATCGGAGCCGCGGCCAGCGCTACCAGCAACAGCACGGCTAGCCGAAACAGGGTGCGATCACGATTGGCTGGAGACGTGGCGATCTGAGCGTGAACCAGGATTGAATCGCCCAGTACGATCCCGAAGACGGCGGTCAACGGGAAACCGGTCTTTTGAAAGTTCGTCGACAGCAGCAGGATGCCTCCCACGGCCACGATGCCCGCGCAGGCGAGTTGCCGGTAAGGCGCGCGGATCCATCTTCGCCAGTCCCCGGGGGATTCGTCGGCGGTTCCCAGGCCAACCAGCCACGCGAGGCCGGTCAGCATCATCGATGGGAACAAACCTCCGAGCGTGGAGGGCAACAGCGCGGCGGACTCCGGCCCCGCGCCGCGCGCTTGAATTTGCAGCAGCATATCGCGAAGGATCGCGCCCGGATCGCCGCGGAAATAGAGCAGGAAGCAAGCGGCAACCATCGAAAACCCGAGCGAAGCTGCGAACAGCCTACTTCGGGCATGGAATCGCATCACACACGCCCAAAAGATGATCGCGGCCGACACAAGGAAGTAAGTCGGCTTCAGAAAGAACAGGAGCCCGCACGCGACTCCACCTGAGACTCCCGCAAACTTCTTGCCGGGGCGTCTCGCCGCCGGCCCGAAGCACTCGATCAGCACAATCGCCGTAAGAGCGTACCCATAGCGGTTGTAAACCTCCGCTTCGGTCAAGTGCCAGAAGGCCTCTCCGAGGTTGAACGGAGCGAGGACGAGCAGAGCGCAGAACCAGCCGGCAAGAAGGGCGCCGGGAGGAGACATCCCACGGCGCGCGATGACGTACGTCCAGAGGCCGATGACAAAACCCACCATGCCGGTGGTGTACGCCAGGCCCTGCGCGGCGTAGTGGGAAAACCAGAGTCCGGCAGCCGACAGCAGGTGCATGAGTGGCCCGAACCCAGGGTAAAAATCGATGTACGGGTGCTGACCGTTCAGGACGCGCCAGGCGCCATCCAGGGTGCACATCAAATCGTGCCCGTAGGACAGAATCGGCAGGCCGCGCCCGCCAACCCGCACAAGACATGCGAGCAGCAGAACAATCGAAAAGAGAACCGTCGCTCCGTGCCCGGACAACAGTTGACGCGACCAATGTTTCCAAAATGCCTGCGGCGCGGAATGGGCCGCGAGACTAGGCGACACGAGGTCCTCCAGTACGCCCGGCGTCAGTGGCGGCTCCTGCCCGGGAACCATCGCACGCAGCGACGGCGGGCTTCTCGAACACCGCGAGGATCGAGACGCCGAAAGGAAAACACACGCGCCGCAACAGCTTGCGCTCCGCTGTGAACACCGCGGACAGAATCCGGTTCAGAAGTGGACTGTTCAGATCGAAATCGGACTCGCGGCCACGGATGCCGAACCACCGGCACACGAGGCGTAGGAGCGCGATCGGCAAGAAGAGAAACGTATTGAAATACGACTTGCGCACCACGGTGAGTGACGTTGAGGACCGCACCTTCTTCACCAGCGCGTGCATCGTATACCGCCGATAATGATGTGCGACCTCGTCCTGGACTCCCCACAGGAACATATATGCCGGCACCATGGTCACCACCAGTCCACCAGGTTTGATAACCCGTTCGATTTCTCTCAGCGCCCATTCCTCGTGCTCGAGGTGCTCGATCACGTCCAGGCTCAGAGCCACATCGAACGTATCATCCGGGAAGTCGATTCTATGCCCTTCGATCACGGCAAGGTTCCGCACGCCCTGCAGCTCGCCGTACCGCACAGCGTCCGCGGATATATCGAGGCCGAAAGACTCAAAGCCGGCTTCCGCCAGTTCCGCGACGAATATTCCCGATCCACACCCGAACTCCAGCACTTTCGCGCCCAGCGAGCCATACCGTGCCAGATTATCGCGGACAATCATCCGCCTGCCCCGCATCAGCCAGTGTTCTTTGTCGATCTTGAAATAGTTTCCATAAAAGGATCGTTCCATACCGGATGTATCCAGGTCCCAGAGGTTCCAATTGTATCGCTCGATGTAGTCCTTGAGGCACACCCGCCAATCGCGTGTCAGATCCGGCGCGAGACGTTTCAACTCGATATTGACTAGCTGCTCCGAGCGCGGCCTGGTGGCGAAATAACTCTCGGCGAAAAAGTCCGATCCGACCTCGCGGAGCTTGACGTCTCTTGTGACTCCCAGGCACGCCAGCAGAAACCGCGCAACATCGACCCGGCTTCCTCCGCCTTCGCACGCCCCATGATACAGACCGTATGCATCGTGGTCGAGGAGGTATTTGACGGATCGCGCCAGGTCATAGGTATAGCAAGGCGTACCGAACTTGTCATTGACTACAGCTATTTCCCTGGCTCCGGCTCTGAGCTGATGGATGATCTTGTTGATGAACTTCTTATCCTTCTTAGGGCCCCCGCCCATCATCCAGCCGGCGCGAATGATGATCGATTTTGGAACCGTCTTGGCTACCAGTTCGCCGCCGTACTTGGACATTCCATATGCGCTCAACGGGTTGGGAACGTCGGTTTCGTCGTAGCTGTCCTTCCTGCCATCGAAAACGCCGGCCGTTGAGATGTAGACGAGAGGTAGATTGTGTTCTCTCACATACCACGCGACATTCTCCACGCCGCCGGTATTGGTTGCGTGCGCATGGGAGGGATGGAGTTCGCAGTACTCCATATCGGTAAGCGCCGCCAGGTGGATAATGTAGTTGGGTTTGAGTTTGTCCAGATAGGTCCGGACATCCTTAGCCGAAGCCACATCCAGACGCTCCAGCCACGGCGTGTTGACATCGATGTCGCTGGGGTGGACCTCGCAGCAGTCCTTGAAGACCTCGTACACGGCCGCTCCCAGCATCCCGCCGCAGCCGGTGATAGCGACTCTATCGCTTATATGAATCATGACAGCGATTTACAGCAGCCCCAACCTGAACATCACCATATCTCGCACGGTGGCCGCAATCACGGTGAACTTCGAGCCGGAAGCGAGGCCTTCGGTCCGCGGGAAATGCGTGACGGGAAACTGAGCGACCTTAAAGCCCGCCCGCTTCGACTTAATAATCATTTCCGCGTCGATAAAGCAACTCGTGCTTCTCAGAGAATTCGAAGCGATGGCCTTGCGGCTATATACTTTCATTGCGCAATCGATGTCGCGGCATCGGACGAAGAAGAGGGCCGTTATGAGTACGTTGTAGACGAGCGATTGAACCTTGCGCCGGGTCGATGCTGCCTTTTGGGTGACGTAGCCGGACAATACATCGGCGGTTCGGAGAAGGTGGAGATACGGCGCGAACTCTCTGACGTCGTATTGGTTGTCCCCGTCGGTATACATCATGTAGTCATACTGCCCCGCCAGAAAGCCATCGCGAAGGGTCGCCCCATAGCCGAGGTTGTTTCGATGGTGGAGCACGCGCACATGCGGAAACTCCGTCGCGAGACGATCCGCGACTTCGCCAGTCTTGTCCGGACTGCCGTCATGAACGATGATCACCTCGAAAGTGTCTGTGATCTCCGATAGAAACTGGTGTACGCGTGGTATGAGGCGTGGCAGATTCTCTTCGTCGTTATAAGCGGGGCAAAAGAAGGAAATGGAAGGCAATCGGAAGGTATCCGTCATCGTGAACGGCGCCAACGGCACAAGGATCGCGCCAGGAACGTGTCGCGTCGCCGCAGAGCAGCATCTCTTGCGCAACCTCCCGCCGACGCTATCTTGCATCATATCATAGCGCCTAGTGCCCCGCTGCATGTGCCGGACCGCTCTGTGCGGCAGTTCGACCGGCTGCTGGTGGACGGCGTTTGGTGTGAGGCGGAGTTGCGGCACGAGTATGACGATCAGGCCACCGGGAAGCGAGGTCCGTTCTGGATTGAAGAACTGAGGACGATTCAGGTGGCGGCCTTTGATCTGAACGAATATGCAGAGGCGCGGCGCGGGTTTACGACTGATGAGTGGATCGCCCTGTTGATCCGAACCATCGGGCGGAGCCTGTCAGTATGGAGAAGCGGCGCAAGATGATGTACGTGCTGCGACTGGTGCCGCTGGCCGAGCCGAACTATAACCTGGTGGAACTTGGTCCGCGCGAAACCGCCAAGAGCTTCGGATATCAGCAGCTTTCTCTCTATGGAATCCTGCTCACCGGGCGGAAAAGTCAAATCGGGCATCGCCCGGGAATTCGACACGACGGACTTCCACGTCGAAGCCATCGATCTGCTGCAGAACCGCGTCGGCTGCGAATCGGGTGTGGCGTTGATTGTCGCCGTCATCTCGGCGATCAAGCGGGTCTCGGTGCAGCCGGTGTTGGTGATCCTCAGCGACATCAACCAACCAGCATGAGTTACAGCGAAAACGAACAGTAGGAATCGTCGCATGTGGCCTCCCGTGGCCGGATGGTTCCGCGTGGCACCGCGCGTCGAGCAAATAGCTTGGGCGCGGAGCCTCGAGTGGCGTGTCGTCAAATGCTTGTATTGGGAATAAAGGACTTAAGCTGGCTCCTCAGGTAGAACTCGGTTGAGATTCTCGATATTTGCGGGTTATCTGCGGACTACTGCAGGAAATGCGAGGCCGATCAGATGAGGTTGCGAGCGGCGCCCAGGTTGTCGGCACGAGAACGGATCCTCACGAAGGAACAGAAGGATCGAATTGCAACAGCAGAGAAGGAATTGAACGATACCATAGTGGCCCACGAACAAATGCGAGGGCTTTTATGCTCTGACGAATGGCGACAGCAGGCGTCGCCTCCGAACGGGCCCTCGATGTCTGGAGACACGCGAACGCTTCAGAGGGACATCGTTAGATATGGGGTAGATGTCCTCACCGTGCTGGCTCAGGCATCTTTGTTCCGTGGCACAGTGGAGTCGTTGCGAAGCCACCTCGAGACCGACGCACGCGAAATTGTCGCTCGGGTGCGCGCGAAGGTGAACCCAAGAGATCTGCTCTTCCTCGACACAGACGCTTTTGAGAGGGCACTCAATCGCGTCGTGTCGGACTGGGTGGCAAAGGCACAGCGGGAGTTCCCGCCCTCTTGGGAAATCCGAGCCCAAACGGAAGTGCCGACCAGGATGTCGGAATATCCCGGATCTGGCTCCGCTGAGCCCGGGCAACCAAGCGCACCGAACGTTAGCCGAGACGATGCGATTGCGCGACCGCTCGTCACAGAGGATCCCACCGCGGCGACGGCCGATGATGAAAACGATGGGGAGGGTCAATTGCCGAGTCAGCTTCTGCAACTGAAGGCTCCTGTTTTCAAGTACAACTACCCCGACGATTTTCCCGACGCCGAACAGCTTGCAATTGAAGCGGCGCGGCTGAAGGCGAACCGCCAACTAGAATCTAAAGGCGTGCGCACCTACGGCGAGTATAGAGGGGCGCGCAAAGAATGGTTCTGGCACGTAGTCTCTGCTGCCGCCACGGCTATAGGCCAAGCCGGGGCCGGCCGGGGATGGGGCGCCAACCGAAGGAGGGAAACGCTGCGCGATTTCGGCTTGAACGCCGCGCAAGCTGTCCGCATTGCTGGGCCCTACTCGCGCAACTTTCACAGCCTCTGCGAATCCGCAAAATGGCAAGCGCTTGACGACCGCCTGCTAACATCATGCATTACCGTGAAGACGGGACACTCGAAAGTACCTCCCGATCCGGGTTCCCCGTCAGAGTCGGGTCGAATGCCGGAGGAGATTGACGACCCGCGATTCCGGCGGGGCGTACAAGAGAACCCATATTTGTATGCCCACTGGGACGCCCTTCAGAGTCTGTGGACGCTTCACGATTGGCCGACTGGCGGAGAGGGAAAACCTGATTCGTGCAATCCAATTCCTGCTGATCCTGAATCCACGCGCTTCATCAAAGAGGCAGCCCGGATTGCAGTCAGCCGGCTGCGACAGTCACATGATCCGGAAATCCGCGCGCTCGCAATAACGTTGCGCGAGCGTCTAAATGTCTGGCTCGACCTCATGCGGACGAAGGAACGGGGCTTCCGGCGGATACCCCAACTGACTTCTTGGCGCGGGGGAGAATCGGAGGTGTTCATGGAGTCGGGAACTGTGCCATCCGACGCTCGGCTGACCGAAAACGGAGCCATCCACCGGCTCTTTTTCGGATCTGCCGCCTTCTGGGACGACCTCGTTGCTGTCGGATTTGATTCCGAAGTTCCGCCGACTGTAGAGTGGCCGCCGAATGCTAAAGTGCCGTCGACGCCGGAGCCAGAAGCCACGTCGGAGTTTGAGCAGATCGGCCCACCGGCATTCGTGGCAAACGCGGCTGTCCACCGGCGCGTGGCGGAAGGAAAGCGAGAAGATGTCATCGGGCACATCGAGCCTCCGGCTGGTGCTCCCGAGGATCGGCTTTCGCGATTCAGGCAAGAGCATCCGGGCGCGACCTTGGCAGACGTAAAGTATTCAGCGAATGTTCATACGGCCGAGTTCCAGGATTGGAGAAGAGGCAAGCTGAAACCTGATTCCGTGATGTCCGAACGAATCGAAAAGGTCCTCGCCGGGATTGCTCCGCTGAAGAAGAAACCACCCAAGCCCCGCTTGGAGTGATTTTCCTACCTTTCCTACCCTTCCTACCGGCTTCCTACCCCAGCGAGACTCTTGACCTCTCACCGTGCAGACGGGTTTTGATGAAAGTGCGGGGTCGTGTCGATGACAACGAGATTTGCAAAGGTGAGCGAAGTTGCCGACAGATTCAGAGTCTCTGCCGATGCGGTTTATCTCTGGATCCGGCAAGGCAAGATTCCATCTGACTGCGCAGTCCGTATCGCTGGCACGGTTCGGGTGGATGAGGATCAGTTCGAGCAGCGCCTCCGCTCGGGCGCGCTTTGCCAGCCGCGCGGGCGCAAACCGTCCTCAGCCGTCGCGGTCAATGGCGTAGAACGGCAGCGTCCAGTGGCGGGGGAGGACAGTTTCACCACGACCGGGAGCGGGCCAGCGACCGAGCACAGATGGATCAGCGAAGGCGGCGCCGTTGAGCCCGACCATCCCTTCAATCCAAGGATGCTTACGTCAGAGAGGTAATTGTGTCCGATCTGGTCATAGAACGTGACTCGGGACGTAAGATGGGGCCAACCGATCGGCCGAGCGCCCGAATCTCGGTTGAGGAGATCGCCGGTCGCCTGGGCATCGGTCGCCGGGCTGTCTACGCGATGTTGGAGCAGAGGATGATGCCCGGCATTCGGCTCGACCGGCGCTGGATCGTAACGCGCCACGCATATGAGCAGTGGGAGCGCACCTGCGGGACGGGGCAACGCACTGGACTTGTGGAGACACCAGAGGTAAAGGTGTTGAACTGATGTCGGTCCACAAACGCAAAAACCGTTCTGGAAAGATCAGTTGGTCTTTTCAGTTCTCTCTGCCGGGGGCCTCTCGAAATGACCGTAAGCGCGTATTCGGAAATGGTTTCGCCACCAAGGGCGAAGCTGTAGCTGCGGAGGCTGCCCGGCGGCTTGAAGAACAGCGGAAAACTGAGCTTGCAAAAGTCGGCGCGAATGTCGCCACTGAACTGCCGAAGACGTTATCGATGCTGCTCGATGAATTCTTCCGGCAACACGTTGATGAGAAGTTGGCGCCCAAAACTGTCGAGCGCTACCACGACCAGGCCGCGTACATTAATCCCGAGTTGCTTGCCCTCCCAATGGCCGAGGTCACGCCGTTGCATCTGGATCGGGAGTGGAAGCGGCTTCTGGAACGCGGTGGGCATCACCGCCGCACCAAAGCTCCGCGGCCGCTTTCGGCCAAGACGGTCCGAAACATCGCAGGCGTCGTTTCCAGCGCCTTCGCGCGTGCCATTCGATGGGGGCTAGTTACGGCGAACCCGGTTACGAATAGCGAACCGCCACGCGTGAAGAAACACCTCGCCACCGCCCTCCCTCCCGCGCACCAAGCCGTCGTCCTGGAATCAGCGTCGGGGCCATGGTGCATGCACACGATCCTCGAGGTGGATGCCGCCACCGGCTGCCGGAGGGGTGAAGTGCTGGCCTTGCGCTGGTCCGACATCGCAGGTAGCTGTGCGACCATCGCCCGATCGCTGACCCAGACCCGGAACGGCATACAGTTCAAGGGAACGAAGACGGAGAAGCCTCGCGTCGTTATTCTTCCCGAGTCCGCGATTATGGCCCTCGCGGCCCACCGCAGGCAACAGGATGAATTCCGGCGCCAATTCGGCCCCGACTACCGCGCCGACCTGGACCTGGTGTTCGCGAATCCCGACGGCACGCCGCTGAAGCCGGATTCAATCTCGGCGTCCGTGTCAGCCCTTTTCAAGCGCCTGAAAATTCCAAAGCCCAAAGGTGCCTCTCTCCATCTGCTCCGTCATACTCACACTTCCGTCTTACTGGCCCAGGGGGTGCCGCTGGCGGCCGTGTCCGCGCGCTTGGGCCACAGTTCGGTTCGGACGACGCAGGAAATCTATGCCCATATGATTACGGGCCAGGACGAGGAGGCGGCGCGGAAATGGGATGAATACCAACAGCGGAACAGGCCTGCCAAACCGAAAAACTGGCAAGGAGACGTGCAGTGACTTTCGCTGGGGCGTTGCTGGTGGCTGCGTGTGGCTACGCATTCCCTGTAAGTGATAGGAAACATGGTAGCGCTAACGGGAATCGAACCCGGTGACTGGCAGTCCGGTTCAGTCCAGTTGGGTCTAAGTAGTAGTGTTTTCGGTCCAGTTCGGTTCGCGACCAGGGCGCAAAGGGCCCCACGGAAGGCTGACGTGCTGCCCCGGTGCTGCCCCGCAGCCAAGGATCTCTTAATCCGATCCGCGCCCCATGTCCTCGACTCGTCCTTGCCGTCGCCGAGGTTCGGCTGCCGATAATGGTACTTAACGCTCGCGTGGATCGAGCTACTCGGCTAGCAGGTGCAGTCGTGAGTCCGGTTCATAGACGCAGCCGTTAAAGCGAACATCGTCTGCCGCGCGACGTCGGCCTATTCTCCGCTAACCCCACTTGAACTAACCCTTCCGGCAGACGCTTCGCGTGCGGCAGGTCGAGCATTCGACATTTCTTGACGGTAAGTTTGGGTCACAAGGAGGTCCCTGTGACCCATTGACGAAAGTTGACGCTC